>Ga0335081_10022361_pt1 | contig 10234 bp, 9 predicted proteins | sample Lox_Sample_35_FD_206713 | JGI IMG/M metagenome (GOLD analysis project Ga0335081, IMG submission 206713) | Soil microbial communities from Loxahatchee National Wildlife Refuge, Florida, United States - Lox_Sample_3.5 | ecosystem: Environmental > Terrestrial > Soil > Wetlands | place: USA: Florida...
GCGGAGGGCGCAACCTATAGCGCCCCCTTTGCCATACAAAAAGGCCAAGGTTTCCCGACATCTACGGAAGCGGCAGAAAATTTCGCTACCATGGAAGAAAATTTCAGGATCCTTCGGGTGTTCGATGACGTTGATGGTCAAAAAGACTTTAAGGTAAAGCCGCTTCTCAGATTTAACTTTGCTCAATCGAAGATTCCCGCTGTTTTTCTGCTTGCGTCGGAGGTGTGGGGCCCCCTTGCCACTCCGGCCGAGAAGTATTATACTTCGGACGATGCAGTGGTAATGTTCGCCCTTTAATTCCTTCCTAATTTATCCAAGATTCCTCTTCCAGGCGAGAAAGCTATCGATATCGATTTGCTCGTGAAATGGCTCATCCGAGACGCATCGTACGCTACTGTTTTGATGCTGCAACCTTATTGTACAGGTTTCAAATTACCCCCGCGAACTTCTTTGTTCTGGCTCGATTAGCCGACAAGTTCATTATTCCTCATTTGACGTCGTTACTCCAATATTACTCTGGAGATTTTATCAAAGATATCATTCCAACCTTCGAACTTTGGCTCGATGCAGCCCGGCATGAAATGATGCTTGTCGAGAAGGCTTGCAGAAGTGCTGCACGCCCAGAAGTTGCTCGATTGTTATCTGAGAGGGGAATAAGCTATTTCATTGTGGACAAGGGAATACCTCCTATCGCAATGGATGGGATAATTATCGAGTTATTGAGGCAAAAAGACGATTATCTGCCATACAGACAAGTGATCGGAGGGAAATTCTATAGATTGCAGGTTAATCAGCAGTGAAATAGGGAGAAATGTACCCTGCAATGCAATGGAACCTCGCATGCATTTGCTCTCGTCCCGCCTGCCGCAATGGTAAGAGATGTGCGATCAGCGAAGGTTGAGGGGGCTGGAGTGTTCAGAAATAAGAGTATAACTTTAAATAACAAGGTTTCTAAAGGGGAAGTTAAAAATAATTATCGAGCCTAATTTGAAGCAAATTCCCCCCCTTGCGACTCCATCAACACAACATTCAATCTTCGCGTGGCGCAGACCGTGTTTACGCGACGCTCTTTTCGGTAGCGTGATTGGTGCCCATTCATCTCCCGAAAATATAAGGTCCAACATCCTTCCCTCCATATTACTCTGATCTCTTCTCACACTTACGTTTCGCCAATCCTATCTGCTTTCTCCTGTTCTAGTCCCAGGGCAGCAAGGCCGAAAGTTTGAGAATGTGAATTCGCCCATAAACCACTACATCTGTGCAGCTGCCATTTGCTGTAAGACCCCATCTTCAGCCTTGATGGAATTAGTCCGATTCTGAATTGGGTGTTGTTGAAATTCGCGGCTTCCTTCCATTTTACGTGACTGTCTATCTTCCATCTCGATGGGTGACATCGACATAGGCGTAAGGATCGTGTCGAAACCGTTTGGTGAATTGTTGTCGTAGAAAGGCGGACAATAATCGAGCTCTGTTTGAATAGTTACCCTTTTCCCATTATAGGAGGACCCGCTTGAATTGCGACGAAGAATGCTTCGGGGCGGGGTTGGTGTAGGGCTTGTCGGGTGAAGAGGTGCATCTTCCGACTCTGGCGAATTTGTCAAATCCCTGTCAATAATAGATGTTGGAGGGGCAGGCGGGGGCGGGGGACTCAAGGCTCCAGGACCGTCGCTCCATGAAAATCCGGCTGGGGCGGCGGTGCTGAAAGTGGATGATGAGGCCGACGAACCGGGTCGAGCGTGCGCAACAAAAGGCCCGACGTCTGATATAATGGGTCTCATTGCAACGTTCTCCTGCTCAACATGGATCGGATTAGGTGGAGATGGAATGTTGACCCGTTGAATCTCATAGCGAATACCCGGCACTTCGTCGATTTTGGCATTCTCGAGAAGATGACATGATCGTTGCAAACCGATAATGTCGACGAGAGCCCGCACCGTATCGGCAAATAACCGAGCCTCAGAGTTGGGAATAAGCGGACTCAATTGCGGAAGATTGTCCGGCTGATCTATTTGGTAGGGTCGAATAATCCCTCCGTATTCCGGAGCACCTTCTAGCTCCCTTTGCAAGACTGCTATCGCTTTTCCATATCCAAGTTTCACCTTCGCCTGAAAGTTTATTCGTTGATACAGCCTAGCCTCGTGGGCCAAGTATTCTTGAGGAGGAGATAAGCTAAAGTCTCTAAAAATATCGTCCATGTAAGGCGGTGGCGGCACGAACGGGACGGGAGCATTGCCCGGCCGCGTGGAAGGCGCTGGTGGAGCGGGAATAGGAGAATGAGGAGGTAAATAATGATACGTGGGCGCTGGATTTGGGGGAGGAACGGCTGGCGATGGAACGGCAAATTGGGATAGTTGTGGAGGCAGTGCATGTATCGAAGATCCCAGCTGATGGGCATTGGGCTTCGGGCCAGTTGTAGGAAGAAGAAGGTTGGGACCGGCGGATATCGAACTTTGATTTCCCGCCACAGGCCGTCTCGAGGCATTTGCTTGCACAATCCTCTCGATTTCAGCAAGCCGCGCACTTATCCTGGCCATCTCCTGAGGAGGAAGACTTTCATTTGAAAGGGAAGGTGGCGACGAGTTGGAGTCGTTCGATCGCCGTTGAGGTTGAGGGGTTTGCCATTGGCCATTCGAACTGCCTGAACGAGGTCCCATATTGCCTGGAGCAGACGTTGGCATAAACAGAGGAAAACCCTAGCGAAGAGGCTTGGCGTCGACTTGTGGCAGAGCAGGTTTTGGGACCTGGTTCGTAACGATGGAAGGGGGGGATGGGTTATATATGTTGCGGACAGCGCAACAAGTGTTGCGTTTTTCCAGGCGGGCGCTACGAGGCGCAACGAATTAATGAGAAAAAATGGTTCGGGGCGGCCACATGTCCGCTTAAGCGCCCCGCAGCGCTCCAGGAGCCAAGGGCTTTCTCACTTTCTATTTATCTTTTTTTTTTTAAAAGCATCTGCCACTTTACCGTCATCCCACCGGAAAGATTGCATCAAAAATTTTAATACGTTTAGCTTTCTCCAAACTCTATTCCCAAAAAGTCAAACTTTAATTAATTTCTTCCAAAATGAAAATAAAGTTGCGGCACAGAAATAAGTTCCTTGCATCATCAAAAACGATGATGTCGATTAAAGGAGGCGGCGCGAATATATGAATATATAAAGCACAAAGGAACTCCCAACCGTCCTCAACAAAAAGTTCTCGCACTCGCGCATCGTGGTAAGTCTTACCATGGGCAAAATGTCTCGCCAGAATTCTACAGTATCCTCTCACCCTCTCAATGAAACCCTCGAAAGCAGTGACACACAACAACATTCGCAAACGTCAACAAAGAATTCTCTCGACTCGTTCTCGAGCGAAAATTCTTCATCGCAGCCTGCCTCACCCCAGCCGACGAACGAGGTCATCCCAGATATCAATCCATGGGCCCTACCTCTCGAGTCCCTCGTCCTGAAAAAGCAGGACATCGACCTGCCCCTTAACTTTCTAAAAATATATCATTCAATCCTGTGGACTTTCGGCGGGGCCCCTTGCGATGCTCTCGGGCGTGCAATCACATACTTCCAGAGTTTGTTCACAGAAAGTCCCGCGTTCCATCCGTATGTTATGCACCTTCCATTCGGCCGTGTCCCAAGGACGGAAGCCGATGGCCTGCGTGTGGCTGCCGCGCTCGAGAAAGAATTAATTCGTGTTGTTCAACATCTTCTTGTGTTCTTTTACAGCGACGTCGAGGCTGTCCTTCGATATATCAATGACTGCCCCGCGGAATTGATCCCCCGTCCTCACTTCGTCATCGCTGAAGAGCGCCCTCAACCTAACAACGGTGTTGAGGGTTACAACAACAAGCGCCCCGGCGGATTAAAATTGTGGCAAAATCCCATCTCAACGTCGGTCTGGCGGTTACAACGGGAAAACGACGCGCTCAGACTCAACATTTCCAGATGCGCCGATTGGATTGAGCGGAAAAAGAGTCCGCCTCTCCCAAGTCCAAAGCGCTTCCCCCCCCAACGACTCCCCCAACGCCCTCTTCCGCCACCACCTCCACCCTTTCCACCGCAACCCCGAGTTACGGGGAACGTTACGCCTCCTCTACCTCCCCCAATGCAAATCCAGCCTGCGCCACCGATGCCACCTATGCATAACCCAATTCAGCCGCAACAAACCCAGCTGCAGGTTCAACCTTTTATCATGCAGGTGCCTATGATTCAAAACATGACTCCTCCTCCCCCTCCCGCTCCTCCGTCCAGCCGTCCACCGATAATCTTTCCGCCTGCGCCCTTGCCTCAGCCCGTCCAAGATCCCGCCACGCAGGCCCCGCAACCTTCTGCGATTCCCTTCATTCAAACAGCACGACCCGCTGTGCCCATGCCTCCTGTGCGGCCACCCCAACCGCCCGCAACAAGTAGCATCAAGGACGACATCAGCCGCATCGAGGCTCAGATGACCCGATTACTCGACCTAGTTTCCAAGGGACAAAGCGGCGCGTAATTTGCGAAGCTTTGGGGGCGCAGAAAATTGCCGGGGGGTGGCAGTGGTCGAGGAAGGTTCGTTATACTTCGCAATTTTTAGTAGTTCTCTGCAACATGTGGTCGAGCTAAAATGAGGGGATCCGTCAAAGTGATGGAGCCAAAGCTCAAAAAACCCTTGTTCCCTGGGATTCCCGTCCCTTTAGAGCAGTACTTTTCCAGCAAATTCCAAAAAAGGTTACACTAGAAGGATTTTCCCGCTGGTGCTTCCGCAAAGGCAACTTTAGCCTTTGCGATTAAGTTTTTCAGTCCTTTAAGGTTATATATTCTTCTTTTGACAGCTGAAATTTCATCGCTGTCCCCGGGACGGATGTCAGAGTTGAAGTTTAAATTCGCAAGCCAGCGCCACCGATCAGCTGCCGCCCTCATGATTCGGCCAAGTGATCCACTCTAAATAAACTTGACTCCGGACCGCAAACCTTAAGCGCCAGAGTTGCGACTGTGCGCAACCAATGTGATTACAAATGGAACGAACAACCTACGTTCATTTCCCGCGACGGAGGCACACCAAAAGCAACGATTGTTGCATCCCTTTCGCGATTTCGCTTTTCGACGGCATGGCTTTTGATCCGCATTATAGATTCGTACGAAGTATAGTTGCGGATACCGACGGTCCGGATCAGGAGCTTGCAACAGACTTTAAGGTTGAAAGGATCGAACCTGATCCTAACGAACAGATCGTCGCACCGTATCTTCAAGGCTTCTGCGACCTTAAGGGTTCTGGTAGAAGAAAGAACCACCGAGACCTGGATTCAGGTCGTCTGACGGAGTGGTTAGTTCTTTTCCTTGATATGTGCTGATTCTCATAGATCCCTCGGAGGGGCGAGACTGCGTACGATGTTGAGCTGCTTGTGAAATGGCTTATAAGGGCTAAAGAATATATCCGAATCGAGAAAACCATAGTCTGATGTTGTCCGAGGTTTAAAATCGATGTTGGGAATGTGAAAACGCTCCTACCGTTAGCCGACAAGTTTGAAATCGAATATCTCTTCGACGTAATCAAGGCAAGCGTCCTCATCTCCATTGATCCTCATCGCTGACCTGACATCCAGATTTTCGCAGCTCGACGGTTAATCAAGTAACTCCCTCGTGGGAATTAGCAGCCAGAGCCGAGATCAACTGCCTGGAACGGCACTGCCGGTATGCTGCGTGAAGGCGGGCGGACGAGATCTTGGCGAAAGGAGAAGGATTGCTTGTTTCGTGAGCCGAGGGGTCCCACTTTATATCTTAGATAGGATCCTACGGGCGCTATTTTCGGTGAGAGAAGCGGTTATACGGACTGATTACAAAGGCGGGAAAGTATCATCCTTGTGATCGACCGGATTAGCTTGGAATCTGAATTGACAATTCCACGTTGCAGAATCTAATTACCGAAATCTAACACCCGCGAATGAATCGCGATCGGTTATTGACAGTACCTATTGTAGGCCAATGCATGGCGCAGAAAGTTCAGGGGCCCAAGCTCTCTGGAAAATAGCCTTCTACATAGGGTTTTTACTTCGCGAGCTTGCAGATCACAAAATTTCCCGGCCTCTGAGATGGGAGATTCCCTGCGACACCCACGAATAGCGATCACGCTTTTCATCTTAGGCCCCGATACGGCCATGCCAGGAGAATAATCCACCAAAGAAGCGAAGAATACCGTTGTTAAAGGCTCATTTCTCCGTCTATCCTGGACTTTCTCGTTTGGCTTGGGCTGATCTATCTGGCGAAGGAGATGCGAAAACCCGGAATTCCGTTTTCTTCATAGGGAAAGTACGTTACACACGTATTGTGGGAGACCCCCTTTATTGGCCGTCCATTCTGAGCTTCCAACATGTAAACCGCTGGTTCTGCTTCGAATCCTTCCAGCCCTTGCCCGCTGAATACTTACCACCCCGACTCTGGCTCTCCTCTTCGGGCCCCTTCCGCCACTCTGGTGCTCCGCACTGAGGCTTTGGACCTGTCGGCCGGTGTTTTGGATTGACATCTTGGGATCCATATAATGAGCAGTCGAGGCAGCCGGGTAACGGTTGTACTCGCTTCCGCCGACAGTTCACTACGGCGGACGGAATTTTGTCCGGGCGGAGACTGAAATGGATCAAGAGGCCGAGACTAGCCGGTTTAGCTAGGAGCACTTTAGCACCCCTGAAAGGCGAATAGCCACTATGTCACCGGGCGCCCAAGCGATTGGAAATCTCCAGGGAGTCAAATATGAATTCAAATTTTATCTACATCCCAGTTTCCTAATGACTTCAGTATCCTATACTCCTTCGAGCATTTTGAGTCCCAGGATATTATCTGCTACCCGATCGTAGAAACACAGAATTTCGCACCCCGCTTTATTTCAATTTTCTTGTGCTGCAATTCCTCCTCATCCCTCGCCGTTTCCTGTGGAACCCTCTCGCCCTGCAACTGTCGCTCCGTCGCCACCTCAGATCGCCCGTGTAATTCACGATCGACGTCAATTTGTTCAACATGTCCCCCGCTCCTCTTCTCGAATCCTGCTGATAATGATACCGCTGATCAAAAGCACGTAACAAAGGCAGTTGATAAAGCGCATCTTGTCATCGGGACAACCACGGCAATATGCATTGTCTTGCTCGTGCCCATCCCAATAACAAGATCAGTCAGCCCCTACAATAGAAGGCGGTGACATTCATAAGATGAGGGAACGAGCGGTTTCTAGGTGGCAAACAGGCTATCCAACAATTGACTAGACAATCATTCGACAGCCCCTTTTTGCATACTTTCCTGACGCAACTCATCCAAGCACAGAGACCGTCGGATAAGACAACCTTCCATCAAAACACACTTCCCTTTGAGGTGTTACTTTTCGCGAAGAAGATACACATGCAGAGCCCGAATGCGGCAGTTCCATTGACCCCCTGAAAGCGCACACACTCGGGACAATCAAGATGGTAACGTACAAAACAAGCATATATGCCCGATTCAACCATTTCATAGACAACGTCGAGTCGAAACGGCCGAAGTCGAACATTCTCGGAGTGACGGAGAGTATACTCAATGATTTAGAATTGTTGAGTCGGACCAATTCATCCGCGCAATTAATGAAAAATGTCGCGCCGGCAATTCCCCTCAACCAGCAGTTGTTGAATGTTGAAACGTGATACTAACAACCTGGGGAAAGGTGGCGGGAACCTTCGGTGCCGACGCACATGAATTGGGGCCAGATGGGGAGGAACAGGCGATGTTGTTTGTAAAAGGGTTATTAGTCGTGTCCTAGCAAGCCAACGGTATTCTTTTCTACCGACTGCATATCCTCATCTGAACCGCCAGGATCCGAGAAGTAAAAAACGACCGCTGATGTCCCATTAAATGCCCGAGACAAAATCACCCGAATAGGCCTATGATTCATCGTTCCACAAACCGTAATATCCCTACACCGTCAACCACGAATCCCAAACAACTCAGGATCAAAAACGAGGGGGGCAGGGAAAAACGGGGTTTTACAGATTAGCAAAACCCTCCAACATCCACAAGCCATATCAACGACAAAAGCACAAACACGAAATCCTGGACACTCCTGTACCTTGCACACGGCCAAAAATGGATCGCGCCCAAACCATATGTAATCAGACGGAGCATGAAGGTGCGTTTATATCCGCTCCGTTGGAGACGCTTTATACCGAAGGTCAGAAGGTCGACGAACGAACCGCTAAAGTAGACTGTTTGCAAGCCTGAGGATAGGACTTTATTTAGGGGGTGTTTTGGAAGCGCTTGCACTGTTAGATAGAATATGGGGCGGGGGCTACTTGTTGAGAACATCGAGAATGCTGAAGGCAAACCGTCAGAGGACGAGCTTCTGTCAGATTGCCCAAAGAAAATACAGGCCATAACGGGCGTCGTCACCAAAGCAACCCCGAAATAGATCATTTCGTCGTCATCGTCTGACCACCTTTCGATCCTGATTGATGCCTCTTTTTACCATTTTCCCTTTGCCATCTCGCCCCAACTTTTCACGAACGACCACATAGCCATTTAGGTCGTTGATGATTATAATACACTACCACCGGTTCGCGCCGGTTTGCGAGGCGGGGTCAGTGACTTCTTGGAAATTGGTGACGATCTTTTCTTCACCTGTTCCAGGCGGCGGAACGAGGTCTCCGGAGGGTGGACACGAAGACCACGATTTGTTGATGACGTTTGTGCGAGTATATGCATAAATCAATGTATTTGATCGTCCTGTAAGGAACCATAGAACGTGACGTCGAGTGGCGATCGAATCGTTGAAGTTTAGCCGGCTATAGCTTGATTAGACGTGGCCGATGTGGTAAATTGACACTGATATTTGCGTAAAATCATGCCTGCGTGGATTCCTACTAAAACATTGACGGAATCCATTTTGATAGTAAGATGCTGTCCCAGCGAATTCAAGGTATCCCTATTCCATCGCACTCTGCGAGAGACAGTTCTCACCGGACGAGATGTTGGCCTATCGGATGTCGCGCCAAGCGTCCACATTGGGCAGCATTCCCCCGCACTTCCCTTTGAATCCTCCTTTTCATCACTCCAACTTTGGAGACAACGTTATTGTGAGTGACAGCTCCATCAAAACATCCAGGAACACATGCAAACCGTAGCATTTGATACATCCCTTGCCCCCCCTGAGACCTTGTGAATCAATCTTCGCACGTTCCGGCAAATAACCGTTGAGCGAGGCCCCACGTGTTCCTTACCTCATCTCCCGATCCCTTCCGTCCACCCAAAAATTCAGCGAAATTGTCCGAAAATAAGGGTCTTAAATAAAATATCAGTTTTTCTCTCTCAGACCCAAACACAGTCCTCACGCTTTGTCTATCATCTTTCGTTGTCGTTGCTCGGTGTTCTCATTTAACCCTGAGAATGTCGTCTCGTTCGCCCTCGCCCTCCCGGCAGCAGCAGCAGCCTATTGTGCGTGGTCTGCCCACGGGAGTCCGTTTTGCCATGGCCTCGGTCATCGACGACGCAAAGGCAAAGGGACAGGAAGCCAAGTACGCCCTCGAACGCCCCCTCCCCTTTCTACAAGGCCAATCCATCTCTCCACAAGCGCAATTGCCAATTGTGCATTGCCTTGTGTGTTTGTGATGATGATATCTGCTAACGTACCAGGTTGAATGTGGAAGCATTGGGCCACGATGTCACAGCAGACGGTACCCCATCTCTCCCATCTCTTTCGATTGTGCTTGAGATGCTGATCGGCTATGTGTTATAGCCACTAGGCGGCTTCCGTTCGGTGTTATTGAATTGTATTCACCAAAGTACTACGCTGCGTGTGTCCTTGGCGGTATTGTCGCCTGCGGGGTCACCCACGCCGCCGTTACACCCCTCGATTTGGTACACACACTCATCTCCCCAACTCCCCATCTTCGATTCCCCCCCCTCAACTCACTCCTTCACGCATCTTTCAACGGGCGCCAGTTCTAATGGGATTTTTGTATTCAGGTGAAATGCCGCCGTCAAGTCGATCCCACTCTCTACAAATCCAATGCCGAAGCCTTCGCAAAAATCTACCGAGCAGAGGGTCTCCGTGGGAATTTTACAGGTTGGGGTCCCACCCTCGTCGGCTACTCTTTCCAAGGCGCCGGAAAATACGGCTTCTACGAACTCTTCAAGAAGAAATACGCCGATATCGTCGGGGAGGAAACGGCCCATAAGTACAGGACGACACTGTACTTGACGGCGTCGGCCAGCGCGGAATTTATTGCTGATGTTTTGTTGTGTCCTTGGGAG
>Ga0335081_10022362_pt1 | contig 10234 bp, 9 predicted proteins | sample Lox_Sample_35_FD_206713 | JGI IMG/M metagenome (GOLD analysis project Ga0335081, IMG submission 206713) | Soil microbial communities from Loxahatchee National Wildlife Refuge, Florida, United States - Lox_Sample_3.5 | ecosystem: Environmental > Terrestrial > Soil > Wetlands | place: USA: Florida...
ACTGGGTCCAGGCGGCGGCACGTGCCTGCCGCCGCGCCGCCAGGATCAGCACGCGCGGACGGGGATGGGGAGAGCGCAGTCGGTTCGGGATGAATGCCCTTGATCTTGTTATCATGGGAGCATGCAGCGAATCCTGAGTGCGCAGTGGTGGCCGGCCGGTTAGGGCGGCCGTGCTCAGCATTCAACAAGGCCGTCCGGATGGACGGCTTTTTTCGTGCCTGCGGGCCGGGGCCGTCCGCCCGGACTTAACGAAGGACGGATGACATGACGACAACCCTCGCCCAGCGGCGTTCGGCCGAACTCGAGGAGCTGATCGGCCGGGACGCGGCGGTGTTCCGGATCCTGACCGGCGACCGGCCGACCGGGCAGCTGCACCTGGGCCACTACTTCGGCACCCTGCGTAACCGGGTCAGGCTGCAGGACCTCGGCGCGGAGGTCTTCGTGCTGATCGCCGACTACCAGGTGCTGACCGACCGGGACACGGCCGAGCACCTGGACCAGTACGTGACCGGGATGCTGCTGGACTACCTGGCCATCGGGCTGGACCCGGCGCGGACGGTGATCTTCGCGCACAGCGCGGTGCCCGCGCTCAACCAGTTGCTGCTGCCGTTCCTCAGCCTGGTCTCGGTACCCGAGCTGAACCGGAACCCGACGGTCAAGGACGAGATCGCGCACTCCAGGCAGGCGGCGGTCAGCGGGCTGATGCTCACCTATCCGGTGCACCAGGCGGCGGACATCTTGTTCTGCAAGGCGAACCTGGTGCCGGTGGGGCAGGATCAGCTGCCGCACCTGGAGCTCACCCGGGTGATCGCGCGCCGGTTCAACGAGCGGTCCGGCCGGCCGGTGTTCCCGGTGCCCGACGCGCTGCTTTCGGCCGCGCCGCTGCTGCTCGGCACCGACGGCACCAAGATGAGCAAGAGCCGCGGCAACACCATCCCGCTGGCGGCCACCGCGGACGAGACGGCCCGGCTCATCCGCGGCGCCAAGACCGACGCCGAGCGGCACATCAGCTACGACCCGGCGGCCCGGCCCGAGGTGTCCAGCCTGGTGCTGCTGGCCGCGCTGTGCCTGGACCAGGACCCGCGGGAGGTGGCCGGCCAGATCGGCGGCGGCGGGTCCGCGAGGCTGAAGGAGGTCGTCACCGCCGCGGTCAACGACCTGCTCGCCCCGATCCGGGCCCGCCGGGCCGGATACGAGCGGGACCCCGGCTACGTGCGCCAGGTGCTGCAGGACGGCAACGAGCGGGCCAACGAGATCGCGGCGGTCACGCTGGCCGAGGTGCAGGCGGCCATGGGGATGCGCTACTGAGCGGACCCGCTTGGCCGCTGACCAGGGCCGGGGTTGTCCAGGACCCGGTCGGCGTCTGGCTGCTTGCCCATCGTTCGTCAGTTTTGGTTGCTCCAGCGACCAAAACTGACGAACGATCTTGAAATAGCCGGGCGCGATCCCCGTGCGTGGCGCAGCGGAGGATCCGGCCTCACGCATCAGAACGCGCTCGGGCATCACTAACCCCATCTGCGTGGCGGCGCCATGTTCGCCCCGGCCCGCGCGCCCGGTAGCGGTGCGTGGGAAGGTGGGGTCCGTGGCAAGTGCGGACCTGGTGACGTCGCTGCGGCAGGCGGGCGTGAACCGCGGCGACCTCGTCGCGCTGGTCATCTCGCCCGCGCTCGAGTTCGGGCTGGCCACGGCGGATGGCTCGTGGGCGGCTGGCCCAGGCGCGGGCCTGGTGGGCGAGGTCGGGCGGGCCGATGAGGCGCTGCGGCCGCGGTGGGTGACGTGGTCGGGCCAGACGGCGGCGCGCCTGGTCGCCGGCGGGGTGCGGCTGGCGACCTGCTGGGACATCGCCGCCGCGCACCGGCTGCTGTTCGGCGGCTGGCGGGCGGATTCCGGCCTGGCCTGGGCCCGGCTGCGCGGGCTGGCCGCCGATACCATGCCGGCCAGCGGCCCGATGGACCTGTTCGGCATGGACGACGGCGACGCCAGCGATCCGGTGGCGCCGGACGGGCACCTGCGCTCCGAGTGGGTCGGCGGCGGCTGGTCCGATAGTCCCGAGCGGATCGCCAGCTGGGCTGAGCTGGCCCTGACCGTGGCCGGGCAGCAGCGGGCGGCGCTGGCCGGCCTGAAGGACCGGCCGATGGCGCTGCCGACGGCCCGCGCCGAGTCCACCGCCGAGCTGCTGTGCGCCGAACTGTCGGCGGACGGGCTGCCGATGGACCGGGCAGTCGCGGAGCAGGTCCTGGCCGGGTTTGTCGGTCCCAGGCCGCGCAGCGAGACCGAGGCCGTGGCGCTGCGGGCCGCCCGCGACGCCGAGGTGCTGCGGCACGCCCCCGCGGGCGTGACCGCTGACCTGCGCAGCCCGGCGCAGGTGCGCACCCTGCTGGCCCGCGTCGGCGTGGACGTGCCGGACACCCGGGCCCCGCGGCTACGCGAGATACAGGACGCGCATCCGCTGGTCGGCGCGCTGCTCGAGTGGCGGAAGGCCGAACGGATCGCGACCACGTACGGGTACGCGTGGCTGGACCAGCACCTCAGCGCCGACGGCAGGCTCCGCGGCGCGTGGACCGGATCGGATGGCGCGGCGGGCCGGATGACCGCCTCGGCGGGGCTGCACAACATGCCGGCCGCGCTGCGCCCGGCGGTGGTGGCCGCCGACGGGCACATATTCGTCCGGGCCGACCTGGGCCAGATCGAGCCGCGGGTGCTGGCCGCCGTGACCGGCGACCAGGCCCTGACCGCCGCCACCAGGGCCGATGATCTTTACGCGCCGGTGGCGGCGCAGCTCGGCGTGGACCGGCCGACCGCCAAATTGGCGGTGCTCGGCGCGATGTACGGGCAGACCACGGGCCATGGCGCCCAGGCCCTGCGCCGCCTCAACGCGGCCTACCCGGTGGCCATGGCCTACCTCGACGGCGCCGACCGCGCCGGGCAGGCCGGCCGCGACCTGCGCACCTACGGCGGCCGCCTGATCGTGCTGACTCCCTCCGAGCCCCGGAGCGCCAGCCGGGCCGCGGCCTACGGCCGGTACGCGCGCAACGCGATGATCCAGGGCGCCGCGGCGGAGCTGTTCAAGGTATGGGCGGTCACCGTGCGGGCCCGGTGCGCTCCCCTGGGCGCGCGCATCGTGCTCTGCCTGCACGACGAACTGCTGGTCCACTGCCCGCGCGAGCATGCGGAAACGGTGTCCCGGCTGGTTGACGACTGCCTGCGAGAAGCCGCCCGGCGCTGGGCGCCAGGCTGCGCAGTGCGCTTCATCTCCGATACCACGATCGTGCGCAGCTGGTCCGACGCCAAGAACTCCGACGCCAAGAACTCCGACGCCAAGAACTCCGACGCCAAGAACTCCGACGCCAAGAACTCCGACGCCAAGAACGGGGCGGCCGGGGACTTAGCGAGCCCGCTTGCCCGCGCGCAGTGACTCGACCGTCTTAGCCAGCCGCGTCTCCCGGGTTTCCGCCTTCTTGGCCTCTTCCACCCAGCGCACCCATTCCTTGCGGTGGGTGAAGGAAAGCCCGTCGAACGCCGCCCGGGCCGCGTCATCGCGCGCGAGCGCCTCCGCCAGGTCCGCGGGCACTTCGACCTCGCGGGGCGCGGAGTCCGGCTCGATGTCGACATCGACCAGGTCACCGGCCGCGACGCCCGCCGCCGTCCGGGTCTCCGCGCTCAGCGGGATGAGAAACCGCCCGCCCATCCGCGCGACCGTGGTCCGGTAGGAATGACCGCCGACGGTCACGGTCACCGGCGGGCGCCGGCCGGACCCCAGGGAGGCGACCACGTCCTCCGGAACCTCGATGCCGGTCGCGGTCTTGCCGCCGAGCTCTACCGTCGCGCGGAACTTCATGGGTCGAGTATGACAGTCCAGGTCAGCCCGTGACGGCGGCGTTGACGGCCGCGGCGAACCGTTCCGGGGCCTCAAGCGGCGAGAAGTGACCGGCGCCGTCGAGCCAGGTCAGTTCGGCGGCGGCGAAGAACTCGCCGATCCGGTCGGACCATTCGCGGGGGAACAGCGGGTCGTATTCCGGCCACAGCACGGTGACGGGCACCGCGATCCTGCGGTCCGGCGGGGGAACCTGCTCGGCCAGGGAGGCGGCGACCGACCCCGCGCCCGCCCGGTACCAGGCGATCGAGGCGGCGAACGAGCCCGGCGGCCCGTATACCGTCACCAGGTGATCGAGGTGATCGCCGGCCGGCTCGTAGCCCGGCCCGGACCAGTGCGACCAGAAGTGCCGCAGGTACGCGCGGACGGCATCCGGGCGGCCGTCGACCAGTTCGGCGGACAGCTCCAAGTTGTGGAAGGCCTGGTACCAGAACTCCCGCTGAGCCTGCGGGACCAGGATCCGGTCGCCGATCCCCGGAAGCGGCGGCGCCACGACTAGGGCGCGGACCAGGTCGGGCCGGTCCCTGGCGATGGCCTGGGCGATCCGGCTGCCGATGTCGTAGCCGGCGATGACGGGCCGGTCCAGCTCCAGTTCGGCCATCAAGCCGATCAGGCTGCGGGCCTGAGCCACGGCGTCGTACTGGCTGGCCGGATCGGCCAGGTGCTTGTCCGATTCGCCGAACCCCCGCAGATCGGGCACGATCACGTCGGCTCCGGCCGCCACCAGCGGCGCGACCTCGCGGTAGTCGGTCCGGTCCCCCGGCCAGCCGTGCAGCAGCAGCACCGTGGGCCCGGCCCCGGTCCGCTCATAGGCCAGCCGGAACCCGTCGATCGCGGTTTCCTGGCGCATGCCGGCCATTATCCCCGGCGCGCCGTTCCGCATCAGGCCGCGTGGCCAGGTCCTTCCAGCCGGTGAGTGCGAACCACAGGATCAGGCCGGTGATGTCGGCGGGGGCGGCCGGGGTACCGGGAATCAGCTGCAACACCACCAGCGACAGCACAGAAGCGATCAAACCGCGGACGACCAGGCGACGGGGTCGGCGGCCGTGCCGGATCCGGGCCGGAAGGCGCCATGGGGCAGCCAGCGGCTGCCCCGGCCGGGCACCGGACGGCGAGCCGGCTTCGCTACGGATGGCCCAGGTCAGCCCGGCCAGGGCCAGCCCGGCCGGCAGGGCCACCGGGGCCAGCAGCAGAAACACCCGGGCCAGGCCCGCCGCATCCAGCCGGTCCCAGTCGGCCGCCCAGGTCCGGCCGGGCGTGCGGGCGGCCAGCCAACCGGGCATGCTGAGCATCAGGGCGGCCAGCCACGCCATGCTCACCAGCAGCGACCAGGCGGCGGCCCGGTACAAGCGGACCGGTGGCCAGCCGCGCAGCCACGCCGCAGCGTACCCGGCGGCGGTGACCACCGTTACCGGCCAGACCACGGCCGCCGCCGCGGCCATCACCAGCCACCGGGCCACTCTGGCCGCATTGCGGAGCGGCCACAGGCACACGGTCAGCTTCACCCGGCCCAGCACGCTCATCACCCGGCCCAGCACGCTCATCGCGGCAGCTCCGCCACGGCGATCCCTGCCTTTCCCGCAGCCACAACAGTCCCGAACGCCCCCATGTATTCATGCATATACGGAATGTAACTATTGTTCCGCCAAAGCGCCGGGGCGGGTACGGCCGCGCGATGAACGTAAGCGCACCGTCATAATTACTATCTGTGATGGACAGGCTGGAGGCGGCTGGCCGGGTGTGGCGCTGGCCGGCCCCGGCTCACGGACGGGTATCAGGCCTGGCGTCGCCGAGAGCGGCGGCATATATGACGGCGTCCCGGCCGCCGTGCACCGTGGCGCGTTTCTCCGGGCGGAGGCCGATCTTCTCCGCGACGCGCTGCGACGGCCGGTTGTCCGGATGGATGATCGCGATCAGCCTGGTGGCGCCGAGCACGGTGCGGGCGAAGTCGCGAGAGGCCGCGGCGGCCTCGGTGGCGTAGCCCAGGCCCTGCATGGCGGGCATCACATGGTAACCGACCTCGAGTTCGGTCACGCCGTCCACGACCTGCGGGGTGAGGCCGCAGTCGCCCACGAAGCCGCCGCCGGCGGTGGTCAGCAGCCACAGGCCGTACCCGTGCGTGCGGTACAGGCCCCGGTTCCAGCCGATCCAGTGGGCGGCTTCCTGCCGGGTCTTCGGCCTGGGGTAATAGGTCATGACGTCCGGGTCGCCGAGGAGCGCGGCCATGTCGTCGAGGTCGTCGTCGGACATCTCGCGGAAGGTTAGCCGGGAGGTTCGTGGCGGCATACAAGTGACACTAGCCAGTCCGGATCCGTGTCGGCATGTCTCCTGCCCCGCGACGAAGTGACATCGTCGCGGTGCTATGCGTCACGGTGTCACATCGTCGCGGCCAGTCCCGGGCGTCCCGGCGGCCGGGGCCCGGCGGCCGGGGCCCGGCCGCCCTGCCGCGGGCCTCAGCGAGGCCAGCTGGCGGGCAGCAGCGGTATCGCGTTGGCCCTGACCACGTTGGAGTAGAAGGCGGCGCTGGCCTTGGGGATCCGGCGCTGGGTCCCGAAGTCCACGAACACGATCCCGAACCGCTTCTGGTAACCCCACGCCCACTCGAAGTTGTCCAGCAGCGACCAGACGAAGTACCCGGCCAGGTTGGCGCCGTCCTTGATGGCCCGGGCGGCCGCCTCCAGGTGAGTGTGCAGGTACCTGACCCGCTCCAGGTCGTTGACCTCGCCATCCGGGTTGACGTAATCCTCGGCCGCGCAGCCGTTCTCGGTGACGTAGAGCGGCAGGCCGGGGGCTTGCCTGGAGACCTCCACCAGGATCTGGTGCAGCCCGCTGGCGTCGACAAGCCAGCCCATCGGCGTCCGCTCCAGGTCCTCGGGCCGGTACTCGACGACGCCCGGCACCTGGCAGCGGGCGGGTTGCTCGCTGCGCCTGAGGTCGGCGGGGTCCCCGGCGCGCAGGAATATCGGGGAGTAGTAGTTCACGCCGAGGAAGTCCAGCGGCGCCTTGATCGTCTCCAGGTCGCCGTCGGCGACCAGCGACGGCGGCGGGAGCAGGGCCTGCGGCGCGTGCTCCGGATACCGGCCGTGCAGCACCGGCTCCAGGTACATGCCGTTGGCCGCCGCGTCGGTGACCAGCCGGCCGCGCTCGAGCGCGCCGGACCCGTTCTCGCTGAGCACCCGGACCGGGTGCAGGTCCAGGGTGATGCCGACGCTGGCCGCGCCCGCGTCGCGCAGCGCCCGGGCCGCCAGCCCGTGGCCGAGCAGCAGGTGGTGAGTGGCGGCGGCCGCGGCGGCGGGGTCACACAGCCCGGGCGCGTGGTCGCCGTTGCGGTAGCCGTTGGTCGAGACGACCTGCGGCTCGTTCAGCGTGATCCAGCGGGCCACGCGGTCGCCGAGCGCCTCCGCGGCGAGCGAGGCGTAGTCGGCGAACCGTCCGGCCGTACCGCGGACCGCCCAGCCGCCCTCATCCTGGAGTTCCTGCGGCAGGTCCCAGTGATAGAGCGTGGCGGTGGCCGTGATGCCGCGCTCGCCGAGTTCGTCGAGCAGCGCCCGGTAGTAGTCCAGGCCCCGCTGGTTGGCGGCGCCCCGGCCGCCGGGCTGGATTCGCGGCCAGGAGATGGAGAACCGGTAGGAGCTCAGGCCCAGGGAGGCGATCAGCGCGACATCCTCGCGGTACCGGTGATAGGAGTCGCAGGCGACGTCGCCGGTGTCGCCGCCGCGGACCTTGCCGGGCGTGTGGCTGAAGGTGTCCCACACCGAGGGGCCCCTGCCGTCTGCGCCCACCGCTCCCTCGATCTGGTAGGCGGCCGTCGATGCTCCCCAGGTGAACCCTTCCGGGAAGCCTAGAGCGCCGTCGCCTGTCGCCAGTCCCGTCATCATCTCTCCCTTATTACGACGTGGACACGAACCTTGACCGCCCGTGTGCTGAGGGTTAGTGTAAGCGCTTAGATTTCTTGTGTAAACGTTTACATTTCGTTTATGCGCAGTCTGGATGTCGGGCTCTGGACCTGGTTATCGAGGAAGACGGCAATGCCGCTGAGCGGGCAAATGTGGTAACTCTCTTCGATGTGGCGCGCCTGGCCGGCGTTTCCACCGCGACAGTCTCGCGGGTCGTGCACGGCCAGGACCGCGTGCGCGAGGCCACCAGGATCCGGGTCCAGCAGGCCATCGAGGAGCTCGGCTACGTACCCGACAGCGCCGCGCAGAGCCTGTCCCGCCGCCGCAAGGAAATCATCGGCATGGTGTGCGTCGAGCGGCAGGCCCAGCAATACGACATCGAGAATATGAACCTGCTGTTCTACGACGAGGTACTGCGCGGCGTGGAATCGCTGATCCGCGACCGCGACTGGTCGCTGCTCATTACCTTCCTGCGGGGCGCGAACGACCCGGACTTCCCCCGCCTCGAGGCATTCTCCGGCAAGGTGGACGGGATCGTGATGGGCGAGGGCATCGTGCCCTCGCCGTTCCTCGAGCGGCTGGCCACGCGGGTCCCCGTCGTCGTCATCGCCGGCACGCCCGACGAGTGGGCGGCCGACGTGGTGACGGCGGACAACCGGTCGGGCTCGGCCGCGGTGGCGACCCACCTCATCCGCGTCCACGGCAAGCAGCGGCTGTTCTGGGTGAACGGGCCGGCCAACTCCCCCGACTCCGCGGAACGGCGCCTCGGCCTGGACCAGGTGATCCAGGCTAACCCGCAGTGCCGCCTCGTCGGCTGGCATCAGGGCAACAACAGCGTGCAGAGCGGGGAGGAGGCGGGCGAGAGGCTGGTCGCGATGCCCCGCGAGGACCTGCCCGACGCGATCGTCTGCGCTAACGACCAGATGGCCATCGGGGTGCTCAAGGCACTGACCCGGGCCGGCATCGCGGTACCCGGCGAGGTCGCCCTGGTCGGCTTCGACGACATCTTCCCGGCCAGCCAGTGCGAACCCCCGCTCACCACCGTGCACCAGCCGATGCGGAGGCTGGGCGAGCGGGCCTGCGCCCGGCTGCTCGAACGGATCACCGACCCGGGCCTGTCCCCGGTCGTGGAACTGCTGCCGACCGAGCTGGTGCTGCGGTCGAGCTGCGGCTGCCCGCCGGGCCCGGTGACCCGCCAGCCGGTCGAGACGCTGGCCGTCCGGGTGGGGTCGGCCGCCCCCAGGACGGGTAACCGCGGGACACGCCAGGGCAGTTCCCGGTCCGCCCGGCAAGCCGCGAAGGCATAGGAGCCGCCATGTCGTTCATCCTCCGCCGCCTGGTGTTCTACCTCGTCGCCGCCTGGGTGGCCCTGACCATCAACTTCTTCATCCCGCGGGCCATGCCGGGCAACGCGGTGCAGAGCGTCATGTCGAAGTTCCCCAACCTGCAGCCCGCGGCCTACCGCGCCCTCGAGGCGCTGCTCGGCGTCGGGCATCCGGGCTCGATCTGGAACCAGTACGTGTCCTACCTCGACGACGTGCTGCACTTCAACTTCGGCACCGACGTGTCGCAGTACCCGGCGTCGGTCTCGTCGCTGCTCGTCGAGACCCTCCCGTGGACCATCGTCCTGGTCGGCACGGCGACGGTCATCGCCTTCCTGGTGGGCACCGCGCTCGGCATCGTGGCCGGCTGGCGGCACGGCGGCAGCCTCGACCGCGCCCTGCCCGGGCTCATGTTCCTGCAGGCGATCCCCTACTTCTTCTTCGCCCTGATCCTGCTCGAGCTGCTCGCCATCCGGGTGCACGTCTTCCCGATCGGCCAGGGCTACGACGGGGGCCTGATCCCGGGGTGGCACTGGGACTTCATCAGCAGCGCCCTGTACCACTCGCTGCTCCCGGCGCTCACCATCGTGCTGACCTCGATCGCCGGCTGGATGCTGCAGATGCGCAACGTCATGATCACCACGATCGGCGAGGACTACGTGATCGCCGCCCAGGCCAAGGGCCTGCCCAACCGCCGGGTCATCTACACGTACGCGGCCCGCAACGCGCTGCTGCCCCAGCTGCAGGGGTTCGGGCTGGCGGTCGGCTTCGTGGTGTCGGGCGCGCTGGTCATGGAGATCGTGTTCTCCTACCCCGGCATCGGCCTGCTGCTGCTCAACGCGGTCACCTCGAACGACTACCCGCTGATGCAGGCGATCTTCCTGGTGATCACCTTCACCGTGCTGCTGGCCAACCTGATCGTCGACATCATCATCGTGTTCGCCGATCCCCGCGCCCGAGCCAGGGAGGCCGTGTTATGACCGCCGTCCTGCCGATCAGCGCCGAACCCGCCGCGGTACCGCAAGAGGAGGCCAGGCCCGGCCGCTGGCGCCGGATGCCGGCCAAGGCCAAGGCCGGGGCCGTCCTGCTCGGCGTGTTCGTGCTGGCCGCGATCATCGGGCCGATGGTCACGCCGTACGACC
>Ga0335081_10022365_pt1 | contig 10233 bp, 10 predicted proteins | sample Lox_Sample_35_FD_206713 | JGI IMG/M metagenome (GOLD analysis project Ga0335081, IMG submission 206713) | Soil microbial communities from Loxahatchee National Wildlife Refuge, Florida, United States - Lox_Sample_3.5 | ecosystem: Environmental > Terrestrial > Soil > Wetlands | place: USA...
CCGTCGTCAAAGGCGCCGACCGGAAGGAGGCAAGGGGTGAGCATCCTTGTCGACAAGAACACCAGGCTGTGCGTGTCCGGGATCACCGGACGCGAGGGCACGTTCCACTCGCTCCGCAACCGCGACTACGGCACCCAGGTCGTCGGCGGCGTCACCCCCGGCAAGGGCGGTCAGGACGTCGAGGGCGTTCCCGTGTTCAACACCTTCCACGAGGCGGTCGGTGAGACGGGGGCCAACACCGCGATGATCTTCGTGCCCCCCCGGTTCGCGGCCGACTCGATCCTCGAGGCCGAGGACGCCGGCATCGATCTCATCATCGCGATCACCGAGGGCATTCCGGCACACGACGAACTTCGGGCCTATTCGGTGATCAAGAAGAACGGCCGTGCCCGCTTGATCGGGCCGAACTGCCCGGGCATCCTGTCGCCGGGCAAGGCCAACGTGGGAATCATCCCGGCCGCCTTCTTCAAGGAGGGCAACGTCGGCGTGGTGTCCCGCTCGGGCACGCTCACCTACCAGATCGGCAACGTGATCGCCCAGCAGGGCTTCGGCAATTCGACCATCGTCGGAATCGGCGGCGATCCGGTGCCAGGCTCGGACTTCATCGACATCATCGGGTTGTTCCAGGACGATCCTGAGACCGAGCTGATCGTGATGTGCGGAGAGATCGGCGGCGACAACGAGGAGCGCGCCGCTGAGTTCATCGCCGAGAACGTCACCAAGCCCGTGGTCGCCTACATCGCGGGCTTCACCGCGCCCCCCGGCAAGACGATGGGCCACGCCGGCGCGATCGTGTCGGGCTCCCGCGGCACCGCCAAGGCCAAGGCCGAGGCGCTCGAGAGCAAGGGCGTGCGCGTCGGGCGCACCCCCACTGAGGTCGCTGAGATCGCGGTGTCACTGCTCGGCGCCGCGGCGTAGTCGCGAACCCGGGTAACTTCTCACTCCGCATCCGACCCCGGCCGAATGCCGGTTCGCCCGGCTCTGGTACGGACAACGGGACACTCGCGCTCGGTGGCGCACCGAGTGTGCCGTTCTCCGCGCTGACACCGGGCCCGAAAGCTTCCGTCGGCTCCGCCCGGCGCGACCGCTACGCTGGCGCGCACCCGTGTCGAGCCAAGCAGCGAGCACCCTGGAGGCGCATCTCGCGGAGATGGACCGGATGCTGCGCGACGTCCAGACGGACCTCGCGCCCGACCGCGAGCCGCGACCCGCGCTCGATCCCGGGGCACCGGAGTCAGTCGAGGCACCCGAGTCACTCAAGGCACCCGCGCCACCGGAGTCAGTCGCGACACCCGAGCCACTCAAGGCCCCGGAAGCACCCGAGGCCGCCATCCCCGAGCCCGCCCTCGACGCGAACCTCCAGATCCGTGCCCCCACCGAGCTCTCGGAGGGTCTGATCGCGTCGATGCGCGAGCTGCTCGCCGGCTACGAGCGCGCGCTGACGCTGCCCCAGAGACGGCGCGCCGAAGCAACCCGCGTGACCATGTCGGCCGGCCCGTTCGCGAGCATCGAGTCGCTCCACGAATTCGAGGAGGCGCTGGCGCGAGTGCGTGGCGTCCGCCACGTCGTCGTGCGCGGGTATGAGGGAAGCGACCGCGCGATCATCGACGTGCGCCTCGCGTAAGCTCCAGAGCATGGCCAAAGCGATCTCATTCGCCCGGGGCGCACCGTCGCTCGACATCATCGACGTGAAAGGCCTACGGGCCGCGGCCACCGGCGCGTTCGACGCCGACCCGGGCGGGATGACCGCGTACGGAACCGCGATCGGCTACCCACCGTTGCGCGAGTGGATCGCCGAGCGCCACCAGGTCGCGGCCGAGCAGGTTGTGGTCACGAACGGCTCGATGCAGGCCGACGCCTTCCTGTTCGACGCGATGGTCGAGTCGGGCGACTCGGTGATCGTCGAGCGGCCGACGTACGACCGCACGCTTCTCTCGCTCCGCAACCGCGGCGCCGACGTGCGCATGGTCGAGCTCGAGCCCGACGGGATCGACGTGGCCGCGCTCGAGCGCGTGCTCACCGCCGGCGCAAAGCCCAAGCTCGCCCACATCATCCCCAACTTCCAGAACCCCGCCGGCTACACGCTGTCGGAGCACAAGCGCGAGCGGCTGCTCGAGCTCGCCCGCAGCCACGAGTTCACGATCTTCGAGGACGACCCGTACGTGTCGCTCCGGTTCGAGGGCGCGCCTCTGCCGACGATGCTCTCGATGGACCAGGGCGAGACCGTCGTCTACGCCTCGTCGTTCTCGAAGACCGTCTGTCCCGGAATCCGCGTCGGCTATCTGGTCGGCCCGGCTGAGCTGATCGCGCGCGTGGTCAAGATCGCGACCCAGACGTACATCTCACCGAACATGGTCTCGCAGGCCATCGTCCACCAGTTCTGCGTCTCGGGCGCGATCGACAAGTCGATCGAGGTCGTCCGCAAGGCCCTGCAGGAGCGGGCGGAAACGCTGTGTGCGGCGCTCGAGCAAGAGCTTCCCGACGCCCGGTTCGTCAAGCCCCAGGGCGGCTACTTCCTGTGGGTCGATCTCCCGCGCGGTACCGACGTCGCGGCGCTATTCCAGGCGGCTGCCGAACGCGGCGTGCAGTTCGTCAAGGGCTCGGACTTCGTCCTCGACGGCGGCGAATCGAGCCTGCGGCTGGCCTACTCGGGCGTCACGCCCGAGGAGATCGAGGAAGGCGTGAAACGCCTCGCCGAGGCCTACCACGAGCTGACCGGCGTGGCCGGCGAGCATGCGGCCTGAGGAGATCGCCGCCCTTGGCGACCTCGCGAGCGAGGCGGCCGCCGGCGCCACCAAGCAGATCCACGAGTTCCACACCGGAATCGCCGGCCGCGTGTGGCGCCGGGTTGGACCTGCCTCGATCCCGGTCAAGCTCGCCCACGACAGGATCGCCCGGACCGCTTACGCCGCCGCAGGCGAGCTGACCCGCGCGGTCGTCCGCGCCGGCGCGCATGCCGCGAGCGCCGCCCAATCGCCCGATTCCCCCTCGATCGAGCGCACGCCCGCCGGCCGCGCCGTCGTCAGCGCGCTCAACGGCGCCTTCGGCGACACGCTTGTCCGCCGCGGCAACCCGCTCGCACTGTCGATGACCTTCCGGCGCCGCGGCCGCGACCTGGAGCTGACGCGGCGATCGCTCGCCAACGCATACCCGAACGCCAAGCCGCGGCTAGCGGTGTTCGTGCACGGCCTGTGCGAGACCGACGACGCCTGGAAGCTCGGGGCCGCCCGGCACGTGCCCTACGGGCACCGAATGGAGATCGAGCTCGGCTACACCCCTCTGTATCTCCGGTACAACACCGGCCGCCACATCTCCGAGAACGGGCGCGAGCTCGCCGCGTCGCTCGAGGACCTGATGGCGGCCTGGCCGACCGAAGTGCACGAGGTCGTGCTGATCGGGCACTCGATGGGTGGGCTCGTGGCACGGAGCGCGTGCCACTACGGGGCGGACAGCAAATGCGTGGCCAACGTGCGCCACGTGTTCACGCTCGGAACGCCCCACCGCGGGGCACCTCTCGAGCAAGTCACGAACGCCGCCACCGCGGCCCTGGCCCGCCTGCCCGAGACGCGGCCGTTCGCCAAGGCCCTCAACATCCGGAGCTCGGGGATCAAAGATCTCCGCTACGGCTACCTCGTCGACGAGTGCTGGATCGACCAGGACTGCGACGCCTACCTTCAGGACACCTCGCGCGAGATCCCGTTCCTGCCGACCGCGCGCCACTACTTCATCTGCGCCACGCTCTCCCGCGAGGCCGACGCCCCCGTCGGCCGGATCGTCGGCGACCTGCTCGTCCTCCAACCGAGCGCCTGGGCGCATCCGGGACGCGGCCAGCGCACGCAGTTCCCGATCGAGCACTACTACCACCTCGGCAAGGCCAATCACTTCGACCTGCTGAACCACCCGGCGATCTTCGACCAGATCCGCGGTTGTCTGAAAAGTCAGAGAGCGCTGGCGGCGCCGTCCTAATTCCGAAAGCCCTGCGAGTTCCGCACCCGGAAGTCGGCCTCACGGTCGCTGCGCGTGTCCTCGACTCCTGAGTGTTTCCGGGTCTGGCGCTCGAGCGCGCGCTCTAGATCCTCGGGCCTCCGTCTGCGAAGCCGGGTCACCACCGTCGCCACCCAGTCGCGGACGGGCCTCGGCTCCTCACGTCGAACCGTCGGCATGGCGCACAGGTTACGCCCACCCGCACCGATGGTGAGCCGGCGGCGAGAGCGTCAGCGGCCGTAACGCTCGCGCCCGAGCACGAGCTGCTCGGGGGGAATCGCAGTGCGCGGCGGCGGCGACGGGTCGGCCAGAACGGACACCGTCTCGGCGACGCTCGAGGTGACAGTGGCGGTCGCGCCGTCGGACCGCACCGACACGCTGTCGCCGTCGTTGGTTGCCACCTCGCCCGTCAAGCCCGGCTCAATCCCCGCTTCCTTGAGGTAGTGCAGAAGATCCTCGGCCTCGTTCTCGAGGCGCAGGATCGTCACCTTCGCACCGGGCTCGCAGTCGGCGAGCGGCACCCCGTCGACGCGCTCGCCGACCCGGATCGGGTGGCCGTGCGGGCACGTCTTGGCGTCGCCCACCGACGCGCGCACGTAAGCCTCGAACCGCGGCGTCATCGCATGCTCGAGCTTCTCGGCCTCCTCGTGAACGTCGTCCCACGGCACCCCGACGGTGTCGGTCAGGAAGCGTTCGATCATCCGATGGCGGCTGACGATGCTCTCGGCGTGCTCGCGGCCCGCATCCGTGAACTCGATCATCCGCTCGGCGTTGCGGGCGACGTAGCCGTCGCGCTCCAGGCGGCCGACCATCTCATGGACGGTCGGGGCCGACAGCTGCATCGCCCGAGCCAGGTTCGCACCGGTCATCGGCAGACCGGCTTCGAACAGCCAGAACAGCATCTCCAGATACTCCTGTTCGGCTACCGTCCCGCGCGTTGAGGTCACGATCTGGATCGTACCGGCCGCGCATGGCATAGCATCGCGGCCTTGTCTGACCTCCCGCTGAAGCCCCCGGTCATGCCCCAGCTCGCCCGCTCCCGCGCCGGCCTCCCCGTCGGCGAGCAGTGGTCGTACGAGCCCAAATACGACGGCTTCCGGGCGATCGTGTTTGTCGACAACGAGCCGACCATGATCCAATCGCGGAGCGGCAAGCCGCTCGGTCGGTACTTCCCCGAGCTGTCCTTCCCGCCCGGCCGGTACGTGGTCGACGGCGAGATCGTGATCGACGACCCCGAGGGCGGCCAGGACTTCGGCGCGCTCCAGAACCGGATCCACCCGGCGAAGTCGCGGATCGACATGCTGGCGGTCGAGACTCCCTCACGGTACGTGGCGTTCGACTTGCTGGCGCTCGATGACAAGTCTTGGCTGGAAAAGCCATTCTCCGAGCGCCGCGCCGGTCTGGAGAACCTGTGCACGACCGGGATCGACTGTACCCCGCTGACCATGGATCCCGATCAGGCCGAGCCGTGGCTGCGAAGCGGCGAGGGCGTCGTGGCGAAGGACATTCGGGCGCCGTACCGGCGGGGCGAGCGCACCGGGATGATGAAGATCAAGCGAGTGCGGACGATCGACGCCGTCGTCGTCGGCTACCGCCCGGGCAAGGAGCCCAGCACGGTCGGCTCGCTCATCCTCGGGCTGTACGACGACGCCGGGAAGATGCATGTCGTCGGCCACTCCTCGGGTCTGAAGGCGTCCGAGAAGCGCGCACTCGTCGGCAAGCTCGCGGACTACGAGACCGGGAACCGGGGGCACGGCGATCCGAGCCGCTGGCAGAGCGAACGCGAGCTCGAGTGGATCGAGCTCCGCCCCGAGCTCGTCGTCGAGGTCACCTTTGACCATGCCAGCGGCGGCCGCATCCGCCATGGCACGAAGATCCTGCGCTGGCGCGAGGACAAGGCTCCGAAGGAGTGCAAGCTGGAGCAGATGTCCCAGTGAGCGCCGACGCCGACGCCGACGTGATCGTGGTCGGCGGCGGGCTCGCCGGACTCGTCGCCACCGCTGAGCTCGCCGACGCCGGCCGGCGCGTGATCTTGCTCGACCAGGAGCCCGAGGCCTCACTCGGCGGCCAGGCGTTCTGGTCGCTCGGGGGCCTGTTCCTCGTCGACACCCCAGAGCAGCGGCGGGTACGCGTTCACGACTCGCCCGAGCTCGCGCTCCAGGACTGGCTCGGCAGCGCCGGCTTCGACCGCCCTGAGGACGCCTGGCCGCGCAAGTGGGCCGAGGCGTACGTCGCGTTCGCCGCCGGCGAGAAGCGACAGTGGCTGTACGACCAGGGCGTCCGCTTCGTCCCGACGCCGGGGTGGGCGGAGCGCGGCGGGTACCTGGCCACCGAGCACGGCAACTCCGTGCCGCGCTTCCACGTGACCTTGGGCGCAGGCCCGGGAGTGGTCGAGCCGTTCGAGCGCCGGGTTCGTGACGGAGTTCGGCGCGGCGTCGTCGAACTGCGGTTCCGCCACCGGGTCGACGCCCTGACCTCAAACGGGGGCACGCTCGCGGGTGTGTCCGGGACCGTGCTCGAGCCGAGTTCGGCATCGCGCGGGCAGGCGAGCTCGCGCACGCCGGTCGGCGAGTTCGAGCTCTCCGCCCAAGCGGTGATCGTGACCTCGGGGGGGATCGGCGCGAACCACGAGCTCGTACGAGAGGCCTGGCCGCAGACGCTGGGCAAGCCGCCGGCGCGGATGCTGTCGGGCGTGCCCGACCACGTCGACGGACGGATGCTCAAGATCACCCGCGACGCCGGCGCCAGCATCATCAACCCGGACCGGATGTGGCACTACACCGAGGGGATCGAGAACTGGAGCCCGATCTGGAGCCGCCACGGGATCCGGATCCTGCCCGGACCCTCGCCGCTGTGGCTCGACGCCAGCGGCCGGCGCCTGCCCGTGCCGCTGTTCCCGGGCTTCGACACGCTCGGCACGCTCAAGCACCTGATGCAGACGGGCCACGACTACAGCTGGTTCGTGCTGACCCAGAAGATCATCGAGCGCGAGTTCGCGCTGTCAGGGTCGGAGCAGAACCCCGATCTGACCTCGAAGAGCATGCGCCAGGTGCTCGCCAGCCGGATCGGCAAGGGCGCGCCGGCGCCGGTCGAGGCGTTCAAGCGCCACGGCGCCGACTTCATCGTCGAGCACGACCTGCGCTCGCTGGTGCGGAGAATGAACGCGCTGACCGGCGACGATCTGATCGACGCCGGTGATCTCGAGCGGGAGATCCAGGCGCGCGACCGTGAGATGGCCAACCCCTACGCCAAGGACCTCCAGATCACCGCGATCCACGGCGCCCGTCGGTACCTGCCCGACCGGGTGAGCCGGGTCGCCAGCCCGCACCGGATCCTCGATCCGGGTGCCGGCCCCCTGATCGCGGTACGCCTCTGGATCCTCACCCGCAAGACGCTCGGCGGCCTCGAGACCGACCTCTCGGGGCGCGTGCTCAAACCGGGTGGCGAGCCGCTCTCGGGCCTGTACGCCGCCGGCGAGGTCGCGGGCTTCGGTGGCGGTGGCGTTCACGGCTACCGCTCGCTCGAGGGGACGTTCCTCGGCGGGTGCCTGTTCTCCGGTCGCACCGCCGGCCGGGCCGCGGCGCGGGCAGTGGTCTAGAGGCCTCGCTTCGCTCGGCGTCCGTGGGGCCACATTCCCCATCCGGACGGGCCCGCATGGCCCCATGGACGCCGCGCGTCAGCGCGGCCCCATCACCCCATTCCGGTTAAGCCCACACTCGCCCTCCCCCGGAACGGTGAATTCATATTCACCCGGCCCTGGCACGGTTAACCCCGCACTCACGGGGCGCGGTTCGCCGAGTGTGGACTTAACCGGACTGGAACGTGAACATCCGGTCGGCGTCGATCCGCATGTACACCGGGCCGCTGTCCAGGAACTGCTCCCACTCCGGTCCGTAGCGCGGCACGTAGACCTCGAGCAGCGTCTCGCGAAAGCCGCCGGCGACGTCGACCGGCACGGCTCGCCCGTGGACGTTGACGGCGAACTCGTCGCGGGGCATATGCGTAGCGCTGACCTGGGGCCGCGCCAACAGGTGGCGATAGCGGATCGAGTTGGGCGCGGTTCCGAAGTGCCATGCGCCGCGGTAGAAGATCCCGTCGAGCGGCCCGGCGATCGGGCGGCAATCGGCGGTGACCGTGGCGACCACGAGCAGGCACATCCCGGTCAGCTGTTCAACGAGGCGCTCGGCGCTCACCCGCCGCTCGGGCGTGGCGATGCTCCTCAGGTGAGATCCCGCGGCGGTGTAGCTGCGGTCGAGCAGGTCCTGCAGCGCGACGATGTCGTCAGCCGTCTCGTGCACGGATCCCGCACCATACTGCCGACATGATTCCCGGCATCCCTACGACCGTCCTCGTCGCCCCCGACTCGTTCAAGGGGACGCTGACCGCGACTCAGGTGGCGGACGCCGTCGGCCGCGGGCTCGAGGCCGCCGGGCGTCGGGTCGACCTGTGCCCGATCGCGGACGGAGGCGAGGGCACGCTCGACGCCCTCCTGCGCGCGCTCGACGGCGAGCGGCGCACCGTGGTCGTGTCCGATCCGCTCGGTCGCCCGGTCGAGGCCGAGTTCGGGATCGGCGAGGCCGGCCGGGGCCGCGTCGTCGGGATCGTCGAGATGGCGTCCGCGAGCGGACTCGGCCTGGTCGATCCGTCCGAGCGCGACCCGATCGCCGCGAGTACATTCGGGACCGGCCAGCTGATCATGGCGGCCGTGCAGGAGGGCGCCGATGTCGTGTATCTCGGAGCGGGCGGCAGCGCGACCACCGACGGCGGCGCCGGTGCGATCCGCGCGATCGAGGAGCAGGGCGGCCTCGGCGGCGCCCGCATCGCCGTGCTGACCGACGTGCGCACTCCGTTCGAGCACGCCGCGCGCGTATTCGGCCCGCAGAAGGGAGCCGGGCCGGATGACGTGACCACGCTGACCAAGCGGCTGAACGATCAGGCCCGACGTCTCGCGCGGGATCCGCGGGGAGTGCCGATGACGGGCGCGGCCGGTGGCCTCTCCGGCGGACTGTGGGCCCAGTTCGACGCGGAGCTCGTACCGGGCGCGCAGTTCGTCCTCGACGCCGTCGACTTCGATCGCCGCATGCGCGCCGCGCGAGCGGTGGTGACCGGCGAGGGCAAGCTCGATCAGCAAAGCCTCGCGGGCAAGCTCGTGTCCGAGGTCTCGACGCGGGCGCGCCAGGGCGGCGTACCGTGCCACGCGATCGTGGGCACCCGCGAGCTCGACTCGTTTGGCGTCCGCGTGCTCGATCTCCAGGGCGTGTTCGAGGCGAGCACGCCGCGCCAGATCAGCGCGGCGGCGCGGCGGCTGGCGGACGTGCTCTAGGCACTCGCCGGCCGCCACCGCGGCTGTCGGTCAGGTGCCGCCGGTCAGCAGAGCTTTCCGAAGTTCGACCCGAGGATCACGGCGTCCCCGATCGCGAGTACCGGCAGCGGACGGGTCACGAGCCAGTCGACCCCCACGTCGGTGCGGTTCGGCGTCCATCCGGGCGCAGCGAACGGGTCGATGTACTGACGGTAGACCGAGTGGCGGACCGGAATCTGCGCCTGGGCGGCTGCACAAGCGAGCGCGAGCATGGCCGTCGCGGCCAGCAGCGCGACCGCGATCAGTCGTTTGCACATAGCCGCCGTGATCGGCCCCGACGGCGGCGACCTTGAGCGCGCCGATGTCGCGCGGAGGAGTGTCCGTCAGTGCGTCAGTGCGCGAATGCGGTGCGCTTGTCCTTCGCCACCGACGGCAGCGGCGCGTCCAGCGACTCGAGGAAGGCGGTCACGCTGCGCAGGTCGTTGAGCAGGTGGTCGGCCATCTCCATCGTCATCCCGGCGCGGATGACCATCCGCAGCACGTCCAGGTCCTCGCGGTTCTTGGGGAACGTGTAGGCGGGCACCAGCCAGCCGAACTGGCGCAGGCGATCGGACACGTCGAACACGCTGTAGTTCTCGACCTCGGGGGAGAGACCGAACGCGAATACGGGGAGATCTCTGCCCTCCGAGACCAGGCGGTACCGGCCCATCTTGGCGATCTCGCTCGAGAGGTGGATCGCCACGTTCTGGGCGCCCTGCATGACGCGGCGGTAGCCCTCGCGGCCGAGGGTGGTGAACATGAAGTACTGGGCGATGACCTCGCTCCCCGGGCGCGAGAAGTTCAGCGCGAACGTGGGCATGTGGCCGCCGAGGTAGTTGACGTCGAACACCAGGTCGCGGGGGAGCGCCTCCTCGTTGCGCCAGATGGCCCAGCCGACGCCCGGGTAC
>Ga0335081_10022366_pt1 | contig 10233 bp, 8 predicted proteins | sample Lox_Sample_35_FD_206713 | JGI IMG/M metagenome (GOLD analysis project Ga0335081, IMG submission 206713) | Soil microbial communities from Loxahatchee National Wildlife Refuge, Florida, United States - Lox_Sample_3.5 | ecosystem: Environmental > Terrestrial > Soil > Wetlands | place: USA: Florida...
CGACGGCTGGCTCCGCGCCGGCGACAACGACGTCTACTCGATCGGCTACTACCGGCAGCAGGATCTGCCGTTCCTCGGCCGTGCCGCTCCGGCGTTCACGACATGTGACCGCTACTTCGCCTCGATCCTCGGACCGACCTTCCCGAATCGGTTCTACCTCCACGCCGGCGTCACCGACCGGCTCGACGACGCGTTCACGCGCGTCGACCTGCCGACGATCTGGGACCGGCTCGCCGCGGCGAATGTGCCCGCCCGCTACTACTGCGGCAACGTGAGCTTTCTCCTGCTCTGGAACGGGAAGTACGACCGGATCACGTACACGCACCAGCATTTCTTCGCCGACTGCAAGAAAGGGGCGCTGCCGGCCTACTCCGTCGTCGACCCGGACCTCACGCTCGCCGACACCGGACCGCAGTCGGGCATCTGGAACGACGATCATCCGCATGCCGACATCCGCGCGGGCGAGTACTTCCTGTCCACGATCTACAACGCGGTCACCCGCAGCCCCGCGTGGGCGCGCACGCTCCTCGTGATCACCTTCGACGAATGGGGTGGCTTCTTCGACCATGTGCCTCCGCCGGCGGCGCACGACGTCGATCCGGCGTATCAGCAGCGAGGGTTCCGCGTGCCCTGCCTCCTGATCTCGCCGTTCGCACCGCGAGGAAAGGTCTCGCACACGATCTTCGACCACACGTCGATCCTCAGGCTCGTGGAGTGGCGCTTTGCGCTCGCTCCGCTCTCGGTTCGCGACATGGAGGCGAACAACCTCGCGACGGCGCTCGACTTCTCGCACCGCATCTCGTCGGTGCCGGCGCTCGCAGCGCCGCGTTTCGTCGCCGGCGCGGCCTGCGCCTAGAGCAGAGCGGGCGCGCGCGGGTCCACGGGAGCGACGGGCGCATAGGGCGAGCCGAGCGGCGGCCGCGGATCCGGCTCGTCCCTGTTCGGCCAGAAGGAGAATGCGCGCTCGGCCTGCGCGGCGATGGTGAGCGAAGGGTTGGCGCCGAGGTTCGCGCTCACGGCGGCACCGTCTGCGACGTGCAGTCCCGGCTCCGTCCAGATCCGCTGCCACGCGTCGAGCACTCCCGCCTGCGGCGAGACGCCGATCGGCGCGCCTCCGAGGATGTGCGCGGTGAACGGCCGGTCGAGGAGCACCTCGTTGAGAGCGGAGCCGGGCCTACCGCCCATCGCCTCGGCAGCGAGACGGGCTGCCTCGTTAGCCTCGGGGAGCCACGTCGGCGTCGGTTCGCCGTGGCCGTGCGAAGTCCGCAGCCGGCGGCCGGTCCACCGCATGTGCAGCGAGTTGTCGCGCGCCTGCATCACGAGCAGGATCACGGACCGCTGCGCCCAGTGCCGCACCGCGTGCGCGCGGAGGAACCAGAGCGGGTGGCGCAGACCCGTGCCGAGCCAGCGCAGCGGCCGCGGCACGCGCCCGCCGCCGTCGACGAGCACGGTCGAGAAGAGACCCATCATGCTCGAGCCTCTCGGATAGCGCACCGGCTCGATGTGCGTCTCCGACGTCGGCTGGAAGGAGGAGCCGATCGCGATCCCCGTCGAGTAGTCGACAGACGTGTCGCGCGCGCCCGCGCCGACGAGCACCTCGGAGTTCGAGCGGACGAGCATGCCGAGGTGGGGTCCGCCTAGACCGGAGCGGAAGAGCAGCTTCAGCGTGCCGAGCACCCCCGCGGCCAGCACGACCTGCTCCGCGCGAAACAGCTCGCGCCGCGGGCGCAGCCAGGCGCCCGGATGGACGGTCTCGATCTCCCAGCCGCCGTCCACCCGGCGCAGCACCGTCGCCTCGCGCTCCGGGTGCACCACTGCCCCGCGGTGTTCCGCGAGCCAGAGGTAGTTGCGGTCGAGCGTGTTCTTCGCGTCGTGCCGGCAGCCGACCATGCAGCCGCCGCAGCGCACGCACGGACTGCGCGGCGGGCCCGCGCCTCCGAAGTACGGGTCCACCCCGTCTTCGACGCCGAAGTAGACCCCGACCGGGGTGCGGCGAAAGGTGTCGGCTACGCCCAGGCGGGTCGCGACCTCGCGCACCACCGTCTCTGCCGCCGTCTCGAACGGCGTCTCGACGACGCCGAGCATCCTTCGGGCGCGCACGTAGTACGGCGCCAGCTCCGCGCGCCAGTCCGCGACCTCCGCCCACTGGGGATCGTCGAAGAACTGGTCGAGCGGCTCGACGAGCGTGTTCGCATAGACGAGCGAGCCGCCGCCCACGCCTGCGCCCGAGAGCACGACGAGATCGTTGAGCATCGTCAGCCGCTGGATGCCGCGAAGTCCGAGCCGGGGCATGAACAGGTAGCGGCGCAGATTCCAGTTCGTGCGCGCGAAGTCGCCGGCGGCAAAGCGCCGGCCCGCCTCGAGCACGCCGACGCGGTAGCCCTTCTCGGTCAACCGAAGAGCCGCCACGCTCCCGCCGAAACCACTTCCGACGACGATCACGTCGTACTCGTGCACCCTCACGGCACGAGAGCCTAGTCTCGCGTGGCTACGCTGCACGACCGGTGCGCCGCGCGATCGTCCTGCTCGCCCTCGTTCTCGCCGCCCCGGCGGCCGCTGCGACGATCCACGGCACGCCGCACGGCGACACCATCGTCGGTACGCAGGCCGCCGACACGATCTCGGCCGGCGCGGGCAACGACTTCGTGCAGGCGGCGTTCGGGGGCGTCGACCGCGTCGACTGCGGCCCGGGACTCGACGTCGTCAGCGCCGACCTGGGCGACACCGTTGCCGCGAACTGCGAGGTGGTCTCCCGCCGGCTCTCGGTCGACCTCTCGTCGAACCCCTCGAGCCAGCACGAGACGGCGGTCGAGCCGGACGACGTCGCGTGGGGTTCGACCGTCGTCGCCGCCTATCAGCTCGGTCGTTTCACGGGCGGCGCGTCGTCGAGCATCGGCTTCGCAACCTCGAGCAACGCCGGTCGCACGTGGCAGCGCGGCGTCCTGCCCGGCGTCACCGTGGAGTCGAATCCGGCGGGCACCCAGACGGCAGCGTCCGACCCCACGGTCGCCTACGACGCCGCGCACGGCGTCTGGCTGATCGGGACGCTGACGCTCGAGCCGAGCGCGTCGCACGTCCTCGTCGCGCGCTCGACCGACGGCTTGAGCTGGGCGACGCCGGTGGTCGCCGCGACGGGGCCGGAGCTCGACAAGGACTGGCTCACGTGCGACAACGGCGCGGCGAGCCCGCACCGCGGCCGCTGCTACCTCGAGTACACGGACGACCAGAAGAACATCACGGTCAGCCAGTCGAGCGACGACGGCGGCCTGACCTGGTCGCAGCCGGTCGCAGCCGCGAGCGTCCTCGTCGGCACGCAGCCGGTGGTGCTGCCGGACGGGACGCTCGTCGTGGTGGCCGGAAACTACGCGGACGAGGAAGGGTTCCACGGCTCGATCGTGAGCCTCCGGTCCGTCGACGGCGGAGCTACGTTCACGCGCGTCACCATCTCCGACTTCACCGCGAAGGCGAACGACGTGATGCGCTCGATCGCGCTGCCGTCGGTGGAGGCCGACAGCACGGGCGAGATCTACGCGGTCTGGCACGACTGCCGGTTCAGGCCCGGCTGCGCGGAGAACGACGTCGTGCTGTCGACGTCGCGCGACGGCGGCCAGACCTGGTCGACGCCGTCGCGCGTGCCCGTCGCCGCGGTTTCGTCGACGCTCGACGCCTTCATAACCGGGCTCGCCGCAGATCCCGTGCAGCCGGGCCGACTCGCCGTCGTCTACGGGTACTTCCATCCCGGTTCGTGCGCACGCGGATCGTGCCTGTTGGGGACCGCCGTCCAGCAGTCGAGTGACGGCGGCGCAACGTGGACGCCGCCGGAGCGGCTCGACGCGGAGCCGATGCAGGAGGATTGGCTCGCGCGCGCCGAGGGTGGGCGGATGACCGGGGACTATTACTCGGTCGAGTTCGCGGGTAACCGCGTCGTGCCAGTGTTCGCACTCGCAGCGCCGCCGCTCGACGGCCGCTTCCGCGAGGCGATCTTCGCAGCGTCGCTACCCGCGATCGGGTAGCGCGGCGGCGAGCGCGCGCAACGTCTCGCCCGCGCCGGCGTCGATCGTCACCGAGGCTCGCGAGTCGAGCGGGGTCGGACCCCGGTTCACGATCGCCAGACTGCCGCCCGCGGCGAGCGTCTCGAGCGGGAGACCGGCCACCGGATGCACCTCGAGCGACGAGCCGACGACGAGGAGCAGGCGCGCCGACGCGGCCAGCTCGGAGGCCCGCTCCATCGCACGCCGGGGGAGCAGCTCCCCGAACATGACCACGTCCGGCTTGAGGATCCGCCCGCAGCGCGGACACGCCGGCGCGGCGGCCGTCTCGAGCAGGTGGAGCACGTCTGCCAGGGGCACGACCTCGCCACAGTCCAGGCAGCTCGACGTCCTGATCGAGCCGTGCACCTCGACGAGCGCACGCGAGCCCGCGCGCTCGTGCAGCAGATCGATGTTCTGCGTGACCACCGCGCGCACCCAGCGGCGCTGCTCGAGCTCCGCGAGCGCCCGGTGGCCGTCGTTCGGCTCCGCGCCCCGCAGCATCCCGAGCCGCTTGCCGTAGAAGTCCCAGACCTTCACCGGGTCGGCGATAAAGGCGTCGATGGTCGCGTACTCCGTCGGGTCGTACTGCGCCCAGATCCCCGTCGACGAGCGGAAGTCCGGGATTCCCGACTCGGTGCTCACACCCGCGCCCGTCAGCACGACGCACGGCTGCCGGTTGCGGACGAGCGAGGCAAGGCGCTCGACGGTCACGCAGCCATCGTAGAGTTGCGCGAGATGGAAGGCTTCTCGTTCTCGACCCCGGTGCGCGTCCGCTTCGCGGACACCGACGCGCAGGGGATCGCCCACAACTCGGCATACGTCGTCTGGTTCGAGGTCGCGCGGGTCGAGTACCTGCGGGCGTACGCCGGCGGCTACCAGTTGCTGCGCGAGACCGGAACCGAGGCGCTCGTGCTCGAATCCTTCTGCCGCTACCGCGTGCCGGCCCGGTTCGACGACGCGCTGGACATCCACGCCCGCTGCCTCGACGTGCGGGGCGCCCGCTTCCGCTACGAGTACGCGGTCGTCCGTGACGACGGCGAGCTGCTGGCGGACGGCTGGACGGCACACGCCTGCGTCGATGCCGCGACGTTTCGCCCGACGCGCGTGCCGGAGTGGCTCGTGACGGCTATCCGCTCGGCGGAGTCGACGGCGTCGTCTCGGTCGTCGTCGTAGCCGGCACGGGCGTCTTCACCTTCGGGTGCTTCTTCTTCGGCCCGACGCGCAGAAGCTCGGGCGAGGCGCGGTAGGACGAGGACCAGACGTTGTGGTAGAGGAGCTTGCCGTCCGGGGCGTACACGTCGCGGGTGACGCTGGTCGACATCGACGGCTCGCCCGGATCGTCGACCAGCTTCTCGCCCGGCTTGAGCGTCGGATCGACCGTCTTCTTCACCGGCGTCTTGCCGTGCACGACGAGCGGGCTCGTCGTGCTCACGACCTTGCGCCCCGTCGGCGTGCCGTACAGGCTGACCGTGAGCGACGAGGGGCCGACGAACGTTCTCAGCAGCAGCCAGTGCTTCGTGTCGTTCACGAACTTCAGGTCGACGTCCGGGTAGTCGACGGTTGCGTCGCGCCCCTGCGGGTAGTGGCTGATGTACAACGCGTGATTCGTGCGGGCGGTGATCGGGATACCGGCTTCGAACGCCGCGTTGAAGACGGTGGTGGAAACCTGGCAGACGCCGCCGCCGAGTCCCGTCGTGAGCTCGCCGTTGACGATCACCGGCGCAACGAGAAACCCCTTGGCGGCGTTTCGCTCGCCGGTGGTCTTGTTGAACGAGAACGTCTCACCCGGCGCGATCAGCTTGTCGTTCACGAGGTGCGCGACCAGCTGCACGTTGTGGATGCGGTTCGGCACCCCGCCGTAGATCGTCGTGTAGCTCGAGACGAGCGCGTTGATCCCCATCGTCTCCGCCTGCGCCGTGGTGAGCTTCGCCGGCTCCTCCGAAACGACGAGCTGCGCGACACGCGTCCGCCGCCGCAGGGCGGCCCGCAGCACCGCCTGCGCGCTTCCCACCGCGTCGAGCTGAAGCCCCGGCTTTGCCGGAACGAGCCTCACGTGCGGCCCTGAAACGGCCCACGTCGCATCGTGCGGCGCCGTCTCGACGCGCGCGCCGAGCTCCTTCAGCCAGCGATCCGCCGCCGCGCCGCCGATGCGCAGCGCGGTCTCTCCGCCGGAGGGGAGCTCGAGCAGGTCCGCGAGGCGCTGGGGCTTGACGAGCCACCGCGTCGGTCCGAGCTCGAGCGCTACCGGGGCCGAGAGCGCCAGGCGGGCCTGCGCGGCGGCGCGGGCGAGCGTGGCGACCCGCACGCGGGGCTCCGTGGTGCGGAGCGGCAGCTGCACCGGTTCGCCCGACCGGTCGAGCGAGGACAGCTGTTCGACGATCGTCTGCGCCGCGGCGCTGCGGTCCAGCCGGACGCCGGTCCGCGCCGGCAGAACGACGATGGCGAGCCCGCGGCGAACGATCGAGGCGTCGACCGGCAGGCGATCTACCTCTTTCGCGATCCGGTTCAGCTCGTACTGGAGCGCGCCGTTGAGCACAGTCGTGGGCGGCGTGACGTCTGCGCCGAAGAAGTCGACGTCGAGGCGCTTGAACCCCCGAAGCGGCCCGAAGCCGTCCCCCTGCCGTTGCGCGGAGTCGACAGCCGCCTTCCAGTCGGACTCCACGCCGAGCTCGTTCGGCCGCACCGCGAACCGGTGGCCGGCGGCGACGAAGACGATCGGCCGGTCGGCGAGCGCGCCGGCTCGCTGCTCGAGCAGCGAGCGTGCCGCCGTGGCCTCGAGTCCGCCCACATCGATGCCGTCGATCCGGACACCGCCGGCGATCTTCGTCGGCGAGCCCGCGAAGACGAGCCCGAGCACGACCCCGGCGGCAGCGACAGCGACGGCGAGAAGGAGGATCGCGCGGCGCACCCACCGATCCTAGCCAGGGCTTCGTGAACTCGGCAGGAAGTCTTGCGCGACACGTCACGAGTCCCGAAGTACGATCGAAGTAGGCGGGTAGGAGGGAGGGGTCGGGTCCCGGGTTACCCGCGCGTGTGCATTTAGACGACGATGCGCACGCTCACGCGCCGAGCCGTCGCCGCAGGACCTGGAAACCCAACTCGGCGTGCGGGCTCTCGACCTCGCTGAATCCCGTCTTCTCGTAGAGACGGCGGGCCGCCTCGTTGCCGCGCTGGACGCCGAGCTCGAGCTCGTCTGCCCGGCCCCGGTACTCGCGTTCGAGCTGCGCGAGCACCTGCCCGCCGACGCCGCTCCCGCGCGCCGCCGGCTCGAGCACGAGCGCGTGCAGATGCAGGGTCCGCCCCCGCAGCTCGAGCCATACCGAGCCCACGTCCTCGCCGTCCAGGAGCACCGACCGTATCTCCCCGGTCTCGCGCATCGTCTGCTCGAGCTCCGCCCGGCCGACGCCCAGCGCCTCCAGGACAGGCTCCATCCCGCCGATGAAACTGCCTTCGAAGCGGTGCAGGAAGCGGTCGTCGACGCCCGCGGGCGCAAGCGAGACCTCAGAAGACGAAGAGCTCGACACCGCCGCTCACGTTCAGCTCGATGCCCGTGATGTACGCCGCGAGGTCGGAGCACAGGAACGCGATCGCGTTGGCGATGTCCTGCGGATCGCCGGGCCGCTTCAGAACCGTCCGGTTGACGATGCGCTCGTTCATCGCCGCATTCGCCATGTTGAAGGCCTCCGTGCCGATCACGCCCGGAACGATCGCGTTGCACGTGATCCCGTGTCGTCCACCCTCCATCGCCAGCGTCTTCGTCAGGCCGAGCAGCCCGGCCTTCGTCGTCGAGTAGCTCGCCTGGCCGAAGCCGCCGAGGGTTCCCGCGACCGACGCCATGTTGACGATGCGGCCCCAGCCACGCTCCTTCATGTGCGGCCAAGCGGCCTGGGCGCAGTTGAACGCCCCGGTCAGATTCACGCGCAGGTCCCGCTCCCACAACTCCGGCGATTGGTCGTGGAACTGCGCAGCGTGATCGAGCGTGCCGGCGTTGTTGACGAGGATGTCGAGCGAGCCGAGCTCCTCGACGGTGCGCGCAACGGCAGCGTCGACCTGAGCGCGATCGGTCACATCGCAGCGCACCGCAGAAGCACGGCGCCCCATGGCCTCGATCTCGGCGACCGTCTCCTCCGTGTGCACCATGTCCCTGCCCCGCTGCCGTGCCACGGTCGCGAGCGCGCCGTAGCGGTCGGTCTCCTCGGACAGCTGCGACTCGACGAGCAGGTCGGCGACGACCACGTCGGCGCCGGCGCGCCCCAGGGTCAGCGCGTCCGCGCGGCCGAGCCCGCGCGAGCCGCCGGTCACGAACGCGACGCGCCCGGAGAGGTCGATCTCGATCGCCATGGCGGGACCCTATCTCGACGCGAACGTCAGCCCTGGGGTGGCAGGAAGATCTCCTTTGCGATCACGAGCCGCTGGATCTGCGAGGTGCCCTCGTAGATCTGGAACAGCTTCGCGTCGCGCATGAGCTTCTCGACTGGATATTCCTTCATGTAGCCGTAGCCGCCGAACACCTGCACTGCGTCGGTCGTGACCTTCATCGCCACGTCGGCGGCGAAGCGCTTCGCAAACGAGGAGTAGAGCGTCGTCTTGCGTCCGTACCCCTGGTCGAGCATCCACGACGCCTGCCACGTGAGCAGGCGGGCGGCCTCGATCTCCGTCGCCATGTCCGCGATCATGAAGTTCACTCCCTGGTGCATCGCGATGGGCATGTCGAACGTGACGCGCTCCTTCGCGTAGGCGACGGAGTGCTCGTACGCGGCCTGGGCGACACCGACCGCGCCGATCGCCGTTCCGGGTCGGGTGAAGTCGAGCGTCGCCATGGCGATCTTGAACCCGTCCCCCTCCTCGCCGATCCGGTTGGCGGCCGGCACGCGCACGTCCTGGAGCGCGAAGGCGGATGTATCGGTCGCCCGCTGTCCCATCTTGTCGAGGTGGCTCTCGATGCTCACACCGGGTGCGTCCATCGGGACGATGAAGGCCGACATGCCCTTGCTGCCGCCGCGCGGGTCGGTCTTGGCGAAGACGACGGTCCAGGATGCGTAACCGGCATTCGTGATGAACGTCTTCGAGCCGTTGATGACGTACTCGTCGCCCTCGCGGACGGCGGTCGTCTTCAGTGCGGCGACGTCCGAGCCGGCGCCCGGCTCCGAGAGGCCGAACGAGCAGAGAATCGGTGACTCGACGAGCGGCGCGAGCCACGCGGCCTTCTGCTCGTCGCTGCCGAAGAGCAGCACCGGCGCGGAGCCGAGCCCGTTCGCGGAAACGGAGGTGCCGATGCCGCTGCAACCCCAGTTCAGCTCCTCGCCGACGAGCATGCCGTCGAAGGACGAGAGGCCGAGCCCACCGTACTCCTCGGGAACGTAGAGGTTCATCAGCCCCACCTCGTGCGCCTTCGCGATGACGTCGGCGGGGTGCTGCATCCTCTCGTCGTAGTCACGTTCCTTCGGGCGGATCTCCTTCTCCGCGAACTCCCGCGCGAGCTCGCGCAACGCTTTCTGCTCGTCGGTCAGGGCAAACGACACGCCGGCGGCGGTTCCGTGCTCGATCGTCGACATCGTCTCCGTCCCTCAACGCTCGATTGACTAGTCAGTCAATGATTCTAGCGGCGCCCCGGCCGCGGTCAACGCGGACGGCTCAGGCGACGGCGCCGACCGGCTCGAGTGCCGGCGGCTCGCGCTTGCTGAGCGCCACTGCGCCGGCGAGCACGAACACGAAGGCGGCAACCCGCGCCGCGCCGCGCCATCCGTCCGGCAGGGCCTCGGCGTAGAGCACCGTGCCCGCGAGGATCGGCAGCGCGTTCATCCAGAGCACCGCGAGCCCCGCGGTCGAGAGCCGGCCGCCGCGCTGGAACGCGAGCTGCATGCAGACGAACGCGAGCGTGTGGCAGGCGAGCAGCGCCGGGACGAACAGGAGCCGCGCACCGCCCATGACGGCGGCCTTCGTACCGACGTCGCCGGCCGCGTACAGCACGCCGGCGGCGGTGCCGAGACCTGCGCCGCCGGGAACGAGCTTCGCAGCGCCGGCGGCCGCGCCCAGCGAGACGAGCATCCAGGCGCCGATCGCCGCGGCGGACCCGCGCCCCGTGCCCGGGTGTGATCCGAGCGACAGCCCGAGCAGCAGAAGGCCGGTCAGGGCCGCGCCGATGCCGATGCGCTCCGCGGGCCGAAGCCGTCCGCCGCCGATCGCGAGCACGCCGATCCCG
>Ga0335081_10022368_pt1 | contig 10233 bp, 7 predicted proteins | sample Lox_Sample_35_FD_206713 | JGI IMG/M metagenome (GOLD analysis project Ga0335081, IMG submission 206713) | Soil microbial communities from Loxahatchee National Wildlife Refuge, Florida, United States - Lox_Sample_3.5 | ecosystem: Environmental > Terrestrial > Soil > Wetlands | place: USA: Florida...
TGATGCGGGCGAGCACCTGATCGCCATCGGCGAGCTTGTCTGCCGGAAACAATATGGAGATCGGCTTGCCAATGATCTCCTGGGCGCGGTAGCCATACATGCGCTCGGCGGCCTTGTTCCAGGTGACCACGATGCCCGCGAGCGTCTTGCTGATGATGGCATCGTCGGAAGACTCCACAATGGCGGCCAGTTGGGACTGCTTCTCCTCGGCCTGCCTGCGCGCCGTGATGTCACGCAAAACCACAGTAAAGAATCTTTCCCCGTCGCCTCCCACCTGCGAGATGGTCGCCTCGATGGGAAATTCCTCTCCGTCGGCCCGCAGCCCGACCAGAACGCTCGGCGACGACATAGATCGGCGCGTGACTCCGGTGTGTCCAAAATTCTGGATATGTTCGCGGTGGCTGGCGTGGAAGCGCTCCGGGATGAAGGCGTCGAGAGGCTTTCCCAAAGCCTCCTCGCTGGGGCAGCGGAAAATCGTCTCGGCGGCCTTGTTAAACAGGACGATCCGCTGGTCGTCCCCCACGGTGATGATGGCGTCCATCACCGATTCGACGATGGTTGCCAGTCGCTCGCGACTCAGCAGGGTGAGCTGGTCGGCGCCGGCTGCAGCCGGCTCCTGCCTGGAGGCGGCGCGCGTCAACAGCGTCGAAACCCGATGCAGCAGGACCTCCGGTCCCTCGCTCTTGCAGACGAAGACATCCGCATGCTCGGTGCCTTCGGGCGCGTTGCTGCTCCCCGAAAGAATGATGATGGGGATGTCAGGTCGCAATCGCTTCAGGGCTGCGGCCATCGCCGTTCCCATGGATCGCCCGATCAGGTGGTCAGTGATGACCAGGTCAACGGCGTTGGATTGAAAGACCTCCATGCCTTGCTGGGCGGAGGTGGCAAGAAGGACCTTATAGCCTTTGGCTTCCAGCATGAGCTGCCGAAAGCGCAGACCCGTGGAGTCATCGTCCACGCAGAGAATAACCGGGACATCCCCCTGACTGGCCATGCCATCCCCCGTTGCAGCAAAGTTTATCAGCTTTTCAAAACCCACGTCCTGCAAGGGGGGCTGTTTTAGTGAAGCCCACCAGCCACGTCCCAATTTAGCGGGAGGCCAGCCACACTTGATGGTGACCCAGATCATTGCTCTCAGCGATTCAACGGGTAAGAATGTAATTTGGGTTGATTGACGATGGCCGGCGACTTGCGATTCCGGGAGGTAGAACACACCGCTGACCGCGCTTTCACGGTCCGCGGGCGTGATCTGGCCGAACTGTTTGAGCTCGCCGCCCGTGCCCTCGGCGTCGTTCAGGGACAATCGGCCGCGACCCGGGAAAACGTGAGCCGGCCGGTCGAGGTTTCAGGCGTCGATCGCGAAACCCTGCTCGTGAATTGGTTAAACGAGATCTTGTATCTTCAGGACGTCCACAAAGAGTCCTATTCCCATTTTGAAGTGGCCGCGATCTCCGACACATTTCTGCGCGCATCTCTCCTTGGCGAGCCCGATGCTTCAAGCCGGCGCATAATCAAAGCGGTGACTTTTCACGGTTTGAAAATCGACCGGCTACCGGATGGCTGGGAAGCCACTATTGTGGTGGACGTTTGAGTGGTAGAGGAATGGGAAAGCCATCTCCATCTCGCGCGATTGCGAAGTCTGATTTCAAGCGCATTTCAGAACAGGTCTGGGAGCTTGCGCGCGATTTCCGCGAAGACATGCGCGCGCCGGCCCGTCTCTACGCCGACGAAGCCTTGCTCGACGCGGCCCTCACTGACAACTCGATAGAGCAGTTAGTCAACACTGCCACCTTGCCCGGGATCGTCAAATACGCCATTGCCATGCCCGACATCCACCAGGGCTACGGTTTTCCCATCGGCGGTGTAGTTGCTACCAGGTTGCCCGAGGGCATCATTTCTCCCGGCGGCGTGGGCTACGACATCAACTGCGGCGTGCGCCTGCTGGCCTCCGAAGCCCTGGTGGACGAGATCTCTCCGTTCCTCGGTGAGCTGGTTTCAGCGCTCTATCACAACTGTCCCAGCGGGGTTGGGGTCCACGGCGAGATCAAGCTGCACGACGCCGAACTGGACAAGGTATTAGTGGAAGGCGGGAGCTGGGCACGACGGCGTGGCTTGGCTCGCAACGAAGATCTGGAGCACACGGAAGAGTTCGGCGCCATGCCGGGGGCCGATCCCGAATACGTTTCCCATAAGGCGCGGGAGCGCGGGCGTGGCCAGATCGGCACGCTGGGCGCGGGCAATCATTTCATCGAGGTGGATGGCGTCGCAGAGGTTTACGACGAGACCACGGCTGAGCGTCTGGGGTTGCTTCCCGGCCAGGCGGTGGTGCAGATCCACTGCGGCTCGCGTGGCTTCGGCCACCAGGTCTGTGAGGATTATGTCGCGCGCTTCCAGAAGACGGTGCGCGATTTCGGCATCGAGCTTCCCGACCGCGAGTTGGTGTGTGCGCCCTTTGAGTCCGAGGAAGGGCAGCACTATTTCCACGCCATGGCCTGCGCGGCCAACTTCGCCTTTGCCAACCGCCAGGTGCTGGCACACCACATCCGGCGCTCTTTCGAGGAAGTGCTGGCCGGCAAGGTGCGAGCGTTCGACCTCCACCAGGTGTACGACATCGCCCACAACATGGCCAAGATCGAGGAACACGAGGTGGGCGGGAGACGCATGCAGTTGTGCGTCCACCGCAAGGGCGCGACCCGGGCATTCGGTCCGGGCTCACCCGGATTGCCGGACGACCTGCGCGACCTCGGCCAGCCGGTGCTGATCCCCGGCTCGATGGGCACGGCGTCCTACGTACTGGTCGGGACTCGGGGTTCGATGGAGCAGACCTTCGGCTCAACCTGCCATGGCGCCGGACGGGTGTGGAGCCGCGCCCGCGCCAGAAAGATGGTGCGCGGCGAGGAGTTGCGCCAGGAGCTGAAGAGCCGCGGGATCGTAGTGCGCGCCGGCTCCATGTCGGGGCTGGCGGAGGAAGCGCCGCAGGCTTACAAGGACGTCTCCCGCGTGGTGGACGTGGTTGAGCGTGCGGGCATCGGCAAGAAAGTCGCGCGGCTCGAGCCCATCGCTGTGGTCAAAGGGTAATAACACGCTCAACCCATGGCGGCGCGCAGCACAGACCGGTTGTCGAGATGATGCAACCCGGCCTCCGAGGCCGCTTCCAGCGCCTCCTGGAATTCCCCATGCGTGATGCAGCGGTTGATCTCCGCGTGCTCCCGCTCGCTCACCTTCCCGGCGGGATAGTACTGCGGCATGACGTTGACGTAGGTGTCGGGGCCGAGTTCGCGGGCGATCCAGCGCAGGATCTCCCGCGTGCCGGCGATGTCGCCGGGCATGACCAGATGGCGCAGGATGACGCCGCGCAGCGCCAGCCCCTCTTCGTCCACCACCAGCGATCCGACCTGCCGGTGCATTTCCTTGATGGCGCGGCGGGCCGCCTCAGGGTAGTCAGGGGCCCGCAGGTAGCGGCGCGCCATCTCTGGATCCCAGAACTTGAAGTCCGGCATGTAGATGTCAACCAGGCCGTCCATCAGTTCCAGCGAATCGAGCGAGTCGTAGGCGCCGGTGTTGTAGACCAGCGGCAGCCGCAGCCCGCCCTCGACCGCGATCAACAGCGCCTCCAGGATCTGCGGCGCCACGTGCTCGGGCGTCACCAGATTGATGTTGTGGCAGCCGCGCTGCTGCAGCGCGAGCATCATCGCCGCCAATTGCGGGGGAGGCGTGATCTCGCCTTCCACTCGCCAGCTCCTCGAAATTCTGGCAGAAGACGCAGCGCAGGTTGCAGCCGCTGAAGAAGATGGTCCCCGAGCCGCGCGTGCCGCGCAGGCAGTCCTCCTCGCCGGAGTGCGCGAAATAGCTGCTGACCCGCGCGTAGCGGCCGGAGCGGCAGACCGCGAACTTATCCGCCAGGCGGTCCACGTGGCAATCACGCGGGCAGAGCGCGCAATCGGCGAGCTGGCCGAGCCCGCGTTCGACGCGCCGGGCGAGCTCACCTGATTCCCACAGCTTCAGGTACGCCGGCCGGAACGAAGCCCGAGCTTGAGCGGCACGTGCCATCAAGGTTGTTGAAGTGATTCTATGCGGGGTGAGCAGGCAGGTTCAATGCGGCCCGCGGCCTGTCAGTAAGTCATCTTGTCCGCTTTTGCCTGCCAGGCGCGGAACGCAGCCAGCGCCTCGTTGCGCAGCATCTGCGCCATGGGAAGACTGCGAGCGGCGTGTGGCAACGCGAGCTCGCGATAGATGCGCGAGTCATCGAAGCCGATGGTGGTTGCGTCCTCTGCCGTATTGGCAAAATAAATTTTTGTCCAGCCGCGCCCAATAAATCAGCCCCAGGCACATGGGACATGGCTCGCAACTGGCGTAGATCTCGCATCCGGCCAGTCGGAAATGGTTGAGCGTGCGACAGGCGGCCCGCACCGCCAGCATCTCGGCGTGCGCGCTGGGGTCGTTGGTGGAGGTCACCTGGTTCGTGCCCTCTGCGATGATCTCATCGCCGCGGACGACCACGGCGGCAAATGGACCTCCCTGGCCCGACCTCACATTTTCCAGCGAGAGCGCGATGGCCCTGCGCATGAATCGTTCCTGCACTGTTCCCCCGAATTCGCCGAGTCGAGTGCGCGACAGGCCCCACACCATCGGCCTGCGCGGATTGTACTTTAGCTTGCGACCCCGGGGCGACGGACACCGATGACTCCGCCCGCCGCGCCCTTGCGTTGACACCGGTTGGATACTTGCAGTAACGTTTGCTGGCAAGAACGAGATCCCTTCTCCGCGCGCGCGGAGTCCTTCCCAGGGTTTTTCGCCACGAACCAGAGCAAGCCGGACCGGCGCCCCTGTCCGGGAGAGCCACGTTAGTGTTATTTTCTTAAGCTTCCGTATGACCCTGCAAACGATCGGACGGTACAGCATCGCGGCGGAACTGGGGAAGGGGGCCATGGGCGTGGTGTACAAAGCCACCGATCCCAACATCGGCCGTACCGTGGCCATCAAGACCACGCGGCTCGACACCCACGGCATGGAAACCGCAGATTTGCTGCGCCGCTTCCGCAACGAAGCTCGTTCGGCGGGCACCCTCAATCATCCCAACATCGTCACCATCTACGACGCGGGCGAGCAGGACGGCATCTTCTACATCGCCATGGAGTACATCGAAGGCGAGACCCTGCACGAATTGCTCAGCCAGCATCGCTCGCTGCCGGTGGAAAAAGTCATCGACATCGTGCGTCAGGTCTGCGCCGGCCTCGACTACGCGCACGCCCACGGCGTGATCCACCGCGACATCAAACCGGCCAATATCATGCTGTCGGCCCAGGGTACGGTGAAGGTGATGGATTTCGGCATCGCCAAGGCGGGCGGCACCATGACCGCCACCGGCCAGGTGCTGGGCACGCCCAATTACATGTCCCCGGAGCAGGTGAAGGGAAAGTCCATCGACGGGCGCTCCGATCTGTTCAGCGTGGGCGTGCTGCTCTACGAAATGCTGACCGGCGAGAAGCCCTTCGACGGCCAGAATGTCACCACCATCATCTACAAGATCGTCTCCGAGAATCCCATTCCGCCGCGCGAACTCGACGTCACCATTCACCCTGGCCTGAGCGCGGTGGTGACCAAGGCCTTGGCCAAGGTCCCGGATGAGCGCTATCAGACGGGCGCGGCCCTGGTCGCGGACCTGGAGAACTACAAATCAGTCGGTTCGGAAGCGGGCGCTACCCAGTTGATCTCGCCGGTCGGCGATCGCACTCTCGTGACACCCCCGCCGGCGCCGGTAAAGCCACCCGCCCCGGCTCCCGTGGCCGCTGCCCCGGTCGCCGCACAAATTCCCGCCCCACCAGCGCCGGCTGCTGTAGCGCCGCGTGCTCCCGCGCCGGCCAAGCCGCCGGTCCGCAAAGCTCCCGCGCAGGGAAACAAAATGCGCGTGCTGGTCGGGATCGTCGTATTGCTGCTGATCGCGGCCGTCGTCGCCTGGCGCGTGCAGCGCCGGCATCAGCAACAGGCGCAGGAAGCAGCCGCGACACCACCTCCGGTCATAGCCCAACAGCCCTCGCCGACACCGCCCCCCGCCACGGAAACGGCGGCTGCGCCCACTCCGCCGGCGGAGGCCACGCCGGCGGCCGAGCCACCGCTGCAACCGCAACCGGCGCCGCGCGCGACCTCCAAGTCCAAGGCGAAGTCTGCGGCGGCACCGGCGGCGCCTTCACCCCAACCTTCGCCGACGTCGCCCGAGGCGCCCACCACCGGCACCGTGCACGTCACCTCGACTCCTGCGGGCGCAAGCGTCAGCATTGACGGCAGCGGGTCCTTTGTCACCCCCTTCGATTCCCCGCCCCTCAAGCCCGGCACCCACTCCTTCAGCCTTTCTAAGGTGGGATACGCCGCTGCGCAGCGCAAGCTCGAGGTGGCCGCCGGCAAGGCCACGAACCTGGAGGTGTCGCTGGCCGCCTCCGGCGCCGTCCTCGAGGTGCAAAGCGATCCTCCGGGCGCCGCCATCCTGGTGGACGAAAAGCCCACCAACAAGTTCACGCCGGCGAAGCTCGCCATCCCACAGGGCGAGCACAAGGTCCGCCTGCGCATGGAAGGTTACAAGGACGAGAACACGGTCATCCAGCTCACTGAAGGCCAGACCCTCAGCTTGTCGCCCAAGCTCGCGCCCGCCAAGGCTTCCAAGCTGAAGCGTCTTTTCGGCGGTGGTGGCGGGTCACCCGAGGACCTGGGGACGCTGGATGTGACCACCCACCCCGACGGCGCGCACGTCACCCTGAACAACGCCGCGGCGGCACAGACCACGCCCACCAAGGTGAGCGTCAAACCCGGCAAGTACGACGTCGCCATCATCCTTCCCGGCTACAAGACGGTGCATCGCACGATCGAGATCGAGAAGGGCAAGACCCTCGGCGTGGACGAGGTCCTGGAGAAGGAGAAGCCCTAGCCCGCGCTATGGCGAGGCTCATCATCTCGGCGCCCGACGGCAAGCGCGGCATCCTGGAACTGACCAAGCCGGTCATCACCGTGGGGCGCGGTAATGCCAACGATCTGGTGCTCAACGACCTCAGCGTTTCCCGCTTCCACGCCGTGGTGAAGCAGTCGCCGGAGGGAGCGGTGGTGATCGCCGACCGCGGCAGCACCAACGGGGTGATGGTGAACGGCGCGCGCATCACCGCCGAAGTCGAACTGCACAAGGGTGACCGGGCGCGCATCGGGGCCTACGAGCTGCTGTTCGAGTCGGTGGACGATGCCGTTCTGCAGATCCGCCGCGCGGATATTCCTTCGGCCATCGAGCACGTGCTGCGCGGCGGTCCCGCCGGCCAGCCGGCGAATATCTCCGAGAGCGGCGCGGCCCGCGAGACCCGCGCCACCCTGGAGAAACTGGAGCGGGAGAACTTCCTGCTGCACATGCTCTACGACGCCGGCAAGGCGCTGCACGCCAAGCTCTCCATCGATGACATCGCCGCCGAGGTGATGGGATTGGCCTTCCGCGTGGAAGGGGTGGAGCGCGGCTTCATCATGCTCTTCGACGAGGCGGGCGAAGTCACCCGCCAGACGGAGGTGCGCTACCGCGTGGCCCCCGCCAAGGAGCAGCCGCAGATCATTCTCAGCCGCTCCGTGCTGGAGCGCATGAAGACCGAGCTGCAGCCCATCCTCATCACCGACCTCTCGGCCGACGAGCGTTTCCGCGCCAGCGAGAGCATGATGATTTCCGGTCTGCGCTCCGCCATCTGCACGCCGCTGGTAGCGCGCAACCGCCTGGCCGGCGTGCTCTACGTGGACAACCTCAACAAGACCGCGGCCTTCACCCAGGATGAGCTGGACGTGCTCACGGTGGTCGCGGCGCAGGCGGCGGCCGCCATCGACAGCGCCAAGACCCACGCCGAACTCGCCGAGCACACCATGCAGCGCTCCGCGCTGGAGCGTTTTCTCTCTCCCGAAGTGGTGGAGATGATCGCCGCCAACCCGCAGGAAGTGAAGCTGGGCGGGGTGAGCCAGAAGGTCACCATCCTGTTCGCCGACATCCGCAACTTCACCAGTCTCTCGGAAACTCTGCCCCCGGAGAAGATCGTCGAGATCCTGAACGAATACTTCACCCGCGTCACCGACGTCATCTTCGACTACGGGGGCACGCTCGACAAATATCTCGGCGACGGCGTCATGGCGGTGTTCGGCGCGCCCATCTCCAAGGGCAACGATGCCGCCAGCGCCGTGCGCTCCGCCATCGCCATTCAGCGTCTGGTGAACGAGATGAACCGCGACGCTGCCGCCCGCGACTGGCCGTGCCTGGGGGTCGGGATTGGAGTGAATACCGGGGTGGTGACCGCCGGGAACATCGGCTCGCCGCGCCGCATCGACTACACGGTGATCGGCGACCCGGTGAACGTGGCGTCACGCCTGATGGCCAATGCGGTCGCCGGTCAGACGCTCATTTCCGAGGACACGGCGCGCGATCTCAGCGGTGCCTCCGAGTTCAAGCTGAACCGCCTGGCCCCGCTGCAGGTCAAGGGCAAGAGCCAGCCCCTCTCTGTATTCAGCGTTGATTCCGGCCCGGACACGCGCCCGATGCCTCCATCGGCCGGGTAACGCCTGGCGTCTGACCAAGTGTGCGGCGCGGCGGCGGTATCGTCTACTGGCGGCTGGCGACGGGCGACTTGCTGTTCCCGAATTCGCGTGTCCGCCGCAGGCACTCCTCGGCTCCGGCCACATCTCCCTGCGCCCGGCGAATCACGGCCAGGTGAAACAGGCTGCTGACCTCACCCACAGCCTGGTCCTCGCTGTACTCGAAGGCGCGCTCGGCGGCCTCCATTTCGCCCCGGCGTTCGTGAATTACCCCCATGTGGTAGTGGGCCATCAGGTACTCCGGCGTGAGGATGATGGAGTCCTCGAAGTGATGGAGCGCCTCTTCCAGCTGTCCGGCGTGGAACAGCGCCAGCGCCAGCCGGTAGTGGGCGGCGTTGTAGTGCGGGTCGATCTCCAGGCAGCGGCGGAAGGCCTGGATAGCCTCCAGCATGTTGCCGCGGTGATAGCAGGCCACACCCAGGTCATAGTGCGCCAGGATGAAATTGGGCGCTGCCGCGACCGCCTTCTGGTAGTAGCGGGTCGCGACCTCCAGCACTCCTTCGTGGAAATACAAGCTGCCTAAAAGGTGATTGGCGAGCACGTGGCCGGGATCTGCTTCGAGGATGCGCTCCAACTCCTGGCGGGCTTCCTGGTTGCGACCCTCGCGCTCGTGGGCCAGGGCCAGCAGCACCCGCTGATCGAGGGAGCCCGCGCGCAGAAAAATGCCGCATTCCGCGCAGAACCTCTGGTTCGCAGCATAACCGGCGCCACACCTCGGACAACGCTCGGGCGCGCCCACTTTTCCGTAGCTCATGGCATCCTCGCCGCGGACAAATCCGCAGCCTCCATTCTCCCGATGCCGCTCCGCCCCGCACAGTGACCGCAATCACAGGCAGTCGTGATTTAAGTCATAAATTGGGTTTGTGCCCATTCATCACCCACGCTTGTAAGCGCGGTCACAGACCCCTACGGGCACTCGCTTATAGTGGAAATTGCAGGATCGTCGCGAGGTCGCGCTCGCGGGAGGCGTGCCCATGTTTGAAGAAGAACTCAAAATGCAGAAGGAATCCTCCTATCTCATACCGCTGGTGATGGTGCTGGTGCTGATCGCCGTGATCGTGGGTGCGATCGGCTACTGGGTCGTGCCCCACCGCCTGGCGCCGGAGCAGGCCGCCGGACTGGTCTCCGCCTACCTGAAGGGGCAGGGGCCGGCCACCGTCCACTTCCACGTGGGCGTGCTCAAGCCCAGCATGGACGAGAAGATTCGCGATCCTCACTACCGCCTGCTGGAAAAGGCCGGCATCCTCAAGTTGGGCAAGGCGAAGGGTGACGCCGTCAGCGTCGCTTTTGCGCCCGAAGGTGAACGCAGGCTGGCCGCTCTCCCCGGAGTGGTGAAGACCAGGAACCCGGATGGCAGCGATGCTTACACCGTTCCCCTGGCGGACCGCCAGTTGGTCGCCGTGTCCAAGGTGACGATGAGCGGCCGCGACATCGCCTACGTGCAGTTCACCTGGAAATGGGCGCCCAACGAGTTAGGCAACGCCTTTGACGCCGCCGGCCCGCTGGCGAAGAGCTTCAATACCTGGGACCGCTCCACGCTCATCCAGAACTATGGCGTGGCGTTTTATCACGTGGAACCCGCCCAGGCGCAATTGACCTTCGTACGCGGCGACAAGAGCTGGAGACTGGCGGCGG
>Ga0335081_10022369_pt1 | contig 10232 bp, 12 predicted proteins | sample Lox_Sample_35_FD_206713 | JGI IMG/M metagenome (GOLD analysis project Ga0335081, IMG submission 206713) | Soil microbial communities from Loxahatchee National Wildlife Refuge, Florida, United States - Lox_Sample_3.5 | ecosystem: Environmental > Terrestrial > Soil > Wetlands | place: USA...
ATGGTATGGAAAAGAGGCCAAAGAGTTCACAAAACACAAATTCATGGGGTTGACCCCTGGCCTTATATCAGAAATATCTTTACAGTTCGAGAAGAGGATAGCGAGGCATTGATCATGGGATGTTTACCCGTATGTCACAAGTGGTATTCGAGTCACGATGAAGGTGAGTGTTGTTGGTTACCACTGTACCGTACATTGAGCGAGACCCTGAACAAAAAGCGATTCCTACAAGATGCCCCCTCTGCAGTCACCTCCTTGGGCTCAGTAGCAGCTCTGCCGGCGGGACGTATGAATTTATGGAGTTTGGTTGTCCTTGCATTTGCGAACGGTGGATTCCCGATAATGATGCGAGATGGCGGCGCTTTCAAAGCAGTCATATATGCACGGAAACTTCGTTTTGTCAATACAGAGACAGACTCTGACAGACCAAGCTGTCGCTCATATCGAGCCACGACAGCATCCGCAAACCGAACGGACGTTGCTCCTGAATGATGGGTGGATGAGCCTTCTTCGACGCGGCCACACGATCACAGCGCATCTAATACACTAACGGAATACTTGACACATAAACGTCAAAGCTAAGGCGTAAAGGCGCGCTGCCGATTCGGCCGCCATCGCAACCTTGTTTTCCGCCGTTCCCATTCGCCGGCACTTCCGTCCTGAACACAAATAAGGCGTTCCGCTTCGCAATGCGGAGGAGGCCGCGTGACATGTCCGCCATTGCCATTCGCCTGCAATTCAGTTATTAACACACATAAGACGTTCCGCTTCCTCAACTCACTTTGCGGAGGAGGCCGCGTGACCTGTCTGCCATTGCCGTCCACCGGCACTTCCGTCCTGAACACATAAGGTGTTCCGCTTCCGCAATTCACTTTGCGGAGGAGGCCGCATGACCTGTCTGCCATTGCCATTCGCCTGCAATTCAGTTATTAACACACTTAAGGCATTCCGCTTGTACAACCGACTTTGCAGAGGAAGCCGCGTGACCTTTGCCATTCCCATAGAGTCAATCCCGCCATTGTACATCTTATCTTGTGGAGCGAAGGGGAGATTGTGGCTATTGCCAAATTAGGAAACCAGGACCGCGGTGGCGTTCTTGGTCCTCCTTTCCTAATTTGGTAAAGGAACCGGCCATGACCCCCTGAACCGCGGACCTCGTGAAGCCTCAGGCTTGACCAACCGCCTGATACATACAGCCTGCGATGCTTAGACAATGCCTTGATCTTCAAATGTTTGTGCATTCTATGCCGGCTCAATCCTGCAATGACCATAGGGAACACTATAAACTTAGAAGTGCGTGCGGTAGCACACACGGGTCACCGCTAGTGGCCACTATACGGAAACATGGATCAGGATTCACCGCCTGAGGAGCTGCTAAATGACCATTCGGACCACGTCTTGCGTGAAGCCTTAATGGACGCCGCAGTGGCGAGGACGATGAGGGATCATTTACGAGATAGTCTGCGAAAACCTATCGAAATTATGGGACGATGCATGACAACAGTCGCTAGTCGTGAGTACGCTTTCGTGTCCAATCAGCAAAGTGAGGAGCAAGACCGGCGATATACTCTGGATGGTATGTCGGTAGACTATGAGGTGGACAAACATAATTCGACAGTGGTCTTCTGTGCCAACCAAGTGATCAAGAATCTGTCAAACGTTAAAATGGTTCTTGCCCACGAGATCACCATTCCCAACTACACGCGGGCCGCTATGCTTTATGAAGCTAGGCAGACTGTGGATCTGGTGGAGTCCGGTGCACGGCTTACTGCATAGGATAGATGGCCGGAATATGCTGAGCTTGTGCGGTGGCACAAAGTCATTGTCGGAATCCTCAAGTTTATAACGCTCCCTACAACTATCGATGCTGAACTTAGCACAAGGAGCACTGGAGAGACAGTATTGTTGGCATAGATATGCATGCCTACTCATGGTAACATTTGGGGATTATTGAAGGCTAATTTCGAAAGAACAGGAAAGGGAATTGTTTATGACCTATGTAACTGTGTCTGCGGCGGATGTACGTAGAAGCAGAGCGTTATTTATATGCAACTTCATTGGGTTCTGTGTGCCACTAGGGCATCGCGATTGTTTTATAGTCGTTTTCATCATATTGATGATAATCGGCACTTGGTTATTCAACACCTCACGACGAACTGTGCATAATTACTTGGACGGTGGGTAGACATTCTTAGGGCAGTATAATTTATGCTGTAACGGCCAGTCGACTAATGATTTCTGTCCTTCAAATAAACGTGAAATCTAATATACCATACTTTCGGGGGATGCACCCATCCCACTGTGTCAGCAAGGACCGAACACGTTGAGCATCATTATAGTCTATCACACCACCCATGGTGCATCATCTGGGATTTGCCATGGAATTTTGGGCAAACCACAACATTCGAGGGCCGTACGAAATTCTGAATGATCGGAGATAGCCCAATTATCAACGAGATCCGAGGGAGGGTCGCAGCGTGAAAACTCCCAGTCTACGATTCGCAACGCCTTCGTCTCGGTGCTCCAAAACACATTGGAAGGTTGGATATCGTAATGGAATATTCCAAATTCATGAATTGCATCCAGCGCAGTATTGCCAATGTCGAGCAATTCCCGAAGCTCGCTTTCCGGGAGTCCATCACGAAAATGATCGAGGGAGGCGTTTGGAATGTATTCCAGTAGTATAGCAGTCGCAGTGCTTGCGTAACGATATCGACCATAGAATTTCGGAATATATTGACCTTGGAATTGTGCAAGGCGCTCGTAGACCTCGGCCTCGACTCTGGAACGGGTCTGACAATATTCGGACACGGTCTGTTGGGCATCGGCTGCCTCGTCTGTAGGACAATGGGACGGATCAAAGCATTTCGCAATGAAGTGTTGTTGATCAGCAGTAGAAACGAGAACAACTTGACTTCGGTGGCCCGGGCATACACGGATGCGTTTGAGAATGCGCAGCTGCAAAGGGGGGTCGAGACCGATCTGCTCAGAACAGGGAAGCGGGTCAATTCGTTCGAAGTTCAATTCCCGTCCCGGACGGTATTGTTCCATGTTGAAGAATGCGAGCACTCAAAGGATGAATGGCGTTGTCGAGGACAGCCAAGGAGACAAAGGAAGGGGTGTGGTGGATCTGTGGCTCAAAGGGCAAAGCTCCAATGCAAACGACGGCGGTAACGGAGTATTTATTATCGTAGTCTAAATCGCAACAGGCGCCACCGTCCTAGTCCGCCAGCCGGGTGGAATCCACCATCCCCCCACCCGACCGTCTTCACACAAATTGTGGCCGTGCCGAACGAAGCACCATCTGAAAGACAGAGTCCAGTCTTCGTTGCCATACCTTCTGTTAGCAAATGAATTCGCAATACTGGCCATATGCCAGTGATCCGACCACGGCACCGGGCCAGCAAGAGAGTTCAACAACCAACGCGCCAACCATCGCTTATGTGACTCCAACTCCAATGGCGTCTCCAGTAACCGCCTACACTACTCCAGGTCCCTCGACCTCGCATCTGATGCCGCATACCAATGCAGCAGGCCTCGGCGTGACGACACCGGCGCCCCCTCCGACACAGAGGGCTCTCCCGCCTCGGACGCACGTTCCCGAACCTACCCCTGCATTGTCGGCACGGATGCTTCTAGACATGGACATCCCTGCCTCTAGCTTTATTGTGTCTGGGACTGGCAGAGCCTCTTCTGCGGCTAATCTGTACTACGCCAATGTTGGGGTGATCGAAGAATTCCCATTGCCGCATGATCTCTCGGGCTACGAACAGCTCCCAACAACCTACCGTTATCACTCCGTTCAGGACGATCCAACGCTGACACCCAGTGTCGAAGCTGATGCAATCAAGGCTATTTATCACCTTGTTTTTGCTCCAGTTAACCGGGTTTTATACGATACGACGTATACATTGGTGGATGGATATCGATGTCCGATCCGTTCAGTCTCGGAGGATACGCACACCGTAAATGTACTGTTGAACCCGAACAATCCAGATGCAACCGTAAGCCATGTTTCACGGGTGGACTACAGCTGGGAAGTTTTTCTAGATGGATATTGGCGAAAGTTTATGCTGATGGAATTGAAAAGGCCGGGCGTTCTGGTTGGCAATGATTGGCAGCTTGCATTTGAGGGGCGGGGGCCTGTGTCAGGATCTGGAGAAAAATGTTGCCGCCAAACCGTCAAGTATGCCTACGGTTTCGACGTCCATTTTATTGGAATCTGTGATGGACTCTCCATGGTGACCCTCGAGCTTGACCCAACTAGAAAGGCTGAGAGGTACAACCCAGCAGGGGCCGTGCGCCCAATCCGTGCACGAGGATCATGGGTCCGCTACGAGAATATGAGGAGGCATTTATACATCTTTATGAAATATGCTCTCAAGTGCTACCTGCAAAGATTTGGCAAGACGATAGCAGCGTAGATACAATCTACGTAAGTGAAGACTATAGCATATTGTTGGTTTGATAGTAGTTCTTTAAAATTGGCTGAATAATGATTTGATGAAAATTGGCTTTTAAGCTGTAAATTGAATGCTGTACTTCGTCACATGAAACATACTGTAGCCAAAAAAGCAGCCTCGCATTCCGCGGTCCGGTTGCTTGTCAAGGCCACATGTTCTACTGCGATTTTGCTTGGGGACTTCATCCCGGACAATGTACCCAAATGGTTTGAGGATTTTGAGATCTCGAGATTGTAGTGGTGGGTTGAACCAACGCTCGTATGGGATTGCCTCTTTTATGGCTGCAGACAGGAGATGGTTGCGGAGGGAGGTTGCTGTTTTCATTGCTTTGCCCCAGAGGTTGTTGAGGATATGTTAAAGAATGAAAAGTCTTCGTCGAAGAGGTAAATTTCTACATACTAAAGTGACTGGTTTTATAAGGTGAGTCTTGATGAATATTTGCAATGAAAGTAGTTGTTACTTCTTCTTCTTCGAATTGAAAGCCACGAAATTGGATGTTTAAATACACAAATAAATCAGATGTTTTAACCAAATCGAGAAGCTCCATCCTTTACCAGCCCCCCTTCATTTCGGATATCCAATATCGGATATTCAATATGGCGTAGTTCATCTCGCGTGGTTCATAACCGTCCTTGCATGGTGGCGCCGTAATTCGACAGGCGCTGTAATTCCGGACCGTACACACAGCAGCATAAAGATTAGTCTCGGCCGGACAGCATTTATCTCGGATGTACAAGATGCGCGATGAGGGAACTGCAGCCACTGAAAATCAACGAACACTCTTTAATTAGTTATTGAAATCTGGATAAAGTTACAGCCGATCGAGTTTCCACAGAATATTGGGGTCGCAATTCGACTGTCGATCGGGATCTGTATTCAAAACATTCGCAGCGACACTTTTTCATTTAGCACATTAGGCAGGTGAAACCTTCACAGGACGCTTGATGAGAGTGATGAGATATAAGAAAGAGAGTGATTTTGTTGGTCACAAGAGGCTAAAATACAGCAGTGGCCACTGCTGTACTTTAGCGCCTGCTCAGTCCCACATTCCCGCTATGTGGTGAAGTTTTGGACTTTCGATCGCTGACGTATGATTACTGAGATTTCAAAGATAGGCGTAACAATCATTAAAAATCTGAAGTTCAATTTTGATTGGTTTCCGGTTCAGTGTTTAAAGTTTGGTCCACGAAAATCGACAACGCCATCAAGTGCCTGGGCCTCTAGATCCAAAATTCGGACTCATCTCCACGTGTCGGGACTAAAGCTCGGATAGCCTCCTTCCGACCACAGGGTCTTGGACCTCGCGTCGTTTGTTTATATCGTGGTCATTTTTCAAAATATTGACATCCTTGTTGAAGAATGCGCAGGAACTGTCAAGTGAAGAAGTAGAAGTCGATTAAATCAGAATCCGTGACCTTGTAAGACTTAATTCAAATAACCCTACAAAGACGCATATTCTCGAACATTTTCATTGCGTTTGTCAAGAGTTGACGTGCTCAAGAGGACTCAACCCTATCTCATATCAGAGGCCAACATCAACAACAGCCCTCACGTTCCAGAGTCCTATCTGCGTGGACGCGGATTATCCCTGAAGTATTTCGCCTGTCGACAGGTGTAGCAAAGCGGCCCATTTTCCCTCTTCAACCACTGCGACTTATTCTGGAAAGCGATTGGAAACGAGTCTTGGTGCAAGTCACGTCGGCAGGCACCACACTTCTTTGTCTCCAATTCATCCCAGCGCAATTTTGCTCTATCTGAGCGCTCCAGGATTTCTTGTGGGAGGACACCGTGATCGACGTACCATGCGTCGGCTGGACATCTACTGTCTCGATACAATATTAATATTATAACACACGAGCCAGGCGAGGCGAGGCGAGGCGAGACGAGACGAGGCGGCATCATTACTCGCCTCGCTGACCAACCCAAAACATCCGCCTCGCTCTTGCACGAGTGTGGGTGCACGAGTGTGGGGCGACAGATATTTGCTCGCCTCGTGGCTCGTGTCACTGGCTCCAAGTTTGCCTCTCTCGCCGCGAGGCGAGCCACACGAGGCGAGTGACGAGTATACTCGCCTCGCGGCCATCTCTGAGCGCGGCTAATTATATGTAGGGTTTGCCCTAAGAATTAAGCGACGCAACCACGGGCAACGACTATATTTACAGACTCCGCAAATTTTTTCCCCTCCTGGCAAAGTCTGCCTCCGTCATTGAGCTCTACTCCAGCGTCTCGTACCATAAACGCCACGAACGGCTCCAGTCCTACAACTTTGAAAACCTCGAGTATCTTCTTTCCCAACCGATCCCAAATTATGGAAGATCCGACTTCCACCAACCCACGTGCTTGGGAAAACACTCCTGACGACACCCTCTATCCACTACCAGAGCGCCCGGAGTTCCTCCGCCATGTCCCCATTCTCGGTCGCTGGCAACCTCCTCATAGCCTTCCACCAAACTCAGCGGCCGCTCATTTCATGATGAGCCTCATTAACAACCGAAACTTCACGGCGCTCGAGGATCACGGCTCAAAGTTGCGAAATGGACAAAAATGTAGTATACTGCTTGACCAGGTCATTGTCGGTGGCCAACATGTCATTGTAAAGCTCTTCTTTGAAGACGGTGTCGTATGGGTTGCGAGGATAAGTTTCCCAAGATGTGTGCAAACCGACGGCCACATTTCATGCGTAGGTGGATTCCGAGATTTTTGCAAGGAAGCGCTGTGCATGGAGAGCGAAATCGCAACGTTACAGTATGTGAAAGAGAAGACTAACATTCCGGTCCCCAAAGTATTCGGCTACAATTTATGCAATGACAATGGAGTCGGTGGCCCATACATGTTGATGGAAATGGTGTTCGGCGAATCATTGGATCAGTACATCGAACGTTGCGGCGGTATTTCACATATCGAAGTAAAAAGGATTCTCGATCAAATGTCATATTATATCTCGCAATTGTCCAAACTTCGCTTCAATGGTATCGGTCGTTTACGATTCGGTGAATCCCCTTGTTGCCCACGTTTGGTACCAATCGAGGAGTCGAACGACCCCGAGCCCTATGACAGTGCCGCTCGTTATTTCACACAGCAGCTCGCGCAATGTGTCCCGCCCCCTGGCCAGAACGATTACCCTGCGGTTTTTGAGGAAATCAAGTGGACCATGGCGACTTTCAACGAGAAGGTGAAGATTTCGACATTAATCTTTCACCGAGCAGCGCAGTTTCTCGGCCATGATTTCTCCTCCGGGCCATTTCCTCTTCAACATGTCGATTTAAATCAACAAAATATAATCGTCGACGAACAATGCAATGTATGTGGGATAGTAGACTGGGAGAATGCTGTGACGTCACCATTGGAGGTTTACGATATACAGTTGATGCGGATATTTAGACTGTGGTGGCAGGATTGGAAGGGGTTGGACTGGGTTGAGGAGTATGCATTCGGATCATTCATGGAGCTCGAAAATGATCTCGATGCACTGCCAAAGTTGTCAGTGATTTATCGTTCGGAAAATGGAGGTTTGGCAAGAATCCTGATGAAACCGTTCTCAGAGTTTCAGTTTGTGGAATATGTGAGAGAGTTAGTCGAATATCTATATTGCACGTTTGAGGAAAACGCTGTGGAAATTGTTCCCAGAGACGTAGCGACAGAGATTATTGAAGATAGCGGAAGCAAGTAAGGCGTTGTAGCGGCGTTAACAGTACTTCAATATTTCGATCTCCCTGTAAGTGGATTATGATGAATGCTTTTCAACCGGAGGAGAGGAACGAGCAAATGCAGATGCGTCATATTTGTTCATAGAAGATGCAGGGGCCTAAATCATGATAGATTGCTACGGTTCTACGAGTGTGTCGCTAGCGCTGACAGTTACAAGTTACGCAGTTGAAATTACATTTCTTGCATGTAGCCGTATTACAGCCGCACCATTTCAACCCAGTCAGAGGGGGACTTTGAGTAGTATCAGGCCCTGGTTCTACGAGATTAAAACTGGAAAGAGACAAGTGTAACCTCCGATTATCGGTGCTTCGGTACAACATGTGCTTGGCTCATCAACCATTGCGCCGCTTGACTCAGGCTTAGACCCCGTTAGTGAAACCGCACCTACGGCTCATGTTTCAACACAGGTATCGGCATGGATTTGTACTCTGTTCTTCTGATCCGGTTGCTGTTGTGGACATATCGAGAAGGATTGTCGAAGCGCGGGAGTGAGGACGAATTGGGCTTTCACCAGTAGAACAAGACAGTCCGACCGTCCGCGCTTTTCACGAGGCTAGATATGAGCATTTCATTGGCGGGATGTTGCCGCCCAAAATTTAGGTTGCTTTGTTTCGGGCGTGTGGTTGCACAAGAAAATGTTTCAATGCGAATTGTAAAAGCCGAGATGCGAAATGTAAAAGAAGCAACGTGAAATGCAATTAGAGTCTGGAATAAAAATGTTATTTCGCATCGCATATTTACATTTCGTATCAGTTTTGTTCACCCGCGCAGATTGACAACAACTCGGAAGCAAATAAATAAAAAAAGGGGGTGTTCCACGCGTCAATTTTAAAACAATACAAAGGACGGTAAATTAAGAGACTCTATTACAGAGCAGCACAGAGCAGCAGCAGCAGCAGCAGCAGCAGCAGCAGCAGCAGCAGTAGTAGTAGTAGTAGTAGTAGCAGCAGCAGCAGCAGTAGTAGTAGTAGCAGTAGTAGTAGAGCCACATCCGCTACCCGCGATCATCTTCCTAATTGGGGTATCTACTGTCGGAACCCTATTCATGTCTTCCGACACCAGTAAACAGAGCCCGTGATGTCCAACTGTTGCATTTTGACAACCAGATTTTCCAGCACGAAATGAAGGCAAAAGCATAATTCAAAGCACATAATCCGAAACATAATCTGACGAGACACTCGGAGCGATTGATCTCAATCGATGGACCAAAAGAGAGTGTAGAACATGAAGCCTACAGCTGCTACTAACGTAGGCGGCGACATACCGGCGGGGGTGACCTAACGGCAAAACGTTTTACGCGTCTTCTGTCCTGGATGAATATTTGCGATGAATGTACTTCTTCGGATTGAAAACTACGACGAAAACAGCATACCAAATAGCTCCAGACCACTTCCGAGAACAAGATAAATCAGGAGCATGTTAAATTACCAACCTAAGGACAAGGCGGTACCCTTCTCGGCCCTTTGACGGCGCACTCCCACAGAACACCATTAAGCTCACCAAAGTCTAGCCTCTTCCATGTTTCTATAAGTTCATTGTCCATGCCATCAAAAAGCAAAGCCCTTTCGAAATCCAGAATGACAAATCTCTGCGTTGAGCCACTCCATAGTATGTTTGATGCCCGTATGTCTCCATGATATACCCCGTTCAAATGAAGCTTTCCAACAGCCAACAAGCCCTGTGCCTCTAGTAGTGTCATTTCCTGTTCCGACTCCACAGTATAGTCGAATAGATTGAGTTGGTCGATGTGCTCCAATATTAATGCATGATATGGGCCAAGAGTGGTGAGCAGGTAAAGGCGAGGAATCTCAACGCCGCACAACATCTCAAGACGACAGTAGATGACCGCTTCAGTCGAGAAAGCCTTGGAGCAAAACGTGGCAGGCGATAGGGTCCTTTCGTCATCGTCGACTTCAACGAGATCGTGATCGAATACTTTGACGCACACTCGTGATCCTGGTGCGGGAACAATAGACATTCCTGCCACCGATGAATTCGAATTTTCCGTTTCGACGATGGCGGTGAAAATTTGACTGCGGACCATCCTGGACAGCGATATGG
>Ga0335081_10022370_pt1 | contig 10231 bp, 12 predicted proteins | sample Lox_Sample_35_FD_206713 | JGI IMG/M metagenome (GOLD analysis project Ga0335081, IMG submission 206713) | Soil microbial communities from Loxahatchee National Wildlife Refuge, Florida, United States - Lox_Sample_3.5 | ecosystem: Environmental > Terrestrial > Soil > Wetlands | place: USA...
CGAGACTCCAGTTCTTCGCACACTGATGTATCAGCCCGTTTATCCTCGCAAGGTGCTTGAACGTTCCCTTAACGATCTCCTCTGCAAAGAGCTTTACTTCGTCATCCGGATTGTACTCAGCCCAAAAATTTTTCAGGACAGACGCTGAAGGCTTCTCTTTTTTTATATCCAACTGATATAGTATCTGGAGCGCATGCTCCCTGGCCTTGCGTCTTCTCATATCCTACCGTCTGTACGCCGCCGTTCATGGGTAAGCATCCGCTGTTACGAGATCTGCCTCATGACGTTCACCATTTCGATGGCGGAAAGGGCCGCGTCCCACCCTTTGTTGCCGCTCTTGGTGCCGGCCCGTTCGATTGCCTGCTCAATCGTATCGGTGGTTAGCACGCCGAATATAACGGGGATACCTGATTCCATGGAGACTGCGGCTACGCCCTTGCTTACTTCCGCGCTCACGTATTCGAAGTGAGGCGTAGCGCCGCGGATTACGGCACCGAGACAGATTATCGCATTATATTTTTTTGACTGCGCAAGCACCTTGGCAGCGAGTGGGATTTCGTAGGATCCTGGGACTTTCACGACCTCAATGTCTCCATCGGCTGTTCCGTGCCGCAGAAGGGCGTCAAGCGCGCCGTCGAGAAGCCTGCTGGTAATAAAATCGTTAAACCTCGCTGCGACAATCCCGAACTTGAGTCCTTTGCCTGTCAGATCGCCTTGGATCACTTTTGGCATGTCTCCTCCATATCTTAAAACTTGTTTGGCACAGCGCGTAGAGCATGATAAGTAGAACTTGAGATCGTCGTTCTTTTTCTTGCTCTTTACTCTTTCCCTCTGCTTATTCCCCCTACACTTTCTCGAGCATGTGGCCGAGCTTGTTCTTCTTTACCTTGAGATAATGGATGTTCTTCGAATGCGGGTGCATTTCGATCGGCACGCGGGCGACCACGGTCAGACCGTATCCTTCAAGGCCCACGATCTTCTTGGGGTTGTTGGTGAGGAGCCTGATCTTGCCCACGCCGATATCACGAAGGATCTGCGCGCCTACGCCGTAGTCTCTCAGGTCAGCCTTGAAACCGAGAGCAAGGTTTGCCTCGACCGTGTCTTTACCCTTATCCTGCAGTTCGTAAGCTTTGAGCTTGCCCTCGAGTCCGATGCCACGGCCTTCCTGACGCATGTAAAGAATCACGCCTTTGCCTTCTGCGTCGATTATCTTCATGGCGTTTTGGAGCTGTTCGCCGCAGTCGCAGCGCATCGATCCGAATACGTCTCCCGTGAGACACTCGGAATGAACCCGCACGAGGACTTCGTCATCTGGCTTGATGTCGCCCTTGACGAGGGCGATGTGGTTCATGCTGTCAATTTCGTTCGCGTACAGGATGGCCGTGAAGTCTCCCCCGTAGCTGGTCGGCAGCTTGGTCATCGCCACTCTGCGAACGAGTGACTCTTTCTTGACCCGGTATGCGATGAGATCTTTGACCGTGATGATCTTCAAATCGAACTTTTTGGCGAATTCCATGAGCTGTGGCACGCGTGCCATGGTGCCGTCATCGTTCATGATCTCGCAGATTACGCCTGCAGGATAGCGTCCGGCTAGCCGAGCCAGGTCCACGGAGCCTTCGGTCTGTCCCGCCCGCTGGAGCACGCCGCCCGGCCTCGCACGGAGCGGAAACACGTGCCCCGGTCTTGCCAAGTCTTCCGGTTTCGACTTCGGGCTGATCGCTGTCTTTATTGTCGTGGCCCGATCGGCAGCGGAAATGCCGGTGGTCACTCCCTTTTTTGCTTCGATGGATATCGTGAAGGCTGTGCCGAATGAAGATGTATTGTCTGTTGTCATCATGGGGAGCTGGAGCTCCTTCACGCGCTCAGTTGTAAGCGAGAGGCAGATTAGTCCACGGCCATGCATGGCCATGAAATTGATGCTCTCGGGCGTCACGGCTTCAGCCGCCATGGTGAGGTCGCCCTCGTTCTCCCGGTCCTCGTCGTCGACGAGGACAACCATTTTGCCATTTCTGATATCGTCTATTGCTTCTTCAATCGTATTGAACTTCATGGAAATCACCCTTTCTTTAATACAACGTCTTGGTCACGGCAAGGGTCATAGGTAATATTTCCGCTCTCTGTCCTTTATCATGATCCTGGCTGCTGGATCCTGACCCTTTCAGTCATGCGAATCCATGTCCCCTTAAAAACTCCAGATTCAAGTCGCCATCAACTTTCCCCGAAAGGAGCCGCTCCACATACTTTCCAATAATATCGGTTTCCAGATTCACGCTGTCACCTGCGGATTTGAACCCGAGCGTCGTCAGTTTCGCCGTATGCGGGATCATGGCAATGGAAAACCCGGTTATGTCCACGTCGGCAACCGTCAGGCTGATGCCGTCCACGGCCACGGAACCTTTTTTAATGATGTAGTGAAGCGCGGTCTCGGGCGCCTCTATGAAGACGCGCCAAGAATTACCCTCCTGTCGCTTCTCCCTGATCCTGCCCACGGCGTCCACATGTCCTGTGACAAGATGTCCGCCGATCCGCGCCGAAAGCTGGAGCGCCCGCTCAAGGTTCACTTTCTGGCCAACGTGGAGCTCGCCGAGATCGGTGACCTTCAGGGTCTCATTGGCTACGTCGGCAGAGAACTCTGATTTTCCTATATCCACAACGGTGAGACAGACGCCATTTACGCAAATGCTATCGCCCAATGCCGTGCTGCCAAGAACCGTTGACGCGGATATGGTAAGCCGGGCCGCCCCTGCCTCACGCCTGAGCGCCTTCACGTTCCCCATCTCTTCAATGATCCCGGTGAACATCCGTACCTACTGGAGAAGCGGCAGGAGAACGATCTCGATCCTGCGGTTCTTGTGCTTACCCTCTTCTGTATCATTCGGGGCAACGGGCTGGTATTCCGAATATCCTGTGGCGGAAAGCAGTTTGGGATCGATCCCGCCGGTCTCCTGAAGATACCTAGCTACCTCCGTCGCCCGGGCGGTCGAAAGTTCCCAGTTCGTGGGGAATTTTTTCTTGAGCGAGCCCACGATCTTCGCGTTATCAGTATGCCCCTCTATCTGGATTCGTTTGTCTTTGACTTCCTTCAGGATAGCGACAACCTTATCCAGCACTTTTTTACCGTCCTTGCTTATCTCAGCACTGCCGGAAGGAAAGAGTATCTTGTCCACCATGGTCATGGTCAGACGGTTCTTCATCTCCGTGATCTGAACCTGGCCTTCTTGGATCTCCTTTTCGAGTTTCTTGGCCAGGTCCTGATAGGTCTTCGTGTCCTGTTCGAGTTTCTCGGCCTTTTCCGCCTTCTGTGACAACTCGTTTATCTTGGCTTGAAGTTCGTCTACCTTTGATTGGAGCGCGTCTCTCTCCATCTGCGTCGCTTCTTTGTCCTTCTTGAGCGCAGCGGCTTCTGCGCTCAGGCTCTTTACCTGGGCCTGCAGGTTGTCATTCTGTGCGGTGAGTGACTCCGCCTCTTTTTGTTTGGTTTCATATGTTCCTTTTGAAACGCACCCAGTAATCAACAATAAGGCAAATAATGGATAAAATATGGCTTTTTTCATGCTGACCTCCTTATTATTGTTGCGATTGGGAAACAGGCGGTAGAACCTGATTATAATAACTTCAGCACGGTTTATTGTCAAGAATATTGTAGCGAAAAGATGGGCTTATTCCTGTTCGGAACAGGGGATGCAGACAATCTTGCCGTTCTTCACGCGGCCGCGGGATTCCATGAGCTTTTCACCGCAGATCGCGCACCGAACAGAGCCCCATATCCTTGCTTCATGGGGAGGCGGAGTGGTGATGGGTGCGATGGTCATGATTTCTTTCTCATCGGCTGTAAGGATTGCTGCAGTCTTTTCCATCATGTATGCCTGCCGTTCGCGCGACACGTCCTCTCCCGCCTCCTGCCGTTTTTTGAGGTCAGGGAACCGGGTGTCGTTGTCGAACCCGCGGTAATCTTCCGATATGCGTACGCCATGGTTCGTTCGTCGATTAAAAAAAGTGTAAACGTGTTTGCCGTAATCGCGAAAAATAAGATTCCCTTTGCCAAAGGTCGCGCCGGTGATGAACTGAATGGCGTCAGCAGCGCAGGAATCGTTCTCTACGATTGCGACGAGTTCCTCGTCACGGGGCCGGTCTGCCTTGAGCTCACGGAGCGCAGCCTTTGCCACGCGGTAGCCGAGCGCAAGCCCTGGACAGAGATGGCCGTGGAACTGGATGGCTTCCCTGAGATCGTTATCATCGATATTCTGCATGACAAACTCCTTAAATTTATTTTATTGCAGAGGACGCTGAGAGAGAACAAGCATTCGTGTTCTGAAAGAAGCCGCAATAGATACGAATCTAGGTGTTTGCAGCTAAGATGTTATTGTCTTTTGTTTAACTTCTTCGGTCCCAACGGTGAATACATTACTTCCTTAGCACAAGCTTCGCAGCGAGGATCGCCTTCGCGCGTTTCAAATGGTTCTTAACCGACTCGTTTTCACCGATTGCGAGATGGATCTCCTTCGCGATCTCTTCCTCTCCTGCCTCTCTGGCCTTCGCGGCCCATTCCCTGTAATTCTCCACATGGCTGTCATCATGCTCAATCCAGTGGTCGAGCATGAGCTGGAGCTTGCGCAAGGTCTCGGTCTCGTGCGGCTGATCATGTCCGTGTGAATGACTATGGCTGTGATGTTTATGGTTGTCGTGCATGGTGCCTCCAATCGTGTGTAAATGGCCGTAATGTCCGTGGCGGTGCACATGAGCTTTGTCGCCGTGGTGGTGCGCATGTTCATGAATAAGGTTTACCTTGAGAAGCAGATCATCATTCGCAATGATGTCCGAGAACGATCCGTCCGCTGCCACTGAGTGGTCTTCAGAAAAAACGATTGCCCGCTCCGCGATGTCGCCGGCTATGGACAGGTCATGCGTAGCGGAGATGATGGTCTTTCCCTGATGGTGGAGTTCGTCCAGGAGTTCGATGAGCCATACCTGCGTCCGTGGATCCAGACCGTTCGTGGGCTCGTCGAGGAGCAGCACATCGGGGTCTGTCGCAAGGCTCGACGCAATGGCCACTTTTTTCTTTTGCCCGTCGGAGAGTGTGTGCGGCGCGCGGTCGCGGATGTCCATGATGCGGAGCGAGTCAAGTAGCTCTTCTACCCTTGCTGATATCTGGGCACGGGAAAAGCCGAGTTGGAGCGGTCCGAAGGCCACATCGTCCCAGACCGTGGCCGAGAAAAGCTGCACGTCGGGGTTCGAAAACACAAAGGCCACCCGTTTTCTGAAATCCGCTGAAAAGGAACGGTCGACGAAGGTGGCTTCGCACAACAGTGCACCGAATGCCGTGATCTTCCCCGATGTTGGAAAGACCAGTCCGTCGAGCAGGGATAGCAGCGTCGACTTACCCGTGCCGTTCGCGCCGAGTATCACCGTTCGTTCACCATTCATGAAATCCAGTGTCAGATTTTTCAAGATCGGAGCCCCGTTCACATAGGAGTAGGAAATATTTTCCAGGCTAAAAGCTACGGTCACTGGAGCACTCCCCTTTCTGCCATGATGAGTATACCACCAACAGCGAGAACCGTCACCAGCCAGAGGTAATCAACAGGCCGGCTGTGGAAACGGTCGATGGTTCTAAACTCGCCTTGAAAGCCGCGTGAGAGCATAGCCTTATACACATCGTCGCTCATTTCCAAGGATTTCTTGAACGTAACCCCGATGCGCGACGCGGTCCACCTCCGCTCGACAGCGGTAGAAAATGGTCTTATCGTCCTGCTCTTTCGCGCTCGGTACATATCCTGGATGAGCCGCAGGAAAACGAAGAGGTATCGCTCGGTCATGCTGAGTGTCATCACAAATATGCGGGGGACGAAGAGTGAACGGAGCCCGGAAAAGACATCCCCCCACTTTGACGTGAGCGTGAACAGCACGGCGAAAGAGACCGACGCAACAACACGCGATACGAACACAATCGCACCCCAGAGCCCCTGGCGCGTAACGGCGATTTCCGCGGGAATTGTGTAAGGTCCCCACGTATAATTACGGGCAAGCTTAATGACGACCAGGATCGGATCGCCCGGCGTTACGATGTTCAGGAGCGCAGGCAGGACGATTGCGGCCGAAAAGAGCGGCACGAACAGCCAGACCCGCTTCAGGAAAAACCCGAGCGGGACACGGGACATGACGGCAAGCACCAGGCTCACACCGTACATCACCCACAATGATTGAGGCGTGCGGAGAAAACTGACCATGACGAGGATGCACAGGAAGCTAAGCAACTTTATCCTGACGTCAAGCGCCTGAAGCAATCCCGCTTTCCGTGCATAAGCCTCTGAGAACAGAGATTGCTCGGCGATATGTGCAACTGCCAATAGCGTTTTGTCTAAAAATTTAGTTCGTGACAAGGCGCCCACCTGTAACATCTGATCTCATCTATTCCGCCGCATCTTGCGTCCCAGCAGTTTCGCTAGAAGATACACTGCGCCTGCCGTGAATGCAATGCCAATGATTGCAGAGAGCACGTACCCCAAGCTTTCAACGGCCAGCCCCTGCTTTCGTCCGGCCAGCGTATAGTCAGGTATTGGAGATTTCCAGATGTGCGAAAGCTTTTGCATGCCTTGGGGAGCATAGCCGACCAACTTTTTAATTTCCTCTAGACCCCACTCACCCCATGCACCGCCTGCTCCGAGTAATGCCGGTATGATCAGTCCAATCGGCGAGAGGAGCACCAAAATCCCGATACCTATCCAGAGTTTTTTTATGGTTGTCATATCATCAATGTTAACGTCGACAGTGGCGCGAATCCCCAAACTCACCCCAGCATATCAGGTTCGTTTTTCTGAAAATATTTCAGCACGAGTGCCGTAACCGCAGCTTCGACAAATCCGAACAGCAGCAGGTGCTCGAGCACCATGGCTGGTATTGCGATGCTCAACGGAAAAGGAGAATATAACGGCTGTCCTGTCGGAGACTTCTCGATCAGTGGCTGAATACCGAGTTGAACCGCAGCAAGGAGTGCGGAGGCATTCAAGCTCACGTATGCGGCGATCGCTCCTGCGACCAGCCGTCTTTTGCTTTTGGCATCTGATCCTGCAGCAATCAGCCGATAGATACCATAGCCTGCCAGTCCCCCGACGACGGCCATGTTAAAACAATTTGCGCCGATAGCCGTTATTCCGCCGTCGCCGAAGAGCATCGCCTGAATGATGAGCGCCACAGAGACGGAGATGATCGCGGCCCAGGGTCCAAGGAGGATGGCGATGAGCGTGGCGCCGGTCGCATGCCCCGTCGTCCCGCCCACAATCGGTATGTTGAACATCATAATCACGAAACTGAATGCCGCTCCCAATGCCAGGTAGGGAGCTTGTTTCGATTTCAAGGTCTTGTTCAGTTTCCACGAGGCGATTGCCCAAAACGGAATGGTCACGACAAACATCGTGCCGTACGTGGCGGGGCCCAAATATCCGTCAGGAATGTGCATTATTGTCCAACCTCATTTTTGATAAATCTCCGCTCGTGACAAAAAATGATTTATTGAATTTGGCCGTGAATTACATAAGGAGAATACCACAACGAGTAAGTTAGGTAAAGGACGAAGGTGGTCGCCGGAAGCCGCAGATGAAAACAAAAGGGTATCGTTCTTATAATCTGGAAGCGAGTGTTTTGAATCACGTTCATTCAATGAATTGTTTGCTCTCTTTCACGACTTTTGTGCCTTTATACCAGTTCTTTTCCCGTAGTCGTCATCGTCAACTTGCCGTGTTTGACCCCGCGAGTACCGATGAGCCGATCCGCTATTGTTTTGATGTCCCGGCTTTTGCCCTTTACGACCAGCACCTCGAGGCAGTTGTGTGCGTCCAGATGAACGTGTAGAGTGGAAATAATCTGATGGAATGATTTATGCTGCATTTCCGTAAGTGCATGCTCAAGCTCGCGGGTATGATGATTATAGACTATCGTGATCGTTCCTACGGTCTCGCGTTCTTCCGACTCCCATTCCTGTTCAACCAGGCTTTCGCGGATTATATCTCTGATGGCTTCGGACCGTGTTGCATAACCCTTTCGGCTAATCAAAGCGTCGAATTTCTTTATCAACTGGCTGTCAATGGACACACCAAACCGTGTTAAACTGGACATATTGCCTCCGTGCTACGTTTTTTTTATATGTAGCACATGCTAAATCCACTGTCAAGTTGTTTGTCTCCATACAGGACAAGCAGCTTGTACTCCCCCCTACCAGGCGTTTGAGCTCTCGCATCAACATGCCATATACCACAACCTGTATGGGACTCAGCTCGGAGAGACTAACAAGGCAATCGGGGGAGTGACATATTTGTTTTAGCAGCGGTGTTTTTTTCTTTATAATGCATACAATCTATCGGAAGTGCCCCGCTAATAGGCAGGGTACTTCACGTTACTTCCATTTGCTCCAGGCCCGTATGGTAAGAAGAGCAAAAAAGATGCTACTACGCGAGACAACGATAGCCGGTGCGGTCGAAATCTTCATTCCGATCCCTTTGTTCCAAAAACGGATGTGCATTTATGTTTTGTGAGCATGCCACAAACCTCCCGGGAGAATCTTGGCGAATAACCAGCCTATCGTGTAGAGTAAGCCAAGGAGGACAACATCCGTCGGGCCAACCGGTAAATCCCAGCGGTATGCGATCCAAAAGCCAAAAAACGCGGTCGCACCGCCGATCAAAGAGGCCAGTACCGTGAACTGGCGCATGTTGCGCGCGTATTGATGCGCAGTTAGCGCGGGAATGAGCAAAAATCCGAATGCGATGAGCGGGCCGACGCTGAGCACTGCCATCGAGACAGTTAATCCAATAAGTAAGTAGAGCAAAACATCCCAGAAAACGACGTTTTTTCGAAGAATAATTGCCATCTCGCGATCGAACGAGACGAGGAGCAACTCCTTGTGAAACAGCCCTAGTACCGCGAGGACGAGCGTAAGTGTTGCCGCGGTCAGCACGAGATCGAAATTGGAGATGGTGATGACCTCTCCTTTCAGCATATCGAGCCAGCCGATTTCTCCGTAAGGGTTTTTTGACAGCAATAAGATGCTCATCGCGGCGGCCACGACGTAAGCGGTGCCGAGCCGGCCTTCAGGTTGTCCGCGACCGCGTCGTTCCAGGAATGCCAGCACCAGGATTGCGGTCAGTGAGAATGTTATTGAACCGACAAATGCGAGCGCGTGCACGCTGTGCGAGCCATGCTCGGTCAATTTGAATCCAAGCCACAGAGGAAGCGAGAGAGCGATAGCGACGCCGGTCGAGGAAATCTGGGGCAACGCCACACCCATGAACACCAACCGGCGCATCACGAGAAACACACCAACGAGCGGGCAAGCGAAGCCGACGAGCACGCTGGTGTAAAGTGAATTACGGAGAAGAAAATCAAAAGAGAGAATTTGTTGAAGTGTTTCCATGTCAGCCCATCCCTATTTCAAATATTTCCGCTATCCGTTCGGCGGTGAGCAGTTCGTCAACTGCTCCGTGGAAAACCTTGCCCTCATGAAGCCAGATGACCTTCTCAGCATAGTGACGTACGGTCGAAAAATCGTGAGTAACGAGCAGGACCGTGATTTTCCTTTCCTTGCGGATCTGCGAAATGAACTCCAGCACAGCGGTCGTTGCCTCGCGGTCTACCCCCGCCGTGGGTTCGTCCAGTACCAAGACGTCGGGACGTGTGGTCAAGGCGCGAGCGATGAGTACTCGTTGTTTCTGACCACCGGAGAGTTCGGCAAAGCGCTTATGGGAAAAATCCTCCGCACCCACCGCATGCAGACATTCGCGTGCGAAGGCGCGTTCGACTACGGGGATGAGCCCCCCCGAGCGTATGCGGCCATAAACACCCATAAGTGCGACATCGAACCCGGTAAGCAGATATACCGGGTCGAACTGATTGGATTGAGGGACATAGCCGAACGTGAGCGGCGCACCGGCCGATGCGGTATCAATGCGGCCTGCGACCGGTGGCAGCAGTCCAAGCAGCGTTTTGAGCAAAGTCGTCTTACCTGAGCCATTAGCGCCAAGGATAGCGGTGAAGCTTGCTCGGGAAATGGAGAGCGTGAGTCCGGACAGCACCGGTTGGCCGTTGTAGCCTATACTCAGGTTATCCAGTGTGATCAGCGATTCATTCATTGTCTATTATGTGAGTGTCCGCCCGAGAACTCGGGCGGACACATTCTCCTTATAATTATTTTCTTGCTTGCGCGGCAGTCACCATCGTGTGTACAATATAGTCCATCATT
>Ga0335081_10022371_pt1 | contig 10231 bp, 7 predicted proteins | sample Lox_Sample_35_FD_206713 | JGI IMG/M metagenome (GOLD analysis project Ga0335081, IMG submission 206713) | Soil microbial communities from Loxahatchee National Wildlife Refuge, Florida, United States - Lox_Sample_3.5 | ecosystem: Environmental > Terrestrial > Soil > Wetlands | place: USA: Florida...
GGCTCATCAAGAATAAGGACCGGCGCACGTCGCACCAACGCGCGGGCGATATCGAGCCTTTGCCGCTGGCCGCCCGAAAGCCTCCTGCCGTCGTCGCCAAGGACCGTATCAAAGCCCTTCGGAAGTCGTTCGATAAAGTCGAGCGCGCCGGCAAGCCGCGCGGCCTCACGCACCTCGGCATCCGTCGCATCTTCCTTGCCATAGCGGATGTGCTCGGCCACCGAAATATCGAATATCTGCGGCTGTTGCGGAACGAAGGCAATGCCTGCGCGAAGGCTTGCAGTCGAATACTCGGTGATCGGCACCCCGTCCAACCGGATCGTACCCGCCGAAGGATCGCGCAGCCGAGGCAACAGGTCGATCACCGTGGACTTACCCGCCCCCGAGGGGCCGACCAAGGCGGTCATCCGATGGGCGGCAATATCGAACGTCACGTCCCATAACGCCGGCGTATCGCTCGTGCTGTAACTGAACGACACATGATCGAATCTTATGCCATCATCAAGTCGCTCCAACAAAAGCGCGCCGCCTTTAGGCTCGCGCGCCTGAACGATCTCCTTCATATAGCTGTCGAGCCATTCTAGCGAAGGCATTTGCCCCACGATGCGGCTATATTGGGTAAGAATATTGCGAAGGCTGGGTACGAGGCGGATCAGGACAATGGCAAAAAGTCCGACTCTGTCGATGCCGATTCCGAAAATCTGGCCGCCGACAAACACCGTCAAATAGCCAATCCCTACCGCTGCCGGTTCCAAGATCAGCTGCATCCGCGTGTTGATCAATTGCTGTTGCAGACTGGCGTCGGCCAGACGCCGGCTAAGCCGATCGAACGCTTTGGTTTCGGACTTTTCGGTGTTCGACAACCTAATCAGGCGCGCATGTTGCAGCCGCTCGACCATGAAAGCTGCAATCCGCTTGTTCATGTCGGTCATGGCGGCGCCGCGCCGCTTGATTTCGCCTAGCGACCCTTGGGCGAAGAGGCTGGCCAGCACCATGACCCCTACGCACAATATGCTCATGATCGGCGACACCAGGAACAGCGCGCCGAAATACGCCAAAATCTGAAAAACAACTGAAATCGACTGTGTCAGGGCCAGGAATACGTCGAGACCGCGACGAAGCTCGCCTTGCAGCAGCGGCACGAGCGTGCCCACCTGCGCCTGATCTTGCAGGGCCGTCTCAGCCACCAAGAACCGGCTGAAAACCCGTTGGCGCAGATTGTTCGCCATCGAGCGTTCCACCATTCCGTTATAGCGGGCCGCGTAATAGCGAAATAGCTGCCGCAGAAGAATGAATCCGAAGCTCGCGGACAGCAAGAGACCCAGGCTGATCGGGATACCAACGTAGCCGGAAAACTCCCGCATCAGCTCCCAATGCTTGCCCTGCATTTTCGCTATTGCATCAACTTTGCCCGATCGCAGGAGTTCGAACACGGGCAGCAGCACGGCAATCGCGGCAACTTCGAAGCAGATGCTCAGCACGTTGACGACCAAAAGCAGGGCAAACGACCGCAATGGCAACCCTAGTCGCCGCGCAATCGCGATTATCTCCATCGGCTTGATCAGCGCCATCGAATTTGGCCGCTCGATCTCGCGCTTTGCGGTGTCGTCAAACATGAGGGGCTATCGGCGTTTACCGGACCAGAGAAGGGTGAGGTTTGATTCGAGAGCTTACGGGAAATCGTCGTATGTGCCGATTTGCGCATCCCCGATGCAAGGATGGGCGCGCATGGATTCGGCCGGGAGCACCACGAAAGGCGGAATCGCGCGAAGGCGCGCGTCGGTGCCGCGACGATTTCCGACGATCAGATTGTTAAAGGTGTGCTTGCCGAAACAGATCCCGTCAAAGCCGAGTTCGTCCATTCGGGCAAAAAGCGCGGAAAGCGGAATCGACCTGTCGTGCGGGCTTCTTTGCACGTTATAGCGAATAATGATCTGACGCCGTGTGGCGGCCAGCATCCGTTGCAATTCCGGAATACCGACGACGCGGCCGGTTTCGTCGACTTTATCGAGCACGTTGAGAAGCAGCGTCACATCATAACTGAGCGGTTCAAGCGGATGATCGACGACCGACCCGACGGCAAACGACACGTTCGCGATGTTGCGCTGCGCGGCGAGGCGTGAAGCCTCCTGCACCCTGACCGGGTCGATCTCGACACCGTCCACGTGCGCGACATGCTTTGCGACCTCAAGCGAGATCAAGCCTTCGGCGCACCCCATATCGAGCACGCGATCGGTCGGCCGAAGGTCGGCCACCAGCAGAATGCTCTGCCAGGGCTTGGGCAGTTCCTTCGCATTACGAAAGGCGCGCGCGACCTTCTGATAATGAAACGTGGCCGGCCGGTGACCCCATTTGCCTACGCGAAAAACTCGTTTCGACCGTTTCCTTAACGACTGCAAAAGACTTGTCATCAACTCCCCTCGTCAGCACGCAGCAAGCTTGGGATGCCGGCGTGGATCAAACGGCCGTTTGCGACACTAGAGTGCCTTGGCGCGCCGAACCGCCATCCTGCTTCAACTCAGGCGCGATCAAATCTGCGAGTTGATCGAGACCGGCCGGAATTCCCGTATCGGCCATCGGAAAGGTCGTCGCCTTTTCTGCGTCGATCATCCAGCCCAACCGCCGGTCATGCGCAGCGGCCTCGGCCACTGCGGGCTCCCGAAGCGCTTCAAGTATTGCGGCGCCTAAGCGGTCGGAATCTTCGACTTTGCGCGCAAGCCCGGCCCCCTCGTAGGACGTGCGCGACAATGTGAGTACTCTTCGGCCGAGAAGCAGCGCTTCCCAACCCGTCGTGCCATTCTCCGTCACGACCAGATCGGCATTCCGAATATACTTGAACTGGGAATCGAAGGCGTCGATCAATACGACGTTCGGCAATCGCGACAGGTCTCTGTAGTAGTGCATCGGCCGCCGCCCGAGGTTAAATCGGTGCTCGCGCACCAAGAGGCGGTACCCCAGGGGCAATGCGCCGGCCAGAACCTGAATTGTATTGCGCTGGTCGTGCCAGCGCGGGGCTTGAAAGACCAGCGGCAGGTCGGTTTCCTTGTGCATCGGAAAATAGATGTAGCGAAGCGTCTGCAATTCTTCGTCGTCGAACGTGCGGAAGAAGCGCTGTTGGCGCGGTTCCAGCACCAGTCTCAGGTTGTACATGGCGAGCTTCCGAAGCAGCCATTTTCGCCGCTTTTTGCCGCGAGCGGCGACCAGCCCGATATAGTAATTGAGTGCATCGCGGGCGAATCGCGCATGCCATCTGAGCCAGCTCTTTTTCTTCCGCTCCTTCCATTTCGCCTGCACATATTTGACCGTTTTCGGCCGATCACGAAAATTTCGGATGTAGTCAGCCGCCGCCGCGCTGACGGGAGCGTCGCGCTCGCTGCGAGCTATGGCGTTCTCCCGGGCAGCCGCATTAAATAATGTCCGATCGGTCGTCCAGTAATAGTGGTCCGCGTTCAACTTCGATCGGCGGATCGCCACGCAAGCAATGCCGCGACTTGCCGCGGCCATCCAAATCGTCGAACGCCACGGTTTTTCCCACTCGTAAGCAAGAAGAAGGTCGGGCCTCGTTGCCTCGACCAGTTCATCGGCGAATTGATACATTCTCCGGATGATGCGGAACGATTCCGTGTTGTCTTCAAGAACCCGCGCAGAGAGCTCGGTTAGATTCGTGCGATGAACCGGTGCCACGAAGGCGCGGCCGATCGTCGCTTGGCTGGCCAAAACCAGTTGCCCAGCCGGCACGCCGGTCGCAAATTCAGCTTCCGACAGCCGTTGATCGATTGCGGCGACCCGTTGCGGATCGCCTTCCCACGTCGCCTCGCGAAACGAGTCAGGTGCGGTGAAAAGCCCACCGGAGGGAGCTACCAATTCCTGAAAAGCGTCTCGGTCGCCGGGGTTGCAAAACAAATCGATGTGCCAGCCCCAGCGCCGCTTCGCCTCGGCGAGCAGATGAACGAGATAAGTCGCGCGGTCTTCCGTATGGGCGGGCAGCATCGCGAGCACGCGCAATCCCGCCATCGCGCCTTCCGATCGACTTCGCTGCTCTTGCGCGTGCGATCGCGCCATTTTAGGCCCGCTCAAGTCTGCTTTCATGCGTTCGAATTTCAAGCGAGTGGGCGTTCACATCGGATAGCCGTAGCTCTGCAGCGGCAATTGAAAGCGCTCTGCCAACCGGCGATTATCCGCGCTGTAATATTTCGTGATCTTGCTCAGCCAATTCGGCGGCAAGTCGATCTTGGCGCGATGCCCTCTTTCCAAGTAGCTACGCCAGACGCGCCGCAGCGGCGGCGGCAAAGCTTTGCCGAACGAAATCTCCGGAAGAAACGCCGCGCGCAACTTGGCATAAGCTTGGGTGCGCGCGCTTTTGCGGATGTTCTGGTGCTGATTGGCCAGCAGCTGCACAGCGATTTCAGCATCTACGCCCAAGAACGCGCATAATCGCCGCGCAAACGCGGCGGAATCGGCGGCCAATTCCTCGAAAAGGAACACACCGACATTCTCGTTGCCGACGACCCTCATCCAAGCTTCGGCAATTTCACAGAACCGATAGGCATAGGCGAAATTCTCCGACTCGCTCGAGAGCCAGTCATCAGCCCCCAGGTAGTTCGACGAATTGGCCTTGTGGATATACAGCGATTCGATCAAGCGAACTTGGTGGCGAATGACGATCACCACCCGCACCGGCCCCGCCATTGCTGTAACCGCTCGAGCCAGGCGATCGCCGTCCGGCGGGCTGTAAAGGTGATAGCGGATCAGTTCCTCGTGCGAATATACCGGCACGCGGCCATCGGCATCCACGATCGCGCGCCGCCACAGCGCGCGGACGTTATTCGCATCCCAGTCGCCGCCGGCCCGACGCTTGTCGCATGCCGCCACGATGGCATCGACCGCTTTCTCGGCGTCCGCGTTCGGCTGCGGCTTCGCCAAGCTTAGGATACCGGGATGGCGCGCAAACAGCGCCTGTTGCAGGGTCGTCGACCCCGCTTTATTAGCGCCGATATGAAAGACCGGCAGTTGCGTGCGCGTCATCGCAAGATCAGCCGCTGCCGAATTCCGCCCCGCACAGTGCCAGACGGCGCATTTCGTCGGCCGGTCGCGGCACAAGGTCGAACAGCGGGGTGCGCCGATCCCGCGCCTTGTGCGGAAGCATGAACGCCACAGTCAGCATTTTCCGTTCGCCCGACGCGCAGCGACTGCCGAAGTGGAAGCAGTTGGAGGTGTCGGCAAAGCCGCCGGTGCCGGCCGGGCCGCCCAGCATGACCTGGCTGGAGGTTGGGCAAATCGAGAACACGGTCTCGTCGGTAAGACGCCCGTCGCCCCGGAAATAAATCGTCTCGTAGTCGGTCTTGTCACGCACCTGTCGCGAGACGTTCACCGGCAGCAACGTGAGTGGGCCGCTGGCGTCGTCGTTAGCGTCAATATTGAGGAAAAGCTTGACCAGCTGACTTTCCGGCTTGTCCAGGTGATAGAGTTGGCTGCTGAACTTGTGGGACTGCGGTGGCGTGAGCCAGATGCCGATTTCCTTGAGCTGCGGGATCATGCCGTAGTAGTCGCTGACGATCTGCATGACCGCGTCACTGAGGGCAAATTCAATCAGCTCCGGATAATCGACGAAGTCCTCCGGCCGCTCACATTGATAGAACGGATTGTTCCTGCGGGCCTTCCATCCCGTCCGGCGCCGGTCCTCGATAATGGCACGCGACGCATCGATCGCTTTTTGAGCCCCCGGCAAAGTGTCCGAACCGACGACGGCATAACCGGATTCCTTCGGGATGAAGCCAACCCATGGCGACCCCTTGAGTAGCTCGCGCGCGATCTTGCGCCGATTTGCCAAGTCCGGCGCATGGACCGCCACGTCGAACGCGTTCGCAATCGAGTTCAATGCGCCATAGGGAAGTTTTGCGCCGAGGCCGTAATAGTAAAGCCGTCTCTCGATATCCATCTTTGCCCTCATTGGTTTGCATTTGCTATGGCGTCAACGATTCGACCGAGCGCGGGCGGCTCGGCTGCCGGCGATTGCTCGGTCGCCTTCGCCAGCAACGTCTGCTTCGCTAAGTTCTCGTAAAGCGATCGGCACTCCTGCTCGACGAGCTGCTGCTCGTCGGCTGACAACGAGCCACCTCGTTCGAGCGGCGCGGCAATTAAACCGACTTGCTCGACGGGAAAGCTTGAATTCGCTTTCATCGTTTGCCCATTGAACGTCGGTTCAAGCAGCGCCTGATCGTATTGAATGGCAAGTTCGCGCGCAACTGCACGCATCGCCGCATCGGTTTGTCCGACCAACTCCTCGAAAGACAAGATGATCACGCGTTGACTGTATTGGCGTTTGTTGCGCTGTATCGAGGTCGCCGATCTAATCCACTTATTTACAGCGCGCTGCGGATCCAAGCGCGCCGCACCTGACTTCGTGTGGTTTTTCAAGGAAGCGTACCACGTGCGCGGATCGCGCACGATTTGGATGAGCCGACCGTCAGGGTAGCACTCGAAGAAAGCCTTTACGTTGCTTTCATCCACCGCCAGTCGCGGCGCAAAGGCGGTGATCCAACGCTTTTGCGTCAGATCGCCCTGGTAATTGAGCCAGCCGTTGAAGAACGCGGTGAAGAAGTAGTCGAGGATCGTACGGCGCGACGCCGGTGGCATCTCATCGAAAAGATGTTTGAACAAGCGGTATTGCACCTGCGGCATGATCAGAAACGGCTTGCGCTCGGCGTTCGCTTCGCCCTTTTTGTATCCGCGGCTCACCAGACGAGCGAGGTTTGGATCGTACATCATGCGAAAATTTTCGTCCGCGCTCCGTGCTGGATCGATTCTCGGCCAGACACTCGAATCCGGGAATCCAAGCCTCAACTCTTGCGGATAAGCGGTAAGCGCCGGATGCGCGTCGAAAAGCTGACTGAGCAGCGTTCCGCCCGAGCGTTGAACTTGCGAGATGAGAACCAGCGGCGCCCGCAGCGGTACGGCGTAACTCGCCATAAACATGGCAACATCGTCGAGATTGGCGGTCCGACCTGCTAGAGCCTTCCTCATGTAGCGGCTATGCACCGAGATGCGCAGCCGCTTCACGGCGTCCCGGACGAAACTACGCGCTGCGGCCGGAATCGGAAGTGAGGCGGCGGCCCCACTATTCCTGCGGATCCACTTGAGCAGCTTGCGGTTGCTTTCAATCATGCGCGTAGGCTTGAGCCTCCGATGCCGTGCCGGTCGGCACCAGTGCCTCGACCGCGATGCTGTCGTACAGCTTCATATAGCGCCGGTCGATCATGTCACGTTCAGCTGCGGACAAATTGCGCGCCCGGGCCAGCGGCGACATCAGGATGCCCGATTGTTCGGTCGTAAAGCTGGAATTAGCTCGCGCCGGAACTCCGTTGAACGTCGGCGCCAGCAAGGTCGGATCGAAGTTTATCGCGAGAGCCTCGGCGAGCGTGCGCATGGTCAATTCGGTGCGGCCGATCAGATCCTCAAAACTGACGATAATGACGCGGTCGCCATATTGACTCTTGTTGCGCTGCATCGACCGCGCCGAGTCGGCCCACATCGCGAGCAGCCCGTCGGCATCTTTGGCGTCAAGCAACGACTTACGATGGTTCTTTGCAGACGCGTACCAGCTCCGAGGATCGCGAATAATTTGGATCAGGCGCCCCTCCGGATAGGTTGCGAAGAATCCGGCCACGTGCGCTTCGTCATGTGCGAGGCGTGGCGCGAAGGCAGTGATCCAGGTCTTGTTTCCAAGACTGCCCTGATAATCGAGCCAGGCGTTGAAAAAGGCGGTGAAGAAGTTGTCCAGGACGTCGCGCGCGCTTTTCGGCGCATCCGCCTCGCACAGATGTTTGAACACGAGGTATTGAATTCGCGGGACCATAAAGAAGCGCAGGCGTTCCGCCTGCCGCTTTACCGACCGTCCTTGCACGGTCGAGAACGCGGTATCGCCGCCCTTGCTGAAACCGTGCTGCATGAGTCTTCGCAACTTGAGATCGAACAACAACCGGAAATTTTCATCGGCACTCCGACGCGGGTCGAGCCGCGGCCATTCGTCCGCCATCGAAAAACCGAATCTGAGTTCGTGCGGATAGGCCGCGACGGCAGGATGGCCGTCAAACAGCTGGCTCAACAGTGAGCCACCGGAGCGCTGCACTTGGGAGATGAGCGCAACCGGCGCACGCATCGTCACGCAGTGCTGTTTTACAAATGCTGCAATATCGTCGACATTGCCTCGACGACCGTCAATTGCGTCTTTTACCGATCGCCTATGGTAGTGCCAATACAATACTTGCGTTGAACCGCGCGCAAGTTGGCGCAAGCTTTGGGGCGTCCAATCCGGCGCGCGGCGCTGCGAGGCAGCCGCTTTGAATACTCTGATAAGCGAGCGGAGCATATCAACGTCTGCGCGAATGCCGGTTTTCAGCGCGCGGTTCGCATGCGAGCATTGCCGCTCGACATCCGCGACTGCAGCGCGCCAGCGACAGTCTTCGTCAGCAGATCGAGCGCGGTCGCCGCGCCGCTCTTGTCTGCGGGAAACGTAGTCTCAAGTTCGGCGTCGACCATGCATCCGAGCGCGTGATCATGCGCTTGCGCATCGGCAATCGCGGGCTTTGCGAGGGCATCGAGAATTGCGGCATTGAGCTTCTCGGGATTCTCGACTTTCAATCCCAAGTCTGCTCCGTCATAAAACGTGCGTGAGAGTGTGATCACCGGACGCTGAAGCACCAAACCTTCCCACCCGGAGGAGCCGTTTTCGGTGATGATAAGACTGGCATGGCGAAGATATTTGAATTGGGTATCAAATGGATCAATCAGCACCACGTTCGGGATTGTCGAGAGCTGGCGGTAAACGCGGGTGGGACGCAATCCGTAGTTGAGCCGGTGCTCGCGCGCAAGCAGGCGATAGCCTGCCGGCAGCATGCTGGCGAGCACGCGCACCGTGTTGCGTTGGTCGTGCCATAGCGTGGCCTGAAACGCTTGCGCAAGCTCAGCCTCTTTGTGCAGCGGGAAGTAGACGTATTTCATTTGCTTGAGCGCATCTTCATCGAACATCGCCAGAAATCGCTTGTGGTAGTAGGCGAGGAACAAACCGCGGTAGTAGCGATAAAGCCGGAAGATGCCGCGTTCGCGCAGCGCGCGATCCTGACCGCGCGTGGAGTTGATGAGCTCGCGCACCATCGTCCGCGCATATTCCAAATGCCACCGCCAGAATCCGCGGCGCATGCGGTCGCTCCATTTGTTGGCGATGTAGTCGATGGTCTTTGGCCGGTCGCGAAATCCAGAAATATATTTCTTGGCCGCATCACCGACGGGCGCGTTGCGAGTGCGTTTTGCACGGGCAGCGTCGATTGCCATCGTGTTGAGTAATAGCCGATCCGTGGTCCAGAATGCGTGATTAGGGACGATCTTGGAATTGCGAATGGCAACGCACGGCACGCCGCGAAGATTGGCGGCAAGCCACATGCAAGAGTTCAATGGCGTCGTCCAATCAAGCGAGAAGATCAGATCGGGATTGGCATTTTCAATCGTATCGTCGCAAAACTTGAATAGCCGGCGGTAGACTTGGAAAGGCTCGAGATTGTGCTTGGCCATGCGCTGTACCAACGGATAGCGGTTGGAATAGCGCAACTTGAGATTAAACGCCCGTCCGACGCTGTGCGCGCCGCCAAGCACCATGCGGCCAAGCGGCAGATCCGCAGCGAGCTCGCCCTTATGAAGGCGTTTCGCCAAGTCCGCTGCAGTCGCCGGATCGCGCTCCCAGGCGGCGATTTTCAAAAGATGCGGTGGCGAATAGGTCCGGCCGGTCGGCGCGACCAGGGATTCGAAGGCGCGGCGGTCACTGACTTGGCACACGACATCTATTGTCCAATTCCAGCGCCTCTTAGTCTCCGCCAGGAGTTCGAAAATGTATTTGGTCCGATCCTTGCGGCTCAATGGCAGAATTGCGAGCAGCCGCATGTCGGCGAACTCGCCATCACCATTCAACAACTGAGGTGATCGTGCGTCCATTATGCCACCCCCGCGACGGCCGGCTCGGCCGCCTGCAGCGCGTCAATCATGGCTCGCGCCAGGCTCTCGGCGTCGAGCCGATGTGCGCGCAGCACTTCGTCGTTCTGACCGCAGGCTGGAAACTCCGTTAGGCCGAATTGGCGAACGACCGGTTGCCGCTGTTGCTCGAATCCGGCGATAGTGGCTGCGAGCATCCGTCCCTGCCCGCCTCCGATCAGATGATTATCGAGCGTAAAGACAATGCGGC
>Ga0335081_10022372_pt1 | contig 10230 bp, 11 predicted proteins | sample Lox_Sample_35_FD_206713 | JGI IMG/M metagenome (GOLD analysis project Ga0335081, IMG submission 206713) | Soil microbial communities from Loxahatchee National Wildlife Refuge, Florida, United States - Lox_Sample_3.5 | ecosystem: Environmental > Terrestrial > Soil > Wetlands | place: USA...
GAGGCGCAGGCGACGATTCGTAACATCAAGGCGCTCGACGTCGTATCGATCGGCCTGCGTGGCGACAACCTCGACGAGTGGCGGGCGCTGGTCCGGATCTCGTTCCTGGTCGAGCGCGTCAGCGAGTAGGCGGAATCCGGCTCGGCACCGGTCGTTCCCCGACGGCAGACGCGCCGGATTCCGTTAAGTCGTCATGGCGGGGCGCTACCCGCGGTGGATGAAATCGGTGTTGCGTCAGTGGCGGGGGTGTGTGGTGGTCGTGGACGAACCGGGCGCCGACGCCGACTCTTCCCATGAGCACGAGCTACAGCATCGCTTTGTTACGCGAAGCTCCCGCGGGCGGCGATCGTCGTCGATCGGATTGAAGGGAGCGGGTGATGAAGCGGATCGTTGAGCGCCCGGGCGCGCTGGACGTGCACAAGGAGAGCGTGACGGCGTGCGTGCGCGTCGACGTTGCTCGCGAGCTCGCGCGCGGTCAGCTGCGCAAGAAGATCCCAGCGCTCGTGGGCCGCTTTCAGGATGAGCACGCGCTGATCGTCGGGCAGATCCTCGCGCACATCGATTTCCTCGACGAGGCGATCGACCGGCTCTCAGCCGAGATCGAGGAGCAGATCCGCCCGTTCGCGGCCCAGCGTGAGCTGCTGATGACGATCCCCGGCGTCAAGCACCGCGCAGCCGAGGTGCTGATCGCCGAGATCGGCGTCGACATGAGCGTGTTCACCACCCCCAAGCACCTCGCCTCCTGGGCCAAGGTCTCGCCCGGCAACGATCCGTCCGCCGGCAAGCGCCGCGCGGGAAAGACCGGCAAAGGCAACAAGTGGCTCCGCGCGACGCTGAACGAGCCCGCCAACGCCGCCGCCCGAACCAAGAACACCCACCTCGCCGCCCAATACCAGCGCCTCCGCGGCCGCCGCGGCCACTCAAAGGCGGTCACCGCCGCCTGGCGCATGCTCCACACCGGCGAGCTGCTCCGCGACCTCGGCGGCGACTACTTCATCCGCCAGGACCCCGACCGGCTAACCAAACGCCTCGTCCGCCAACCCGAAGCACTCGGACACGAGGTGACGCTCGCGCCCAAGGAGCTCGCTGCATGACCCGTCGGTAATCGACGCGCCCCCGACATCGGACGCCCGATACGCCCACCCACCACCAGACCAGGCCCGAGCCCAGACTGTCGTCGCGGCCGCGGGCGGAGATTTCGCTACGGGGAATCCGGCTCCCACCTCGCCACTCATCTCGCGCGCGATCTGCGCCGCATTTCCCCGGCGGCGTCAGAACAGGCCGAGCTGAGCGACCGGCTCCGGCTCCCCGACCGCGAACGTCGGCTCGTCGGGCCCGTCCGGGGTGTCGTCGATCTCGGGGACCGGCTCGTATGAGGCGCCGTCAGGCGCCGCCGACCTTCCCAATAACCGCGGCTGCTCGGGCGGTCCGAGCGCGAGCACGTCGGGGATCCGGTGGAAGTCCCGTCTCAGCGCCTCGAGCGTCGACGGCGTGTAGAGCGCGGCCGCCGGGTGGTACAGCGGGTACAGCCGCACCGCGCGCGCCCCGATCAGCCGCACCTCCTCGCGACCGTGCAGACGGGAGATGCCGGTGGTGTCGGCCCGCAGCAGCTTGGTCGAGAAGTTCCCGAGCGTGCAGATCACGGTCGGCTCGATCAGCTCCACTTGCCGGCGCAGGTAGTCCTGGCAGGCCTCGATCTCGTTCGGGTGGGGGTCGCGATTGTCGGGAGGCCGGCATTTGAGGACGTTCGCGACGAACACCTCTTTCCGGTCCATTGAGATCTCCGCGAGCATCTTGTCGAGCAGCTTGCCCGCCTGCCCGACGAACGGCAGCCCCATCCGGTCCTCGTTCGCGCCCGGAGCCTCGCCGATGAACATCAGGTCGGCGTCGGCGTTGCCGGCGCCGAACACGACGGTCGTGCGCGTCTGGTGAAGGGGGCAGCGGACGCATGCGCGCGCCTCGTCGTAGACGGCCCGCAACAGCTCGCGTCGCTCGGGGGCGCTCCTCACTGCCGGCGATGGTAGCCCCGGAGACGGACAGCCCGAGCGCACGCATCCCGGTATTTGCACCCGATCGACGCGGTTAGACCGCAGTTCGGCGGGTGATTCGCCCCGAGTACCCCCCGGGCGGCCAGGGGTATCCTCTGTTCCAGGCCGTCACGCGACGCCGCGGATGGACCTCAACCCAGGATTCACCACCCTTCCCTCACCCCGACCGGTATCTCAAATGCGAGAACTGGAATGGACCTCGTCCTCTGACACCCCTGCACGCACGCGCCTGGCCATCGTCGGCCGGGGCCGGCTCGGTACCGCACTCGCCGGCGCCCTGAGCCAGGCCGGTTACGATGTCTCCGGGCCGATGGGGCGCGGGGCGGACGGGCGCGGCGCCGATGCCGTCCTCCTGTGCGTTCCCGACGCCGAGATCGCTCCTGCCGCCTCGCACGTGGCTCCCGGGCCGCTCCTGGGCCACTGCTCGGGCGCCACCGGCCTCGGGGAGCTCACGCCGCACGAGGGCTTCTCGTTGCATCCGCTGATGACCGTGACCGCCGAGGGCGCCGAGTTCGCCGGCGCCGGCGCTGCGATCGCCGGCACCACGCCTCGCGCGCTCGCCTTCGCCGCCGAGCTTGCGGAGGCGCTCGGCATGCAGGCGGTCGAGGTCGCCGAGCCCGACCGGGGCGCGTACCATGCCGCCGCGTCGATCGCCTCGAACTTCCTGGTGACGCTCGAGGCCGCAGCCGGGCGCGTCGCCGCAGCCGCCGGGGTGCAGCGCGAGCAGCTGGTGCCGTTGGTGCGCGCCACGGTCGATAACTGGGCGCGGCTGGGGCCCGAGCGGGCCCTGACCGGGCCGGTCGCCCGCGGTGACGAGGTCACGATCGTGCGGCAGCGCGCCGCCGTAGAGGACGTCGCTCCGGATCTGACGCCGCTGTTCGACGAGCTCGTGTCCGCGACGCGCGCATTCGCGGCCGCGCGCGATCCGAGCGGGACGGATACGCGGGCGACGGGAGCCCGGGACGGGTACGCGGGCGACGGGAGCGCGGGCGACCGCCCCCGACCGGGAGGCCCAGCCGGCATGAACGTGATCGGAACCGTCGCCGAGCTCCGGGCCGAGCTGCTCGAGCCCAGGCGCGCCGGCCGGAGGATCGGCCTGGTCCCGACGATGGGCGCGTTCCACGAGGGACACCTGTCGCTGATGCGCCGCGCCCGACGGGATTGCGACGTGGTCGTGGTGTCGCTGTTCGTGAACCCGGCGCAGTTCAACGACGCCGGCGATCTGGACGCCTACCCGCGAGATCCCGACCACGACGCCGCGCTCGCCGCGGGCGTCGGGGTCGACTACCTGTTCGCCCCCTCGGTCGACGAGGTGTACCCATCGGGCTTCGCCACAGAGGTGTCGGTGGCGGGGGTGACCGAGCCGCTCGAAGGCGCCCACCGGGGCCGCGCCCACTTCGACGGCGTGACGACGATCGTCACCAAGCTGTTCAACATGGTCGGTCCCGACGTCGCCTACTTCGGCCAGAAGGACGCCCAGCAAGCGGCCGTGATACGCCGGCTCGTGCGCGACCTCGACATCCCGGTCGCGATCGAGGTGTGTCCGACGGTGCGCGAGGCCGATGGGCTGGCCATGTCGAGCCGCAACATGCATCTGTCGCCGGCTGATCGCGTCCGCGCGACGGCACTTCACCGCGCGCTCCGCGCCGCCCAGGACGCCGTGAGCGCCGGCGAGCGCGACCCCGGCGCCGCCCGTGAGCGCGCGCTCGCCGAGCTGACCGCGGTCTCCATCGAGCCGGAGTACGTCGAGCTGGTGTCGGCCGACACGCTGGCGCCGGTGGACCGGATCGCCGGCGACGTACTCGCGGTCCTCGCCGCCGTGGTCGGTGGGACGCGACTGATCGACAACCAACCGATCCAGCCCAACGGTGGGACCGGGAGGCCTTGAGATGCAGCGCACGATGCCGACATCGAACATCCACCGCGCGACCGTGACCGACTGCGACCCGCATTACGTCGGGTCGACCACGATCGACGCCGACCTGCTGGTCAACCACTCGCCGCGCGTCGTCCACCTGCACACGCGCAACGGGATCCTCAACATCGACCGCGAGGTGGCGACTCTCCTCGGAGCGCCAACCGCCGCGTAAGGAGCGAATGCACATGTCCGCCACCCCCCGCATACCGGTCCCGCAAAACCTCGACGCACCGCTGCCGATGACGCTGCCCCGGCTGGCCGAGAAGAAGCGGCTCGGCGAGCCGATCGTGATGGTGACCGCCTACGACTACCCATCCGCTCAGGTCGCCGAGGCGGCGGGCGTGGACGTCGTGCTGGTCGGCGACTCGGGCGCGATGACCGTGCTCGGCTATCCCTCGACCGTGCCGGTGTCCACCGACGAGATGCTGGTGCTCGCCTCGGCCGTGCGGCGCGGCCTGCATACGCCGCTGCTCGTCGGCGACCTTCCGTTCGGATCCTACGAGTCCTCCGACGAGCTGGCGATCGCCACCGCGCAGCGGTTCATCAAGGAGGCGGGCTGTGACGCGGTCAAGCTGGAGCGCGGCGGCACCAGCGTCCAGCGCGCCCGTGCGATCGTCGAGGCCGGGATCCCGGTGATGGGCCACGTCGGGCTCACGCCGCAGACCGCAACCGCACTCGGCGGCTATCGCGCCCAGGGGCGCACAGCCGAGCGCGCGCTCGGAGTCGCCCGCGACGCGCTCGCGCTCGAGCAGGCGGGCTGCTTCTCGCTCGTGTTCGAGGCGATCCCGGCGGCGGTGGCCGCGACGCTGGTGCCCCGTCTGCAGATCCCGGTGATCGGGATCGGGGCCGGTTCGGCGACCGACGGCCAGGTGCTCGTGTTCCACGACCTGCTCGGGATCTACGACGGCCACGCGCCGCGGTTCGCCAAGCGCTACGGGGAGGTGCGCGAGCAGATGATCGCCGGCGTCGCCGCGTACGCGGCCGATGTGCGAAGCGGATCGTTCCCGGGCCCGGAGCACGCGTACTCGATCGATGACGACGAGCTGCGCACGTTCGAGGCCGGACTCGACCAGACGCCCTAGTGGCGCCTGACGGCGGCGCCGTGGCGAGCTGATGCCGCCCCCGGAGGCGGCGCACGAATAACATCCCGGGATGCCGCGCCTCGGAGACCTGTTCGCTCCGCGCGACCGGGCTTACTTCGAGTTGTTTGAGGAGGCCGGCCAGAACGTGGCGCTGGCGGCGGACCTGCTCGAGCGGATGCTGGTCAACTTCCCCGACACCGGCGAACTGGCCGGCGAGATCCTCGAGTGCGAGCACCAAGGCGACCGGATCACGCACGAGATCATCGATCGCCTCAACCACACGTTCGTGACGCCGATCGACCGCGAGGACATCCTCGCGCTGACGTCCGCGCTCGATGACATCGTCGATTACACCGAGGAGGTGGCCGACTACCTCGGCCTGTACCGGATCGAGGCGCCGATGGACCAGGCGATCAGCCTCGCGCGGGTTCTCAACCTCGCCTGCAAGGAGATCGGCGAGGCGATCCCACTGCTCAAGGGGTTCCGGGACCTGTCTGCGCACACGGTCGAGGTCAACCGGCTGGAGAACGAAGGCGACAGGATCACCCGCGAAGCCGTCGCCTCACTGTTCGACGCGCCGATCGATCCGATGGTCGTGATTCGCTGGAAGGACCTGTTCGAGCGCCTCGAGGCCGCGATCGACTCCACCGAGCACGTCGCCTACATCCTCGAAGGGATCGTTATTAAGAACTCGTAGGCCGGTGTGTCTCACGGTTGGCACGCGCCGTTACCTGTTGTAGCTTGCGCGCGTGGATAGGGATCCACCCACCCCACCCACCCCACCCACCGGCGCCGGACTGGCCGTCCGCGACGTCGTTGTCTCGTTCGGCGGCATCACCGCGCTCGACGGAGTGTCGGTCGACGTGTCCCCGGGAGAGGTCCTCGGGGTGATCGGACCAAACGGCGCCGGGAAGACCACGCTGTTCAACGTCATCTGTGGATTCGTGCGGCCCGACCAGGGCACGCTCAGCTGGCGTGGCCGGCCGCTGGGGCGCGTGGCTCCGGATCGCCTGGCCTCGATCGGGATCGCGCGGACGCTTCAGGGCGTCGGATTGTTCCCGGGGCTGACCGTGCTCGAGAACGTGATGGTCGGCGCGCAGCGGTTTCGCAAGTCGCCCGTGGTGTCGGCGATGCTCGGGCTGCCGTGGTCGGACCGCGACGAGCGCCGGCAGCGCGCGCGGGCGCTGGCGGCGCTGGCCAGGCTCGGCTGCAAGGGCGTCGTCGACCGCCTTCCCGGAACGCTGCCGTACGCCGTGCAGAAGCGCGTCGCGCTGGCGCGGGCACTCGTGTCCGAGCCCGAGCTCCTGCTCCTCGACGAGCCCGCCGGAGGGCTCGACGCGCGCGAGCTCTCCGACCTCGGCGAGCTGATCCAGTCGCTCGCGAACTCGGTCGCGGTGATGCTCGTCGACCACCACATGGACTTCGTCGTGCCCGTGTGCGATCGCGTCGTCGTGCTCGACTTCGGCCGGGTGATCGCCGACGGCGAGCCGGCCGTGGTGCGGCGCGACCCGCGGGTGCTCGAGGCGTATCTCGGTCGCGAGGCCGAGCAGGCGCCGCTCGCGCCGGCCTCGGCAGGAGCCGACGGTGCTCACGATTGACGGCTTGACCACCGACTACGGGCCGATCCGGGCGGTCGACGGCGTGTCGTTCGAGGTGCCCGAGGGCTCGGTCACCGCGGTGCTCGGCGCCAACGGCGCCGGCAAGACCTCGCTCTTGCGGACGATCACGGGGCTCGTGCGGCCGAGCTCGGGGAGCGTGACCCTGGCCGGGGAGGACGTCACGCGGCTCCCGGTCGAGGAGATCGTGCGGCGCGGCATGGCCCACGTGCCCGAGGGCCGGGGGGTCATCGCCGAGCTGACCGTCGCGGAGAACCTCCGGCTCGGCGGGCTGTGGCGGGGGCGCGAGGCCGCACCCCTGAACGAGATCTACGACCTGTTCCCGCGGCTCGAGGAGCGCGAGCGCCAGGCGGCCTCGAGCCTGTCGGGCGGCGAGCGGCAGATGCTCTCGATCGGCCGGGCGCTGGTCGGACGGCCACGGGCGCTGCTGCTCGATGAGCCCTCGCTCGGGCTCGCGCCGGTGCTGGTGGCGCAGATCATGGCGATGATCCGCCGGCTCGCCGACACGCTCGGGCTGGCGGTGCTGCTGGTCGAGCAGAACGCCCGCAGCGCGCTGTCGATCGCCAACCGCGGGATCGTGCTGAACCTCGGGCGGGTCGTCGCCGAGCAGGATCCCGACAAGCTGATCGCCGACGACGAGCTCCTCCATGCGTACCTGGGCTTCTAGGAGACCGCCGATCCCGTGACCAAGTTCATCGACCTCACACTCAACGGGATCTCGACCGGGGCCATCTATGCCGCGGTGGCGCTCGCACTCGTGCTGATCTGGCGCTCGACGCGTGTCGTGAACTTCGCCCAGGGGTCGATGCTGATGTTCACGACGTTCATCGCCTCGGCGGTGATCAGCTCGAGTGGCTCCTACGTCCTCGGGTTCGTGGTCGCGCTCGCTGCCGGGTTCGTGCTGGGGGCCGTGGTCGAGCGCGTCATCGTGCGTCCGGTCGAGAACGCGCCACCGCTGAACCCGGTGATCCTGACGCTCGGGCTCTACACCCTGATCGTGGCGATCGCGGGGATGATCTGGGGCAATACACCCCGGTCGTTCCCCGCCGCCTTCTCGCTGCGCGGCTACACCGTCGGCGGCACGACGCTGCTGTTCACCCCCAACGACACGTTCATCGTGGTGGTCGTGATCGCGGTCGCCGCGGCGCTCGCGTTCCTGTTCCGGGCGACGTCTCTCGGTCTGCGGATGCGGGGCGCGGCGTTCGCGCCCGAGGTGGCGCGGCTGCTCGGGGTGCGCGTCGGGCGGATGCTGACGCTGGGGTGGGCGCTGGCCGCGATGGTCGGATCGCTCGCGGGCGTGCTCGTCGCGCCGTCGGTGTTCCTCGGTCCGAACAGCTTCGACCCGATCCTGATCATCGGGTTCGTCGCGGCCGTGCTCGGGGGGCTCGACAGCCCTCCCGGCGCCGTCGTCGGCGGCATCGTGCTCGGACTGGCGCTGTCGTACGTGTCGGGTTACGAGGGCGCGTCGCTCGTTCCGCTGGCGGCGCTCGTGATCCTCGTGATCGTGCTGATGCTCCGCCCGACCGGGCTGTTCTCGGCAACCAAGGAGCGGCGGGTGTGAGTACCCGGGCACTCGCGGTGTTCCGAGGGAGCACGTTGCTTCGCTCGCTGACGATCGTCGTCGTCGCCGGCGTCGTGCTGTACCTGATCAGCGGGTCGCTCGACTCGTACCGCAACCTCCAGCTGGCGTACGGCGGGTACTACTTCTGCGTGCTCGCCGGCCTGACGGTGCTCGCGGGCGCGAGCGGTCAGATCTCGCTCGGTCAGGGCGCGTTCATGGCGGTGGGGGCGTACACGTTCTGCAAGCTCAACGCGCCCCCCGTCGCCTGGTCGGTGTTCCCGTCGCTGGTCGGGGCGGTGGTCGCGACCGTTCTGGTCGGGATCCCGGTCGGGGCGGCGGCGAGTCGGCTGCGCGGGCCGTACCTGGCCGGCGCGACGCTCGCGTTCGCGGTCGGGCTGCCGGCGCTGGCCGACAAGTTCCCCACGTTCCTCGGCGGGGAGAACGGGCTGTCGGTCAACCCGCCGACCCCTCCCCCGTGGCTGGGCGCCAACTTCCCGCTGGAGCGCTGGGAGGCGTGTATCGCCTGCGCCGGCGCGCTCGTGGTGGTGTTCGTGCTCTACAACCTGACGCACGGCGCGATCGGACGGTCCTGGCGCGCGGTGCGCGACGACGAGATCGCGGCGTCGCTCGCGGGCCTGCGCGTCGGGCGCCGGCAGGCGCTCGCGTTCGTGGTCAGCGCCGGGTGCGCCGGGCTCGGCGGCGGGCTGCTGGCGGCGGTACTCCAGCTGACCTCGCCGGGCGCGTTCCCGTTGCAGCTGTCGCTGACGCTGCTCGCGGGCGTCGTCATCGGAGGGTTGGGCTCGCTCGTCGGCGCGGTCTGGGGAGCGGCGCTGCTCGTGTTTCTCCCGAACTGGACCACCGACCTCGCGAGTTCGTTCTCGCTGTCGACGAACGTGTCCCACAACCTGCCGATCGCGATCTACGGTCTGGTCCTGATCGGCGCGATGCTGGTGTGGCCGAGCGGGATCCAGGGTGGCCTGCGGGCGCTCGGCACAGCGGTGGCGCCCGCGATCGCGCCGGCTTGGGGCCGTCGGCGGGCGGCCTCCGAGTCGGCCACCGGCGAGGCCGAGGGCGGCGGGGCGGCCTCCGAGCCGTCCACCGGCGAGGCCGAGGGCAGCCGGACGACGCCCGCGCCCAGCGCCGGCGGCGCCGAGCGGGCCGACGACGAGGGAGTGAAGGCGTCGCGGCCCTAGCGTCACCCGGCGGATGTGCGCGGCTGCCGCGTCGTCGTCGACGGCGGCTTGGCGCGAGCGTGCGCGTTGCCACGCCGCGGCGGCACGGGCGCGATCCCCAGCAGCGCGGCCTGGACCTCGCGCAACCGCTCGTAGTCGCCGCGAATCCCGACCGCGGTGTCGTGGTACAGGAACGCGTGGCGGAGGCGGACGAGCGCGTACGCGAGCGTCGCCGGATCGACGGGTGGGTCGTAACGCCCGGAAGCCATCTCCTCCTCGATCAGCGCCTGCACGCACGCCACCGCGCGCGGCTCGACCACGCCCGCGCTCGAGGTCAGCATCCGCATCGCGCTGTCGCGCTCCTGCTCGAGCAGCCGGCGCACCGCGGTCGAGCGCGTGAGCGTCCGGTTGACGCGGTCGAGCACCTCGAGCACGCCGGCGGCGCCGCGCCGCCTGACCTCTGTCCGCTTGCGCGCGACGAGCAACTCGAGCTGCCGGGCGATGACCTCGCCCAGCAGCGCCTCGCGCGACCCGAACCAGCGGTAGATCGTGGCGCGGCCCAGGCCGAGCCGCGCGGCCACCACCGTGACGTCGACGCGCCGGCCCTCGAGATACAGCTCGGTCACGAGCGCGAGCACGTCGTCCCGCGACGCGGTGGCGGGTCGCCCCCGTCTGCCTCCCTTTACCGGCCGGTCGATCGCCGGACCACTCGCGGGTTGATTTGTGCTCGTCGGTGTTGCAGCGCCCATCACCGGACCTTAATATTTGAAACACCTGAGGGAAGACGTATTAAATTACATTCGGCGCGTCGAATTGCGCGCCGTTTCCAGCTG
>Ga0335081_10022373_pt1 | contig 10230 bp, 13 predicted proteins | sample Lox_Sample_35_FD_206713 | JGI IMG/M metagenome (GOLD analysis project Ga0335081, IMG submission 206713) | Soil microbial communities from Loxahatchee National Wildlife Refuge, Florida, United States - Lox_Sample_3.5 | ecosystem: Environmental > Terrestrial > Soil > Wetlands | place: USA...
CGGACGCTTTGCTTAGGACCTTGGCCCGCACTGCATCGGGAGACTGGCGGGCAGTGGCTGGATCGTCAATCAGCTGGTTGAGGTAGCGCTGCAGTTTCCAATTGGCGGCGTACGGAGGAACCAAAACCAGGCCGACAGCCGCCAGCCCAACCAGAACCAGGATGCCGGCGGCCACCCGAAGGAGCCGCGTGAGGTTCACTTCTTGCTTTCCTCGAGCGACTCCAGCTCCTTCCAGATGTCTTCGTCGTGAGGCTCCCAGTCCGGGCTGTTAGGACCATTGATCTGAACTTCGGGGACTTTGAGAGTACCATGGCCGTACAGGCAGATGTATTCCATGCGCGGCTGACCAAACAGAAGCATATTCGGCCAGGAACCGGCGGCCACCGGCATGCGCAGGCGGCGCAGGCACGTGCGGCAGCGATAGCGCTGGTCCCAGACGATCACGTAAAACAATCCCGCGCCAACCAGGAAAAACAACATCATGGCGGAGGTGTAGCCGAGATCGTGAGCGAACAAGCTCTGCTCGGATTCCCTTGGAAAACTCCAACGGATCGCGCGCCACAGCACCCACATGGGTAAACAAGCGGCCGCAAGCTTGGCGATCAAGAAACCCCAATACCGCACAACCATTGGACTCCTTTATTAGGCTCCAGGTTCCCGCTCTACTCCATCCTAGCGCGTCGCGGTCAACTTTTCATCAAATTCCGCATCAGAAACAGGACATTTGCCGGCCGTTCCGCCAGGCGCCGCATAAAATATGGATACCAAGCATCGCCATAGGGCACATACAGGCGCAAGCGGTACCCTTCGGCGGTCAGACGGCGCTGCAAATCGCGCGAGATGCCGTATAGCATCTGAAATTCAAAACGATCCGCGCCGAGCTTTTGTTCCTGCACCAGTTCGATGGCCTGACGCACGATCCGCTCGTCATGGGATGCGATAGCGGGATTCACGCCGTCACGAAAAAGAGTCTGCATCAGGTGCACATAGTTTCGATCTACGTCCTGCTTTTTTGGAAATGCAACATCGGACGACTCTTTGTAGGCGCCCTTGCACAGACGCACGGGAATCCGCAAGCGGCACAGGCTCTCGATGTCGCTCTGGCTGCGGTACAAGTAGGCTTGAATGACGGCGCGCACGTGGCCGTAGCGTGCATGCAGGCGCGCCACCAAAGCCAGGGTCCGGTCGACGTAGGCGCTGGATTCCATATCGATTTCCACCGCGGTTCCGATCTCGCTGGCGCGCCTCACCAATCGATCGACATTGTTTTCGCATTCGGTCTCTGAGAAGTCGAGGCCCAGTTGCGTCAGTTTGACCGAGACCGTAGCCTGAAGGCCCAGCTCGGCGACGCGATCGAGCGCGCTCAAGTATGCGTCGCGTGAGCTTCCAGCTTCTTCGAGTGAAGTTACGCTCTCGCCCAAATGGTCGAGGCTAGCCAAATATCCGTCGCGGTTCAGGCGCTGGCAAACGGCGATTTCGCGCTCCAGCGTGTGACCCGCGATGAAGCGCGAAGTAAGCCGGTCGGCCGCCGGTGAAGTTTCCATCCAATGACGTAGCCAGGGCTGGCGCGAGAGAAACAGCAGCAGGCTGCGAAGCACCTAACAACAGGGTATCAGCCGGAATGGGTGCGGATGTTAGACTGATTCTGGTGCGCGGCCGGGTCCACGAGGTTCGAGCCGCTCCGGACGGTGGTTTGGCGTGAAATGGCTATGGGTTGCGCTGCTGGCCACGGCAGCCATTTTGGGTGTCATCACCGGCATCGGGGTACTCCTGCCGCAGAGCCATAGTGTGACCCGCTCGTCTCACTTTGCCCAGCCGCCGCAAGCCGTGTGGGATGTAATCACGGGCCCCCCAACCTGGCGGCCAGGCATCAGGAGCTTTGAGAATCTTCCACCCCGCAACGGTCACCGGACCTGGAAAGAGATCGATGCGCATGACAACGCAGTCACCTACGAAGCCATCGAAGAGACTCCGCCCTTCCGGCTGATTACGCGCATCGCCGATCCCAATCTTCCGTATGGCGGATTATGGATCCACGAAATCAGTCTCGAACCGGGTGGTTGCGTGCTCCAGATCACCGAAGACGGCGAAATCTACAACCCGATCTTTCGATTCATGTCGCGTTTTGTGTTCGGCTATACTGCCACTATCGATGCCGCCATTCAGTCGTTGCATGCCAGGCTCGATCAGCGAGGAAGCTAGTGGGACGTGAGGCACAGTGCCGCGTAGATTACGGTCAGGAATCTTCCCGGGGAAGGGCGCTGCTTGAAACCAGCGAGGTTCTCTTTCGCGGCGCGTTTCGCCTCAAGATCCCCTTTCAAGACATCCGCGCCCTGGACGCCGCCGATGGAACGCTGCGAATTCAATTCTCCGGAGGTTCGGCCGTATTTCATCTTGGCGCCAGCGCTGAGAAGTGGGCAGCGCGCATTCGGAATCCTCCCAGCCTGCTCCACAAGCTGGGGGTGAAAGCGGGAATGAAGGTGCGCCTGGTCGGTCCGCTGGGTGATGAGTTTCGCCAGGAGCTATCCGAGTGCGGGGCAGCACTCGCGCGGTCGAAGGCAGAGCTGGTTTTTCTCGCGGTTCAGCAGAAAGACGATTTGGTAGAGCTGGCTTACCTAGCCGATGGACCAGTCTGGGTCATTTATCCAAAAGGAGTGCAAGCCGTCCGGGAGAACGACGTGCGAACGGCGGGTCTTGCGGCCGGCCTGGTGGACATCAAGGTGTGTGCGTTCTCGGCGACCCACACCGCGCTGAAATTCACGCCGCGCCGCGCCCAAGATCCATCGAAAAAACGGGCAGCGGCCGGGTCGCGCTAGCCGGCCGCAAACATCAGGCGCCCTTGGGGTAGCTGCCGAGGACGCGCAAAAAGTCCGCCAGCTCGGCCAGATGCCGCAGGGCGTTTTGTACGCGAGTTTCGTCTTCGCGCCCCAGCAAGTCTACGTAAAACAGATACTCCCAGGGTTTGCCGTGCAAGGGCCGCGATTCGATCTTGGTCAGGCTGATATCGCGCAAAGCCAAGGCGCTCAGGGCTCGAAACAGCGCCCCCGGAATGTTGCGCGTGGTAAAAACCAGAGACGTTTTCCACTGGCGCGCGGTGCGGCTCTGGACCGGCGCGCTCTTGCGGCGATATAGCAGGAAGAAGCGCGTGAAATTGTGACGGTCGTCTTCGATCGAGCGCCGCAATATCCGTCCTCCGTAAATGGACGCGGCCACGCGAGATGCGATCGCGGCCTGATCCGCGGCTGGTTCCGACATGATCATCTTGACCGCGCCCGCGGTGTCGTAGAACGGGACGCGCTCCATCTTCGGGTGGCGCGCAAAGAACCGCAGGCATTGATTCAGCGCTACTGGATGAGAATAGACTTTACGAATGTTCTGGAAGCGGACCCCAGGCGGTGCGATCAGGTTGTGGACAATGCGGACGCTGGTTTCCGCGGTGATGCGGACGTCGAAATTCAACAGGTGGTCGTAGTTTTCGTGCACCGATCCGGCCAAGGTATTCTCCATGGGGATGACGGCGGCATCGATCTTGCGGCGCTCCAGCGCGCGAAATACCTGATCGAACCTCTGATACGGGATCACCTCGGCCTGGCTGCCCAAGAGCTGGCGCACGGCCTCCTGGCTGAAGGCGCCCAATTCTCCTTGGATGCCAACCCGCTGTTTAGGCTTAGCCGGTTTGCGATTTCTGCGTTCTGATGACATTATTTGCCATGTTACAGTGAAGTTGGGGGATGGGGGTGCTCAGGGCACGGGCACCCATTTGATCCCGAAAAAGCCTTTCTTACTTCATGTGCTGTTCGGAAAACCGAACAAAACTGCTGTTTGAGGGTTGCTCTTTGCGCAACACGATCGTATAATTCCTGCTTTGTCAACACTTGCATTTTACCCAATCGTACGACGTCGATCGAGTTGGGCTGCCGCGCCGGAAGTGACGGGGGAAACAATCTGAGATGGACGACGCTGGACAGAAGCTCCGGCGCGCAAGGGAGCGTTTGAATTTGCGCGTTCGCGACGTCGAAGAGGCCAGCCAGAAAATCGCTGAGAAGTATCATAACGACGAATTTGCCATCTTAATCAATCGCATCTCGGAAATTGAGAATCGCGGGTTGGTTCCTTCGTTGTTTCGGCTATACTCGCTTTGCGCGATCTACCGGCTTGATTTTCAAGAAGTTCTCGAATGGTACGGGATTTCGCTCGCGTCGTTGCCGGTCGACGCCACGCTGGCGCAAATTCCCCAGACCCATCCCATCGGTTTTCGTGCCGGCACACATGGTGAGGTGTTACTTCCGCTTTCCTTGGATCCTGGGATCGATCTGCGCCGGACCACCTACTTGAGCCGAATGATTCAGCGTTGGGGCAAGCTTCCACTGCTTTTTCTGGAGACGCTGCGGCTTAAGGAACACCGCTACGCTTTTATTGGAACCGAGGATTTCTTCATGTACCCGCTCTTGCAGCCGGGCACTTTGGTGATGATCGACGAGACGGTAAGGCGGGTCGCTAACTCGGGCTGGAACAATGAGTTTGAGCGGCCAATTTATTTCTTCGAACATCGTCAGGGATACGTCTGTGCCTGGTGCAATGCCACCGAGGACCGGCTCATTTTGCAACCGCATCCGGCCTCGGAATGCAGCCCGCAGGTGTACGCCTATCCGGAGGAAATCGACATCGTGGGCCAGGTTACTGGAGTCGCTATGCGTCTGGATCAGGGACGCCGCCGGCGCCCGCGTTCTTAAGTACGGCGAGCAGCGCTGTTAAGTCAGTGATATAGAGCCTTCTTTCGACGCCACGGACCGAGCTGGGGATCAAATTCCGGTAGGGCGCCAATTTGACCCAGTTCTCCAGCACAAGATCTCGATTATCCGGCAATCCTGAGAGATACAGCTCCAAATCAGCCTTCTGTTGCTCCAGACTGAAGGTCAGCCATTCCGAGAAAAGCTGGATATGGCTCTTCTTGAGGGCCTTGTTGGCGTCCTCCTCACCAAAAATCAAAGCCAAGCCATGGTGTTCGTAGCGGCCGTTATTGGGATTTCGCAGCGAGGAGACATACACCAGCCGGCCAAATACGGACGGGATCTGCGAGAGGGTATTGCGCCAAAGATTGGAGACCGCACCGCGGTCCAAGGCAGCGTGATCTTCCGTACGCTTCATCTGGCCCTTTAGAATCATACCCTAACCTCGGTAACAATGGAATCCCCCGTAAGAACTTGAGGGTGGCGGGGCATAAGATGTTCTGCTTTCCGAAATACTCTCCCGCTTTTTTCAACTCGGCTTTTTCTCCCTTTACTCTGACTGCGAGTCATCTGGCTCACAGCCAAAAACAAAGGAGATTGCTGACCCATGTTGAAAAAAGCCCTATTGATCCTGGCCGCCGCTATGGCACTTGCCAGCGCGGTTTCGGCCGATATTCCGATGCCCCCTTGCATCATCGAAGGCAGCTGCCTAGTCAACCTGCGCTAGCGCTGACGTGTTGAAGGGGGGGCGATGCTACACTGTTGAAGGCCACAAGCAGTGGGCATTCATGAATGGGCTCCCCCCTCGAGCAGCAGTTCTTTATCGCACTCCAGGCCGCCACGCTGTTGGGGTTGTTCGTTCGGATGTGGTGGAGCGGGCTATACCGCATTTATCGCTACTTCTTTTGTTACCTGTTCGTGGCCTTGCTTCAAACCGCAGTCCCATTTTTCCCGCTTCGTAGTAAGGCATATCTTTATATGTTCCTGGCCAGCGAGGCGTTAGTAGTAACGCTTTACGCCTTGGTTGTTCTGGAAACGTACGATCTGGTCCTGCGCGACTTGACCGGAATCGCCAGCACGGCCCGCCGCTATATCAAGATCGCGATTGTCTGCGCTGGAGCCGCTTCGCTGCTGCCGCTGGGTTTGGAAAAGAAGCCGGCGACAATACCCCAATATTTCACGATATGTGAGCGCGCCATTGTCTCCAGTCTGCTGGTCTTTGTCCTGCTTTCGGTAATCTTTCTGGCTTATTACCCTATGCCGTTGAATCGTAACGCGTTGAACTACTCGGTGGGTTTTGCCGTTTATTTGATGGCCAAGACCGCAACGCTGTTTGTCACCAATATCCGCCATTACTCGTGGAACCGGCAGATCAACAGCATACTGGTTGCAGTCTCCAGCGCTTGTTTAATCCTTTGGCTGTTCACCTTAAGCCGGGAGGGCGAGAAGAAGAAGGTGGCGGTTGGACATCGCTGGAACAGGGAGGACGAAAAGCGCATCCTTTCCAGACTTAGAGCTATCAATGACAGTCTTTTGCGAACGGCAAAGAAATAACGTATCTTTGCAATAAAAGCCGAATCAGGCGCAAAATATGTTTGCTTTTTACTACAGATTCCGCTAATCTGACTCCGGTGGACCGGAGGCCAAGGTGCTCGTGACACTAAGCGCAGGGGCGCTTACCCTGCTGGCAATCTTCATTGTTCTCTTTTTTAGGTTGAGGTCTCGTTTTGATTCCCAGGCAGTTGGCCTGGCGTGGCTGGATGAGTTCTCCCTGGAAACTTATGCTCCCATGGAGCGGCTGTTGGATGCCAGCGATTTTCGGTTTCTGGCGGCTCAACCCGGTTTCCGGCCGGAAATGGGTAAACGCCTATTGTCGGAGCGCCGCCGGATATTCGGCCAATACCTCGGAATGCTGATTGGAGACTTCAATCAATTGCATTTCTTCGCGAGGCTGATGCTGGTGCATTCCGAGCAGGATCGTCCGGAACTGGCGCGCGAGTTGTTCCGGCAGCAGATCCGCTTCTATTTTGCCGTCAGCCTGGTTCGCTGCAAGGTGGCGCTGTACCCGCTGGGTTGGACGGCCGTGGATGTTCCCAAACTGGTACACGCGCTGGAGCGCATGCGCAGCCAGATCGCGCTGGGTGCGCTTCCTACCGCCGCCGACGCCGTTTAATCGAGATGGTCCGCGCCGGCGCACAGCCGCTTTAGCGCTTCCTTGGCTTGTCGTAATGAAGCGAACTGCTTTTCGGCTGCCTTGAAATCGCGCGTGTGAACACAGCGGCGCGCGCCACGATGTTCCACGGGGAACCGCAGGTGGAGCATCTCGTGGAAAAGAACGTATTCCACGGCCAGGTGCGGAATTCCAGGGCGATCCAGGAGCTTGCTCAGAATGATTGCGTTGTGAGAAGGATCGTAATGGCCCAGCATGACGCGCGAGGGCTTGCGGCTCCAGCCTAGCAGCGGGCGCGCCATCAGGCCGTGGAAGTAGCGCACGTTCAGATCTTCGAAAATCTGGTCCAGGTTGTAGCAAGCGCCTTGCGGGCCTGACACGAACTTCCGGCCACGTACTTGTTTTACCAGTTGCAGGCTGCGGCGCATCTCCTTGCGGTTCAGAAAACGGCGGTATCGTTCGGCGTGCGCTTTAGGAACCGGGCGGCGCACCAGCTTCGAAATCAAAATGTTCGCGAGCGCTTCCAGAATGGGCGCCGGAGCGCCTTCCAGTACATCTGTGATGCGGACCTCCAGACCGGTCTCGTCCCAGCGAATAAAGCTGTTGGCGTTGGCGAACTTGCAAAACTGGACGCGCACCGCCGGCGCCGGCGTGCGAGGCTTCCATTCCGCGAAGACCCGGGCGAAAATCTCTTGCGGCGTTTCAAAGAAGAGCGCGCTTTGAAGCTGCACGTACCAGGATACATCGTGCGATCACGCGCGGCGACAAAGAATTGGCTAGCGCTGGATGCTGGCCGACGCGCCCTGAGCGACCGCGCGCACTTGGTCCAGCGTCGCCATGGTGGTGTCGCCCGGAAAGGTTGCGAGCAGCGCGCCGTGCGCCCAGCCGAGCTTCAGCGCTGCTTCCGGAGGCTCGCCCGCGAGCAGCCCGTAAAAAAGGCCGGCGGCGAATCCATCCCCGCCACCCACGCGGTCGTAGACGTCCAGTTCATAAACTGGCGCGACATAGGTCTGGCCGTCGATCCAGGCGGCCGCGCTCCAGCTGTGCCGGTTGGCCGAATGGACCTGGCGTAGAGTAGTTGCGATTACCTTGAGCCGCGGATATCGCTCCACCACGCGCGGAATGGCGCTGAGGAATGCGCCAGGGTCTACCGGCGAAGAGGCGGCAGGCTGCCGCGGCGTAATGCCTAAGCTCTTTTCGAAGTGTGGCTCGAGTCCGACCAGCACGTCTACGTTTTCGACAATGCGTTGGATGGCGGAGGCCGCCCGCGCGCTCGCACCCAAGCTGCTCCACAGTTTTTCCCGGAAGTTCAGGTCGAACGAGACCACGGCTCCGGCAGCCTGGGCGGCGCGCATGCCTTCTATGATCAGTTCCGCGGTGGTTGGCGACAGCGCGGCGAAGATGCCGCCGCTGTGGAACCAGCGCACACCTGGAGCGAAGATGCCCTTCCAATCGAAGTCGCCGGGTTTGAGAAGCGCTGCGGCTTCGTTGGCGCGATTGTAGAACACCACCGGCGGGCGCACGCCGAATCCGCGGTCGCTGTAGACGGTGGCCATGTTGGGGCCAGTGACGCCGTCGTGCTGGAAGCGCTTATAAAACGGCTGCACGCCCATGGCGCGGACGCGCTCCGCGATCAAGTCGCCGATCGGGTAGTCCACCATGGCGCCGGCGATGCCGGTCCTCAGGCCGAAGCAGTTGGCCAGGTTGGCGGCGACATTGAACTCGCCGCCACTCACGTGAATGGTGCACTCGGTAGCTTTGCGGAAAGGAACCACTCCGGGGTCGAGGCGGTACACCAGGGCGCCGAGCGAGAGAAGATCCAAAGCAGCGCCGGGCAGGATGTTCAGGCCATATTTCATGGCAGCATGTCCAGGATCGCACGCCCCGCCGGAGGATTTGAATCGTGGCTTTACTGCTGCGGCTGGTCCAGGATGAGAATTTCGACGCGGCGGTTCTCGGCGCGCCCGTCCGGCGTATCGTTAGAGCCTTTGGGGCTGTAAGAGCCGTGGCTGGAGACGGTGAGGCGTGACTCGGCGATTCCGTAGTCGTTGGTCAGCGTATTCAACAGGCTCAGACCGCGGGCGGCGGAAAGCTCCCAATTATTCTTGAAACGCTGGTTGTGAATGGGGATGGAATCAGCGTGCCCGGCCAGCTCGACTTTGTTATCGAGGTCCCGCAATACAGCGGCGATTTCGGAAATGATGGGCAATGCCGAACGGTTGATCCGATCGTCAGCGGAGGCGAACAGAATCGCCTGAGGCAGGCTGATGACGAGCCCGCGCGCTTCCAGGCGCAAATCCAATCCGTGTTCTTTGAGCCGCGCTTCGGCTCGAACCAGAGCTTCGTGCGATGGATTGGGCGGCTGCGCCGGCTGTGGGGTCGGTGCAGGATCAGTTGGCACTGGCGCCACTGGCGCGGGCGCCGCTGGTGCCGTTGGCACGGGCGCCGGCGGGGGCGTTTGTACGGGCGGAACGGTTGCACTCGGAGGCTGGGCCTTGGGCTCAACCGCGCCAGCTTGCTGCTGGCCGACGCTCTGCGCCGCCATAGCCACGAACAGGATCAGCAGCAGAGTCAGGATATCGGTGTAGCTGATCAACCAGCGCTCGCGGCCCGCCCGCTCGGACCGAAGATAGGAGGGCTTACGCAGCATTTGGTTTGGCGCCCGGACTGGGCCGGCGAGCGAACGCGTTGAGACGCATGCGAATGATCTCGGGATGAACCGTGTCCACAATGGCGAGCAGGCCTTCGAGGATGATTTCCTGTGTCTCGAACTTGGCGGCGACGTGCGCGCGGATGCGGTGCGCGGCCGGGAGCAATACCAGATTTGCCAGCGTCAAGCCATAAATAGTGGAGACGAATGCGGTGCCAATGCCATATCCGATGGCCTGAGGATTGGAGAAGTGCCGCAGGACATCGATGAGCCCGACTACCGTGCCGATGATTCCAATGGTGGGAGCAAATCCACCGGCCACTTCCAAGGTTTTCGCGTCCGCTTCACCTTGGCGCTCGGCCATGTGCAGCTCCGTCTCCAGGATGGATTTCAGTTCCTGGCGATCGGTGAGATCGGTGGCGAGCCGCAGACCCTTCTGAAAGAATTCGTCACCCACGTGATCGATCAGCGGTTCCAGAGCCACGATGCCGCGGCGCCTGGCGCGCGCGCACTCCACGATTTGCTCGATCAAGGCGTGAGGGTCCCGGTCCGATGCCGCAAGCAGATCCTTGACCCTGTGGACGCAGTGCACTAGTGACTGGGCCGGCGTAGTAATCAGAATGACGCCGAGCGTCCCGCCCAGGACGATGATTGCTCCGGTCGGCTGGAAGAAATACGCC
>Ga0335081_10022374_pt1 | contig 10230 bp, 13 predicted proteins | sample Lox_Sample_35_FD_206713 | JGI IMG/M metagenome (GOLD analysis project Ga0335081, IMG submission 206713) | Soil microbial communities from Loxahatchee National Wildlife Refuge, Florida, United States - Lox_Sample_3.5 | ecosystem: Environmental > Terrestrial > Soil > Wetlands | place: USA...
CAATTAATACAAGCCTGCGTCTGGACCGAGTTATGCTAGTTTACTCCGAATGAAGGTGACCTAACTGCGGGCTGCTCAACAGGAAATATTTGTTTCCTCATCGTCCATCACCGAACGCGTCCTGAACCCCCCTATGCATGTGTGGCCGGGATACGGTCATAGATCGACCTGTTACCATTAATCTGAAACCGTCCATGAGTCGACGGTAATACAATATGGCTCTGTCAATTCGATTCCGAGCATTGCGAGTCGCTTTGAAATTGCACGCCACCACAATATTAAATTTGTGCCGTTCCGTCTGCGAGAATTATTAATGAATTGCCCCCACACATTACCGGGATGATCCTAGCAGAAATAATGCGCATACGAGATATCACGTACGGTCTCCACCGATCGCAGTATTGCATACCTCAAACCTTAACCTTCCATCATCTGTTGACATCGGTTCGGAATATGTTGGATGTGACGACGTCCCGTAACAGGCCCTGCATAACAAATCGCACCGGCAACTTGGCCATTTGACCCCACACGGTTATGGATGGTAGATAACCTGGCTATGCGGCTTCTGAACCTAATTTAGCGCTGCTATTATCTGCTTTTGAAACCCGACATTTCTCCAATGAATGGGGTATTTTACAACTCTAAAATACTATTTATAATCGAATTAAGGGGAACTCGTTTCCCTCCCCGGGCCATCGGGGGCTAGACCGACCAAGGACGCCTTCAGCCATCTCGGATCACGACAACCCCGAACTTTCCGAAGTGTGCCTACCGCTTGCCAACTCAGACGCCGAGCTACTTTCAAGCCTGGAAGGTCGTTTCTGGCTCGACATGCGAAAAGATATTTGGTTGACAATATTGGATCACGAAACTCGTTCAGGGTTCTATACCCCTCTAGGTATATTAAGTCACGTATAGGATCACCAACTTGTCTGAATTGGCCGAGCCGTTCCGTTAATACGATAGAGTTAATCGAGGTTTCATGCAGCCTTTCCATTTACCCCGCACCCTTAATTAACGATGCGACATGTCAATTCGCTATCAAACCGAGGGCCCTGGTGATACAATTCGCCCGGCGGGGACAATCTGGGAAAATCGTCTCGAGGGGCGCGTGGGGGCGGTTCGTAAACATGGTCGGAAAAACTCGTGCATGTAAATTGAAACTGGCGAATCTTAGCGTTTACCACTGGCACGTGAGTGTTCCCTTTTGCCAGCGGCTCAAAGAATGAAAGGGGGCTTGAAGGCTTCGGCGGCAAAAGCCCCGAAACACCGCTCCAAAGCGCAGACTGTATAGTAGGTCAAAGGTACCCTTTGTTCTCCTCGTATCCAAGCCCTCGGCCTCGATGGAAAATGAAAAAAATAGAAATCAAAAAACAAAAAAAAAAAACACCTCCCCCATTTTGAACCGCACAGGTCCGAAACTTGGGATCCGTGCCGAAGACGCTGCCTGGAAGTTTGTTTTGTCGGGACGACCGCGGGGGTTTGCGTGACTATCCTCGCAATCTTTGGGACGGTTATGAATGCGGCGCCGATTCGTTCCCCGCAGGAAGCTGTGAACACTTCACAATCGGGATCTAGTTGCAAGTTTACGATCAATCGGCAGGATGCATCGGGGTGACTCTTAGCGCACCGCATTTCTTCAGGTCTTTTTGAAGTTTTACTAACTTCGAATGGGAGATAGCGGAATCTAACAAGAGCGTCCCTGATCAATGTACAGATAGATTTCCATGTACATCGCGCTTTCCAATATCCCGACGATCCCAAATCGCTAGGGACAAATACACAACCTTATCGGCCACCAATACTATTATCCTCAATCCCGTCCCATGTTCCAAAACGAGAACTCCTAATTTGACTCCCTATAATACAGGATTCCTCAAAATTCGCAATCGTTCTTCTCGCATTCAAGTAGGCCAATTTTCCCCTCTGCTCCACTCCCCAAACGAATAAGGCTCCCATCCCCCCGTCCTGGTCGCTTTCTCCCACCTCACAACCAAAATTACCACCGCCTGAACCACCAAAATCATGCACAATACCCAGACAACCCACCCCCTGGAAAACGGAAGCCAAATGTAGGTCCCCGTCGCGGGGAACTCGGGCTCAACAACTGCAACAGCGGGAAGAGTGATGACCGGCGGCGGATCCCCTCGCTGTCTTCGGGCGATGAGAGCACGTTCACTAGTCTCAGTGCGGACGCGTGACGCGGCGCTTATCTGTTCGAGGCGGGATTCGAGGGATTCTATTCCTTGGCGAGCGGTGCGGATGTCGGATTGGAGGAGAGAGAGGGAACGGGCCAGGCGGAGACGTTTTTCGGACAGGGTTGAGAGAGAGGGTCTTCCTTTTGTGGGTGAGGATCGCCGGGTTGGAGAGGGTGGTCGTTTGATTGAAGGGGAGGCTGGTTGGGATTGTTGTGGAGGTGCGTCGAGGGGGTCCGGGGCTTTAACTTTATCCTGGGGTTTCCGTTTTGTTCGCCAGAATTCCCACCATTTACTTGCTGTCTCAGCAGTCTTTTGTTAGCAAGAATGGAGAGAGACATTCAATGAACCTGCTTCGGTATTATCGGATCCTGTATCCGATTATCTCCTCTGTCATTCTCTCCTTCTTTGTCCGTCTGAATCGTCCTTCCAAATTTGGGTTGCGGAGTAAACGCCCATCCCCCAGGGACATTCCGCGCCATCCGTCGAAAAAGGCTCTTCTCATTCCACACGCTAACCTCCGGGACCACCGTATCCACATCCAGAACACTCTCCTCTCCAGTTGTCTCCGGCGACAATAACGTTCCCTCGCCCGCCTGTCTGCTCTCATTCATTATCCGACGAACCCGTCTCCTTGCATTTTCCGTTGACGTAATAATCGAATCCAACGTCCGATCAGCCTCATCAATCGACCCCTCCTCCTCTTCCTGCTCAAAGCGTCCAGAACTCCGTCCCCCGGGAGCAGGCGTTTGAAAGTCGTCTTCTAGAAAAGAGTCGGTGCTGTGGGCTATCGAGGGAGGGGTGGCACTTGTCGCACGCGCAAGCGTTCGTAATAATTTTGAGGGCGATTCCCGTCTGAATCGTGTAGGCGTAGAAGCAGCTTTCGGAGATGAGAGAGTATTATATGCTGAAATAAAGGATTTTGCGGAATCAAAGGAATCTGCTTCCGTGTCTATGAATTGCTGTACAGAACTACCGGGAACTTTTGGCGTGGATGTCAGGGGGTATGAATAGCCTGTTTTACCGGTTTTTGATAGAGGGAGGATATTATCATCTTCATCGCTTTCGGCGGGTAAATCGAATCGTACGCTGATTTCACGTACACCGCTTTTTGATTTGGAAGCATTCGCTGTTGTTCGTCGGCGAAAACGGGAGGGTGATTCAGGGGGTTCCGGCGCGGGCACATTTCCTTCTGGTGGTGACGGCGGGATCGGTATCGTTGGGATGGAGTATTCGTTAGGGAACGCATGGCCAACCAAAGACGCAGATTCACGTTTTGTATGTCGCGAGAATAATCGTGACCCTATTCCTCCTAATAAAGTCGTGCGTCCACCGGCCAAAGAAACAGAATCGTTTGAAGAGACCGACGACGTAGGGGAGACGCCTCGAATCTTCGACAACAGCTAAAAGTCAATCCCGTCGAGTCTTACATTGACGACATTTGTTTTGGGGGGGGGGGTTCACCTCCTGGTCCCGCCGTCCTCGGGACCCATCGCGTTGCTTGATTGGACTGTCTTCAATTTCGACGCCGGCAAGTTTCGTCCGGACCCGTTCTCGCGTGGAATCTGTGATGCCGAGGTTCCTCTTCAAATGGGCTTCCGCGATTAGTTTGCGCTCTGTCGTGGCGGGGCCGCTTGCTGCCTTATTGCGCAGAGTCGCCATTTCCTTTTTGGATCACCGGCGTTGTCGTCGATGCATCGCGAGAGTTCAGAGAGCGTGGAGGGGATTCGCTACGGCGTGGTTCAATGCGGCTTCTTTCTGTTTCGTACCTTGATTGTGCGTGTCGTGTTTACACAGAATGTTTTGATACAGACTGGAACGGAAATGGGTCATTTATCTTGCGTGGACAATTAGCCTCGTCACCACCGTTTCAATTGCCGACTTGCCACATGAGGAGTTACCCCCCAAAGTCATAGCCGCACCACAGCGTATTGCCCTTGGCCCGAGACTCAAATAATTTCTGGCGCTGTTTCTCCAACGCACCGACACGAGCGAAAGATGTCAGCCCTTGCGGGAGTATTGCCGTCGGGGTGGAACGACCGATGCTTTCCAAGTAGATATAAAAGAATTTGTGGCGCCATCTGAAGCGGGATGTCTTCCGGGACCAGGAGCGTGCCTGACGTTTACCATCGACACTGGCCCAATAAATAATCTGCTATTAACATAGGCCGTTGTGCCGGGACGTGTCAAACAATCACCATAATCCCTATCTATTTATTCTGGCTACGGCTTCAATCCTACTGGAATCTGATGGGGCCTGCGCCTTGATGAAACAAGAAGTCATCCCCCCGGTGTTTTTTCTCTCAATGAGATGAAAAAAATATTTTTGCAAAAGTTCCTTGAGGGTATCGCTCACCTGCCTATAATCTCGCGGCAAATATGGCATAACCGTCTGATAGTTGACTTCAAGGTTCTGCAAACGGCGAGATTGCCGGCCAGCAGTTTACACTCTCATATCTATTGGCGCCTTGTCCCAAAACGAATTTTTCAAAATGGGCGCCTCAAGCCGCTGACACAGCAAAGCCTTAGGATCGCAATTCACTGCGATGATAGTCACAGGACTAAAGTATTCCCCTTTCATTATTCACTGCTTTTGAACAGGCAAGATGTGTGGATCAAAATCTACATGCATGAAGGCCATGGGCCCAGAGACGCGTTGACTATGTCATCTTATCTGATTGAAAGCCATTCCAATATGATCATTGAGATGGCGTCGGCAAACCTTGCCCTCCGGCAGCTTGTAATCCTTGAAAGCTGGATGGGTAGTTCAAGACGTTGTGTTAGGGTCATTCTAGTCCCGCCATCGTCGCATCTTCAACGGGAAGGTAGGACGGGAAGTAACTCGCAGATTTTCCCTTGTATCCAAGCATGTCAAAATATTGACATGAGCCATTCAGGAAAAGGGCACGTACAGATTTCGCACGTTAAACTTTTGGCATAAACAACGTAATGATTGCAGTCATGGAACTCCACGGATGGAAATTGAAAAGTCTTGCTCAAATTCAAGAAGACTCTGCCGAATCTGGGATACAGTTCGCTGCATGTATTCTTCTGTGTTCCTTCAGATGATATCACAGAGGTCACAGAGGAGGACAGGAATGACCCGACGAAGTTCAATTTATCGAACTCCTTTAGTCCGTCCTAACTATTCAACAGGATCGATTGACTTGTCCGAGTTTATTGTGGCGAGCTTTGGAGGATATTTCCTGGAGTGCAATAAAACTCAAAACGGAACGAAGCATCATCAAGTCGCTCGCCGGAAGCAATGAATATGGGCAGCTAAATCAGGCGGAGTTATCCTGGTCCGGCTAATTGTCGGCATTTGTCAACGAAGATCAAGGCCGGTAAACGTTGCCTATTCGTTGCGTCGAGAGGGGATTCAAAATGGAGCCACGATTTAAGCAACCTGGGACAACCATTTCTGTTAAATCAAGATTTTTGTGCAGAATAAATCTCAAGAAATCCTGGGAGGCAGCGATATTTCGATGCAACTGATAGGGAAGGGTTCATCCACCAGAGCCGAGGTCGAGAAGGTTCCATTGTTCCCATTTATGCAAAGAAGCAGCGTGCATGTGTTAACAGATCGTTTCATGGGAATAACAGTTTGTGTCTTCGTTTTGGCGCGCTGCAGACCCGGGATAAGAGTTGGGGGGAATGTCGTAGGCCAAAGTATTTTATTCTGCAAGGAGGACCAAATATAGGGATGATTTCATAATAGATTGTAATGACCGGCTACAATATGGGCAGTGAGCAACATGTCTCCCAAATAAACATCTTCGAAACCAGAAAAGGGAATAGATTCACTTCAGGTGGTCGGGCTGCGAGTCGAGGTAACCATGATATGTTGCTAAAAAGAAAGAGACCCAAAGCATACGTTTTCCTTTCGACCTTCTCCACGAACAAAGAATCTCCTCCTGTTCCCCTTCCAAATTTTGCGTAAATCCATGATAATCCGCCCCGCAAGTATACCATATCCAAACGAAAAAAGCGTATAAGAAGTAGGACGGTTCGTACGATTGAATTAAACAATCATTTGAGCGACGCCTTGGCCACCGAGGGTTGACGAAGAAGTAAACTCCTGGCCTTTGAGTGCGGCAATTCCTGCCCATCAGAATGCGAAGGATGGGGTTAGTAATACCGTAACAGGCTCCGGTGAGTAAGAGAATGACGGCGGCGGCGATCAAAGACGATGTTCCAAAGATGATACTGCAGAATTGGACCGCCGAGAGACTGTAGGGGGCCCAAGTCAGAATCGCCCAAACCACGGGGTGCATTACCCAAGGTACATGCCTGCACGCGGCCAATTTTCATTGAATTTGCGTACAAAGGTATCAAACTTCTCTGACGTGGGACAAATTCTCAGAAGGAACGGGATCTCGACGAAAATAAGCACGACGCCCGTGACCCTGCCAAAAACACATTAACCATAGTCGACAAAGAAAACAGATCGGCAATGGGAGGATACAGGCAAATAATGGAAAAGATGATGAGGAGGGAAGCATGGAAGATATTGGCAATTCCTAGAGCAATGCAGACTAATCCGGTGGTCAGCGTGGGCTGAGGCGGGAACGGGTCAATTGTGGTGAGAGGGATTTGTACGGAGGATGGAGAGAACACCCAGCCATTGAGCGTAGATACTGAAATTTCGTGACCGGAATTCGTCGGCGAGACTCACTAAGCACAAACACCCAGGTCAGCCAAAAGAGCGCAGGGGAGGCGGGGGGCCATGCTTGTGAAGGAAGTTTAGTACGGGGCGACGCGGGGACGGAGAGACGGACGGGACTGCTTCGTCCAAGCGAGGAGAAGAGAGCAGTGAGGTGATGAGGCAAGTGCGCTGCTGAGACGGTCCGGTTTCAGATGCTGTCCTTGAGAGAGCGGGTCTCGGAGCCGGCGGTGATTGTATGGATGAGCCTGTGGTGGTTCTGGCAGACGTGTTCAAAAGCCGCTGACAAAGCAGATTAACCCCTTTTGGATTATCGCCCTGATTCCAACCATCCGACCCAATGCCTCGCATCTCGTTCAATGAACGGTACCAATCAGAAAAAGAAGAAAAGAAAAGAAAAGCAAAGAAAAACAGGAAATATTGCGAGCTCAGATGTTTGCCGCCATGAGGCCACGTCCTCTCGAGTCAAATCAACTCGTGGGTGTGCATTACAGGAATCTCTCAAATTCGCGGCATGGGCCACGGCGTGGAGCCATTTCATCACCGTGGATTCAATTACACCGTTTTCTCCCAGTAGTAATTCGGTTTGTTTATTTTACCAGAACTCCGCCAAGTTCTGAGACATATTTTGCGTCAATTGGCGGCTGTTGACTGACTAGTCACGCCATTCTGACGGCAGTGAAGACGGATTCTTCCTTCCGCATGAAGTTAATCAAGAAACGGCACGCAACAAGCCACGATTCTTGACAGCTACTCATGCGGCATGGCCATTGTGCCACATCTGATCCCCTCGTATATTGAGATGGCGCCGTCAGATGATCTGGTCGCTCATCGTCGAAGATTTGGTATCTGACAACTGCTACAATTAGTATTGATGGAGAAGTAATCCCATACGGCAGTATGCTGTCATCTTAACGTTTTGAGCACCAGTTTCTGCAGGGGCAATTCCAAACGAACAACAATGCAATACCGTGGATTTGGATATCAATTCTAACCGAAACAATTTTGCATCTCGGTGGAAGCATTGTACGAGGATTCGGTTCATGGTATCTCTAGAGGCCGGTACCACGACTTTGTAGGGGAAGCGGATACGTGGAGATGAGAAGTGTGTTAAACGCTTACCGTCTAGACAATATCAATCGTCTCAGATCCGGAAGATTCACTCTTTGGAATATGGCATGAAGATTCTCCGGTGTTCGCGATTAAATGGGCTACTATTGCCATAGACAACTGTGAAGATCGCAACAAGGTCCCCGGCTGCACGTGCGAGTCTAGAATATCAGTCGTTGAAATGCATTGGGGTGAGAAGCTGCACGGAATGAGCTGGTAGACAGCGTGGCGAAGTCTACATTTATCAACGATCCCCCTGGAAACAGATGAGTCTTCCAGGGGGAGCGAAGCCTTTCTAAATGCATCGGCGACATTCAATAACCACATTCTGAAAGGGAACGCTAGAGGCTAACTTCGGAATTAAATTCAAACCAGGCGGGAGCGAGGGAGGAATCAAACTTGGATACATTTACCCCCGATAGCTGTACGCTCATAACGGATTGCATGATTCAAATGTAGACCCAATATATTCTCAGAATCAACGCCATGCCAAATTGATATCTCACACTTAACACCCTCCATTCTCCCCAGCGAGTTCTAATCCCAACTCACTCAAAAACCTGTCAGCCTCTCTCTTCCTCTTCCTGCTCATAATTTCCTTTCTCCGTTCCTCAATCTTTGCCCGTCGTGCCTCCGCCGCCCTTGTAGCCGCCTCTCTCTGCATCTCCGTCTCGTCCCGTGCTGTTTTAAGAGCAGTCATTTGTTCTTGTCGGGTTGTTTCGTCAACGGAGAAGGTGTAGTGTCCCACGCCACGCGTGCGGATTTCCGCGTTGGGGTCGTAGTGTGTGTCTTCCACTATCAAGACGTCAGATGACAATCAGAGAGGACGAGTATTTGGGGAATGGGGGCGGGGGTGACCTTTGTCTTCGCGGTTATTAATTTCCCATGCTTTTTCTTCGTCGACGGTAAAGGTCGGCATATAATCTCCGTAAATCAAATTCGCCCTATCATCAGCACGAAACTTGGTATATGTGATACGGTCGCAGTTCCCGATCCGGCGAAAGTGGTCTCGTCACACGAGTCTGTTTCACCATCCTCGACCGACCAAATTCATCAGTGATCTCTACAAGCGGTTGTTCATCCTCGCCGTCATCGGCCGAAAGCTCCCCGCTCTCGAGTGCATCGAGGTACTTTGACTCAAAGTCCACCATTATCTCCTCTCGTTGGGCATCTGTTAATTCCTTTGTCCATCCCCGTTTCATCTGCTCATATTGCACAGCTTTCTTCTCCAGTGTCCGTCTTGCCTGGGCTAATTCACTTGTGGTCACGGCATTAATAGTCTCGTATTGTTGATCTTTTGCATTTCGTTTTTCGACGCCCTTGTTCTGTGTACTCCACAACGTTTTCTACGGGTCAACATCTACCATGCGATCACGAGTCTGTGGCGGGAAGCACCTTCTGTGGCCGTGGGCCTCGGGCGAATGCGCTTGTGATGTTTGCTTCTCTGTCTGCGTCGAATTTGTGCTTAGCGATGGAGAGTTCGGTGAGAAGATCGACGGACGTTGACGACGAGACCTTGAAGGGGTCTTTCTTTGGCTTGGGAGCCGCCAGCAGCGGATCCGGGCGGCGGCGCGATGGAGGCATCAAGGTGACAAGGCGAACGAAATGTCACTCTCGCCGGACGCAAAACAGGCCGCAAGGGTTAGGGCTCTTTCCCGCAGGTTTGCGACGAAGAAGGATTGGATCGACGACGACGGCGGCTTCGGAGACGATGCAGACGGGCAGCGGAATGCCCGTGGCCCGACAATCCGCACTCGACAGAGCCAAAGCCGACGCCAAGGCCAAAAAACTCCGCGATGAAAGGGAAGCCGTCTCCGCCCTCGAAGAATTCGTCAAGGAATTTGAGGCTGAACTCTCTGATGAAGAACACCAGAAACGCTCCCATCACCAAAGAGAATGGCGCACAGGCGGGACCGAGGGTGGAATGCAGCATGTCTCGTCTGCCGGATCGGGTGCCCGAGTGACGGTCGCGAGTGGGGGAGGACGAGGAGCGGTGCGGCGGCATTTTACCACTGCCCCGCCGAAAGTAAGCTCACTCCCACTGGGGACTGTGAAACTGACGCTGGTAGGAAGAGTATGGATCGTCTTCCGGGGGAGGCAAGAAGAGAAATTTGGATACTTTTTTGGAAGAGATCAAGAGGTTCCTTGCATACCTACAACCCGTGAAAACATGACTAAACGAGATTGTATAAAGAGACCATGCAATCCGCGACTCACGAGAACGCTCCTCTCGTTTTAACACCGGCGAAACCGCCTTCTCCC
>Ga0335081_10022375_pt1 | contig 10230 bp, 10 predicted proteins | sample Lox_Sample_35_FD_206713 | JGI IMG/M metagenome (GOLD analysis project Ga0335081, IMG submission 206713) | Soil microbial communities from Loxahatchee National Wildlife Refuge, Florida, United States - Lox_Sample_3.5 | ecosystem: Environmental > Terrestrial > Soil > Wetlands | place: USA...
GGCTTCGGCGCGCTTGATCAGTGCGATGTCGCCGTCAAGGATGCCGGCTTCGATCATCGAGTCGCCGCGCACTTCGAGTGCAAAATGCTCTCCGGTGGAGAGAAGGTCCGGCGGCATATTGATGGTGTGGCTGCGGGTCTGGATCGCCTCGACCGGCGTGCCGGCGGCGATGCGGCCCATCACCGGCACCGCCACGGGGCGGCCGCCGTCGTCTTCCGAGGCGGTGCGGACGCGACCGAGATTGCCCTCGATCACGCTCGGGGTGAACCCGCGGGCGCGGGCGGCGCCCATCCCGGAGGCCATTCCGTGGGCGACCGATTCCGGAAGTTTGATCACCTCGATGGCGCGCGCCCGATTGGGCAGGCGGCGGATGAAACCGCGCTCCTCGAGCGCGGTAATGAGGCGGTGGATGCCGGACTTCGACCGCAGGTCGAGGGCATCCTTCATCTCGTCGAATGAAGGCGGAACGCCGGCTTCCTTAAGGCGCTCATGGATAAAGCGCAGTAGCTCGGCTTGCTTGCGGGTCAACATCAGCGTGTCCTCTCTTCACCCGCAAGTTCCCTGGACGGCGGCCTGCGGCGGAAAACAAATCATGAACAGACACTATCCGTTCGATATGTGTTCCGCAACCATTTAATTTCGGGTGAAGAAGTCGAGCGGCCGCCCAAACCGCGCGCTAACGCTCGAATTTAACGATCACGCAGCGGCTCCCGGCCGCCGAAGCCGGCGCGTAAGGCTCTCGAATGACGAGGCAATCGGCTTTCGCCAGCGGCAGCATCATGGAACTGTCCTGGACCGGAAACGGCGTCGCGATCGAACCCTCGCTGCTCTCTCGAAGCCTCGCCCGCAGGTAATCGGCGCGCTCGTCGTTGGCGGGGACGTCAGAACCGAGCAGCGCCGATTCGGTTGGGATCACCAAATCGCTGCGACCGCTCATACGCCGGATCAGCGGCACCAAAAATAAAAACGCGCAGACGTAAGAGGAAACGGGATTGCCGGGGAGCCCAAGGACCTGCATGCCGCCAAGCCGGCCGTGCATCAGCGGCCGGCCCGGCCGCATAGCGACCTTCCAAAACGATAAGTCCATGCCTTCGGCGGCAAAAGCCTTGTGCACCAGGTCGTATTCGCCGACCGAGGCGCCGCCAGTGGTGACCAGAATATCGGCCGCACACGCGCGCGCCGCCCGAATAGCAGCGACGGTCGGTTCGAGCTCGTCCTTGACGAGGCCGAGGTCGACGATGGCGGCGCCTTCCTGGCGGGCCAGCGCGGCAAGCGCAAAACCGTTGGAATAGACGATCTGCCCCGGTCGGGGCTCCTGACCAGGCGGCACCAATTCGTCGCCGGTCGCAAATAGCGCCACTTTCGGGCGGCGATGCAACGGCAATTGCGGATGGTTCATGCCGGCGACGAGCGCCAGATCGCGGGCGCTCAGCCGGTGGCCCGCGGTAAACAGCGTGTCGCCGCGGCGGAAGTCGAGCCCTTGCCGACGGACGTGGCGGCCCTTGCTCACCGGCTTCAACACGGTGACGGCATCACCCTTGCGCTCGGTGATTTCCTGAACGACGACGGTATCGGCGCCGGCCGGCATGACGCCGCCGGTGAAAATCCGTGCCATTTCGCCGGCGCCAACCGCGGCCGTGAACGGCCGGCCGGCGGCGACTTCGCCGATCACGCGCAGCTGCACTGGGGCATTCGTCACGTCTGACGCGCGCGCCGCGTAGCCGTCCATCGCCGACAAGTCGGCCGGCGGCTGGGTGCGCAGCGCATTGAGATCGGCGGCGAGCACGCGGCCGAGCGCGTCATCGAGCGCTACCTGTTCGGGCGGCAGCGGCGCGGCATGCGCCAGCACGTGATCGAGTGCTTCCGCTACCGAGATCAGCGCCACCGCATCACTCCCGCAATTGGTAATGGCCGGAGCGGCCGCCGCGCTTCTCGACGAGCCGGATGCCCTCGATGCGCATGCCACGCTCGACCGCTTTGACCATGTCATAGACGGTGAGGCACGCTACCGATACCGCAGTGAGCGCTTCCATTTCGACCCCGGTCTTGCCCGCGACCTTAACGCGCGCGCGCACCACGATGCCCGGCAGATCGGCATCGGGCATGAGCTCGACTTCGACCTGCGCAATCGGCAACGGATGACAGAGCGGAATGAGTTCGTGCGTGCGCTTGGCCGCCTGGATGCCGGCGATGCGAGCGGTGCCGAGCACGTCGCCTTTCTTGGCATCGCCCTTGCGCACCAGCGCCAGCGTTTTCGGCGCCATAATCACGCGACCTTCGGCGACTGCTACCCGTTCAGTCGCGGCTTTCCCCGAGACGTCCACCATGCGGGCTTCGCCGCGGTTGGTGAGGTGGGTGAGATTCTTGGGCCGGCGCGACACGCTTCACCGCATCCGCTTAGTGAGTGAGCGCGGCACGGCGCGCCAGGAGCGCGCGCGTGGCGGCTGCCACATCGCTTTGGCGCAACAGGCTCTCGCCGACCAGGAAGGTTGAGATCCGTGCTTTGGCGAGCCGCGCCAGATCGTCCGGCGTAAAGATTCCGCTTTCGCCGATCACGATGCGATCGCGGGGGATGAGCCGCGCCAGCCGCTCGCTGGTGGCAAGCGTGGTGTTAAATGTCTTCAGATCGCGATTATTGATGCCGATAAGCTTGGATGTAAGCCGCAGTGCCCGCTTGAGCTCGTCTTCGTCATGAACTTCGACAAGCGCATCCATGCCGAGCGCATCGGCCGCGGCTTCGAGCTCGGCAGCGCACGCATCGTCCACCGCCGCCATGATGATCAGGATGCAGTCGGCGCCACAGGCGCGCGCTTCCGTCACCTGATAGGGATCGTACATGAAGTCCTTGCGCAGCACGGGCAACGCGCAGGCTGCGCGCGCCTGCCGCAGATGATCGAGCGCGCCGTTAAAAGACGGCCCGTCGGTCAGCACCGAAAGGCAGGTCGCGCCGCCGGCGGCGTAGGCTTTTGCCAGAGCAGCGGGATCGAAGTCATCGCGGATCAGTCCCTTCGACGGGCTTGCCTTTTTCATCTCGGCGATGAGCGCATAATCTTTTGCCGCAAGCCGTTGCGCGATCGCCTTGGCAAAACCGCGTGGCGCATCGGCCGCCTTGGCTTCGCGCTCGAGCGCCGCGAGCGGACGCGTCCGCCTGGCCGCGGCGATCTCTTCGCGCTTATAGGCCGCGATTTTTTCCAGAATGTCAGCCATTTGACACCACGATCAGGCGATCCAGCCGGCCTTCGGCCTCTCCGGAATCGACCGAATGAGTGGCAAGCGCGAACCCGGCCGGAAGATCCTTGGCCTTCCCGGCAACGACGAGGGCCGCAGCCGCGTTCAATAAAGCGACGTCGCGGAAAGGCGTCTTCTTGCCTTCCAAGACGTCTTCGACCGCCTTGGCATTCGCCGCCGCATCGCTGCCGCGCAACGCCTCCGGCTTGACCTTCGGCAGGCCGACGTCTTCCGGCGAAATCTGAAAATTGCGGATGGCGCCGTTCTCCAACGCGGTGACGCTGGTCGGGCCTGACGTCGTGATTTCGTCAAGCCCGTCGGAGCCGTGGACGACCCAGACGCTTTCGGCGCCTAGATTTTTCAAAACTTGCGCCAGCGGTTCGGTCCAGTGTTTGGAAAACACGCCGATCATCTGACGACGTACGCCCGCCGGATTGGACAAAGGGCCGAGCAAATTGAAGAGCGTGCGCGTGCCGAGCTCGACCCGGGTGGCGGCAACGTTCTTCATCGCCGGGTGATGCGCCGGCGCGAACATGAAGCCGATGCTCGCCTCGCGGATGCAGAGCCCGATCTGTTCGGGCGAAAGCTCGATGTTGACGCCCAAGGCGGAGAGCACGTCGGCGGCGCCGGAACGCGACGACAGCGCGCGGTTGCCATGCTTGGCCACCGGAACGCCGGCGCCGGCGACGATCAGCGCCGCGCAAGTGGAAATATTGAACGAACCCGAGGCGTCGCCGCCGGTGCCGACGATGTCGATTGCGTTCGGCGGCGCATGCACGCGCAACATCTTCGCACGCATAACACTGACCGCGCCGGTGATCTCGTCCACGCTTTCGCCGCGTACGCGCAACGCCATAAGGAGGCCGCCCATTTGCGACGGCGTCGCTTCACCCGACATCATTTGCTCGAAGGCAGTGGCGGCTTCCTCGCGTGTGAGGACGGCGCCGGTTGCGACCTTGGCGATGAGCGACCTGAACTCGACCGTCACGGCGCGCCTCTCAATTGACCCGCGCGGGGCGAGCCGCGGCTTCATTGGCGCCGCGCCGTCTGGCCCCGCGGTTCCACGCTTCGGCGATTTCGAGAAAGTTTTTCAGGATCAAATGACCGTGCTCGGAGGCGATGCTTTCGGGGTGGAATTGCACGCCGTGCATCGGCAGCCGGTTATGCGCAAGCCCCATCACCAGACCGTCATCGGTTTCGGCGGTCACATCGAGATCGCGCGGCATGGTCTCGCGCACGACCACCAGCGAGTGATAGCGCGTCGCTTTGAACGGCGCATTGATGCCACGAAATACGCTCGCGCCGCGATGCTTGATCTCCGACAATTTGCCGTGCACGGGGACCGGCGCGCGTACGACCTTGCCGCCGAACGCCTGGCCGATCGCCTGATGGCCGAGGCAGACTCCGAGGATCGGGATCTGCGGCGCCGCGGCCGCGATCAGTTCGAGGCAAATTCCGGCTTCGTTCGGTGTGCACGGGCCAGGCGAGAGCACGATGGCGTCGGGCTCGGCGGCGATGACGGTGCCCGCCGTCACCTTGTCGTTGCGATGCACGTCGACCTTCGCCCCGAGCTCACCGAGATAGTGCACGAGGTTGAAGGCGAAACTGTCGTAATTGTCGATCAGGACGATCATAACGCACGCGTATCCCTGCCGCTTGTTAGACACGCGCGCGCAAAGGGGGTCAAGCCGCGCCGGTAAACGCTATTTCACTCCGTCGTCGCGCCCGACAGCTTCGCCATCGCGGTCCATTTCGGCAGTTCGCTCACCAGAAAATCGGCATAGTCCTGCGGCGTGCCGAACATGGCTCGGGCTTCGAGCGTTTTTAGCTTCGCCTGCGTCGCCGGCAGTGCGAGCGCGGTATTCGTCGCACGATTGAGCTTGTCGACAATCGCTTTCGATGTACCCGGCGGTGCGACGATCCCGGTCCAGGAACTGGCGATGAAGCTCGGCACGCCGTTCTCCGCCATGGTCGGCACGTCGGGGAGAACGTCGAGCCGCTTCGGCGACGGCGTTCCGAGCGGCCGGAGTTTGCCGTCGCGCAGTTGCGGCAGCAGGATCGAGCTGGTCTCGACCGCAAGATCGATCTGTCCGCCCAATAGATCGCTCAGCACATTGGCGCCACCGCGATAGGTCACCAGCACGACGTTGATGTCGGTCAGGCTCTTGAACCAGGCGGCGAGCATGTGCGGCGGCGCGCCGTTCGGCACGCCAAAATTGAGCTTGCCCGGATGCGCCCTGGCATAGGCAATGAGTTCGGCAATGCTCGCGACCGGCGCCTTCGGACTCGCCACCATGACATAGGGCACATCGGCGACCATCGCGACCGGGACGAACCGCTTCGGATCGTATTCGGCGTCGTGATAGAGCGTCGGCCCGATGGCAAGCGTCGCGGCGCTGCCGAGAAGGAGCGTGTAGCCATCGGGCTCGGCGTTCGCGGCGATCTTGCCGGCCAGCGTCGAACCGGCGCCGGGCCGGTTGTCGACATAAACTTGTTGTCCGAGCTCTTCCGAAAGCGCCTGACCGATCAGCCGTCCCATCACATCGGTCGGACCGCCAGGCGGGAAGGGGACAATCAGGCGGATCGGCCGACTGGGATAGGCCTCTTCGGCGGCCGCGATCTGTGTGCTCGCCAGCACAGAGATCGTGACGGCAAGCAACAGAAAGCAGATCGTTAAACAGCGTGCCGCAATTGCCTTCGCCGGCGCCTGCATCATGGCGAGCTCCCAGTCGGCCCCCACCGAAGCTTCTATGATGCGCGAAATAAGTTTGCGGCGGAAGGCAGGGGAATTCCCCTGAGCGGCAGCCCGCGCGCGTTTATTACTGGGAAGCGCGATCCGCCGCGATCATCCGGACGTCACGCGGCTGGGCGAGCGGAATGCGCGCGTCGCGCGTGCAGGCGGCGTCGAAATACGGCCACGCCTTCTCACCACATTCGGTACCCAGCGGACGGATGTCGGCACGGTCGCCCTTGGCGCCCACGACCGGCGCGCTGGCGCCGACCTGCGGCGACAAACTCGGGAAGGCCACAAACACAGACGCAGCGATCGCAGCGATGGCGACGGCATAAGCGGTCTTGATCATGACACCTGATCCCTGGCTCCGCCCCGTGTTGTCATTCGATCCGGGGGCCTCATTTTCGAAGTGCGTCAACTTTGCCCAGAGCCTCAACCCATGCGTTGATCTGAGTCACAAAACGGACCTTTTTGGTAAGCCTTTGCAAAACTTAAGATTCTGGCCTTTATCCTGTGCGTCAATCCTGTGCGCTAGACGAATTTGCGCTTTGGACAGCAACTCAGTGGGTTGCCGCTTTGCGACTCGCGGTGGCTGGCCACGCCTTGCGGTGACTCGGCACCCAAGCCAGAGTCAAAACTCATTATTTCCGCGAGCCGCGTTGCAGGCCAAAAATCGCCCGCCGGGCAGGAGAAGGGCGAAGAGCGGCCATACTATCGAGCCCTTCGACGAACGCGGCGGCGATTTTCGCCGCAACCCGAAGGGACGCGGGCCTTTCGGCCGCTGACGTTGTTGTTCGTCGCTCATGATCGTATAGATCACATCGCTCCTCACCCCGAGCCAGCGGCCGAAATGCGCAAGCGTCGCGGCCGCGCAAATAATGAGTTTTGACCCTTGACCGCGACCATGCCCGCCGTATCGCGAACCAGCCAACGCATCGCCCTGTTTGCCGGATCGTTCGATCCCATCACCAACGGCCATGTCGATGTTGTCGGCAAGGTCGTGCGCTTTGCCGATCGGCTGGTCATTGCCATCGGCATTCATCCGGGCAAGACGCCGTTGTTCTCGGTCGACGAACGGCTGGCTATGATCAATGAAGTCTGCGCGCCGCTCGCCCGCGCCGCGGGATGTGAACTGTCCGCCAGTACCTTTGGCGACCTTGTGGTCACCGCGGCGCAGCGCACCGGCGCCACCATGCTGGTGCGCGGCGTGCGCGACTCCACCGATTTCAATTACGAGATGCAGATGGCGGGCATGAATGCGGCGATGGCGCCGGAGATCCAGACGGTGTTCCTGCCGGCCGCGCCTGCGGTACGCCCCATCACCGCCACTTTGGTGCGGCAGATTGCCGGGATGGGCGGCGACGTTTCGAGCTTCGTGCCGGCGCCAGTCGCGGTGCAGTTCAAGAAAAAATTCGCCAAGGTCTAAAGTCTCACTGACCTCTGTTGAAATTCACCATTCACTGAACCTCACCGCCGGGAGATGACATGACCCGTGTTCTTGCTCTACTGTTCGCGATCATGTGCGCCGCTTCAGCCTCCGCCCAGCCGCTGCCGGCCGGGCTTGATCCGCAAAACACGCTCGTCCTCGACACCACGCAGGGACGCGTCATCATCAAATTGCGCAACGATATCGCGCCAATTCATGCGCAGCGGCTCAAGCAGCTCGCGCGCGATCATTTTTACGACAATGTACCGTTCCATCGCGTGATCGACGGCTTCATGGCGCAGACCGGCGACGGCCAATACGGCAACGGCACCGGGGGCTCGAAATATCCGGCGCTGAAGGCGGAATTCTCCAGCGTGCCTTACACGCGCGGTGTGGTCGGCATGGCGCGCACGTCCGATCCGAATTCGGCCAACAGCCAATTCTTCATCATGTTTGCCGAGGGCTCGTTCCTCAACGGCAAATACACCGTGGTCGGCGAGGTGGTGCGCGGCATGGACGTGGTCGACAAGCTCAAGCGCGGCGAGCCGCCGGCCAATCCCGACAAGATCGTCCACGCGCAGGTCGCCGCCGATATGAAATAAATCAACCTGATTGTCGTCGCTCGTCATGGCGGAGAGCGATAACGACGAAGCAATCCAGTTTCGAAGTTCTGGATCGCTTCGTTTCGCTCGCAATGACGATTAGATAGCAACCCTGAAAATCAACGGGTGCATCATGCCGGCACCTTCCGCCGCGACAGATAGGGCGCGATCCGCTCCAGCACCTGCGCCGGCGCAATCCGCGCCATGCCGCCCGGGCAGGGGCCACCCTCCGGCACGATGGCGTGGATGAATTTCGAATAGGTCAAAACCGGCGTTGAGCCGAACAGGCCGAAGGCTTCGGTGCCTCCGGCGGCGGCGAGGTTGAGTGGCCCAGAACTCGGTCCGACGAACAGGTCGGCAAGCCGCAACAGCGCCGCCGCCTCGATCAATCGCAAATCGCAGGCATTGACGATCTGACTTGAACCGGACGCGGAGATGAATTTTTCCGCGTGCGCGTCGTAGGCCGGCCCTCCGACCAGAAAGACCGTGCCGGGCGTGCGCAGCCCGCGCAGAAATTCGCGCCAGGTGACGTCCGGCCAGTTCTTGTCGGGATGCGAAGCGCCGATCCCAATCACGAGCCAGGGACGGGCGAATTGCGCAAACTTCTCGCCGACCGAGCGCATGACCGGCGCGGGCATCTGCAGATCCGGCTCGGTCGAGGGTAGCCGCACATTCATTTCCGCCATCAAGGCGCGCAGCCAGTCGATCGGATGATCGTGAAAATGATCCTGGCCGATCCCGTCATTGGTGATGAAGGCGATTTGTGGCCCAAGCCCGAGCCCGATCCGCTCAGGAATGCGGGCGAGCGCCGCGGCCAGCGCCGGCCGGATCGTGCGGTCGAGGATCCAGATCGATTGCAGACGGTGCCGGCGCAACAGCGCGACGAGGCGAAGGAGATTAAAGCCGCGCTGTAATTCGGATCCGGCATGCTGAAAATAGACCGTGGCCGCGACGCGCGGCTCGGCGGCGAGCAAGTCCCTCGCCGCGCTCGTCGGCGGCGCGAAGAACGTCACCTGACCATTCGGAGCGGCCGCCGCGATGGCGCGGATGAACGGCAAATGCCAGATGACGTCGCCGATTCCGGGCTTAACCTGAATAACTGCGCGCGCCGTCACATTGATTGCCGTTCAATGAGTTGCGATATGTCCCTTGTAATGCAGCTGAATGGTTGAGGGAAAGCCGTTCGCTTTCCGGAAGTTTAGTTCGTTTTGCCATGCGCACCGATCTGTTCGACTTCGCGCTGCCGGAAGATCGCATCGCGCTCCGCCCGGTCGTGCCGCGGGATGCGGCGCGGCTTTTGGTCGTGCGCCCTAATGCGTCGGCCCAATTCGAAGACCGTACGATGCGCGATTTGCCGGCGCTCCTGCGCCGTGGTGACGCGCTGGTCGTCAACGATACCAAAGTTGTGCCTGCCGCTTTGCACGGCCGGCGCATCGGCCGCGGCGATCGCGAACCGGCGATCGCGGCGACGCTGATCAAAAGGCTCGACGGCTCGCGCTGGCGGGCCTTGGTGAAACCGGCAAAGCGGCTCGCGCGCGGCGATGTCGTGCGCTTTGGCGCTGAGGGCCGCGTGTGCTTCCTCGAACAACTCGACGCCACGGTGGAAGAAAAGGACGACGCCGGCGAGATCACGCTCGCTTTCGCTTTCACCGATGCCGTTCTCGACCAGGCGTTGGAGGAGCGCGGCGACATGCCGTTGCCGCCCTATATCGCCAGCCGCCGCGCCGTCGATGAGAAGGACCGCAGCGATTACCAGACCATGTTTGCGCGCACCGAAGGCTCGGTGGCTGCGCCGACGGCGGGGCTGCATTTCACGCAAATCTTGACCGACGCTTTACGGGAGGCCGGCATCGCGCTTCATCGCGTGACGCTGCATGTCGGTCCCGGCACCTTCCTGCCGATCAAGGCGGACGATACCGAAGACCACAAGATGCATCCGGAATGGGGCAGCGTGGGCGCCGAGACCGCGAGCGCCTTGAACGCGGCGCGGCGTGCTGGCGGGCGGATCGTCGCCGTCGGCTCGACCGCGCTCCGGCTCCTCGAAAGCGCGGCGGGCGATGAGGGTACGCTCGCTGCGTTTTCCGGCGAGACCGCGCTGTTCATAACGCCCGGTTATCGCTTCCGCGCCGTCGACGCGATGCTGACCAATTTTCATCTGCCGCGTTCGACCTTGTTCATGCTGGTGTGCGCGTTCTGCGGCCTCGACGTGATGCGACGCGCCTACGCGCGCGCGATAGCCG
>Ga0335081_10022376_pt1 | contig 10230 bp, 12 predicted proteins | sample Lox_Sample_35_FD_206713 | JGI IMG/M metagenome (GOLD analysis project Ga0335081, IMG submission 206713) | Soil microbial communities from Loxahatchee National Wildlife Refuge, Florida, United States - Lox_Sample_3.5 | ecosystem: Environmental > Terrestrial > Soil > Wetlands | place: USA...
GGCGGCGTCGTCGAGGCCGGCACGTTCAACTGGTCCAACGGGCGGTTTCCCGTGGTCGCGGACCCGTCGCCCGCCTACCACGGCCTGCAGTTCCACGAGACGTTCGGGACCTACGGCTACCTGATGAAGCTCCGGGCCGAGTCCCTGCGCGACCTCGGCGCGGCGCTCTCGCCGTTCAATGCCTTCCTGTTCCTGCAGGGCCTCGAGACGCTGTCCCTGCGGATGGAGCGGCACGTCGCTAACGCGCAGGCCGTGGCCGTGTTCCTCGAGTCGCACGAGCTGGCGTCGAACGTGACCTACCCCGGGCTGCCCTCGAGCCGGTACCGGCCGCTGGTGGAGAAGTACCTGCCGCGCGGGGCCGGCGCGGTGTTCTCGTTCGACTGCGCCGGCGGCCGGGACGGCGGGCAGGACCTCATCCGGGGCGTGACGCTCTGGTCCCACCTGGCCAACGTCGGCGACGCCAAGAGCCTGATCATCCACCCGGCCAGCACGACGCACCGGCAGCTGAGCGACGACGAGCTGCGGGCGGCCGGGGTCAGCCCCGGGACGGTACGGCTGTCGGTCGGCATCGAATCCGCCGACGACCTGATCTGGGACCTGGAGCAGGGCTTCGCGCTCGTCGCCGCGACCGCGGGCCAAGAAGGGGCAACGGCGTCATGAGCGACTTCGATCTCGCGCGGTACCAGGACCCGCTGACGATCCAGCGGGTGCTGCACTCCGCGCAGACGATCGCGATCGTGGGCCTGTCGGCCAACGAGCTGCGGGCCAGCAACTTCGTCGGCTACTACCTCAGGCGGCACGGCTACCGCGTGATCCCGGTCAATCCCCGCGAGGCGGAGATCCTCGGGCAGAAGAGCTACCCGAGCCTGCTCGACATACCCGAGCCGGTGGACATCGTGAACGTCTTCCGCGCGCCGGACGCGCTGCCGGGCATCGCGCGGGACGCGGTGGCGATCGGCGCCGGCGCCCTGTGGTGCCAGTTCGGCGTGATCAACGAGGAGGGGGCGCGGATCGCCGAGGACGGCGGCGTGACGGTGATCATGGACCGCTGCCTCAAGGTCGAGCACGCGCGCTACGTGGGCCGGATGCACTGGCTCGGCTTCAACACGCAGCGCATCACGTCCGTCCGTTCCGGCCTCCAGTAGCCGCCACCGGCCCCGGTAGGCGTGGATACCGCTTGGCTGCTGCTGGTTCATTAGCCGGGGGCCGGGCCGGAGATGTGACTCTTGGTGCTTGTGCGTTCCGGCGGCATCCCCGTGACTGGTGATTCCGGTCCGCCGCCCGCTCCGGCTCCGCGGATACGACATGGATGCCCCATCCACGTCCTTGGGAACGACATGAACGCGGCATCCATGTCGTATGGAGTCGCTTCCGCCGGGCCACTGCGGGTAGGGCAGGCTCAGGCCCGGGCAGATGCGGAGCGATCGATGGTGATGTACCAGTACCCACCGGCGAGATTCAGCGCCGCCAGCGCCAGGAAGAAGGCGGCCCACCCGTAGACGCCGTACCCGAGGCACACGACGCCCGCGGCGGCCGCGACACTGCCGCCGACGATACGCGTGACCCCGAAGAAGCGGAGGTGACGGTACTCCCATGGGTTGATCAGACGCTGCAGGCCGGGTCGCCGGGGAGATGCCCACCACCCGCGTAGGCCTTTCGGGGCGGGGTTGTCGTTCTGTCCGTACATGAGATGTCTCCTGGGCCTCGGTGTCCGGCCACTCCGGTCACCTATCAAAGTGATATCACTTTGATAGGTGACCGGTCAAGAGGTCACCCGGTCTGGTCATCCCCGGGCGGTGGCGGGCTGGTCCCGGTCCGGCTGGCGGCGGACGGCCGCCCGCGGGGCCGCATCGGCCGGGCGCCGCCGGGCAGCCGCCCAGCGTCGGCGAGCGCACGGCGGAGCAGGAACTCGATCTGAGCGTTGGTACTGCGCAGCTCGTCACTGGCCCACCTGGCCAGGGCATCGTGGACGGCGGGGTCGAGCCGCAGCAGGATGCTTTTGCGTTCGGTCACCGCGGTTCCGTGCCTGCCGTCACTGGTAAAGGGTGCCGGTGTTGACGACCGGCTGGGTGGCCTGCTCGCTGCACAACACCACGAGCAGGTTGGAGACCATCGAGGCCTTGCGCTCCTCGTCCAGGTCGACGACGCTCTCGTCCTGGAGCCGCTGCAGCGCCAGCTGGACCATGCCGACCGCTCCCTCCACGATCCGCTGCCGGGCGCCGACCACCGCGTTGGCCTGCTGCTGGCGCAGCATGGCCTGCGCGATCTCCGGGGCGTACGACAGCCGGGTCAGCCGCGACTCGATGATGCGCACCCCAGCCGGTGCGACCCGCGCGGCGATCTCGGCGGAGAGCCTGCCGGTGATCTCTTCGGCATTGTCGCGCAGCGACAGTTCGCCTTCGCGGCGGCTGGTGTAGGGGTAGCTGGAGGCGATGTGCCGGACGGCGGTCTCGGTCTGGATGGTGACGAACTGCGTGTAGTCGTCGACGGAGTAGGTGGCGCTGGCGGTGTCGGCGACCTGCCAGACGACCACGGCGGCGATCTCGATCGGGTTACCGTCGGCGTCGTTGACCTTGGCCTGCGCCGATTCCTGATTGCGGATCCTGGTGGAGACCGCGATCCGGCGGGTGAACGGGTTAACCCACTGCAAGCCCGGGTCGCGGATGGTGCCGCGGTAGCGGCCGAACAGCTGGACGACGCGGGCCTGCCCGGGGACGACCGGGGTCAGGCCCGCCAGCGCCAGGGCGCTGGCCAGAAAGACCAGCACGCAGAGCACAATCAGCGCCACGGCGGCACCGTGACTCTGGTGACTTGCCACCACGACAAGCGCCACCCCGGCCAGCAGCCCGGCGATGCCCAGCACCAGGATGCGCAGGCCGGGCAGGAACCGGGCCTCATACTCGGTCACCTGCTGGTCAGGCTGTTGCGGGCCTGCGGCGGCTGCAGTCTGGGTAGCCATCTGATACTCCTCTAACGGGCCGGATCTGATATCATAATTCAATCTTACTGATATCGATTTTCTCAAGCAAGACCCGTTTCTGCTGGTTATGGCCGGCGGAGCGCGTCCCGGCTGTCACCCTCGGTGCTCTTGCGCTCCCACAGCATCCTCGTGGCTGGTGATTCCGCTCCGCGGATACGATCTGTACGGACAGTGCCAGAGTGACGGAAGTCCGGCCGCAGCAACAAGCTCAGGCCATCCGGAACGCCATGGCCAATGACCTCATGCTGCGGAACGTGACGGATCCGACCCCTCAGGCCTTAGTCGAGGCGCACCTCGCTCATCTCCGACCAGCCCGCGCCGGGCAGCTCCTGGTACACGATCGACGGGACGCGGGAGACCACCGAGGGCAGCCATCCGAAGAACCATTGCGCGTGTTCCGAAGCCACGTGGGCCTCGCCGGCGGCCTGATCGGCATAGTTCGCCACGACGACGAACCGGTTGCTCTCCTCGACGTCTTCGGAGCAGGTGAACCGCAGGTTGCCGGGCTCTGCCCGTACCTGAGCACAGTAGCCGTTGATGCCCGCGAGGAAGTCGTCCCGCTTCTCCGGGCGGATGTCGATGCTGATGACGACGAAGATCACGAGACCAGCTCCGGAGCGATGATCGCGAGGGCGTACCGGTCGTCCATGTCAGTCTCCCTGGGAGTCGGCTTCCTGCCGTCATCGGCCGACGGCTCACAAATACGGTATCGATCCTCGGCCCTCAAACCCGCACACGTCCTTCAGGTTGGAATTTGAATGCGTGGCCGCAGGAAGAACGCGAAGGGCTCTACCGCGTCCCTGCCCGCGGCCAGTAAAGGCGTCCGGAAAGAAATAGCGCAACGGTGCGGTAATGGCGGCTAGGCCGATCAAACCGGTCGTGCCTGGCTGGGTCGGCATCGACTACTAACTGGCGCGCTGCTGGCTCCGCCAGAAATACCTGCGGCTTCGCATTTGGAAGAAACCAGGAAACGGGTCAGACCGGTCCCGGCACCTCTCCGGCTGGCTCGGCGCACCGGTGAGCACAGGAAGCTGTGCGCTGTTGCGGGGGCGGCGGTGCCGTCCTAAAATACGAAAGTAAAGGCGATGGGGCCCGCCGTAACCGCCAGCGCTGGCTGATAGCTCCTACCAAATCCGAGGTAGGAGCAGCCCATGAGAATCCAGAGGAATCGAGGATCTCGCTCAGCGGCGGCAGCTCCGTTCACGCTACCCCGTGGTCAACGGCGGTGCGCAGCGCCGCACCCCGGCCTGTGGCGGGCTGCTGACGTGTGCCAGCGTTGCCTGCCATTGCCGTCCCGCAAAGGAGCGGGCGTATGGCTACCCGGGTAATCACGATGAACTTGCTCGGGCGAGGCACGCATACCGACCCGCGCCTCGGCTGCAACGTCCTCGAACTCGCCTCAGTGCTCGCCGGAGAGCGCTGGAGCACTAGCCCGCGGTCGGTTCACCCGGCGCTCGCGACCGCCGCCGCGGCGGTCAATGACCTGCTGACCGACGATCGCAAGCGGCTGCTGGTGCCGCTTGCGCCGTGGCTGCCTGGCACTAATTCCGCCGACCCCCGTATCTGGCCCGCGGTGACCGGCGCGTGCATCCGGGCCGCTCTGGCCTCGGCCCCCGGACCGGACCAGCCGCGGCTCCTCGCGGACCTGAATCGTGCCCGGGAGTGGCTCGTCCTGGCCAGTTCGGCGTCCGGCGGGCGGCGCGGGTACCGGGCCCGTCGCCAGGACCGGAGATGGGTGATGGACGCCAGCCGCTCGGCGCTGCTGCGACTGGCCTCTTCAGCGGACCCCGAGGCGGCCGACGCCGCGTTGTGCCGAGCCCTGGTCAAGTGCATCAACGAATGCCGGCGGCTGGCCGGCGAGGAGGCCGTGGATCCGTTGCTGCCGCTGGCGGACTGCCCCCGGTGCCTCCTGGTGCGGCCTCGCACGGTGTGGTCGCCCGGCTGTGACTGGATGGAGCGGGGCTACCAGCTGATCACCGGCCCACCGCCAGCCCGCACGCCCGCGGCTCCCCGTCGGCAAGTGCCTGACCAACGGCCGGCGGCCACTGGACGTGCGCGGCAAGCCGTACGAGAAAGTCACCGGATACGCGGACGGCCGGGCTGAGAGGACCGGCGATACGCCGGATGCGGCGGCGTCGCGTCCGTGTGACACGAACAGAATATTCATAGAGACACGGTTATTGCTGGTAAGCCGAATGAGGTAGGGATTTCCGGTGTACTGTCTAGAGCGATGTACGTAAAGACGTCGGTTCGGAAGACTAAGAACGGCGAGGTCCGATACCTGCAGCTGGCGCATAACGAGTGGGACGCCGCTGTCCGGCAATCGGTGCCGAAGGTGGTCTACAGCTTCGGCCGTGAAGACCAGCTCGACAAGGACGCGATCCGGCGATTGGTCGCGTCATTGTCGCGGCTGCTGGAGCCCGGCGCCGCGCCGGCCGCGACCGCGGGCGGGGAGCTGGCCTTCGCCGAGTCCCGGCCCTACGGTGGCGCGTACGTGCTCGACGCGCTGTGGCACCGGCTGGGCATCGGGAAGATCATGGCCGGGCTGGCTGCCTCCGGGCGGGGCCGGCCGCGGGATGCCGCGGCGGCCGAGCGGGTGCTGTTCGGGCTGGTCGCCAGCCGCGCGCTGGCTCCGTCCTCGAAGCTGGCCGCGGCGGAGTGGATGAGCCGGGACGTGCACATCGACGGGCTGGGCGGGGTGTCCGACGACGCGTGCTACCGCGCCATGGACTGGCTGCATGCCGTGCGCGGCGAGCTGGAGAAGCAGGTGTACCTCGCCGTCGCCGACCTGTTCAACCTGGAAGTGGACCTGCTGTTCTTCGACACCACCTCGACCTATTTCGAGCTGGACGATCCCGACGGGGAGGTGGCCCGGAACTGGCGCGGCGAGAGGGCCTCCGGGGACGGGAATGCCGAGCCTGCGAAGGCCGCTAAGGACAGCCGGGATGACCTGCCGAAAATCGTGATCGGCCTGGCGGTGACACGTGACGGGATCCCGGTCCGGGTCTGGTGCTGGCCCGGAAACACCGCGGACTCGGCCCTGATCCGGCAGGTCAAGCAGGACATGCGGGACTGGTCCCTCGGCAAGATCATCTGGGTCGCCGACCGGGGGTTCTCCGCCGCGAGGACCCGCCGGTTCCTGCCCCAGGGCGCCGGCGGCTACATCATCGGGGAGAAACTCCGCTCAGGATCGCCGCACGTGAAGGCGGCGCTGTCGCGGCCGGGCCGTTATCAGCAGGCCGCCGGGAACCTGCAGGTCAAGGAGGTCCGGATCGCTGATGCCGCCGACCGGTTCGTGATCTGCTACGACCCCGAGGCCGCGGCCCGCGACAGTGCGGTCCGCGACGACCTCATCGCCAAGCTCGAGGAAACGATCGCAGGATCCGACAAGCTGCCCGCCGCGAAACGAGCCGAGCTGCGCGGGAGGATCTCCACGCTGCCGGGCCTGAACCGGTTCTTGCGCGTCACGCCCGGCGGGCTGCTGCGCGTAGACAAGGCCAAGGCCAAGGCCGAGGAGAACCTGGACGGCAAGTACCTGCTGCGCTGCGCCGACCCGCAACTGTCCGCCGAGGACATCGCCCTGGGCTACAAGCAGCTGCTGGAAGTCGAACGCTGCTGGCGGGACATGCAGTCCATCCTGGACGTGCGGTCCGTCTACCACCGGCTCGAAGAACGCATCCGCGCCCACGTCCTGCTGTGCTGGCTCGCGCTCCTGCTCGTCCGCGTCGCCGAGAACCAGGCCGGGCAGACCTGGCTCGCCATGCGCCGCGAACTCGACCGCATCCACCTCGCCACCTTCACCGGACCAGCCGGGACCTACCGGCAGCGTACCGAGATCGCTGAGCCCACCCGCGACCTGCTAGCCAAGCTCAGCATCGACCCGCCTCGCAAGATCCACGAACTCACGCCGCCACCTGACTCCTGCTCCCCGACCCCGGCTGCGCGACCCCTAGAGACACGCCGCGCAACCCGCAAGACCGCAATTCCTGCAGGTCAGATCAGCAATCGACGCTCTAGACGCGGCGAATTGCGCGGAACCCGGGCGTGATGTGCCGAGGGTGACGAACCCAGCCGCGAGGGCGTGCCTACCTGACCACCGTCACCGGGCAGTGAGCGTGGAGGACGCATTGGTGGCTGACCGACCCGAGCAGCAGGCCGCTGAAGCCGCCCCGCCCACGGGAGCCAACCACCAGCAGGTCGGCCTCCGCTGACATATCCACCAGCACCCGGGCGGGCGGCCCCTCGACGACTGTCGCCTCCACCTCTACGGACGGGTGGTCATTTCGCACTCGCTCGACCGCATCACGCAGCATCCGTTCCGCGCGGCGCTGTCCCTCAGCGCTCACGCCTGGTTGGGCCATCCAGTCTTCGCCGGACGCGCCGAGCGACCACGCACAGACGGCGCGGACTGTGTCGCCGCAGGTCTCTGCCCGGCGGCAGGCCCAGCTCAGCGCACGAGCAGACTGCGGCGATCCGTCCACACCCACGATCACGCGCAACCGTGCCTCCTTCGTCGCTGTAGGCCCAGGGCTCCCGGCGCGGGGCAACCTATTTCAGCACGGACCCGAGGCTGGCGCCGCCCCAGGCCAGCAGGACACCAGCCAGCATTGACCCCGCCAGGTTGACCACGGCCAGCCGGGGAGTACCGCCGCGGGCCAGCGTCAGCGAGTCCACGGCCCAGGTTGAGTACGTCGTGTAAGCCCCGATGAACCCTGCCTGCGCTCCGGTGGCAACCCAGTGCGGCCACGTGCTGGCTACGCCCAGGCCGAAGAGCAGACCCAGCACAAAGGCCCCGGACAGGTTTACCGCCAGGATGCCGACCGGGAAGCTGGTCCGGGCTCGTTCCTGGAGCGCGCTGAACCCCTCCTGGCGTGCTATCGCACCAGCGAATCCGCCGACCAGGACCGCGAGCAGCGTGGTCATTCCTGTGTCCCTTCCCTCGTCGCCCCGGGTGACGCCCGCCGCTTCCGCGAGATGGCTCGCGCCGTCTGGGTGAGCGAGAACCCAGCCCATGCGGACACGAGAGCGGCCACCAGGCTGGTCACGGCGTACGTTGCGGCCAGCGTCGGGTGCGCAGCCGATCGCTGGTAAATCTCGAGTGTCATCGTGGAGAAGGTGGTGAGTCCACCGCAAAAGCCCGTGCCGATGGCCGGCCGGGTGAGTTCGTGGGCGGACAGCCAGTCGGCCGGCAGAGCGGCGACTGCGCCCAGAATCACCGCCCCCACCACGTTGACCAGGAAGGTGGCGACGGGGAAGGCATCCAGGTGTGGCGGTATGGCGAGTCCGGCCCCGTAGCGGGCCGCTGCCCCGATGGCGCCGCCGGCGCCTATCACCGCCAGCAGGGTCGCGCGACGCCGGAGCGCAGTCGGTGGCACCGAGCGCCCCGCGCGGTCGTCGGTAGGGCCACTCGTCATGGTTCGCGGGTAGTTCTGGTCCACGCGCGGACGAATGGGCGACGGATAACCAGCCAGGCGATTACCGGTACGAACGGGCAGACTGCGATCCCGGCCACGACCAGCCAGGTGACGTGCAGGAGCAGTCCGGCCAGGACCAGGGCGGGAGGCACAAGGTAACCGGCCAGCACCCCGGTAGCCAGTGGACGGAGGGCAGGCCCGCGGTGTGGCGGCCGGTCAGCCAGAAGAGCGTCGAGGCCAGGGTCGTCGGCTCGCAGGGCATCCTCGATGCGGCGCAGCTTCAGCCGCTCCGTGGCATCCAGCCCCATGGCCAGAACCTCCAGAACCTCTATTTTCACAGCCAAGCCGATCACGGCTGACGGTCCTGAAGGCAATCTTCCCTCTAGTCCGTTGTCCGCATAGGTAAGGAAGTGTCTAAGAATGAGATCGCTAGAACTCCTGCCGCAGGTATTGACCTCTCCAGGGACTGGAGGGAAGCTGTCGGTCTGAGCATCATCAATAGTGAACGGTTCTTTGATGATGGTGGCGACGAGGCCACGGCGAGGTGATGCATGGCTGCCTTCCTTTACCGCTGTCCTGCTGACGGCATCCTGGAGATGCGCTGGCCGGTCGGTACCGCTCCTAGCCAGGTCAGCTGCCCGTCATGTGCGGGTGATGCCCGGCGGGTCTATACCGCCCCGCTGGTATCGGGCGGGTCAAGGTCGGCCAGGGCACTGATCGATCGGACGGAGCGCACGCGGGATGAGCCTGAGGTGGTGACCAGCCTGCCGCGCGGCCGCGCGCAGAGACGGACTGCCTTGAACCCCGCCTGGCAGCACCTGCCACGGCCCTGAGCCGGGATGGCTGCGGCGCGCCTAGATCTACACGTGACAGTTGAGTTTCCCGCGGCGGAGGGAAACCGTCTCAATTATTCGGATAAAGACTTGGGATGGCGGGGTGGGACGCCGCAATGTCTAACGGCATAAGCGAGTATGTGCCCATACGTGCCGTCCCTGACTGCCAGGCGGACTAAAGGAGGCGCGTTGTGGGCGGTGTCGGCCTGCTTTACGTAGGTGCTGTGCTATTCGTCAATGGGATCATGCTGCTGGGCTGGCTCGATGCGAAGTCCGCGGCCCCGATGAACTTCTTCGTGGGCGGCCTCCAGGTACTGACGCCGACCTACCTCATCTTCACGGCCAACGGAAACCAGGATACAATCCTCAACGCATCAGGCCTTTACCTGTTCGGCTTCACCTACCTCTACGTGGCCATCAACCTCACGGCCGGACTTGACGGTACCGGCCTAGGCTACTTCTCCCTGTTCGTGGCCATATGCGCGGTGGTTTACTCCATCCTCAACTTCAACCGGTTCCACGACCATTCCTTCGGCGTCATCTGGCTCTACTGGGCCTTCCTCTGGGCACTCTTCTTCCTGCTTCTCGGGCTCAAGATGGAGAGCCTAGGACGATACACAGGAGCCGTCGCCGCAATTCAAGGCTGGGTCACCGGAGCCATCCCGGCCTTCTTGCTGCTCACCGGCAACTGGGGCAAGCATGACAATGCAACTGCCATCGCATATGCCATATTCGGGATAGTCGTCTTCGCCGCGCTGTTCCCCGTGCTCGGCCGGCCCCGGCCAGCGCCGCTGCCTTCGCAGCCCGATCCGTCCGCCTCACCCGCCACCGGATGATTACCAGCCGTCGCTATCGCAGTAGGAGAGAAACATGCCAAAGGTAGTTTTCCCGCTCGACTCCAACAAGAAATTCACTGACCAGGCCATCGTGGGCCACAACCGCTGGCATCCGGACATCCCCGCGCAAGTCCAGGTGAAGCCTGGCGACAGTTTCCGTGTCGATT
>Ga0335081_10022377_pt1 | contig 10230 bp, 7 predicted proteins | sample Lox_Sample_35_FD_206713 | JGI IMG/M metagenome (GOLD analysis project Ga0335081, IMG submission 206713) | Soil microbial communities from Loxahatchee National Wildlife Refuge, Florida, United States - Lox_Sample_3.5 | ecosystem: Environmental > Terrestrial > Soil > Wetlands | place: USA: Florida...
TTATGGCGAAAGGTGGCGGGACGGAGGTCGGAACCACAAAGCGCGGAAAAGGCATGAAAATCATGGCGATTGTGGATCGCCATAGGCTACCGCTTTCGGTCAGCACGCATGCCGCCAACCTGAAAATCTTCGCCTCAATCGCTGGTAATGTCGAAAGCAGGGCGGGCTCTCGCTCGCCCTGCCTAATTCAGTGCCCAGCTTTGTTTTAGCAATCCAGATTGTCGATTATCTGGTCGACCTCAACACTGCAACGTAACTATCCGTCTGGCGTCACAGCCACGGCATCAGCGAGGCATGGATCACGTCGGCCACGCCCTCGCCGCCGACCGAGCGGATGGCGAGATCGACCTCGTCGAGCCCGAAGCGATGGGTCGTGATCAGTTCGAGAGGGAAGCGCTTGGAGGCAAGCTGCGCCAAGGCCAACTCGCAAGCCTTGTAACTGTGACCGCGCGCGCTTTTCATGGTGATGAATTTCACCGTGAACTTTTCCAGCGGGAAATTCGGAAACTGCGCCGTCTCGCCCTGCGCGACGATGATTCCGCCTTTGCGCTTGAGCGCCTCGATGCCGAGCAGCATCGGAATCGTCCCAGCCCCGGCGGTACAGTCGAGCGAAACGTCGACGCCTTTGCCGCCGGTGATCGCCATGACGCGGGAGAGTGGATCTTCTTTCTGCACATCGATGACATGGTCGGCGCCCAGCTTCTTAGCGACGTCAAGCCGCGCTTTGTCCTTGGACGTGCCGGTGACGATGATCAGTGAGGCGCCTGCTTGCTTGCAGATCACGGTTTGCGACAGCCCCTGCTGGCCGGGGCCCTGGATCAGCACCGTTGAATTGTAGCCGACGCCGCCGTCAAACAATGACCACTCGACGCCGTTGGCCATTGGCGTCACCAATCCCGCGAGCTCCGGGGTGACGCCCTTCGGCACGTGATGCACGACCGCGTTCCACGGCAGGTAGACGTATTGAGCGAAGCCACCCCACAAATGGGGCGCCCGTTCCGCCGAGGTGTAGCCGTAGCGGATGGCGTCAGGATTGGTGCGCCAATTGGTGTTTTCGCAATGCCGATATTGCCCGGCATGGCACCACTCGCATTTGCCGCAGCTGACATAATGCTCGACGAAGACGAGATCGCCGTCCTTGAATGCCTTGCGGCGGGCGAATTCGCGGCCGGCCTTGGCGATGGTGCCGATATTTTCGTGGCCCATGATCACCGGTGCAGTGGACGGCGGATGTTTGTAGAGCTTGACGTCGGTGCCGCAGATGCCGCCGACTTCCATTTTCATCAGCGCGGCATCCTCCGGAATGTCCGGCATGGGAAATTCGCGTAGCTCGGTCTTGCTGGGTCCGACCCGCACCGCCGCCAGTACTTTTTCGGTCACTTCAGTACCCTTCCGTATCTATCACCGGGCTTGACCCCGCCATTCATGCTTTGGTTTGTCTAGGTTGCCATGCTTGGCTTTACCACGAAAAGCCCCGACCGCGCGGTAGTGCTCGCACGCGTGCGCGACTGGACGAAGGCGCGCTTTGCGCTCACCGACGACGAAACCGTGATGGTATCGGAGCTGGCGTGCAGCGTCCCGGGCTGTCCACCGATCGAGACGCATGTGGTGTTCTGGACCCCGGCGGGGCGGCATCATTTCAAGATCTTCAAGCCGCTGGCGCAAGTGACCGAGGACGACCTGCCGCCGGCTTTCATGAAAAAAAACGCGCTGGTCGCGCTCGAAGGCTTCGAGTGCGATTGCTGTTGATCGCTACAGCCCCGCTTTCGCCAGCGCCGCCGCCTGGCGCTTGCCGACGCGATCCATGGAAAAATGCTCGATCGCCTCGTTGAACAGGCGATAGAAGTTAAGCTCCGCGCGCAGATGCAGGAACACGGCGCCAAGCCCGATTGCGGCGCGGTCCATGAACACGAATTCGCGCGGCACCGTCACCGGTCCCTTTTGCTTGAGCGCCTGATGCACACGAAAAGCTTCGCGCCGGCCATATTCGGACGGCGCGACACCGTCGGCGATCGTGCGCACCCGGTCGTCAAGCAGGGGCGCATAAATGAAGCGCGCCCAGATGTTGAGCGTCTCGATCAGATCGCGCGACAGCCTACGGAATCCCCAAGTCTCGTAAGCGTTTACGATCAGGTCGTTCTGGCCGCGTAACAGCCCGTGATAAAGGTCGACGACGCCGCGCACGAATTTCGGCGCAAAAATGCGGATGCAGCCATAATCGAGAAGGTTGATGCCGGCCGCTGCGCCGTCGCGGAGGAAAACGGTGTAATTGCCGAGATGCGGATCGCCGTGGATCACGCCGAAGCGGCTGAACGGGAACCACCAGGCGGTAAACATCGCCTTGCCGAGCGCGTTGCGGGCCGCAAGCGGATCGTTCTTGTGGGCGAGCATGCGGGTGCCGTCGAGCCAGTCGAGCGTCAGCAGCCGGCCGGTCGAGAGTTCGGGCCAGGCGCGCGGCACGCGCACAATGTCGACGCCATCGAGCATTTCGCGGTACAGCGCGACATGCTTCGCCTCGCGCCGATAATCCAGCTCCTCGCGCACGCGCGCGCCGATCTCCTTGGCGATTTCACTCGTGTCGATCGCCGGGTCGAAGCGGCGACGGATCGCCAAGAGCCATTCCAGCTGCTGCAGATCGGCTTCGACTGCGGACTGCATATCGGGATATTGTAGCTTGCAAGCGAGCGCCTCGCCTTCGAGCGAGCGCGCGCGGTGAACTTGTCCGAGCGAAGCGGCGGCGGCCGGATGGTGCTCGAAGCTTGCAAATTTGGCTTCCCAGCCAGCGCCGAGCTCCGCCACCATGCGGCGCTTGACGAAGGCCCAGCCCATCGGCGGCGCTTCGCTTTGGAGCTTCTGCAGTTCGGCGGCATATTCCGGCGGCAATAGGTCGGGGATGGTCGCCATCAATTGCGCGACCTTCATCAGCGGCCCTTTGAGCCGGCCGAGCGCCAGCGACAGTGCGCTCGCCTCGCTGGCGCGATCGGGCTCGCCGCCAAGAAGCCGCCGGCCGGCATAGCGCGCCGCGACACCGCCGACATTTGCGGACACGCGCGCATAGCGTGCCGCGCGGGCGGAGAAGCGATTCTTTTCGCGGTCGGATTCTTTGCGCTTCGCCATAAATCGCTTTTTTAATGAGGGGGCCGACGTCACTAGCCGGTGCCGATCAGTTCACCCAAGCCATAGCTTGATTGGCCTCACGTATCCAGACGCTCGAGCTCATCAATCAGCCGCTCAATTATCCCAAGCCCGCGTTGCCAGAATGCCGGGTCGCGGGCATCGAGCCCAAATGGCGCCAGGAGTTCGGAATGATGCTTGGTGCCGCCGGCAGCGAGCATGGCCAAATAACGTTCGGCAAAACCCTCCGCCGCGTTCTCGTAGACCGCATAGAGCGAGTTCACCAGACAATCGCCGAAAGCATAGGCGTAAACGTAAAACGGCGAATGAATGAAATGCGGGATGTAGCACCAGAATGTCTCGTAACCAGGCTTGAGCTCGATCGCGGGGCCCAGACTTTCGTGCTGCACTTGCATCCAAAGCTCGCCGATCCGCGCCGCGGTCAATTCGCCGTTCTTGCGTTCGGTATGGACGGTGCGTTCGAACGTGTAAAACGCGATCTGGCGCACCACCGTATTGATCATGTCTTCGACTTTGGCCGCGAGCATCGCTTTGCGCTCTTTTTTGTTGCGCGTCGCTGCCAGCAATTCGCGGAACGTGAGCATTTCGCCGAACACGCTCGCGGTCTCCGCAAGCGTGAGCGGGGCCGGCGCCATCAGGGCGCCGTTCGGGGCGGCGAGCACCTGATGCACGCCATGACCGAGCTCATGGGCAAGCGTCATCACGTCGCGCGGTTTGCCTTGATAGTTCACGAGCACATAAGGATGCACCGACGGCGTGGTGGGATGCGAAAATGCGCCTGGCGCCTTGCCCGGACGTACCGGCGCGTCGATCCAGCGTTCGTTGAAGAAGCGCGCGGCAATGTCCGCCATCTTCGGCGAGAATGCGCGATAGGCGGCAAGCACAGTGTCCTTGGCTTCGTTCCACGGCACGTTGCGCATCGGTACTTGCGGCAGCGGGGCATTGCGGTCCCAATGCGGTAGTCGCTTTTTGCCGAACCATCCGGCCTTGAGCGCGTAATAGCGATGAGACAGCCGCGGATAAGCGGCGCGCACGGCTGCGACCAGCGCGTCGACAACCTCACGCTCGACCCGGTTGGACAGATGCCGCTCGTCGGCGATATCGGCGAAGCCGCGCCAGCGGTCCGAGATTTCCTTGTCCTTGGCGAGCGTATTGGTCACCAGCGCGAACTGCTGCACATTGTCCTTGAGAGTGCGCGCCAGCGCTTGCGCCGCCGCTTTGCGCTTTCCTCCAGAGCGATCCTGAAGGAAATTAAGCACCGGCTCGATGGCGAGAGATTTTCCAGCCACCTTGAACCGCAAATTCGCGATCGTCGCGTCGAAATGCCGATTCCACGCCGAGTAAGCGGTCACCGATTTTTCGTGAAATAACTGCTCGACGCGATCTTCGAGCTGATAGGGGCGATATCGCCGCACGTCGTCGAGCCAGGGCCGGTAGTGGCCGAGCGCGAGATCGGCCATGGCCTTGTCCAGAACCGCATCGTCTATGCGGTTGAGCTCGAGCGTGAAGAACAACATTTGAATGGAGGCCGCCGTGAGCCGCTCCTGCACGTCGCCGTAAAATTTGCTGCGGGCGGGATCGAGCGTGTTGCCGGCGTGGATGAGACCGGCAAAGGAAGAAAGCCGGCCCATAAGATCGTCGATGGCTTCATAACGCCGCACCGCTGCGGCCAGGGTGGCGCCGCCATCGGCAGCAAAGCCCGCGAGCTTGCCCTTGTAAGCTTCCTCGAAAGCGGCGCATTCGGCATCGGCGCGATCGAGATCGCGCTTGATCGCCGGATCGGCAAGCCCGGAATAAAGGTCGTCCAGATTCCATTCCGGCAGTTGGCGAAGACCCGCGGAATTGGATCGAATGGCCCGCTTAGCGGCGGATTTGCCTGCAATCTTGCTCATGCGTGGGTTTGATCCGCGGCGCTAAAGTTTTATTCGCGCCTGATGTGGCGCAACATGGACGCCGCTGCAAGAGCACAGCGGCGGTGCAGGTCTCAACCGCTCCAGGCCGGCGCATGCGTTCCGAGCGGGACGCTTGGACGCGACCAATGCGGCGGTGTTTCCGACATTTCGGCAGCGTGACGCACAGCGGTAAGCAGACCAAAGCCGGACTGCGTTTCATGCAAACGATCGCGCACATCGTCAAAGTCCGGATCGCAGCAATGCATTCCATCGATGCGGCCAAGCTGGCGTAGCCAGTGACCGGTCTGTGCGAGCGAAACCCGCACGTGCCAGGAACCGCCCAGCTCGGCGCGGCGCTTGAGCGCCGCCATGATCGCGAAGGCCAAGAGATAGCCGGTCGCGTGATCGAGCGCCTGCGCCGGCAAGGGTCTCGGCTCGGACGAACCAAACGCTTCCGCTTCGGCCAGGTTCAGTCCGCTCGCCGTCTGTACGAGCGAATCGAAGCCGCGGCGCAGCGCCCAAGGCCCCTCGTGGCCGTAAGCGGACAGTGAGGCATAGACGATCCCTGGGCGCAGGCGCGCGACTTCCTCCGGGCCAAATCCGTGCGCGGCGACGGTGCGGGGCCGATAGCCCTGAATGAATATGTCGGCTTCGCGCACCAGCTCCGTGAGCTTTTCCCGGCCGCTTGGCTGACGCAGATCGATTTGGGTCGACAATTTTCCTCTGCCGGTATCGATGACGAGCGGCAGCATCGAAGGCCGATGCGCCGCGGTGACGAGCAGCACGTCAGCGCCATGGCTGGCGAGAACCCGGCCGCTCACCGGGCCGGCGATGACATGGGTCAATTCCAACACTTTGATGCCGGACAGCGGCCGTTGCGCCGGCGCAAGTTTCGAAACCGGCGCCTCGCCGATTTTTTCGATGCTGAACAATGGCAGGCTGGCGACCGCGCGGCCCTGTGCATGAGCATCCCATTCGGCGAAAGACCGGCACGCCGTGACCACGAGACCGGCCTCGGCGGCGGCGCTTTCGAGTGCCTCCGCCGGCCACCGCTCAACCGCGCGCTGCACCGCGGCTTTATCGTGATTACAGCCGAGAAGTTGAAGCAATCCGTCGCGATGATGCGGCAAATTCGTATGCAGCCGCGCCCAGCGGCCGTCGCCGCAGCGGTACAGTCCGGCTATCTGATCGTGGTGATCATCAGGGTCCTTGCCGTCGACGCGCAGGTAACGCTCGCTGCGGAATTCGATCGCCGCATTGCGCATTTCGACGGTCACACGCTGGCGGCGCCCATTGTGCAGCCGCCAAAGTTCGGCTGCCGCAAGCGCTGCCGCACCGATCGTGGCCTGTGCTGCCGTTCCGACTGCAAACGACGACGGCAGCACCGGCTCGCTGCCGGTAAAGCCGACGTTATCCAAGGCCTCGTCGTCGAGCCCCGCGTCGTTCCAGAGCTCGGTCAGCACATCTGCGGGATCGAGAGCAGCCATTGCAGTACCCCGCAACCGAGCGGCGGCGTTGTCAACGCACCGTAACGGTAATGACGTTCGACATCACCGGCGGCACGTGCGGAATGTGCGACCAATCGCCGAGCACAAGCTGCAAACTATGCTTTCCCGGCGGCAAAGTAATCATGGCCTCGGTCTGACCGGTACCGAAATGGCGGTGCTTGTCGTCCATGGGAATCGGCCGTTTGAGCTCATCGCCCGAAAGCGCGCTGTCGATTAAGCAGATGATGATGACCGGTATTGGGTTTTTCCACGCCGGCCGGAGCGACGCCCATGCCGGACAGTCCGAATTGGACAAGAAATGGGCCGGTGACTTCCTGGCCGTCTTTCAGATTGATGAAATAGACTTTGGCGCCGCTCGGCGACGGCGTCTGAGCGGGCGCCGATTGCGTCCACGCCGGCACGGCCATAAGTCCGGCAAAAATGCCGGCAACCAATATTGCGAAAACGGCGCGCATGACACTTGTCATAATTTTTCCTCCCGCAGCAGCACTGGACGTGATTCGATATTAGCGCCGGCGCCTCGAGATTTCCTGGTGTTTTCGCAAGCTGCAAAATCATGGCGCGGTAACAGATTTGCTATGCCCGACTGCCGCGACATATCCTGCCAACGCCCCTAATTCATGAGCGGTGCGAAATAGATAGCGAACCGTTGCCGCAGAGCGACAGGTACCGAAATTCGCCTCCTCCACCGCCGCGTTTGCGGCCGCCACAGGACAAAATCCCTTGGCTCGCGTAATTTGGCTCGCATAGAGTGCCGCCGCCACGACGGCCCTGCTGCGGTTTGTGCCATAAATTGAGGCCAATCATCGTCGAGTAGTAAAGCTTCGCTTCGCGCAGGCTGGGAAGGAGAATTTGCAATGCCGGGAATTCGCGTCGATCGTTTGCTAGCTTCGACCGCCATTGCTCTCCTGCTTGCGCTTCCCGCCACCGGGACCTTTGAAAACGGCGCCGACGCCAGCCCAGCGCCGCGTCAGGAATCGCAAGCGGACAACGCAAACCAGCCCGTAGCATCCGAACCGGCGCAGAAAGCGTCAAACGACGCGCCGGCAGCCCCAGCTAAGCCGCAAGAAATTGCGGCTCCGGCAAACAATTCTGCTGAAAAGCCGGCCGACGAAACCAAGCCCGCGGCGGCCTCCGACACTGCGCCCACCGTTAGCGGCCAAGCGGCACAATCGCTTGGTGGCGAAGCCAAGTCTGAAGCCAAACCTGAAGCCAAACCCGCGGCTTCCACTGACACCGCCCAGCCAGGCGAACCCGCCAAATCCGCGGCGGAAGACAAGCCTGCGGAAGGCAAGCCCGCCGAAGCCAAATCCAGCGATACCGCTGTAACCAGCGCCCCTGCCACAGCGAATCCCGAAGCGGCGCCGCCCGCGACCGCGGTCGCGCCCGTAGCGGCGGGACCGGATGCTGCGATTGCCGAACAGCTACGCGAGCTCGGCAATGGCAAGTTCGATCGCATCATCGGCAGCAAAAAGGATCGCACGCCGATCGAGGCTTTCTATTCCAGCCGCAATTACGCGCCGTTGTGGATCGCTGACGGCAAGCCCAATGTGCGCGCTACGGCGGCGATCGGCTACCTGCGCCATGTCGATGCCGACGGGCTCGATCCGGCGGATTATCCGGTACCGAATTTCGAGGCGCTCAGCGCGCCAGCCGATCTGGCCGATGCAGAAATCAAGCTGACCGCGGCGGCCGTCACCTACGCCCATCACGCCAGCGTTGGCCGCGTGCACTGGTCGCGGGTCAGCGCCGACATCGAATATTCTACGCCCGCTGTCGAGCCAGGCGACGTCCTTGCCGCGATAGCCGGCGCGAGCGACGTGGCCACGACGCTCGATTCCTACGAGCCGCAGACCCCCGGCTACCGCGCGCTCAAGGCCAAGCTTGCCGACATCCGCGCCGGAAAGATCGACAAGTCGAAGCCGCCCATCGCAGGCGGCCCGGTGCTCAAAGTCGGGATGGCGGACGAGCGCGTGCCGGCACTGCGCGAGCGGCTTGGTGTTACTGGAAAGGACGGTAACACCTACGACAAAGCGCTGGCCGAAGCGGTGAAGAAATTCCAGCAGCAGCACGACCTGTCGGCGACCGGAACGTTAGGCGCTGCCACCCTCGACGCCCTCAATGGCAGAGCGCAACCCGATCACGTCACCGATCTCATTATGGCCAACATGGAACGTTGGCGATGGATGCCGCACCGCCTTCCCGACACTTACGTGATCGTCAATTTGCCCGACTTCACGCTGCGGGTGATGCACAACGGCAAACAATTGTGGACGACGCGAATCGTGATCGGCAAGCCGGAAATGCCGACGCCGATCATGACGGCGGATATGAAATACATCACCGTCAATCCGACCTGGAACGTGCCGCCGTCGATCGTCAATCGCGAATATCTGCCGGCGCTAGCGCAGGATCCGACGGTGCTTGCTCGCATGGGTTTGCGGGTCGATTACGGCCCAGACGGCGTCCATATCTCGCAGCCCCCTGGCGACAAGAATGCGCTCGGGCGGATCCGGTTCAATTTCCCGAACAAATTCCTCGTCTACCAGCACGATACGCCGGACAAATACATGTTCGCCTACGACAAGCGCGCGTTCAGCCACGGCTGCATGCGCGTGCAAGATCCGGCACACTATGCCGAAGTGCTGTTGTCGCTGGTGCGCCCGGACGACGGTTACACCGAGGAGCGCATCAAGAAAATGTTCGGTCCGAACGAGACCGATATCCAGTTCCCGACCTTCATTCCGGTCAATCTGACTTATCAAACCGCTTTTGTTGACGATGCCGGCAAGCTTGAGCTGCGCGAGGACATCTATGGCCGCGACCGGGCCCTGCTCGCGATTCTCAAGGGCACCGACCGCAAGGTGGCGGATGTCCCGGTCGACCACAAAATCGATATTTCGCACCGCGAGGTGATGGCCATTCCCGACGAGCCGTCCTGGTTCGGCGGGCGCAGCGCGTTCGGCGGCGGACGCGGCTACTCCTATTCGGGCGGCGGCTCCTATTACGGCGGCGGCAACTTCTTCTCGCGGTTGTTCGGCGGCGGCTACTCCTCTGCGCCGCCCGTGCCGCCCGCGCCGATGCGCCACCGCAACGCTGACCGCCCGCGCAAAGTCACCCATTCCGGGCAGACGGTCGAGCGCTAAGCCAGAAACCCGCGGCCGGCGGGCATTAATCACACGTCCCGCAACGCCCCTGGCGGCCCCGCCAGGGCGGCCGGCAAAGGCCATTTTTTGCCACACTGCGCCTTTAGTCCTATTGGCGGTTCGGGGGTGGGGTGACAGTCGTTCGCGTTAACCCTTCCCAAATTAACGATGCGTTAGCGTTACCCGCGCGGCCATAGCCGCGGCGGATCGCTGTCAACGCGCCGATGCGAGATTGGGTCAGTGCACGCTAACAACGCGCGACTGAATACTCGTCGACTGCTCGCCGCACGCACCGGTTACTCCTGCGGTTTGGCGCTGCTCATTTTCATGCTCGGGTCGAAGGCGCTGCAAAACGCGGTCGCGGAAGGCGACACGCGCAGCATCACGATGCATCACCTGCATACCGGCGAAGACATTACGATCACCTACAAGCGCAACGGCCGTTACGACGAGGCGGGGTTGGAGAAGCTCAACTGGTTCTTGCGCGACTGGCGGCGCGGTGAACAGACGCGCATGGATCCGCATCTGATCGATCTGGTCTGGGAAGTG
>Ga0335081_10022379_pt1 | contig 10229 bp, 4 predicted proteins | sample Lox_Sample_35_FD_206713 | JGI IMG/M metagenome (GOLD analysis project Ga0335081, IMG submission 206713) | Soil microbial communities from Loxahatchee National Wildlife Refuge, Florida, United States - Lox_Sample_3.5 | ecosystem: Environmental > Terrestrial > Soil > Wetlands | place: USA: Florida...
GGGAACGAGAACTCGTAGGTGCCCGCCGGGAGCTCGCGCGTGAACTCCGCCCGATCGGCCGCCGCCGGGGCCGGTGATCCGCCGGAGGACCGCACCTCCGCGGCGGCCACCGGCAATGTCACCACCGCCGAGCTGTTCGGCGGGATGGTCACCCGGTAGACCATCCGGTCGCCGTCCGCGTGCCAGGCGGAGGCGATCCTGCCGTAGGGCGAATCGAGCGTCGCCTGCACCGCGGTCAGCCGGAAGGTGAACTCGGGCTGCAACGCGAACCGCTTGTAGCCGGGGCTGGCCTCGTCGAGCCGGATGCCGGCGGCGCCGGTGTACAGCCACGCGCCGACGGACCCGAGCGAATAGTGGTTGAACGAATTCATCGCGGGATCCTCGAAGCCGCGCTCCGGGGTCCAGCCGTCCCACCGCTCCCAGATCGTCGTCGCGCCGTTGCGCACTGAGAACAGCCACGAGGGATAGGTGTCGGTCAGCAGCAGCCGCCAGGCGAGATCCGGCCGGCCGATCTGCGTGAGCGTCGGGCAGATCAGGCCGACGCCGACGAAGCCGGTGGTGAGGTGCCCGTTCTGCTCGACGTCCTCCGCCAGGCGTCGGGCGATCACCGGGCGCAGCGCCGCGGGCACCAAGTCGAACTGCAGCGCGAGGATGTAGGCGGTCTGCGTGTTGCCGAACCGCTCGCCGGGCTTCGGCGGCGGCGCGCTGGGGGGCCGGAAGAAGGGACGGGAAGTCGAGGTGATCGAGCCGTCGGGACCGACGAAAGCCTGGTCGAAAGCCGCCACGACTTCGTGGAAGAGATGATCGTATTTCGCCGCGTCGTCCGCGCGCCCGAGGATCCGGGCCGTCTCCGCCGCCAGGTGCGCGGAGTGGGCGAAATAGGCGGTGTCGACGATATCGGTCGGCGTGAACTTCGGCGCCAGGTGGTCGCCGACGCCGCCGGTGAGGATCAGGTTTTTCGCCGTGCGCTCGCAGTAGTCCACCCATGCGGTCATGTGGGCATAATGGTCCCGCAGGAACGCCGGGTCGTCGTAGCTCGCGTACATCGCCCAGGGGATGAGCACCCCGGCGTCGGCCCACACCGGCCAGCCCGGCTGCGGCGCCGCCACCCGCGGTGAGAAGTTGGCGAAGTCGCCGCGCTCCGTCTGCGCGTCGTCGACGTCGACCAGCCACTTGGTGAAAAAGGCCGCGACGTCCGCGTTGCGCGCCGCGGTCGGCGCGAAGACCTGCGCGTCGCCCATCCAGCCCATGCGCTCGTCGCGCTGCGGGCAGTCGGTGGGCACGCTGAGGAAGTTGCCGCGCTGGCTCCAGACGATGTTCTCGTAGAGCCGGTTGAGGTCCGGGTCGGAGCACTCGAACGTGCCGGTGCGTGGCGTGTCCGAGCCAACCACGATCCCGCGCAGGTCGTCCGGTGCGAGGTCGCCCGGATAACCGCCCACCTCGACGTAGCGGAAGCCGTGGAACGTGAAGTGCGGCTCGAAGGTCTCGCGCCCGCCGCCGCCCAACACGAATTCGTCGGTCGCCAGCGCCGGCCGCAGGTTGACGGTGTAGAGCGAGCCGTCGGCGTTGAGCATTTCGCCATGGCGCACCGTGATGATGGTCCCGGCGGGGCCGCGCGCGGTCAGGCGCACATGGCCGACCATGTTCTGGCCGAAATCCACGATCCATTTGTCGCCGAACCGGGTGATTTTTTGCGGCGCCCGCTCGGCCAGCCGCCGCACCGGCGGCCCCAGCTGCGGCACCAGCGCCACCGGGTGTTGCTCGACCACGGGCGCCGCCCAGCCGGTCGCCGGGTCCGCCGGCGTGCTCCAGCCCGCGTCCGCCTTCCGGGCGTCGATCACCTCGCCCCACTGCTCGTCCGAGCCGACGATCGCCCCGGCGCCGGCCTGCCACGAGGCGTCCGTCGGGATGACCTCGGTGGAGCCATCGGCGCAGGTGATTTCCAGCTGGGCGTTGAACACCGGGCGGCGGCCATACTGCGCCGGTCCCATCCAGCCGAGCCGGCCCGCGTACCAGCCGTCGCCCAAGACGGCGCCGACGGTGTTCCGGCCCGGCGCGAGCAGCGCCGTGACGTCGTATGTCTGCACCATCACGCGCTTGGTGTAATCGGTCCAGCCGGGCGCGAGGAGGTCGTCGCCCACCCGCCGGCCGTTGATCGACACCTCGTACACCCCGAGCGCGGTGGCGTAGAGCCGCGCCTTCGCCACCGGGCCGCGGGTGACAAACGTCTTCCGGAGGTAGCGCCCCGGGCCAATCGTGTCGTCCGTGTACTCCGACGGGTGGTCGGCATAACGGCCGATCACCGTGGCCGCCGGCCAACTCGAGACGTCGAACGCCGGCTGATGCCAGTCACCGGTCGGCGAGACCGCGGCCTTCCAGGAGCCATCGGTGCTGAAGCTCACCTTGCGCCCGTCCGCCAGTTCGATGCTGCCATGCGCCGCGATGGCGTTCCGGCCCGCCGCGGCGGCGTCGCGGCGGACGGCGCCGCGCACCGGTGCCGAGGCGATGGCGATGACGTTGCGCCCCGACCGCAGCTCGGCGCGGACGTCGGCGCGCAGCGGCGCGGTGCGGCTGCTCGATCCCTGCTGCGTGGGCCGGCCGTTGACCCAGAGCGTGATCAGCCCGTCGGCGGCGACGTCGATCTGCGCGCGGCGCACGGTCGCGCCGAACGGCAATTCCAGTTCATCGCGGACCGCGGCGGACTGGGCGGCGGTCGAGCCGGCGTTGATCCAGGACGCGTCGGCCAGCGCCGCGGCCTCGACGTCGTATCGCGCCAGGTCGGCCGTGATCCACTCGCCCTTCCACTCCGCGGCGGGATCGAGGAGCCCGAGCTCAAACGTTTCCGCCCCGCTCCACGGCGTGGCCACGCCGTCCTTGTCCCAGATTCTCGCCCGCCAGAAAACCTGCGCGCGCGAGCCGAGCGGCCGGCCGCCCCACGGCACGAGCACGGACTGGTCGGAGGCGACCTTGCCCGAATCCCAGAGATCGGCCCGGCCTGCCGCCAAGGCGGCCCGCGACGAGGCCGCCTGAATCTGCCAGGCGATCTGGACCTCGCCCGGGCGATCCGACTGCAGCTTCCAGGAGAGGCGCGGCTGGCGCACGCCGATGCCGATCGGGTTGGTCAGGTGCTCGCAGGTGAGCGCGTCGAGGCGCACGGGCGAAAGCGGTTGGGCGCTGAGCGGGCCGGTCGCGGCCAGCGCAAACAGGAGGGAAACGAGGGAACGTCGCAGGTGAGGGGGCATGATGGCAATGAGCCCTCGGGCTGGCACCGGCCGGGCGGGACGACAGTCGGAAGGATCGGCCAGCCCGGCTCGGGCGTCAAGGCACCGGCCCATCTCCCGGCAGCGCCGCCGTCCACTCCCGCACGAGTTCCGCCTCTTTGAGCTCGGCGACACTCGTCGCGTCGCCGAATTGGGGCATCGCGGCCGGCGCCAGGAAGATTCTGCGGTCCGGACCCTCGACCGCGTCGCGGCGCAGCGGAAGGATCTCGATCTCCAATTCGCCGCGCGTGACTTCGGGTGCGTAGCGCCACAAGCCGATGTCCATCGGCCGGCCGTTGTAGAAGTCGTCGTCAATCAGGCGGCCGTTGAGGGTGACGCGGGCGACGTCGCCCACGTAATGGAGGCGCAGGATCGGGCGGGCCCGCATGTCCAGATCCGCCGGCACGGGGATGCGCCACACCGCGGCCTGCTGGAAGTCGGCGTCGGTCGGTTCCGCCGCGACCGGCTGGCCCGCCCGACCCAGCGGGATCACGCGCGGCGGGCCGGCCTTCCGAATCTGGACCTGCGGGAAGGAGGCTTGGTCCTTCAACGTCGGGAGCGGCGACGGCAGGCAATTGGTGAACACACCGTCGATGCCGGTGCCCCCTAAACCGGCCGGGGTCGGACAGACGCCCACCTGGAGCAGCGACGGATCCTCCGCCGTCAGCCGCACTGCTCCGCCGTCAAACACGAGGCCGGCGCCGGTCAGAAACGCGCGCTCGGCGCCGCGCCACGGGCCCTTCCACAGCGCCAGCGAGTCGGCGTCGTTCAGCAGCACGACGCGGACCGTGCCGCCGTCGGTGCCGGCGAGGCGGAACGCCTCCCCGCGACCGGCCCGCACCGTGCGCCCCGCGGCTTCGCCCGCCACCTGGAACTCGGCCGGCACGCCCGGCGCTTCGGCAAAAAACACCGTGCGCAGCGCGCCATCATCGACCGCGCACACGGGTTGGGCCGTGGCGGAGCTGAGGCGCACGCCGTGGCCGAGATTTAGATTGAACGGCCAGATGAATCGGGCGTCCGCCGGGATGGTGACTGGCGTCGCGGGAAAGGTCAGCGTGCCGCCCGGCAGCCGGATCGCGAATTGCACGCCGGGCTGGGGCGGCAGGGTCGCCGACCGCTGGTAATTGTTCACGAAGACAAATCCGCTCACGCCGTCGGACCGTACCGACCAGCGGAGCGTCGTGGTGTCGTCCCGGCCGTCCGGGCGCTGGTCCGGCAGCGCGGCCGGCATCCGCGCGAGCGCGCTCCCGAAATCGTGGAGAAACAAATGCAGCCGGCGCAGCAGGTGATACTGCGGTCGGATCTGGCCGAACTGGCCGAGCGGGGCCTGGAAGTCGTAGTTCTTCACCGGCATGTCGTTCCAGTTGGTGCCGGGCGTGTCCTGGGCCTCCATCAGTGTCGTGCGCCGGCCGTCGGGATTCGTCCCGCCGTGGTACATGTAATAGCCGGGGAGCACGCTGCCCGAGCCCAGCTTCACCAGCACGGTCGACTCGACGTCGGCGGGCAGGATGAGGATGCGGCGGTGGTAGCTGCTCATCATGCCGCCGCCGATCTCGCAAGTGAGGTACGGGTAGCGGGCGTCGTCGCCGGTGACGGCTCGCCGCCCGTACTGCTCCGTGGCGGCGTCGGCCTCGTTGCGCGCCAGCGCAAAGCGGAACGCCGCCCAGTAACGCCCCGGCATCGAGGTGAGCTGCCGGTCCCAGAAGCCCTCGGCGTAGGCCCCGTACAGCGGCAGGATCTGGTCCGGCGGCATCGGCGTGCGCAGCGCCGGCCAACCGGTGCGGGTGTAGAGCGGCACGTCGAGGCCGGCGTCCATCGCGATCTTCTTCAGCGCGAGCAGGTACTCGGCCGGTCCGCCGTACTCGTTGTCGAGCTGGATGCCGATCACCGGTCCGCCGTCCTTCCACAACAGTCCGCGCAACTGCGCGGCAATCTGCCCGTAGAGCTGCCGCACCTGATCGAGGAACCCCGGATCCAGCGAACGCACCCGCCAGTCCTTCCGGTTCATCGCCCAGTCCGGAATGCCGCCGTTGCGCACCTCGCCGTGGCACCACGGCCCGCAGCGCACGACAACCTTCAAGCCCGCCGCCCCCGCCGTCTGCACGAAACGCCGGAGATCGCGGTCGCCGGACCAGTCCCACCGGCCTTCGAGCTCCTCGTGGTGGATCCAGAAGACGTAGGTGGAGACGATGTCGAGGCCGCCCGCCTTCATCTTCAGCAGTTGCCCGCGCCATTCGTCCGCCGGATACCGGCTGTAGTGAAATTCGCCCATCGCCGGCACCCACGGCCGGCCGTCGAGGCGCAGGCTGGCCGAGTCCGCCGTCAGCGTCGCCCCGTCGGGCCGCCGGGCGGTGCCGAGCGGAATGGGTTCGGGCGCGGCGGGGGACGGCGGGACGGTGAGGCTGAGCGGCGCGGCCGGCACCGCCGTGGCCGCCAGCGCGAGCAGGATGCAGAACGAATGGATGCGGAGCGGGGGGAATGACATGGCGGAGAAACGGCGGGTGGCATCGCGGCAAACGCCGCTGCGGCGATTTTGTGCCGGCAACCGCGCCGGGCGGCAAGACCGACCCGCGCCGCGGTCGGCGCCGCTCACGGCTCGCGGATCACCAGCGTCCGGTTGACCGCCGCGGGCCGGAGCTCCTGCCGCTGCCCGGAGGGCCAGCGGATCACGATCCGCTGGACGCGCGCGTCGTCGCCCAAGCCGAACGTGAGCGCGGAATCGGACTGGGCCATGAAGCCCATCGCGGGCGCCTGCGTCGCCGAGAGAATGCGGCGCGGGGTGTCGATCTCGACGCGGGCGCCGCCGGCCTCCTCCGGGCCGCGGGTCGCCACGAGCACCAGGCGCAGCCACGGCAGGCCCAGCCGCTGGCCGTTGTGAAGCAGCCGCGGCGGTCCGCGGTTCTGGGCCACCACCACGTCCAGATCGCCGTCGCCATCGAAATCCGCCACCGCCACGCCGCGCCCGAGCAGGGGTTGCGGCCACCGGCCGGCGGCCGCGGCCGGCACCCACCGGTCGTCGCGCCTCCAGAGCAACCGGGGGGCCGCCGCGAAGTCGCGCCCGCCCTCGAACCGGTTCACGTCCCGCTCGGCCCGGCCCTCGCTGGAGAACAGCTCGAGGCGGCCGGCGTGGTCGAGGTCGAGCGCCGCCAACGCCAGCTTGGGTCGGAGGGCCAGCCAGGCGCGGTCGTCGCCGGGCGCGGCCAAGGCGGCCGCCAGCAGCGCCGCGGAGCGTGCGTCGGCCGTCTCCGGCCGGGCCACCAACAGCAGGGTGGCGGCCGCCGCCCCCTCGTGGCGCTCCTCGAAGCCGGCCGCCCACCGGCGGAACACGCCGTGGCCTTCGTTGAGAAACAAGGCTGCCGGCGCCGCCTCGTAGGTGAAAAGGAGATCCAGCCGGCCGTCGCCGTTGGCATCGACCGGCACGACGGCCAGCGTTCCCGTCACCGGCAGCTCCGTCTCCGGGTCGAGGTTGCGCACCCCGGCCGCGCCAGGCACCAGCTCGAAGAGGCCGCCGCCCACGTTCCGGTAGACCGACGGGAACGCGCCCATGAAGCCCACCGGTGTGCCGTAGGAACGCCCCTGGCTGGCCACCCGCAGCGCCAGGCCGAGGTCCATCCCCTCGGGCCAGCGGGCATAGTTGGCCACCACGAGGTCGAGCCGGCCGTCGCCGTCGTAGTCGATCCAAGTCGCACCGCTGGCCCAGGTGCGGCCGTCGCCGCCCACGCCCGCCGCCGCCGTCACGTCCTCAAACGTGCCGTCGCCGCGGTTGCGAAAGAGGCGGTTGCCGCCGACTCCGGCGATGAAGAGGTCCGGATGGCCGTCGTTGTCGTAGTCGCCCGCCGCCGCGCCCATGCCCTGGATCTCGAGGTCCAGCCCGGCGGCGTGGGAGACGTCAGTGAAATGGCCGTGGCCGTCGTTGTGGAACAGCGCGCACCGCCCGCCGGGCCGACCTCCCGGCGGCACCGTTTCACCCGGCCACGGGGCGCCGTTGACGAAAAAGAGGTCGGGATGGCCGTCGCCGTCGTAGTCGAACACCACGACCGCCCCGCCGAGCGTGGACGGCGGCTGGTCGTCCGCGGTGGCACCGGCCAGACGGCTGAACGTCAGCCCGGACTCCGCTGTGACGTCGGTGAACCGGGCCTGCGGCGGCGCGCCCGCCGGGGCCGCCGGCGGGAACAGCCAGGCGAACAGCAGGCCGATCACGATCGCCGCCAAGACCAGCGGCAGCAGCACCGGCAGCAGCAGCGGCACCATGCGGGGCCCGCGGGGGGCCGGCGGGGGCGCCGGAATACCTCCCGTTGAGGGTGGAAATTCAGGGGACATGGGGCAACATTCCCGGCTTCAGGGCGCCGGCATTGAACTCCCGACGGCGCCGCCGTCAAAACTCTTTCCCGCCATGCCCCGCCCCGCCGCCCTCGTCCGCCCCCTGCTGCGCTGGCTCGGCTTCGGCGTTTTCTGGACGCTGGTCGGGCTCGCCTTCGCCGGGCAGTTCTACCTCTCCAGCAGCCTGCTGGGCCGGACGATCACCTGGGGCGACGCCATCAGCTATTCGCTGGGCGACTGGTACGTCTGGGCGCTGCTCTCCGTGCCGATCGCCTACCTGGCGCGGCGGTTTTCCCCCGAGAATTCCCCCGCCTGGCGCACCGCCGCCGTCCACCTCGGCGCCGCCCTGTTCTTCTCCCTGGCCTACGTGGTCCTGCGGTCGCTGGTCGGCCAGGTGCACAGCCGCCTCCTGGGCGAGCCGGTGGCGTTCGGCGAGGTGTTCCGCCCGCTGCTGGTGAAGACCTTCCCCTTCAACCTGCTGATCTACGGCGTGATCGTATCCGTCAGCCACGCGCTCGACTACTACCGCAAGTACCACGAGCGCACCGTCCAGGCGCTGGAGCTCGAGAAGCACCTCACCGAGGCGCGGCTGCAGTCGCTGCTGCGGCAGCTCAAGCCCCACTTCCTCTTCAACGCCCTCAACGGCATCGCCTCGCTGATGTACTCCGACGTCGCCGCCGCCGAGCGGATGCTGGTGCGCCTCTCGGAGCTGCTGCGGCAGACAATGGCGCAGTCCGGCGCGCCTCTCACCCCGCTGCGCGAGGAGCTGGCCTTCCTGGAAAAATACCTCGAGATCGAGCGCATCCGCTTCCGCAGCCGCCTGCAGGTGGAGATGGACATCGATCCGGCCGTCCTCGACACGCCGGTGCCGAGCCTGATCCTGCAGCCGCTGGTGGAGAACGCCATCCGCCACGGCATCGAGCCGCAGGAGCGGCCCGGCCGGATCGTGCTCCAGGCGCAGCGGCACGACGGCGAGCTCGTGCTGACCGTGACGGACAACGGCGCCGGGCTGCCCCCGGGCGGCTTCGCCACCGAGGGCATCGGCCTGGCCAACACCCGCGCCCGCCTCGCCGAGCTCTACGGCCGCCGCCACGGATTTGAACTCGCCAACCAGAGCGGCGGGGGGCTATCCGTCCGTGTCACCCTGCCGCTCGCGCCCGCATGAGCCCGCTGCGCCTCCTGATCGCCGACGATGAGCCGCTCGCGCGGGAGCGGCTCCGCGCGCTCCTGCGTCCCGAGCCCGGGGTCGAGATCGTGGGCGAGTGCGACAGCGGCCCGGCGGCGGTGGCGGCCATCCGCCGCGACCGGCCCGACGTCGTGCTGCTCGACATCCAGATGCCCGGCTGCGACGGCCTGCAGGTGGTCGCCGAGCTGCCGGCCGAGGAGCGGCCGGCCATCATCTTCGTCACGGCCCACGACCGCTTCGCCGTGGACGCGTTTGCCATCCATGCCGTCGACTACCTGCTCAAGCCCTTCGACCAGCAGCGCCTGCATGAGGCCGTCGCGCGGGCAGCCGAGCAGGTGCGCAACCGGCGCGCCGGCGACCTCGGCGACCGCCTGGAAAGCCTGCTCGCCGACGCCGGCCCGGCCGGCCGCAAACCCGGGCGGCTGGCCTTCCGCGCGGAGGGTCGCGTGGTGTTCCTCAAGCCCGAGGAGATCGCCTGGGTGGAGGCGGCCGACAACTACGTCGTGCTCCACCTCGCCGACGCCGGCCGCCTGATGTTGCGCGAGACCCTGTCCACGCTCGAGGAGCGGCTGGCCGCGGCCGGATTCACGCGGGTCAACCGCTCGGCGGTGGTCCGTCTCGACCACGTCCGCGAACTGCAGCCCACTTTCCACGGCGACTACACGGTGGTATTGCGTGACGGCACGCGCCTGCCCCTGAGCCGGAGCCTGCGCGGGCACTTGGAAAAGCTGGTCGGTGGCCGGCTTTGACCGGCCGGCGGCGGGCGCCCCGCCTGCGGTTCGCCCCGAAATCGCAGCGTTTCGTCCCTCGGTCATTTCCGGCCGGCGTAAAAACCGTATGACGCCCCTGCGCTCTTGGAACCGTCACCCCCTTCCGGCGGCAACCCCGTCGCCGGCCTCAATCATGAAGTTTCCTCTTCGGCCCGCGGCGGCCTGCGCCGCATTGCTTCTGGCGACCTCGGTCGCCTTCGCTGACAACGCCGTCCTCTACTGGAACGAGCAGGCGCTCGACGCCACGCGGATTTCCCGCAATCCGCCGCCGATGGCGGCGGTGTTGTTCGGCGCCTTTCACGCCGCGATTTTCGACGCCGCCAACGGGGTCGACCACCACTACCACGGCTGGCTGGTCGACGATCGCGCCCCTTCCGGCATCAACGCCGATGCGGCAATCGCCGGAGCCGCGCATGCCGTCATGGTCGCGCTCTGGAGCCAGAGCTCCAGCCCGCACGACCTCCAGGTCGCCTACGACAACGCCCTCGCCGGGATCCCCGACGGCCCGGCGAAGACCGCCGGCATCGCCTGGGGCGAGCAGGTGGCGCAGCGGGTCCTGGGCTGGCTGGCCCGGTCGGGTTACAACAAACCCATCCCGGGGCAGTATTCGAGCACCGAGCCCGGCAAATGGCGCGAGACCCCGTGGCAGTTCCGTCCGGCGCTCCTGCCGTATTGGGGCCACGTCGCGCCGTT
>Ga0335081_10022380_pt1 | contig 10229 bp, 7 predicted proteins | sample Lox_Sample_35_FD_206713 | JGI IMG/M metagenome (GOLD analysis project Ga0335081, IMG submission 206713) | Soil microbial communities from Loxahatchee National Wildlife Refuge, Florida, United States - Lox_Sample_3.5 | ecosystem: Environmental > Terrestrial > Soil > Wetlands | place: USA: Florida...
GCCATCGATATCAACAAGAGCGGCACCCGCAAGGAAGAACTCCTGCTGGCTAAGGACGAGCTGAACCGGGTATGGATCCTGCGCAAGGTGCTGAACCCGCTCTCGCCCGTTGAGACCATGGAGTTGCTGCTCGACAAGCTCGCCAAGACCCGCAATAACGGCGAGTTTCTCGCCTCCATGAGCGGGTAGCGCTATACTCCAGTCATGGGAACGTCGGTCGTCGTATCCGAACAGGAATATCTCACGACCAGCTATGAGCCTGACGTGGAGTACGACGACGGGCTACTCCTGGAGCGCAACGTGGGCGAACAACCCCATAGTCTTTTACAACTTGCGCTCGGCTCGTTCTTATTTGAGCGCCGTAAGCGCTTCGGGATTCGGGTCCTTGCAGAACAACGGATTCGCATCGCTGCCCGCAAATACCGCATCCCTGACGTCTGCGTGTACCTGGAGCCGGTTTCTCGCGATCCGGTACTTAGCACGCCGCCGTTCATCGCCATCGAAATCCTCTCCCCCGAAGATCGCATGACGCGGGTGCGCAAGAAGGTGGACGAATATCTCGCCTTCGGAGTCATCTACGTCTGGGTGGTCGACCCCGAAGCCCGCCGCGCCGACGTCTATACGGCGTCCGGTTTTTACGAAGCCAAGGACGGGGTGCTGCGCACGAAGGATCCCGCCATCGAAGTCCCGCTCGCTGAACTGTTCCAGGCGCTGGATGAATAGCGCCGGCGACGCCATTCTGCTGGTTTCCTTCGGCGGTCCCGACCGGCCGGAGGAAGTGATTCCGTTCCTCGAGAATGTCCTGCGCGGCCGCAACGTGCCACGCGAGCGCATGCTTCAGGTCGCCGAACACTACTACCACTTCGGTGGCAAAAGTCCCATCAACGATCAGAACCGCGCGCTGATGGCCGCACTGCGCAAGGTTCTGGACACCGCTGGTCCGCCGCTGCCTGTTTATTGGGGCAATCGCAACTGGCATCCGCTGCTGGCCGACACGCTTCGCCAGATGGCGGCGGATGGCATCCGGCGCGCCTTTGCGTTCGTGACCTCCGCGTACAGTTCCTATTCCGGCTGCCGCCAGTACCTGGAAGACCTGGCGCGTGCGCGCGAAGCTGTGGGAGCTGCGGCGCCCGAGGTGCTGAAGCTGCGGGTATTCTACAACCACCCCGGTTTCATCGAGCCGATGGCCGAACGTGTGCGCGTCGCGCTTCGCCAGGTTCCCGCCGGAACCTCGGCCGCGCTGGTATTCACCGCGCACAGCGTGCCTGTCGCGATGGCTGAGACCAGCCGCTATGTGGAACAGGTGGAAGAAGCCTGCCGGTTGGTCGCCGAGCGCTGCGGCCGCCGGCCCTATCGGCTCGTCTATCAGAGCCGTAGCGGACCGCCCGGCCAACCCTGGCTGGGTCCTGATATCCTGGATTATTTGCGCGAACTGGCCGCGGCAGGCTCGCCCGGTGACGTGGTCGTCGCGCCCATCGGATTCATTTCGGACCATATGGAAGTGGTCTACGACCTGGACACGGAAGCGGCCCAGTTATGCCGGAGACTTGGCTTGCGCATGATCCGCGCCGAAACTGTGGGTAGCGACCCGCGCTTCGCCGCCATGATCCGTGAGCTGGTGCTGGAGCGCATGGGCGCCGCACCCAAGCGCGCGCTGGGCTCCTGCGGCCCCAGCCATGATATCTGTCCGGAAGATTGCTGTCCGGCTCCCGGGAGAGCGCGCCCCTCATGAGCACCGAATCGGTCTGGGATTATCCACGCCCGCCGCGCCTGGAAGGCACAACGCGCCATATTCGGGTGCTGTTCAACGGCGCGACGATCGCCGACACTCGCCGCGCGCTACGCATTCTGGAGACCAGCCACCCGCCCGTATACTACATCCCACCCGAGGATGTGCGCATGGATCTGCTGGTCCAGTCGTCGCGCCACACATATTGCGAATTCAAAGGTGAGGCTTCGTATTGGGACTTAACTGTCGGCGGCAACGTGGCGCGTGACGCCGCCTGGAGCTATCGCCACCCCAACCCGAAATACGCCGCCTTACGCGGCCATCTGGCCTTCTACGCCGGCCGCGCCGGCGAGTGCTTCGTGGATGGCGAGAAGGCCGAACCCCAGGCCGGCGAGTTCTATGGCGGATGGATCACGTCCGACATCCGAGGCCCTTTCAAGGGCGGTCCGGGTACGCACGACTGGTGACCCTTCTGCGAACCAGCCACAACCCGGCAGGCGCCAACCATAGAATTCCGAGAGTGGCTCCACTCAGCCAGGCGCCGGCGTAGACTGAAGCTGGCCTGTAACGCAGGGTGCAATGACTGTTGCCGGCGGGGATCACGACTCCGCGTAGCGCGCCATCCACTTTCCAGATGCGCGCCGGGTGGCCGTTCACGGTGGCCATCCATCCCGGATAGTAGATCTCGCTCAACACAAGCAACCCTCGGCCGTTCGCGTGGACCTTCACGTCCATGCGGTTGGTTTCGTATTGATCGAAATGCACGTACTCGCCGGCAGTGTCGGGAGCCGCATACAAGGGTGTTTCCAGCCGTGTAGTGAGCAACGCAGTCCGGTGCAGATCTATCCCAGAAACATCCGCTGATGATTCAACGATAACTTGATGTACGATCCACCCCCGCGGATATGCGCGAGGATTCTCGTACACCTTCCATGTGGAATCCTGATAAACGGCCCCCGCGTCGGGCGTAGCGGCAGGTTTGACCACATACCGGACATTCAGCAGATCAGTCTGGCCCACAATCGTCGCATAGTCCTTGAGCACTGTGACGCCGGCGCCACCGGTAGTTTGAATTTGAAAGACATCGCCGATATTTGGAGCCGAGTCCATCGCCATCTGCACGCGAAATGGTCCTGGCTGGGCTTTCAGAAACCTGGTGGCAGGCCCAAAGCTCAGGAGCCGCCGCATTTCGTCCCGCCCCGTGGCGCTGGCCTCGATCCTGTCGATTGCCGACCAGTCGAAGGCGTACAGATCGAACAAGATCAACGCCAAGGCGAGCGCGCGTGTCAACGTTCCGGTATGGCCGCTAACGACGTGACGGAACAGCAGCCACGACACCACGATCAGGAGCAGCGACAGCGAGACCCACAAATTCGTCGACAGCTGCGCATACAGTGCCGGCAGGGCAAGCGCGGCCACAGCCGCCACGGCAACCCATTTAAGGATCTTGCCCAACGGTTCCCATGCGCCGTCCGCCGTGCAAAACAATGCCTCGGCGCCGTACGCGGCCAGAACCGCGAGTGCGAAATCCGCCAGGTACATGAAGCGGTCCGCCTCGCGCGCCAGCCATAAATAAGGCGCGAGCACATAGAGCACGCCATGTAGTATCGAGGCAAACCCGAGAGAATAGGCGAAAGCGGCGACGGCGAGTCCAGTCAGATAGCGGACCCAGGGATGCCGCCAATTCTTCCATATCCCGATCACGGCCAGCAGAAATGGGAACACTCCAAAATATGGGTTGATGGCCTCGCCTTGAGCCAGTCCGCCGTAGGCAAAAGCGATCAGAAAGTAAATCAGGCCATGGGCGGACAGGCCGTCGCTCATGTAGTGATAGGGGATTCTCTTGGAAGCTGCGAATGCCGCCGGGCCGACACCGCGCAGGGCCAGACCGCCGTACTCGATGGAAGGCAGCAGTTGAACGGCGCCGGAGGCGAATGCCACGATGGCCGCGACTGCGATGATCAGTACCGCTTGCTTCCAGTCCGGCTTGGTGACGAGGACCCAGAAGATAACCGCCGTAAGGGTCACAATGGCCTGCATGATCGCAAAATGGAGGCCGCCAGCCAGGATGGACATCCCCAGGCTGAGCCCACACGCGGCGGCATAAAGGAACCTGGGCCCCGGCAGCGCCGCTCGCATCGCGCGCAGCAGGAACAGGAAGATGAGCGGAAGCCAGATCCCGCTGTTCAGCAGATGAGGCCACCCGGGGATCCGCCCCAGTACTCCGCCCAATGAGAAACAGATTCCACCCACCAGGCCAGCGAACATACTGAGGTCCAACTCGCGGAGCAGGCGGAACATAAGATAGGCACCCAGAAAATGAACTCCGGCATACATGATGTGATAGAGAGCCGGCGCCAAGACGCCGTTGTCGTTCCAGCGGAAAAGCGCCAGGGGCAGATACAAAGGGTAAAAGGCGCCGGTCTGCATTTCGCCGGAAAAGCTGCGACCGGAAAACACGTACGAGTCCCACAATGGCCAGGAGCCGGCCTTAATGCCCCGCACCAGGAAGTTCAACCACGCATAGGCCTGATTCACACCTTCGTAACCCGTAAGATAGGAGAATTGATGCGTTAGCAGCGTTTTCCAGTAAAACAGGACCGTAACGGTTAGTAAGATGATGGCGGCTTTCGCCGTCGATGTGAATTCGCGTTTGCCGCCGCGGAAGGTAGGCAATAGCTGCTCCGGCCTCCACCTGCACGCAATTCAATGACCAACTGTCAGGCGATTGACCGGAAATCAGTTTCTTGTGCCGAACGTTATTAAGCCTGGGTCATAGTGACACAACGGCGCGCGCATCTGGCGCGTCGTGAACTAGAACTGGAAGCGCAACTGTAGATCGATGCGGCGATTATTGGTGGGTGTTGCCTCAGCGCGATACCCGCCGGAAATCCCAGTAGACTCCAGGAAGAATGGCGATCCCATCACACCCACAGGCACCGTGTAATTCACACGGTTCAGCAGGTTACGCGCACTTACCGACACGGTGAGATTGTAACGATGTTCGGTCGAAGACGCGCCGAACCGGCCGCGGCCGCCAAAACGCCCGTAACCGCCGGCGCGCGCGCCGCCCGAAGGGCCGGAAAACTTGGTGGTCCCAAATCCCCAGGTCCGGCTGAGCCGGAGATTCATGGTGAACTGTGCCGGTCCGGTGCCGAGATTTCTCGGTATCAGCGTTTCCCCCGGCACTGGAAGGGAATTCAAATATCCGTAAGGAGTAGCTATGATTCCCGCTCCTGGGCCGCTGGCAAACGCGGGACGGGCGTTAAATATCCCGTTGCCCAGATAGTCCCCGCCCGTCGTGATGTCGAAAGGCACACCCGAACTGGCCACGATGAACGGGGAAAACTCGATGCGCCGGGGACCCTGGATCGATCCGAACATGAACATGCGATGCTCGATATCCAAAGAAGAACGGCTCCACTCCGCGGCCAGGTCGTACTGATCGACGGGCGTCGAGGTGCCGCACCCGGACGACGACGCGCACAAGTTTCCGTCCGTGTTGCTGTGCGCGTTGCTCCAGATATAAGCGCCAAACAAAGTTACGCGGCTGCTAATCTGGCTGTTCACACGCACGAACATTTGCATCTGCTTCAGCAATCCGTCCGACTGATATTCGAAGATTCTGGCCTCATTCACGGGAGCGCCGATTTCACTGGTCACGAATTGATGCAGTCCCCGCGTATCGGTCAGGTTGACCGACAGGGTCGTGTGGTGAAGAAGCTGCCTCTCGACACCGATGGCCGACTGGATCAAGTAAGGAGCCCGCAGGGTACTGGCCGGGATGAACCTCGCCTGGTTGGACTCCGCCGTCAAAGTGGAAAGAAAGTTCGCCGGAAGATTCGGGTAGTAGAAAAACAGCGGATTAGTGACCACGTATGATAATTGGTTCAACCCGTTGTACTCCCGTGTGAAAAGGTCATCCATGGCGGGATACCGGATGTAGAACAGGCCGAATCCGCCGCGGATCACGAAGCTGGGCGCTCCGCGCTGGTTCGATTTGGCCGGCGCCCAAGCGAACGAAAGCCGCGGAGCGGCATCGTGCCAGTCGTGTATGTCGGTCTGACCTTCCCATCGCAAGCCTCCGCTTAGTGTCAGGCGGGATGACACGCGCCAGTCGTCTTGCGCGAAGGCGCCCACGTCGAACATGCTAGCGGACACCGCAGGATTTCCGCTGCTGGCGGCAAACAGCGCCGGCCCGCCTCCCATCGCCTGAATATCGGCGAAGGACAGGCCTTGCGCCAGCCCCTGTTGCATGATCTGATAAGCGTTAAAAGAAGCGAATGTGAAGGTGCCGTTGAAGTTAGTCGGCGTATAGTCATTCAGCCGTTCCTCGCGCGCCCGCACTCCGAACTTGATGGTGTGCGCACCGTGCGTGACGGTGCTGTAGTTCTGGAATTCGTAATTGTCATCCCGCTCACGCGACTGGCCTATGCCTGCTCCACCCTCCACGAAAGCGCTGGGCACCGTCACCTGTACCCCGTTGGTCAGCGCATCCTCGTTGGTGTATGAATGGTTATATTGAAAACGCGTTTCGTTCACCACTTGATTCGACAGCACGGCGGTTTCGGTCATCTGCACCAGGTGCTGATTTTCCGCGGAGCTATAGCCGCTGTCAGGCAGGTTGTACAGGCCGACGCCCCACAGGTTACGGTTGAGATTCAGGTAGGAATAACGCACGCTCAGCGTGTTATTGGTGCTCAACTGCCAGTCCACGCGCGGGCTCACCGTGGTGCGCTGCTGCGGCGTAGGCGTAAATCCGCGGTCCAGTTGGTAACTGGCGGGATCAATGGCGTTCAGAATGGCGTTGTCGCCGATCTGCCGCCGCTCGAGATCCACAAAGAAGCTGGCATGGCCGTTGATCCGGCCGCTCACGTTGCCTCCGTAGGTTTGTGCCCGAAATCCCGGGAACGGCGCCGATGTCAGAAAGGGGTTGCGCGAGTTCCACGCGCCATCGCTGATGTCGTAGAAGGCCGTGCCGTGGAACCGGTCCGTGCCCGGCTTGGTGAAGATCTCGATACGCCCGAAACCTAGCTTATCGTATTCGCTCGAGAACGGATTTTGGTTGATGCGGATTTCACGGATCGACGATTTTGGCGGCAGCCGGCCGGTAGAGAACCCGTCGATGTAAATCTCGCCTCCATTGGGTCCGGCCGACGGGCCCGCCAGCGCCTGCAAGTCCTGCTGCAGGTCGTCCGGATCATCCGGCAACGATGCCAGGTCCTTGCCCTTGAACACTAACTGGTCCGCATTCTGCGAGCTTTCGAGACTCAACTGGGTAGGGTTCTCCTCCTGCACGGTAACCTTCTGTTTGACCTCGGCCGGCTTCATGGCGAGGTCGGCGTGCGCCACTTGATCTGTATCCACAGAAACAGCCACGCCGCCGTTTTGCGACAAGCCCTGATAGGTAACCGAGACTGAATAGGTGCCGGGCGGCACCTGGCGGAAAGTGTAGGAACCGGCAGGTCCCGTAGTGGTCTCCCGCGTGCCGCCATTCTCGCTGGTGATTGTGACTCGCGCACCGGGGACGACCGCGCCGGTTGGATCCTTCACCATCCCGGTGATGGTTCCGCCGCTGGCGGAGATTGGAATGGTTTGGCCCGCGGGTTGTGCCCACGTGGGCAGGACCGCCAAAACTAACAGCAACAGCGGAAAGTAGCCTGGTCGCTGGTGCATTACTCCACCCCCATGCCGGCACTCATATCCAGGTTCCACGATCCCAACATGGCCGCGCGCTGGCTGCCGCCCGGAGCCGCCGACAAAATGGGTTCCACGCCCGCTACCAGCATGATCGCCGTGACCTGGCCGGGATCCTGACCTTGCGTACTCGAGACGATCACCGCCTCACCCGGCTTCAAGTCTTCCAGTTTCATGGCGGGCATCCTCTCCAGCAATTGCTGGAAATCGCCGTTTCGGGAGCCATGCGTTCCACCGGCTCCCGGCGGCCCACCCGGAGGCGCACCCGCCGGCCGTTGTCCGCCACTCCAGTTCCCTCCCCCGCCGCCGGGACCACCCGCGCCTGGCGCCCCGCCCACCATGCGTACGGCGATGATTCGCGCCAGCATCTCCGGCAGCTTGCGCAGCGTTGTATCGGCGTTGACATGCACCAGGACCGGCTTCTTGGTCACCAGATCTTTTACGGTTAGCGTGTCCGCGGCGTCGTCCACCTTGATAACCGTGGCGGCCAGGTTGCGGAAGGAACCCGAAACCACTTCCTCGGCCGCATAGTGACTGCCGTCCTCGCTCCTGGTCCCCAGCGCTCGCACCTGGTCACCAATCTTGATCTCCGCAAGACTACTCGGCTTGGCATCCGCAAACTTCACCGAGTCCGGAGCGTAGCGCCGGATCTGTGTCTTGGGGCTGACTTGGATCACCAACGGCTTTTTGCCTTCAAAGGTCCGCGTAATAATGGTCACCTGTCCGGCTTGCGGGTCCACCGCGCTGACGATCCCGCCCACACCGCGGCGGGCCCACTCGGCGCGGTCGGCCTGCTGCACCTTGGCGACGTCCGCCTTGGTCATGATCACCAGTGTGCTGGCCGTCATGGCGGCGCCATCCGCGGAAAGCTCGCCACGCGCGAGCAAACGGTCGCCCGGAACGATCGCCTGCATCGTAATGGGGACCGCCTTGGCCAGGCTCTTTTCGCCCGCGGGCAGGCGGAAGAGCCGCGCCGTAGGATGCGGGGTAATCTTGACCGTCTTTCCGTTGTCAGTGTGCATGGTGATCTGGCCGCTGGCCGCGTCGACCGACTCCACGGCGCCCACCAGGTTCACGCGAGCCGGAGGTTGCGCCAGCAGCATGCCTGCGGCGAGCCAAACCAGGACCGCACAGTCGAGACGAATGGTTTTCATTACGTGGGGAACTCCAACCTGTTACGACGTTGGCAGGGGTCTCTCAGGTTATGCGTACAGTCAAAAAATGGTGCCAGTCATCCGGCCAGCTTATAGCCCATCCCGTGCACAGTAAGGATCCACCGCGGCTGCCGCGGGTCGTCCTCCAGCTTCTGCCGCAGCCACGCGACATGCACGTCCACGGTCCGGCTGGAGGTGACGCCACCGTATCCCCACACTTCGCTGAGCAGCGTCTCCCGCGACACCGTTGTTCCGCGGTGCTCGGCCAGGTAGCGCAGGAGCTGGAATTCCTTGGCTGCCAGTGTCACGGGTTTGCCATCGCGGGTGACCTCTGTGCGCCGCAAGTCCACCCGAATCGCGCCGAACTGCAGGACATCACCGGTCGACCCCATTGCCGGCGCGCGGCGTAACAGCGCTTCGACGCGGGCCAGCAGTTCCAGCATTTCAAACGGCTTGGTCATGTAATCATCGGCGCCGATCTTCAGCCCTACCACCTTGTCCACGGTCTGGCCGCGGGCCGTCAGCATCAGGATGGGCGTGGCGATGCCGCGCTGGCGCAGATCCCGGCAAACGTCCATGCCGTTCTTTGCGGGCAGCATGATGTCGAGAATGATGAGAGCGAAGCTGCCGCCAGCGGCCATCTCCAGGCCGGTCTGGCCGTCAGCCGCCGCTTCCACTTCGTAACCTTCGCTGCGCAGCCGGTCACCGAGGGTCAACACCAGTCCCGGCTCGTCTTCCACCAGCAGGATACGCCGCTGCATACTAGGCCGTGCGCGGCAGAGGCTCGGCGGCCGGCTGCGCGGCGGCGGGCAACTCCAGGGTGAAGATGCTCCCGTGGCCAGGCTGGCTCGACACCTCCAGGCTGCCGCCCATGCCTTCGGCTATGTCGCGCGCCAGGCTCAGACCCAAACCGGCGCCATGGATTTGCGCGGCCAGCGCGGCCTTGCCACGGTAGAATGGCTGGAAGATATGCGGCAATTCCGCCGGGTCGATGCCTGGGCCGTGGTCTTCGACGCTGACGCGCACGCGCGCGCCGCCTTCGGACTGGCTGGCGCTGACGCGCGCCCAGCGACCCTGGGCGCCATACTTGAACGCGTTCAGCACCAGGTTTTCCAGACATCGCACCAAGGCCGCGGAATCCGCCTGCACAGCTGGCAGGTTCGGGTCAATGCCGCGCTCCACGGTGAACCCCTCCGCCTCCGGCAGCGCGCACACACTGGCGAGCGCTTGCGTAATGGCTTCCCCGACCGCCACCGCCCCGAGATCGTAACTGGCTGGCCGCGACTGGCCGGCGGTGAAACGCAGAATCTGCTCGATCATACTGGCCAGCCGGCGCCCCTGGCCACGGATTAAGGCGCCGTACTCCTTCACTTGTTCCCGGGCGCCTACCAGGCCGTCCGCAAGGTTGTCGGCGGCCGAGCAGATTACCGCCACAGGCGTGCGCAGTTCGTGCGAGACTCCCGCCACGAACTCGATTTGCAGCCGGGCCAGGCGGCGCGCGCGTTGCGCGGAAATGATGATCAGCGCCATGCTGACGGCCAGCAGCAGCAGCACGCCAAAGCTGAGCAGCAGGTTGCGCCAGCGCTCGGCGGCCACCACAGCTTCGAGCGAACCGCCCTTGTGCCGGGCCACCAACTGCCACGGGGCCT
>Ga0335081_10022381_pt1 | contig 10228 bp, 10 predicted proteins | sample Lox_Sample_35_FD_206713 | JGI IMG/M metagenome (GOLD analysis project Ga0335081, IMG submission 206713) | Soil microbial communities from Loxahatchee National Wildlife Refuge, Florida, United States - Lox_Sample_3.5 | ecosystem: Environmental > Terrestrial > Soil > Wetlands | place: USA...
GCCCTCGTGATGCTCGCGCAAATGCACACGCCAATCGGGCATCGCCACCGCTCGCGTATGCTTGTGCACCTCGCCTTCTGGCGTGATGATCTTGTGGTACTGATAACGACCAAATGTCGCGTTGCCTCAGGAGAAATGTTACCGACGGAGGTTTGTTGCCTCACCTGAAATGTTACCGGTGACGGCGTGTGCCGCGATAATGTCCACAATCCAGGAAGGCGGCGACGACAAGCCGTTCAGCGCCTCATTGGTGAGGTGACGGGTAACGTCCTTGATGAGGCAGCCGGTAACAAAATTACGTGAGGCAACACGGGCTACCTGCTTTTTGCCGACCCGCCGGGGCTCACCGGCGTGCTGATCGAGAGCGAGGAGCTGTCCATGCTGTCGCGCGTGCTTGCAGCAGCAATCTCCAGCCTAGCGTGTGCACGGCAGGCCCTGACCAGTACTGGACCCACGGCTGGGCCGCCCAGGGCCTGCTGATCGTGGTAGCCGAGTGCGCCATCGTCGTCGGCCTGATCCAGGCGCGCGGGCCGCTGCTCAAATACCTGCTCTCGCCGATCCTGGTGGTGGCCATCGTCGCGCTCTACATCGTGGTGGGCGGCATCACCATGATGATGGTCAACCAGTGGGCGCGCGCCTACGCGACGGCGTACAGCTATGTCCTGGTGCTGGCAGTCCCGCTTCTGGTGCTACCTCGCCGGGCGGATGGCGCGGCGCACCCGGCTCGACACCGCGCACCAGCGCGGCAGCCTGGTGCTGGAGGGGAACGAGGCCCAGGATCACAGTCGGCGGCTGACCCGCGCGCTGCGAGGGCAGGGCGCGCTCAAGCTGGCCGGCGTCGCCAAGCCGCCGGCGGACGAGACCAAGCACTTCAAGCTGATCGGCACCACCGGCACCGGCAAGTCCACTGCGATCCGCGAGCTCGTCCACGGCGCACTCCTGCGCGGGGACCGCGCCGTGATCGCCGATCCCGACGGCGGGTATCTTTCCCGTTTCTATGATCCCACCAAGGGCGACGTCATCCTCAACCCGCTCGACGCGCGCTCGGCCACCCCCGGGTTCTAGCAGGGCACAAGTTCTTTTCCTACGGCCACGCATCCAGCCCCTCAGTACTAACGTACTAAGTAGGTATTTCCCGCATCCCGCTCCTGCAGTCGCATCGGCCGATCCGGGCCGCATAGGGTGCGCATCGTATTCGGTTTGGGGTTCCGAGCACTTCCTCCTGATAACCTCGCGCGAATTTTGGGTGAAAGTAACCAGACGACCTCACTAAATCTTCAGCGCTCCTGTGGGACGACAGGAAAACCGACTTCCCGGAGGTACGCAATGTCCTCAGCCCAAAACGTAACCAAGGAGAGAAGCGATGAATTTTAGAGAAGATGTCGAATGTTTTCGCCGTGCAGCCTGCTTCGTCAGGCAGGGTGGTCTTGTGGTTTTCATGGTAGTCGCGCTCGGCGCTGCAGTTCAGACGCCGGCATGGAGTGATGAGGGTTCCGACGTCGTTTACGCGGAGACTAACAGTGTGGCGGGGAATTCTATTCTCGCCTTCAAGAATGATGGCAGCGGGCAGCTAACCTTCCTGAACAGCACCCCAGCCGGTGGCATTGGCGTCTACGACGCCACGTTCGCCCTCGGCCCGTTCGATTCAGACCAGAATCTCTTGGTGAGCCGCAAGCACTCGCTTCTGTTTGCGGTGAACTCGGGTTCCAATTCGGTTGCCGTGTTCCGCATCCATTCCGATGGCAGCCTGACGGCGGTGAGCGGCTCACCGTTCCCCTCTGGCGGGAGTGATCCGGTCAGCGTCGGTCTTCGTGGCGATATCCTGACAGTCGTCAACAAAGACCAGGATCCACATCAGAATGCAAACCTGACTCTGCCGAACTACACGACGTTTCGCGTCGATCCCGACGGTGCGCTAGACCCTATCGACCATTCAATCGTGCCGGTCGCTTATGGAAGTTCGCCTTCCCAGGCGCTCATCGCTTCGCAAGGGCCCTTCGTATTCGGAGCTGACTTCCTGGGTGGCCTGCTACAGTCCTTTGTAGTTGGCGAAGATGGCCGCTTGCAGCAGAATCCTCCCCAAGCGATTCCGGATTCCGTATACGCCGGCGTGGGTGCGCCCCATCTCCCACTGGGATTGCGGACCCATCCAAGGTTGCCGATCCTGTACGTGGATCTGGTGACCGTCAGTAAGGTGGCCGTCTTTCAATATGGTCAAGGGGGCGTACTATCGTTTGTGCGCACGGTGGGCGACTCCGGGCAGGCGCCCTGCTGGGTTATCGTGAATCACCCTGGAACCCGCCTCTATGTGACCAATACCGGGGACAATTCCATCTCAGTTTATGACCTCACGGACCCCTGGAAGCCCAAGGAGATCCAACATTTCCTGATGGCTAGCACGACCGGAAACCCTTTCTCGACGGTGATTGATGACTCTGACCGGTTCATATATGTGTCGAGCGAGCAGGGAAGCGCAACAGCCACTCCCGCTGCCAACGCGATTCACACGCTGAGAACAAATGCGGACGGGACATTGACTGAACCGTTCCCGCCTACGGTACTCCCAATTAGTGAGGTCACTCGGGCACAAGGGGTCGCGGTGTTCTCCACCAAGTAGACATCAGCCGCCGGGCCCTCCGCGCAGTTCGAACTGCTGCGAGCAGGAATTGACCGAGGCAACCGGCGGTGCCAGTTTGTGGTGCCGCCGGCGAGGACCAAGTGCATTGCGCGGTCCGCGACGTGGACTGACCTTGGCGGCGCGTGCGCGACTAGTTTGTCGCACGTTGGCTTGACTGCGGCCGCGATTCATCCAAGGAATCTGGTGGCGCTGGCCTAGAACCTGCGGCGATTGTGTGAGCTCAGGCTGAAACGCTTGCAAGCGGGAGCCGGGGGGGTTGTGTCCCTGAGTCCGCCACCCCCTCGCGCTACACTCGGCGCGCACCGATAGTCGGCCCATGCAACCAGCGCGAAACGATGCATGCATGGCAATCGTCCACCTCTATCTCCTCGCCCATGAGTCCAGAGTCTCCTAGGAGAGGGCGCAAACCTGGCAGCAAGAATGCACAACCACTACGCGTTATCGGGAAGGACACCTATTCGGCTCGCGAGTTGCCGCATCGGCCCTGGCCGTGTCGGCCGGCGCGATGTAGTCGTCCGGGAGCGTCTTCATGAAGGCGACAAGGGCGTCTTCCTCCCCGTGGGCATGAGCTCGAGGTTGCCGTGTTCCACAGGCCCGCTGCACGACGCATGCCGCATGGGGTAGCGCATGCTCGATTCTGGATTGTCGGAATCATATTTTTGTCCGCGAAGTTATGACAACTTTATCTCGAGCTACGACTTTCGTTGCGTTTCACGAGACATGAACGACTAGGGACTAAGAAAGGACATACCATGCGGGCATTCGTTGTAGATCGTTGCAATGCGCTTCTCAAGCTTGCCGATTCGCTGAACTGGCTGGGGCCACTGGTAGTGCGTTTGTTCTTCGGCTATTTCTGGCTGGAGACGGGTTGGGCCAAGCTGCATAACCTGGACGCCTTCACGGAACGTTTCATCGGCTGGGGCATCCCGTTTCCCGCCTTCAGCGCCGCGCTATCAGCGTGGACGGAGTTCATCGGGGGTGGACTGATCATGATCGGCCTGCTAACGCGACTGACCGCGATCCCGATGATCATCAATATGGCCGTCGCTATTGCCCTGGTAGTCATCAAGAACACCAGCAGCTTTGATGACTTCGTCGAGCTGGATGAGTTCATTTACATTCTCATCTTTTTCTGGCTGCTCATGGCAGGGCCGGGTAAGGTCAGCGTCGATGCGCTGATCGGCCGCCGGCTGGGATTGCGGAACCCTTGACAGAGCGGCACGGATAATCGTCTGGTGTTGGCGGGGTTGTAAACGCGCGTCATTTTGATGGTCAGGCGCGGAAGTAATCGGCCGACGAGCGTGCCGACCGTTCGAGCGGGTCGTAGAGCACAGGTGGATCGGCGCAAGGGTGATCAGAACGGCGGATCGGTCGATGCGGGCCCGAGGTCGAGATCGGCATCGCATCGAGGGATGTCAGTCGCGCTGTAGTGGTGCTGGATGCGATTTTGCGCAGAACGCTTAGCATTGCGAGGCGTCTGATCGTCTTAGGACAAACCTCCGGGTCGGGTTCTCACAGCGGCTCTCATCGAGCGGCGGGTCGTCGGTCAGCGTCTGCCCAGGAAGCGAGGATCGGGCCACATTGGCCAATTCGGCGCCCGAATTACATCTTTCAGGGCGAGCGCAATGGGCGAGTCGCTCCCGATGGCTGCGCTCGAGGATCGAACTAGGGCATCCTTGACGAGGATCAAGGACATCCCGAGCGTAGACGAGGAAGCTGTGTGCCTGCGGCGCTGTGATATGCGCCTGGAAAGGTCAGGTCAAGGCCGGCATATTATCTTGCGCCGAAGGGCGCCAGCCGGTGTCGCGCAATTTGGACTGGGTTTGTCTGCTCGTAAAAAGATCACACAAATTGAGACTGTTCGGCCTTATCCCGATAGCCGCGCTCGCCATCGCTGGCTTCGGCTCCGCGCTGGCCCAGGAGGCGGCCCTCACCGGCGGCAGCAACGACGTCCCCTACGCCAGCGGCGGAATCGGTCTGGATTCACGCGAGGTTCTGCGCGCCAAGCAAGGGGGATACAACCTGATGGTGATCCTGTCCCTCAAGGACGGCCACTACCTCGGCGGCGGCGCGCTCAGCGTCCGCAACCGGGCCGGGAAAACCGTGCTCGAGATCGACGCGCAGGGTCCGTGGATCTTCGCCAAGCTTCCGCCGGGGATCTACACCGTAGAGGCCAGGGCCGGCGACACCACCCGAGGCCGGCAGGTCGTCATCGGGAAAAAGGGGCTCAAGCGCGTCCACTTGACATGGGATAAGGAGCCGGCATGACCAAGCGAGGAGCTTAACAGCCGCGCGCGCGTGCGCCCGCTCGTATCGGCTTGCCACGCGGGCTGACACGCTCCATCTTCGTAACGGGCCGAGAATCCACGGTACGCTGGTGGCTTTCGACGCCTTCGTGATCGCACTGCTCACCCGAGAGGGACTTCAGGCGATTTACAAGCACGCCATCCTGACCATCGTGTCGGGCGGTTCTCTATCTTCTGACAACAAGTGATCAAACGCCCTACGCTCCATCGTAGGCGGCGCGGGGACAGTGAAGCGCACGGATGAGCCGCTAATATAAGGGCCCCGCGCGCTCGGTCAGCCAACCATCTCCTTGAGTTTGGCGATCGCCGACTCCAGCCTCGCTAAGTAGTAAGGTTGGTCGTGCCGCATCAGTGCGTCGTGGTCGAGGATGACCGTAACCGAGTGGTCGCCATGTGATGCTGCGATGACCAGATGGTGCGTCCCCGTGATCATTTCCGTCGTCCCACCGTCCCACTCGACCCTCAGGTCTCCGGGACGCAAGCCGTACCGTAGTGCGAGTAAGTCTATCTGCACCTGTACGTCCAACTGCATTCCCGCGTAGGCGCCTTGCTTCGGGGTAGCCATGGTCAAATGGCCTGATGGCGTGTGACAGACTGTTCTCAGTCCTCCAGTTCTCGGAACAATCAGGATCTTTTGATTTCATCGCGATGTTAGTCCTCTGTAGACGATGATGTACAGAGAGGCGGCCCGTCCAAAGCTATCGATTCGCTAGGTTTCCATCGGTGACGTTGTGCTGGAGGCGTCTCCGACGCCAGTGCCCCGCCCAGACCGTGCGTAGGTCGAACTGCGAATCTGCCTGATCAGATCAGAATCCGCTCGACCTCATCGAGCGAGACGCGATCGTTGCGCCGATCGTAGAGCCCCGCGGTACGCGCACTCTCGTAGTCGGCCATCTGCGGGGCGATCTCGAGCTTGCCCCCGTTGCGCAGGTACTCGGTGATCCCGGTCGCCCTAAACGTATGGCAGCCAATCCGGGTGCGGATCCCGGCCTCCTCGGCCCGCCGGCGGATCATACGATACGCATCGGCCTGGGCCATCGCCCGTTCTGAGAGCCGGCCGGTGCGGCCGACCGCGGTGCCGAAGAGATATCCCTTCAGATCACCGCCGAGCTGCGTGCCCTCGGTGTAGGCATGCAGGTACTCGTCCAGATGGTCACGGCACTCGTGCCGCTTGCCACCTTTCTCGTGCAGGCGCACCCGGGTCCGCCGCCCCTGCACGTACACGTCTTCGGCCTGCATCTTCAGAGCGGCGCCAACGCGCGCAAAGGTGCAGACCATGAGGCCGGTGTCTATCACGTCGACCAGTGCGCGGGCTTCGTCCGCGGCGAGCACCGGCGTCTTCCCCTTCTTCACGCCGTGCTTGGGTCCGCGGACGGACGCCGCCGGGTTGTTGCGGATCACCTGCCCCACCGCTCTCGGCGCTCACGAAAACGGACTCAGTCATGCTCACAGAAATGGACCCAGCCAGTTGCGCGCGCGAACACCTACGTCGATGGTTATCGAGTTGCACAAGGCCGTATGGTCCAGAAGCTCGGTAGCGCCATCACGCAGCCGGCGCATAGTAAAAGTTGAGGATCCCGCCTAGCCGCTGACGTCGCCGCACTTCTGCGCCCGGCCCCATAGGAGGGGGGTTCGCCCGGAGCAATCGGTTGCCGATCCCCTGATGGTTGCGTTCCAGGTGATAGTGCGAGTCGAAATCGCGAAGTGCGCGACGCAGCGACCCCTCGCCGATGAAGATCATGCGATCGAGACACTCTTCGCGAACTGAGCGGACGTATCTTTCCGCGTAGGCGTTCAAGTTTGCGGATCGGGGCGGCAGTCTGATCACCGCCGTTCCAGACTCTGCAATCAGGCGTCGGAACTGCCTGCTGTACTTGGTGTCGCGATCGATGATCAAGTGGCTCTTGCCGGTGAGCGCACCATCGAGCGTATCGGTCGCGTTCCTACCCACCTGTAACATCCAGGCTTCGTCTGGGTGGGTTGTGATGCCAAGGATGTGAACGATACGCTTGGCCAGTTCAATGACGAACAGCACATAATGTGTGATCAAGCCCTTGATCGTCCATACCTCAGCGGTGAAAGAGTCGGCAGCCACGATGGTTCGCCAGTGCGCCTTCAGAAACACCGACCAAGCCGTACGCCTTCCTCGCTCTGGTGCCGGCTCAATACCCTCACGCTGCAGCACGTTGGCGATGGTGCCGCATCCCACCTCGTGCCCCAGATTGTAGAGAGCCCCCTGAATACGGGTGTAGCCCCAGCGGGGATTCTCCATTGCCATACGCACGATGAGCTCGGTGATGATCCGCATCGTGCGTGGGCGCCCAGGCTTGCGCCAGCTGCTGACGTCAAACTTCCGAGCGATCAGTTGCCGGTGCCAGCGCAGCAGCGTATCCGGCGTGACGATGGTTCCCAGCTCGAGCAGAACCTTGCGCGGGATGCCAGAAGCCCTACGCGCCAGCAATGCCCTTTCTCTATCCGAGAAGGCAAGCGAGCGCCCCTTGAGGCGCTCGCGGAGCATGCGGGTCTCGGCCTTGAGGTACTCGATAACAACGAGCTGCTGACGGCTGATCCAGCCGGCGAGCAGGAAGACGATGAAGGCCAGCGGTGAAGGCTTCAGATTCACCCACGAAGTCTAGCTTGCCGCGCTCGATCCTGCTTGAGCAGCAGTCCGAAGGCGTCGACCGAATATGTGGACGGTACGCGATCGACGGCGGAAGTCGAAAGGAACGGCCCAGGGCGCAGCCAGCCTATCCCCCGAAGCTTGACGGCGCCTGCTGTAGGACTGCTACCGCACCTTGGCGGCCGTCGGCCTCATGGAAGCCGCCTGCTCGAGCGGCGCGTCGGATTGAGCGCCCCCTGCCCAATCGATGATGCGCGAGACGAGCTCGTCGGTAGCCTGGGTCAACGCGCGAGCGCCGCCAGCTGCATCGGGCGTCGGCGCGGGGCGCTCTATGACGAAGACGCGTTCGCGGCGCGAGCGGTCGCTGCCGCGAAGCGTCGCGCGCGCAGCCACTAGAACGCGACTTCGATCCGCTTGGTCAAAGATCTGGTCGAACTCGTCCAGCTCTATCGCGAGGCTGTATTCGTGACTGGCATCGTTGCCCGCGGGCACGAATATGCCCTCACGTCCGTGCGCGATGCTCGCCCTCAGGCGTGCCGTCAATAACGCAGCGGGCGACATCACCCAGCGACTCTCGGCATAGCGCTGCGGGGTCGCAGGATTCTGATAAGCCAGCCGATAGTACATACCCGAATTGTCCATCCAAGCTGGTGCCGTTACGCCCTCGAGCACGATTGTGCTGCTCAGCCGAGGGCCCGCTGCGGTATGTTGGAGGCCATCAACCGACGGGCCGAAGTCGTAAGCGACCGTGGTCGCCTCGCGCGACCCCGTGACGGCGCAGCCCGACAGGCACAACAGCCCAATGCTCAGCACCAACTTCCTCATTTGCGCACCTTTGTCTTGACATTGAATCCCGCCTCGCCCGGTCCAGGGGGAGGAGCGGGAGGTCCGAAGATCAGGCTCTGAGGCTGCTCGCGGATCTCGGCGATTGTCTGCCGAAGCTCCCTCGCGTCCCAGCTCGCCTGATCGATGAATGTGTTCAGACGCGGCAAGGTCTGACCCGAGAAATCGCGCGCAGCGCGTTCCAGCTGTCGCGCTGCGCTGGACATGCTGTCGAGCGTGGCGAGGCGATCGTTGACATTCGCCGCGACGGTTTCCAGCTCGCGCAACGTGCTCTCGCCCTGCTGCACGGTTCTCGTGGCGCTCGCCACGAGTTGCGGCAAGGCTTTCGCGCTGGGTTCCAGCTCGCGCGCCAGCGCTCGATACTGGTCCGAGGTCTTTTCGAATGACGAGAGCGTGGACATGAAAACACGCTGGTTGTCGTCGCTGAGAAACGCTTCCATGCGCCCCGCCACTCGATCTATCCTGGCCAGCAGCTGCTGAGCGCCATCTTCCGCGGTCTCGAAGAACGATGGCTGCAGCTCCATCTGTGCAGCTCCGCCCGGCGGAACCGCCATGGGTCGTGGGTCCTTCCCGTCGTCGTCGAGCTGGACGAACGCCACGCCGCCCAGCCCCTGGTAGCTCAATCTTGCGTAACCGCCTCGGGTAATCGGTGCGTCGGGATCGACTTGGACGCGAACCTTGATCTGCCCCGGCACTTCCCGATCGAACCAGATCGCCTCCACGCGGCCGATTTCCACCCCGCGAAAGCGGACCGGTGCGCCCGCGCTCAATCCCGTGACGCTGTGCCTGGTCAGTAGCTCGTAGGGGACGCTGTAACCGTGCCGGTCGCGGCGCAACCACATTGCTCCGCCGATTGCCGCCGCGGTCAACATGATCACGAATAGGCCGGCTGCGAACGCGTAGGCTCGATTTTCCATGGTGGTGTGCTTGCAGCTAGATAGATCCGTGGATTCGCGGGTAGCGGCCGCTTGAAGGCCTGCCGGGCGCGCTTGCCGAAGAAGTAGCCTTGGATGAACGGGTGCGGATACGCGATGACCTCGTCGATCGGTGCGGCCACCACGACCTTTCGGTCGGCGAGGACAGCCACCCGGTCGCACAGCGCGGCCAAGGTATCCAGGTCGTGCGTGACCATCACCACCGTCAGGTGCAGCTCTCGGTGCAGTTCGTCGATCAAGTCGACGATGCTATGAGCCGCCTCGGGATCGAGGCCCGCCGTGGGCTCATCGAGAAATAGGATCTCGGGCGCCAGGGCGAGCGCGCGGGCAAGCGCTACCCGCTTGACCATGCCGCCGGAGAGCTCAAAGGGCAGCTTGGCAGCATGCTCTGCGCCGATTCCCACCCGCTCAAGCAGGGACAGGGCCGCTTCCCGCGCGGACCCGCGGTCGTACGACCTCAATTCGCGCAGCGCAAGCGCCACGTTGTCCAGGACGCTCAGCGCCGAGAACAGGGCGCCGCGCTGAAACACGACGCCCCAGCGCTGACGCTGGAGCGTGCCGCGAGACGGATCGAATACCGCGGCTCCGCTCAAGACCTTGATCGTTCCTCGCACGGGCAGTTCCAATCCGAGCATTAAACGCAGCAGGGTGGTCTTGCCCGTTCCCGAGCCACCCACGATGCCGAGGATCTCTCCGCGCATAACGGTAAGGTCCAGGTCCTGATGCACGATCTGGCCGCCCAGGCGGGTCTCGACCCCCCTCATCTCGATGATTGGCTCGAAGGACGGTGGCATAATCAGATATCGGAATCTGGAAACAGCACTGCGAATATCGCGTCGACCACGATCACGCTGGTGATCCCGGTCACCACCGAACTGGTGGTCCC
>Ga0335081_10022382_pt1 | contig 10227 bp, 6 predicted proteins | sample Lox_Sample_35_FD_206713 | JGI IMG/M metagenome (GOLD analysis project Ga0335081, IMG submission 206713) | Soil microbial communities from Loxahatchee National Wildlife Refuge, Florida, United States - Lox_Sample_3.5 | ecosystem: Environmental > Terrestrial > Soil > Wetlands | place: USA: Florida...
CGTCTGCTGGGCCCGCCGCGTCTGCTGGGCCCGCCGCGTCTGCTGGGCCCGCCGCGTCTGCTGCGCCGGTCGCGTCTGCTGCGCCGGTCGCGTCAGCTGCGCCCGCCGCGTGCCGTTGGCGCGGGGTGATCGAGGAGTACCGCGACCTGCTCCCGGTCTTCGCGGTCACACCGGTTGTGACCCTGCTTGAGGGCGGCACGCCGCTGCTACCCGCGCCCAGGTTGTCCGCGCGAACCGGCTGCGATGTCCATCTCAAGGTCGAAGGCCTCAACCCGACCGGGTCGTTCAAGGACCGCGGCATGACCGTGGCCATCAGCCGAGCGGTACAGGACGGCGCCAAGGCGGTGATCTGCGCCTCCACGGGCAACACCAGCGCGAGCGCCGCCGCGTACGCGGCGCGGGCCGGACTGGTCTGCGCCGTGCTTGTGCCGCGTGGCAAGATCGCGCTCGGCAAGCTCGCCCAGGCGCTCGTGCACGGCGCACGACTGCTGCAGGTAGACGGCAACTTCGACGACTGCCTGGAACTGGCGCGCAAGCTCGCCGCGGATTTCCCCGTCGCGCTGGTCAATTCCGTCAACCCGTACCGCTTGCAGGGCCAGAAAACCGCCGCCTTCGAGATCATCGACGATCTTGGCGACGCCCCTGACGTGCACTGCCTGCCGGTGGGCAACGCCGGGAACATCAGCGCGTACTGGTGGGGGTACAGCGAATATGCCGAGTTGGGAAAGGCAGCGGGCCGGCCGCGGATGTTCGGCTACCAGGCGAGTGGCGCCGCCCCGATCGTGCGCGGCGAGCCTGTGCTTTCCCCGCACACCATCGCGACCGCGATCCGGATCGGCAATCCGGCTTCCTGGCACCTCGCCGAAGCCGCGCGTGACGAGTCGGCGGGCCTCATCGAGGCCGTCACCGACCGGCAGATTCTTGCCGCCTACCGGCTGCTCGCACGCGAGGAGGCCGTCTTCGCCGAGCTCGCCTCGGCGGCCAGCGTCGCCGGGCTGCTCCAGGCTTGTGAGAATGGCCAGGTCCCGGTAGGTTCCCGCGTTGTCTGCACCATCACGGGCAACGGGCTGAAGGAGCCCGATTGGGCAGTTTCAGGCGCGCCATCCCCACCGGTGATCCCGGTCGACGCGGCCGTGGCGGCCGCGTCCCTTGGGCTGGCGTGACGGGCCTGCCCCGACGGCCGCAAGTGACGGCAGGGGTGTGAAGGCACCAATGATGTAGTAGTGACGGCATCGTATAAGGGCGGCAGCGGGGGCAGCGTGTGACGGTAACGCCCTGGCCTTCGATAACTATCCGAGTGTTAATCACGCCGTTCGACCCGGCGTTCCCGCGAGGAAGCGTGATGAGCTGGCCCACAGAGGCTGTCGTGGTGCGGATCTCCGCCGTGACCGCGCATTTCGGACCGGTCCTGGCGTGCGTGGCCTCGTGCTCACCAGACCGTTTTGGTTCAATCGGCAGCGAAACGGGTAATGCATGCCTCGTAGGCCCCCTGAACGTCGACAGGCACGGCGCCAACGTTCAGCCCGGCAATCTAGAAGCCAAATCCGGCACCCCTGGGCGAGGCGTCGCCCGGATGCGGCCTGGGACAGATACGGCCGGGCAGCGCTGTGAGCCGGACCGCAAGATCGTTCGTCAGCTTCCGCGACACACGGAGAACTTTCGAGGGAATACCGTGGCCTCTCGTGGTGTTAGGCTGGGTGCTGCGCCAGATGCCCCGTTGCGGGGCAGGTGCTCGTCAGCCACTCATTGCCCGGTCGGCAGGGTCGTCGCGCCGCGGGGGTGGCCCTCCGTACACAAACCAGAACACTGGACCGTACCCGCGACCATCCGGGCGCGGACACGGCGTCGTGGTTGGAGCAGGCCCGGAGGATCTGACCGAGCAAACCTCCCCGATCATCTGGCCGTACCCGGATTTTTCTGCGGTAGCTGCGGATGGGGCGCCCGCACATGCGGTGGCAGATCGCACTCGCCGTCGCGTGAAAGGGGTGCCACGACATCACGGTAACCAAGGAACGCGGCCGGACAAACCGGCCGTACCGCACCGCCGGGTCTGCCGGTCGCACGAGTGACCGGAACCCGCTCCCTGGGAAGGACGCTTTGTGAGCGACACCACCGAACTCCTCACCGGCCCGGCGGACACGCCTGATGCGACCCCCGCCACGGCCGGAAACACCGACGAGGCCGCCGGCGAGGCTCCCGCCGCGGCCGCCAGGCCGCGGCGCAGGTCCGGCACTGGCCTGTCGTCGATGCTGCTGCCCGAGCTGCAGCGGCTCGCCCAATCCCTTGGCATCAGCGGGATTGGGCGGATGCGCAAGAGCCAGCTCGTGGAAGCGATCCAGGAGCGGGCGATCTTGGACGAGCCCGGCACCGATGGCAAGGGACTAGATCAGGGGAGTTCCGTTTCCGCACCAGCAACGGCCAGGTCCGGCTCGGCGTCGGCTGGCCCCTCGACTGGCGCCATCGATTCAAACTCAGCCAAACGGGGCGCGCCTGCGGGAGCCGGCGACCCCCGTCCCGATGAGCAGGACGCTATGCAACCAGAAACATCTATGTCGGCTGATGACGGCACCAGTGCAGGTGACGGCGATCAGCAGCTCAGCTTCGACGGGCATCGCTCGGGTGGGGAAGGCGCCGGTTCAAGCACAGCCGTTTCAAGCACAGCGGACAGCTCGGCTGCGCATAGCTCACCGGCACAAGCGGCCGCCGCGCAAGACGGCGGCGCGGCCGCAGGAACGGCTGTTGCGTTCCCTGGCGGGACCGGCGGTTTCCAGGCCGGTGACGCGGCGCTGACTGGCGGATCCGTGGACCAGGCCGCGGGGTCCCACACTGCGGAGGGGGGGGACGGCGGCCCGAGGGGTGACCGGCGCGGCGACGACCAGCGCGGCGATGACCAGCGCGGCGATGACCAGCGCGGTGATGACCAGCGCGGTGATGACCAGCGCGGCGATGACCAGCGCGGCGACCGCAGGCGGCGTAACAACAACCGCAGGGACGAGTCGCCGCGCCGTGACCAGCAGGGCCGTGACCAGCAGGGCCGCGACGGACGCGACCAGCAGGGCCGTGACCAGCAGGGCCGCGACGGACGCGACCAGCAGGGCCGTGACCAGCAGGGCCGCGACGGACGTGACCAGCAGGGCCGCGACCAGAACACTGCTTCGGGCAACCGAGGCGGTGAGCAGAACCGGTCCGATGACGATGGCGACGGCCAGCGCGGCCGCCGCAGGGACCGGGACAGGTTCCGTAACCGTAACCGTAACCGCCGTGACAGGCAGGACGGGGAACCGGTCGTCAGCGAGGACGACGTGCTCATCCCGATCGCAGGCATCCTCGATGTTTTGGACAACTATGCGTTCGTGCGCACGTCGGGCTACCTGCCAGGTTCGAGCGACGTCTATGTGTCGCTCTCCCAGGTCCGCAAGTACGGCCTGCGCAAGGGCGACGTGATTGAGGGGGCGGTCCGACAGCCGCGCGACGGCGAGCGCAGGGAGAAGTTCAACGCGCTTGTCCGGCTCGACAAGGTCAACGGTCTCGACCCCGAGCAGTCGCGCGGTCGCCCCGACTTCAGCAAGCTCGTTCCGCTCTACCCACAGGACCGGCTGCGCCTCGAGACTGAGCCGCTCGGCCTGACCACGCGGATTATCGATCTCGTGAGCCCCATCGGCAAGGGCCAGCGCGGCCTGATCGTGTCACCGCCCAAGGCGGGTAAGACGATGATCCTGCAGGCGATCGCCAACGCGATCACCAAGAACAACCCGGAGTGCCACCTCATGGTTGTGCTCGTGGATGAGCGCCCGGAGGAAGTCACCGACATGCAGCGCTCGGTGAAAGGCGAAGTGATCCATTCCACCTTTGACCGGCCGGCTGAGGACCACACGACGGTTGCTGAGCTTGCCATCGAGCGCGCGAAGCGACTGGTCGAGATGGGCCACGACGTGGTTGTGCTGCTCGACTCCATCACCAGGCTTGGCCGTGCCTACAACCTGGCCGCGCCCGCGAGTGGCCGGATCCTGTCCGGTGGTGTGGACTCCACCGCGCTGTATCCGCCAAAGCGGTTCTTCGGCGCGGCGCGCAACATCGAGAATGGCGGCTCGCTGACCATCCTGGCGACTGCGCTCATCGAGACGGGCTCCAGGATGGATGAGGTCATCTTCGAGGAGTTCAAGGGCACGGGCAACATGGAACTTCGGCTGCGCCGCGAGCTTGCCGACAGGCGGATTTTCCCCGCGGTGGACGTGGACGCCTCTGGTACCCGTAAGGAAGAAATCCTCATGTCGCCCGAGGAGCTCAAGGTCGTGTGGCAGCTTCGCCGCGTGCTGCACGCTCTCGATGTCCAGCAGGCGCTCGAGCTGCTGCTTGAGAAGATGCGGGAGACGAAGAGCAACGCAGAGTTCCTCCTCCAGGTCCAGAAAACGACGATCAGCTCTTAGCAACTAAGATCACCTATCTCCCAAAGATCACTTATATCCGGTACGTGAGCTGCCGCCCATCGCCGGCCCAATCGCGGAGAGCAACGATCAAGGTACGGCCCATGATCCGCAACCGTGCTAACTCACCTGCAAATAGCGCAGGCAAGTTGACGCAATCGGGGATCATGAACTCGGCACCCAGGAATCATGGAGGTCCGCGCAGCGTTCCAAGCTCTGGCAGACTGGTAAGCCAATATTGCGGTACCGGTTCACGCCTGGTTGTGTTGCGACACGGGTCATTGCGACCAGAGGCGCCCACGGGACAGAGCCCGTTGGGCAGCCCCCTTTGGCACAGAGCCCGACGAGACGGCCCATTGGCCGCCGGCCTGTTGCGACACGGCCACGGCGACCCGGCGACCGCCAGAAACCAGGAGTTAACGTGAAACCTGAAATTCACCCTGAGTACGTGGTCACCAAGGTCACCTGTACCTGTGGCAACACTTTCACCACGCGGAGCACGGCCAAGAACGGCGTGATCCACGCCGACATGTGCTCAAACTGCCACCCGTTCTACACGGGCAAGCAGAAGATCCTCGACACCGGCGGCCGGGTCGCTAGGTTCGAGCGGCGTTTCGGCAAGAAGGCTGCCGACCGCACGTAGCCGTACCTAGCTGGCCGCAAGTGAGGGACTGGCGGCAAGCGCATCTCGGATCTGCTGCCCGGCAATGCCGGGATCTGGGCCGCCCGGCCTGGCTCGTGCGGTGCCCCGCCAGCGCCGGGCATGACCGGCCAGCGCCGGGCATGACCGGCCAGCGCCATCAACGACTGTCGCAACGGCGATAGACAACCGCAACAGGAGGAACCGTGTTCGACCAGCTCGGCGAGCTGGTGGGCGAGCATGAGCGCCTGGGGCGTGAGCTTGCCGACCCCGCCGTGCACTCGGATCAGGCGAAGGCGCGCGCGCTCGGCCGTCGCTATGCGGAGCTGACCCCGGTCGTGCAGGCATACCAAGAGTGGGAGCGGACCGTCGCGGATGGCGACACCGCGAGGGAACTGGCTGCGGAGGATCACTCCTTCGCCGCCGAGGCGGATCAGCTGGACAAGCGCAGAGCTGAACTCGAGGAGCGGCTGCAGCGGCTGCTCGTGCCGCGCGATCCCGCGGACAGCAAGGACGTCATTCTCGAGGTAAAGGCGGGCGAGGGCGGCGAGGAGTCGGCGCTTTTCGCGGGCGACCTGCTGCGCATGTACCTTCGCTACGCCCAGCGCCGCGGCTGGCAGACCGAGATTCTCGACGCCACACCATCGGACCTTGGCGGGTACAAGGACGTGACCGTCGCGGTCAAGGTCGGCCGGCGTGGCGCCGCGGCGAGCGCAGCCGTGGCGGGCGCAGCCGCGGCGGCGGAGACGGGCAACGCGCGAGGGGTGTGGGCGCGACTGAAGCATGAGGGCGGCGTGCACCGCGTGCAGCGGGTGCCTGTCACCGAGTCGCAGGGCCGCATTCACACTTCGGCTGCTGGCGTGCTCGTGCTGCCCGAGGCTGACGAGGTGGAGGTCCAGATCGACCAGAACGACCTCCGGGTAGATGTGTTCCGCTCATCGGGACCCGGCGGCCAGAGCGTCAACACGACCGACTCCGCTGTCCGGATCACCCACCTGCCCACCGGGATCGTCGTGTCGTGCCAGAACGAGAAAAGCCAGCTCCAGAACAAGGAACAGGCGCTGCGCATCCTCCGTGCCCGGTTGCTCGCTGACGCACAGCAGGAAGCGGACGCTCAGGCTTCGGCCGAGCGGCGCAATCAGGTGCGCACAGTGGACCGGTCCGAACGCGTTCGCACCTACAACTTCCCTGAGAACCGCATTTCCGATCACCGGGTTGGCTATAAGGCCTACAACCTCGACCAGGTGATCGACGGCGACCTGGACAGCGTGATCCAGGCGCTCGCCGATTCGGACATGGCGGCCCGGCTTGGCGAGGCGCGATGAGCATTGTCCTTGACGAGGTAACCCGCGCCGCCGCGCGGCTCGCCGCTGCGGGCGTCGACTCGCCGCGGTGTGACGCCGAGCAGATCGCGGCGCATGTCCACGACGTGCAGCGCCGGATGCTGCACACGGTTCCAGACGCCGAGTTCGACGCGCGGTTCTGGGCCGATGTGGCCCGCCGCGAGGCCCGCGAGCCGTTGCAGCACATCATCGGACGGGCATATTTCAGGTACCTGGAGCTTGAGGTAGGCCCCGGCGTGTTCGTGCCCCGCCCGGAGACCGAGGTGATGACGGGCTGGGCGATTGATCAACTGCGCGCGATGGATGCCGTTGATCCGCTTGTGGTTGATCTGGGCACAGGTTCCGGGGCTATCGCGCTCGCCATCGCCCAGGAGGTTCCGCGTGCACGCGTGCATGCGGTAGAAGCGGACCGGCTGGCGCACGCCTGGGCCCAGCGGAACGTAGAACGGAACCTGGAGCTGATCACCCGCTACGCCAACGGTGCCACGGCCGGCCACCAGGCTCGCGCGGCAGGCCCGCAGGCGCCGCGCGTCGCACTGCACCTGGCCGACCTGGCCACCGCACTGCCCGAGTTTGACGAGGCGGTCGATCTGGTCATCAGCAATCCCCCCTACATCCCGGACGGCGCTGGTGTGCCACCAGAGGTTGGTGATTACGACCCGCCGGCGGCGCTGTGGGGCGGACCTGACGGCCTGGACACGATCCGGCGCCTCGAACGGACGGCCGCGCGGTTGCTGCGGCCGGGCGGCCTGGTAGCCGTGGAGCACGGATCGCCCCAGGGTGCCGCAGTCTACTGGGTGTTCCCTGAAAGCGCCGGGTGGTGTGACAGGCGCAACAACAGGGACCTGGCCGGCCGCGACCGGTTCGTAACGGCCCGCCGCGCGACCGCAGAGCGCGAGTTTGACCTACCGGATGAGCGACCGCGTGATGCGACGGACGAACCGCTGCACGAACACGGCAATCGCGCGCGCACGTGGCAGGATGGGCGGCTGTGAGCTCAGCGATTCGCCGATTCGATTGCGCTGACCCGGCGCAACGCTCCGCCGGGATCGAGGAAGCTGCCGCTGCGGTCAGCCGTGGGGAGCTTGTCGTGCTGCCCACCGACACGGTCTACGGGATCGGTGCGGACGCATTCACACCCGCGGCCGTGATGGCCATGCTGATCGCGAAGGGCAGGGGCACGCACATGCCGTCGCCTGTGCTCGTCGGCTCGGTGCGCGCCGCGGCGGCGCTCGTCGATGACCTGGGCATGCACGGTCAGGACCTGATCGACGAGTTCTGGCCAGGTGCGCTGACTCTCGTCTGCCACGCCAGCCGCACGCTTAGCTGGGACCTGGGCGACACGAAGGGCACGGTCGCGGTCAGAATGCCGCTGCATCCTGTCTCCCTCGAGTTGCTGAAGCTGACTGGCCCAATGGCGGTGAGCAGCGCGAACCGGTCCGGAGAGCCGCCCGCCATGACGATGGCTGAGGCGGAGGCGCAACTTGGCGATGCTGTCGCGGTTTACCTGGACGGTGGACCGTGCACCGGCCGGGTGCCGTCGTCGATCGTGGATCTGACCGGGACGGTACCGCGACTGCTGCGTGCGGGTGCTATTTCTCCCGAACGGCTGCGCACCGTGGCACCGATCTTGGACGGCACACAAAGCTCGGCTGGCGCAGAAAGCTCGGTTAACACAGACAGCGCGGGCGACACAGGCCCAGGCGACACGGGCGCGGGCGACACGGGCGCGGGCGACACGGGCGCGGGCGACACGGGCGCGGGCGACACGGGCGCGGGCGACACGGGCGCGGGCGACACGGGCGCGGGCGACACGGGCGCGGGCGACACACGCACAGCTGACGCAGGTATGGGCGGCGCGGCACGCACGCGCGGCGCCGCACGCACCGCCGGCCCGCAGAGCGCGCCACGCGACGACCTGGCTCCTCCGGGCGCGGATTGATCGCCGGGCGCGTAGGCTGACGTAGTGCGCGAGTACTTGCTCACGCTTCTCGTCGCGGCCGCGATGACCTACCTGCTGACTCCGCTGGTCCGCAAGTTCGCGATCGCGGTCAGGGCGTTGCCTGCGGTGCGCGACCGCGACGTTCATGCTGTGCCGACCCCGCGGCTTGGCGGGCTGGCCATGTACGGTGGGCTGGCGGCGGCGCTGCTGGTGGCGAGTCAGCTAACGCACATGAAAGCGGTGTTCGCCGCCAATCTCAACACACCGGGAAACCTCACCGCGCCGGCGGGCCTGCTGCTGGCTGGCGGCCTGATCGTCGTCACCGGGTTCGTGGACGACCGCTGGGGGATGAGCGCCCTCAGCAAGTTCGCCACTCAGGTGGCGGCAGCCGGGATCCTCGTCTGGGGCGGCGTCGAACTGGACTGGATACCGCTGCCGAAGGGCAGCGTGCTCTCGCTTTCGCCGCGACAGGGTATCGCGCTGACCATCTTGCTCGTCTTGGTGACCATCAACGCGGTCAACTTCATCGACGGTCTCGACGGGCTTGCCGCCGGAGTGGTGGGCATCGCCGCGTTCGCGTTCTTCATCTACTCCTACGAACTCACCCGCGTGGTCGGGCTGCCGCGTCAGACGCTGCCTGCGCTCGTGTCGGCGGTGCTCGCAGGGATGTGCCTGGGCTTCCTGCCACACAACTTCTATCCAGCTCGGATCTTCATGGGCGACACGGGTTCGATGCTGATCGGGCTTGTGCTCGCCTATGCGACGATCTCGAGTTCCGCGAACCTGGACCCGGCGACGCTGCAGCATGTCAACCGTTTGCCGCTGGTCCTGCTGCCGTTGATTCCGATGGCGATCCTCACGATCCCGTACACGGACCTGCTGCTTGCGGTGATCAGACGCGCAAGGGCGGGCCAGTCGGTATTCGCCGCGGACCGTGGCCATCTGCATCACCGGATGCTGAACATCGGCTACTCACACCGGCTGACCGTGCTGATTCTCTACCTTTGGGCGGGTTTGTTCGCCTTCACCGTGGTGAGCCTGTCGATCGTCGGATCGGCACTCGCGGTCCTTTCCGTGGCCACTATCGGCGGAATCGTGGCGCTGCTACTCGTCTCGCTGCCATGGCTGCGCTCCCGCAGGCCGTCTGAGGCCCGCCGTGATGCCAAAGCCGGGAGCGCCACCCGCAGGCGTCATGCGGCGGGGCCGCGTGGCTCTTCCCAGCCAACGGCCACCGCCACCCGGGCGGATGGCTTCCCACCGTCACGCAGGAGCTCGGCGCAGTCGCAGACCTCCGCAGCCTCGCCCTGGGCGGACACCCTTGCACCGCCCACGGACGCCCCCCCGCCGCCCGACGGCCTGCTGCCTCCCGATGTGGTGATCCCATCCGACGGCCCGCGGCCAGCCAACGACCTGTCGCCACCCGATGCCCTGCTGCCCCCCGACGTGATGATCCCATTCGACGGCCCGCGGCCAGCCAACGGCCTGCGGCGGCCTGACGGCCGGCGGTCGGCCAACGGCCTGCGGCAGCCTGACGGCCCGCGGTCGGCCAACGGCCTGCGGCAGCCTGACGGCCCGCGGCGGCCTGACGGCCCGCGGTCGGCCAACGGCCTGCGGCAGCCTGACGGCCCGCGGTCGGCCAACGGCCTGCGGCAGCCTGACGGCCCGCGGCCAGTCGACGGCCTGTCGCCACCCGACGGCCTGCGGCCACCCGACGTCGTGGTGCCACGGGATGCCCTGCCCGGGCCCGGCGGTGCGGGCGTTTCGCTGTCAGCGAATACTTCGCCGCGGCGCGGCGAGAGCAGTGTTTCGCCGTCAGCGGACATTTTCCCGCCTCTTGCGGCTGGCCAGGCGCAAGAGGCCGAACGGAAGCAGCGTCAA
>Ga0335081_10022385_pt1 | contig 10227 bp, 7 predicted proteins | sample Lox_Sample_35_FD_206713 | JGI IMG/M metagenome (GOLD analysis project Ga0335081, IMG submission 206713) | Soil microbial communities from Loxahatchee National Wildlife Refuge, Florida, United States - Lox_Sample_3.5 | ecosystem: Environmental > Terrestrial > Soil > Wetlands | place: USA: Florida...
ATCATAACCAACCGCTTCCCTGATTGTCTTCACGCTGGCTAGATCGTGCGATGGGTCAATTCCAACCTTCTCGTAGAGTGTATCGTATCCTTGTTTGACTCTTAGTTTCGCTGCGGCTGCGATTTCGGGGAGCTTTGTGTGTGGAACCCATCCCCAGAACTTCACCCGATCACGATACCCACCACCCCATAACTTGTACAATGGGTGGTTGCAGGCTTTACCGACCAAATCCCAAAGCGCCATCTCGATTCCACTATACGCCCAGTTCGCGGCGTGCAGAGTGAAGTGCGTCAAGTAGACGCGAGCATACAATCGCCTGCGAATCCGTTCAATCATGAACGGATCCTGCCCAATCAGTTGTGGTTTCGCGGAGTCGATCATCAGTTTGCAGACATCAGCTCCCGTCAGGACTGGTGATTCCCCGATGCCGACTAGTCCTGAGTCGGTTTGGATTTCAATTAGGACGGAAATGCATGGTTCCCGTCCGATCACATCGAGTGACGAAGGGTGTGCTTGCGTGAGAGGGACGGCAACAATAGTTGCTTTTAGATTAGTGATTTTCAAGAATGCGACCTGATTAGGGTCGGAGCGATTGTACGGTTAAGAGTGTTGCTGGGTTCTCAGCCGTTGCAGGAACATCAATCTTTCCCATAGGTCGAGTGCAAGTAAGGAAGCACATGTTTACCATACATTCGCAAGGTTTTCATTTCATCAGGTCCTGCGCTTAGAAAGTACACGTGCTTGAACCCCAGCTTCACATATTTTTCGAAGTGTTTGATATGATCTTCAGGCGTTGTTCCTATCATACGATACTTCGCTATCTGCTCATTCCCCACAAACTTACCGTGCTCCTCAATCTCACGAGGATCGTAGATTGCATACCTCAGCATGCACGGTAGGAGGCAGGCTGCCCAGAATCGCGCGGCATGCAGCGCTTTGTCATAATCCTCATCGTAGGACGCCCAAACCTCTACAGCCTTCGTTATCTTGTCAGGGTTACGTCCCGCGGATCTCGCACCTTCCTCCAGAGCGGGGAAGATAACGTCGCGATATTGCTCCTCGTTCGTGGGAATGGTCAGTAGACCGTCGGCATAGCGACCGGCTAGTTTTGCGACGGTCTTTCCGCTGGCAGCTACGTAGATTGGAGGCGGACTGGTTGGTTTTGTGTAGAGATTTGCCTTCTTCAGCCGATAGTATTTTCCTTTGAAGCTCACGAAACTCTGCGTCCAAAGTAGCTTCATGATCTGCAAGGATTCTTCTAGTCGTGCCACTCTTTCTTTGAAAGATGGCCATTCGTAGCCTACGGGGATCTCATTCATCGCTTCCCCAGTTCCCACGCCGATGAAGATTCGGTCTGGGTACATGGCTCGCATCGTAGCGAACGCCTGGGCGACGATTGCAGGGTGATAGCGTAGGAACGGACAGGTTACGGTCGTCCCAATCTCCACCCTCTTGGTACGCTCACCCAACGCAGCCATCCAAGCCCAAGTGAATCCCGCAGCCGCCCCCGTGTGCGCCCATGGATGAAAGTGGTCGCTCGCCCAAACGGAATCAAATCCCGCCTTCTCAGCCTCAACCGCGTATTCCAATAGTTGCGTGGGCTGAAACTGTTCATGCGCTGCGCAGTACCCGACCTTTAGCATAATACTCGCCACGATTGTCGGAATATTGCGTTGATAAAAAGCTCAGGATATAGTGCGGCCGCTGGAAGTTGTGATTGAAAAAAAGTTAGGAGACAGTACGAGCAGCTGACTCGTACTGTTCAGGATTACGCGTTTGGCCCAAATGTTACTGTGTTCAGTAGAGGGGCGGTACACATACCGGTCCATACTGGGTCCGTGTAGAACCCGGTGACGACACCGTTCTTCCAGACGATGGATCCTCCGGATGGCTCCCAGAGTCCGAATGTGCCTATCCACGCGTATGGTGCGTCGTCGTAGAGTTTCGCCTGAGCGTCCTTGCATGCGGATTGAATGCTGGTTTGATCAGCTCCGTTTGTGAACGAGTCGACGCACTTCTGCACTATTGGATCGTAGTAAATTGCGTAGTTACCCCAAGTGGACTTTGCGCTAACGAATGACACCCAGTAATCTGCTGGCGTAAGTGTCGCTGGACCCCATCCGAAACCCGAATTAACGAAAGCTAGCTGACCGAGAGGATCCGGATTTGCAAGTTCGGAAGCGTAGCTTCCAAGCACTGAGTAGAACGGGCCATTTGTTTGGACGACAACGTTCACTGTGATTCCTAAGTCTGCGAGATTGGCTTGTACAGCCTGTGCGGCGTTGGTGCATAACGGACATCCAGCCACTACTCTGAACGTGAGGCTCGGCATGCTAGTTGTGAGGTTAGGGTATTTGGCTTCTGCTTCAGCCAGGTATTGCTTTGCTAGTGTGAGGTTGTAGTCGTATGACGGAGTATTGCCTAGATTGTAGTAGTCCTTCCATGCCGGATATTCAGGTCCAACGTACGGGTTCATCTGGCCGAGGAATGCCTTGTTGTAGAGGTCGGTGTAATTTATGGCGTGTACGATTGCCTGACGGAATTCACGAATGTTTGTCGGAAACATGTGGGTGTTTAAACCTAGCAACGAGACCTCGCCGTTCCACGGGGGCAGTTTGAGGTAGGAGTATGTTTGCGGGTTGCTGGTTACGAGATTCCAGTTAGGTTGCTGTATGGCCGCTAATTGGACGACTCCGTTAGCTAAGTCACTGTATCTAGCGACGTCGTCAGTCTTGATGTAAACGATCACGTTCTTGGCGTGGCCTGGGTCTAGCATCGCGTTTGCGCTGATCTCGTCCGCTGTCATGTTTCGTGCCCAGTAGGTGGGGTTCTGCGTGAACTTCATGTACGCGTTTTCTGAGAGGGATACGAACATGTAGGGTCCGGTGCCCGGAATCGGGTGCTGATTGAAGTAGGTGTTGGGTGTCGGCGGTGCTCCAAATCCTCCGTTATCAAGTACGTACTGAATGTCGTACATTACTCCGCCGTAGCCCACCAGAGTTCCTGGGAACCACTGGAATGCTGCTGCTAATTGAAAGACGACGGTGTTCGGGTCGGTGACGTAAATTGGCCAGGACTTGTCCATCATAATGTTCAACAGGTCTTGTGAGGGATTGACGAGTCCACTCTTCGTCATTAGCGCAATTGTTGCAGGACCGAAGTTCGCCTTGGTCATGTCGAAAATGGGGTAGGAGCAGAACCATCCTGTACTGTTGCCCGAGAGATAATATTGCCCGTACATCTCACCCCACACTTGGTAGGCGTTGAATGGGTCTCCGTTCGAGAACGTCACACCCTGTCTAAGGTTGACTGTGTAGGTCTTGCCGTCCGCGCTGGCAGTCCAGCTGGTGGCGAGGCCAGGCAAGAATTGTATTGTACCTTGCTGGTACTCGGCGGTAAGATTGGTTTGGACTAGCGGCTGGTAGACCGCGAACCACATGGGGTTGGGCCATGGGACTTCACCCCACGCTGAGTAGAGAGCGTTGAGATCATCGATAGGCCACTCCCAATCATCTATTGAGAGTGTGTCTATGGTTTTGGATCCGGCTGCTGGCGCTGTCACAGCTGTTGTGCTGGCGGATGGTTGTGAGGGTGCCATTTGGGTGTACGCGATGATAACTGCTGCGACAACTATTACTGCAATGATTAATCCGGCTTGTACTGTCGTTACGGCTTTTCTCAGAACTGACATGAACTGTGCTCTCACGGAATGTATTTAACGATTTGCTAACCCATTTTCCGTGAGGATCAATTCTCGTTAGACTATATACATTCAACTTGAAGTAGCATCAGCGACGGCAGACGCATTCACTATAATCCTCACCGCGAGTTTTCATGCAGTCTTCTCGACAAAATGGCAAGCAACCAAGTGACCCGGCGACACCTCTTGCAGCTTAGGTATTTCTCTAGTGCAAATTCCTTCCGCGTATGGGCAACGCGGATTAAACTTGCAGCCGGGGGGAGGATTAATGGCGCTGGGAACCTCTCCTCTAATCTCAACTTGGAGCAGGTTTCTCTTCCAAGGATTGGCAATCGGTGCTGAGGCGATGAGGGCGATAGTATAAGGATGACGGGGTTTCGCCATAATTTCCTCTGTCAAACCGTATTCCACAATGTTCCCGGAATACATTACGGCCATGAAATCTGACAGGTACTCTGCGACGGCAATGTTGTGGGTTATCAGCATGTACGAGAGCGTATAGTCCTTCTGTAGTTGCAAGAGTAGTCTCAAGATTTGGGCTTGGACCGAGGCATCGAGTGCACTTGTTGGTTCGTCTAAAATGACAAGTTTTGGTTGCGGGCTTATCGCTCTCGCGATTGCCACCCGTTGCTTTTGTCCGCCGCTCAGTTGTCCGGGCAGCCGATCTACACAGTCTGGCGGAAGGCCCACCGCCGCCAGACTTTTCTCAACGGCATTCGCCACTTCCTCTTTGCCCCATCCCATTAGGCCTTCGAGAGGTTCACCGATCGTGTTGCCCACTTTGATGTTCGGATCCAGGGATGATTCGGGATCCTGAAAGACCATTTGTAGGTCCCGGTAAAGGAGTCTCAAGTCGGTCTTTCCGTTTACGATGCTTTTTCCGTTGAAGACCACGTCACCGTTAGTTGGCTTAGTGAGGAGAGCTATGGTTCGAGCTAGCGTTGTCTTTCCGCATCCTGACTCTCCCACGACGGCTATGGTGCTTCCTTTCCACATCGTCATGGAAACTTGATCCACAGCCCGTACAAACGTCTTGGATTTCGAGAACGGGTTGAGGCCTCGTTTCACGGGGAAATACTTGCTCAATTCAGTTGTTTGAAGGATTGGTTCCACTTCTTTCACCATGTAGAAAACAAGCCACTTCGTGGGTTTCTTTGGCTTCAATGAAGTCTGGTTTCTTCTCTGAGCACACTTTCATCGCGTAAGGGCAACGGCTCGTATACTTGCAACCAATGATCGGATGTCTAAGATCAGGAACTGAGCCTGGAATTGGCTTAAGCTCGACCTTGTTTTTTGAGCCGGTCGGAAGGCAGGAGAGAAGGCCCTCAGTGTATGGGTGAAGCGGTTTGGAGAATAGGTCGAAAACATTCGAGGCTTCGACGACGTCACCGGCGTACATCACCGCAACCCTCTCAGCTACTTGACAGGCTACGGCCAAGTCGTGAGTAATCAGAAGGACACTCGTCTTTACTTTGTCCATTAACTCCTTCATGAGTTTCAGAACCTGGGCCTGTGTTGTCACATCGAGAGCGGTCGTCGGCTCATCAGCGATTAGCAGGGCAGGTTCCTGCGACAGGGCCATAGCGATCATTATCCTCTGCCTCATGCCTCCTGAGAGTTCAAATGGGTATCGCTCCATGACCTGCTCAGGATCAGGGATTCTCACCAGCTTTAGTGAAGCGATGATTTTGTCTTTGAGTTCTGAAGTCATTCGTCCGCGGTATCGAAGTTGTCTGGACGCCTTGGGTGGTGGTGGACCTACCTTGTGCGTCTTCTGCATGAAATCTGATTCGACCGAAGCGTGTCCTTCTTCTCGAGATCGCTTAACCATGATTGCTTCAGCGATCTGATCGCCCACTCTGTATACCGGATTGAGACTGCTCAGAGGCTCTTGGAAGATCATTGCGATCTCCGTCCCTCGATATTCTCTCATGCGGGATTGCCCTAATTGAACCAGGTTCGTTCCCTTGAATTCGACCTCTCCCTTCAAAACGCGGGCAGGGGGGTTTGGGAGTAGGCCGATTATGGAAAGTGCTAATGTGGATTTTCCGCAGCCCGACTCGCCAACGACTGCTAGCAATTCGTTTGGTCTAATGTCGAGACTTACATTGTCGAGTGCGGTGACTCTACCGGCTGTCGACTCATAGCAGACGCTTAGATCTTCGATTCTCAGAAGGCTTCCCAATCTAACGCGCCTCTAACATATCGCGCAATCCGTCGCCCAAGAGACTGAACCCGATCACTCCCATCGCAATTATCGATCCTGGAATAATCGGCAGCCAAGGTGCAGTGAGCATGTAGTCTTGGTAAGCGCTCACCATCTCGCCCCAGTCGGGCTGTGGCGGTCGGACTGAGAGACCTAGATAGCTCAATCCTGAGTAGACCAGTATTACAGTGCCGATATCAAGCGTCGCATACACAAGCATCGTTACGATGATGTTTCGCAGCACATGTTTGGAGAGTATCTTCATTGTTCCGATTCCCGATAGCCTGGCCGCTTCTATGTAGTTCTGATGAGCAACTCTCAGTGCCTCTCCTCGCGCGAGCCTTGCATAAGGTGGCCACCAGATTATCATCAGTGCAATCATCATGTTCGTCACGCCCACCCCCAGAACTATGCCTATTGCCATTGCGAGTACGAGCGCGGGTAGTGCGAATATTACGTCAGTGAATCTCATCAAGACCTCGTCTAAGAGACCGCCTCGAAAGGCCGCGATCGAACCAATCATAGCCCCAACAGCCAGGGCAACACCGACGACAACAAGACTGACCGCGACGTCGTTGGGTGTCGCTACTACTATGCGACTGAACACGTCGCGCCCTCCAACGTCCGTTCCTAACAGATGGGCTGACGATGGCGGCGCAAGCGGCGGCCCCACATTCTGAGCAATCGGGTTATATGGCGTTAGCTGGATTCCGAACAGGTTCGACAGCGTTACAGCCGATGCCGTTAGAATGAAGCCGACGACTATGACAGTTCCAATGAGTGCCTCTTTGTTTCTTGATATCAACCGGAGCGAACCGAACAACCTTGTCCTAGTATTGGGTTTCATTTACGCGTCAACCTAACCGCACTTGAGGATCTACGATAGCGTACAGAATATCCGCTGCTAGATTTGTCACCACGATCATCACGGCGAACACTATCGTCGTGCCGAGTATGCCCGGATAGTCCTGGCCGACTAGGGCCTGCACAACATATTGTCCCATGCCTGGATATGAGAAGATGTTTTCGACAAATATGGTTCCCGTAATAAGCCATGTAACCATGAGCGAAGAAATCGAAACCACGGAAATCATTGCGTTTCTTAACGCGTGTTTGAAAAACACAGTATTCTCGTCCAATCCCTTCGCTCTGGCCGTGCGAATGTAGTTCGCGTGCATAACATCAAGCAAGGTACTTCGCAGGACGCGGGTTAGAACTCCGAAAGTTACGAGCGCTAGTGCCATGCTAGGAAGGATCATGTGCCTCAAAGCGCTTAGCAGATATGGGACGTTGCCTTCGATTGCAGCATCCAGAATGGGAAGCCCAGTTATGATGCTCGGGCTGTTTAGTTGAATATCGAAGGCACCTCCAGTTGGAAGGAGGTTGAGCTTGAACGCGAATACAATCAGCAGGACCAGCGCGACGAAAAATGGTGGAGACGAATAACCCGCCAAATAGAAAGCGCGAATACAAGTGTCCGGCGTTCTGTGCTGGTACTTCGCCGAAACAACACCCAAGAGTACGCCGAGTATAACAGAAATCAAGAACGCGAACAGAGCGATCTGCAAAGTGAAAGGCAAAGTTGTTCCAATAACCGAAATCACAGGCTCGAAACCGCGTGACGGTGAGAATCCTAAATTGCCTTCGAGTAGGTTGATTACGTAATAATAGAATTGAATTGGGATTGGATCATTGAGATGGTATTTCGCTGCGTAAAGCACCGCCAGTTCCGGGTGCATGCTTGCGCTCTTGCCGAGCCAAGCGGCCACGGTGTTTCCTCCTAGACTGCGCGATAGTGTGAATGTGATGGTAACTACGCAAATGAGCACCAGTATTCCAAACAGAAGCCGGCGAAGGATGTAGCGAAACGGATTCATCCGAAAAGCGCCTTAGGTTTTTGTCAACCTTCCGCCCTGTTTCCCGAACCCTGCTTTCAAGGGCTTACCTCTCGAATCCGCATCGTCTGCGGGGGAAGTATTGTTCCCGCGAAGAGCATAGTGTGAGGTCTGCAATACGGCACATATATAATGCTTGGCTGCCTTTCGCGAACAAGTCAACGCAGCAGGATAGCAACACAGGTGAAGGTCGCATCTGGAACACCAGACATAGTTTCCTTCAGCCGACTACCCAGGCTTATGCAAAATGCTAAGACGTGTGCCGCGGAATCGAGTCGACCTGTCCTTGTATCATCGACGGAACACTTCGCTGAAGAGATTGATCCAATCAACCTTTTTGCCAATAGCATTCGGCTTCACGACGAATCCTACTTCTGGGGTATTCCCGTTGAACAATCCTGGACTATTGGTGCTGGTACCGAGGCCAATGTAACCGTAGGGGGAAACGATAGGTTTCAACGAGCGAAAACGTCGATCGAAGGAATATTCAATTCCTCGATTGTAGATGGAGAGGGACCCCTTTTCATTGGAGGATTCAGGTTCGACGAAAGATCTCAGCCCAACGGTAATTGGTTCGGATTCTACGACGGTTTGCTAAGCCTTCCAAGAATCGTCCTATCTAGAAGCCGACATAACACCTCTTCAACTCTCAATGTATTTGTGAACGGCGACACGGATGTTGAGACAAGTTACACTCGAATCTTGGGCGAACTCGCGTCTCTACTCGGACAGCCTAACTCTGAAAGCGCTGGAAGCGCGGCTGAAGTAATGGAGGAGACTCCACGCGAGCAATGGCGGATGGGCGCCAGCAGGGCATTGCAGGCGGTCAAAGAAGGAACGCTTCAGAAAGTTACGCTGGCACGAATGGCCAGAGCCCACTCTCAATTGCCGATCGCTCCAAGCCGGGTTCTTCGTAGCCTAGTTGAGAACTATCCACAGTGTCACGTATTCGCAATTCGACGTGCAGGGGCAAGTTTTGTTGGTGCTTCCCCTGAAGAGCTCGTGAGTCTACATGGCAACTCGGTTAGATCAATTTGCCTTGCAGGTTCCGCTCCTAGAGGCGTCTCGGAGTATGAGGACTCGCATTTCTCGGAAGGTCTTCTCGGATCGGCTAAAGAACAGGAGGAGCATGAGATTGTAGTTGATTGGGTTTCAAATCGTATGGGACCACTTTGTCGAAGTCTGGGGTGGAATAAATCGCCCGAAGTGTTCAGGCTAGGAAACGTTCAACATCTCGCAACTCAATTCGTCGGCACCGCTAAAGATGGCACCCATGTCCTAGACCTTGTGAGAGCACTTCATCCAACCCCTGCAGTGGGAGGGATGCCTTTGGAGCCTGCTCTGGAAATGATTAGACGGGTTGAGGGGTTTGATCGCGGTTGGTATACGGGGCCAGTGGGATGGGTGGATAGACATGGTTTCGGCGAGTTCGCCATCGCGCTTCGCTGCGCACTTATTCGCGAGAGCGATGCGTATCTGTATGCAGGAGCTGGAATCGTGTCAGCCTCCGACGCGGACCGTGAGTATGAGGAGACCACATTGAAGCTCAAACCCTTGCTAACTGCCCTCGGTGTACGGTGAAACTGAACTTGGCCGAACGAAACCTGGCCTTCTCAGACGCATTCATAGACGAGCTTGGGCGATCTGGAGTACATCACGCATGCATCTGCCCAGGATCACGCTCAACGCCGCTAGTTTTCAGCTTGGCGAGGAGTTCTCAGATCAAGTCCTGGGTGCACTTGGATGAGAGATCTGCCGCCTACTTCGCGCTCGGAGTAAGTCAAGCGCTTCATGAGGCAGTCGCCGTCCTCTGCACGTCTGGCACAGCTGCCGCGAACTTCTATCCCGCGATCATTGAAGCACACTATTCACACGTACCACTCATAGTTCTGACCGCGGATCGGCCTCCCGAGCTCTTGGAGTGGGGCGCCAACCAGACGATCGATCAAAACAAAATGTATGCCGGGCAAGTGAAATGGTCAGTCAACATAACACCTCCAGACCCTACACCTGAACTACTAAGATACGTCCGAGAGACAGCATGCCGAGCCGTAGCCGAAGCAACTGGATCTCCAGCGGGTCCAGTCCATCTCAACTTTCCATTCAGAGAACCCATTGTAGCGGAGAAAATTCCTCCGATGTCTCAAGACGGCAGAATTCATGCCCGCGCGTACACTGAAGTCAATCTGGGCTACTCTTCACCTGACAACAATACACTCGTTCGAGTAGCCAAGAAGCTGCAAAAATCTTTGAGAGGGATCATAGTGTGTGGCCCTCAATACAACTCCGACTTTCCAATGTCGGTCGCTGCCTTGGCCAGCAAATTGGAGTTCCCAATCCTCGCTGACCCTCTCTCACAAATACGCTGCGGACTGCACAATCGAACTAACGTCATCGATTGCTACGACGCGTTCTTGCGTTCAGAA
>Ga0335081_10022386_pt1 | contig 10227 bp, 7 predicted proteins | sample Lox_Sample_35_FD_206713 | JGI IMG/M metagenome (GOLD analysis project Ga0335081, IMG submission 206713) | Soil microbial communities from Loxahatchee National Wildlife Refuge, Florida, United States - Lox_Sample_3.5 | ecosystem: Environmental > Terrestrial > Soil > Wetlands | place: USA: Florida...
ATTGCGCAGGCCCGCAAGGATATGCCATGGCGTGGCGATCACGAAAAATAGCGCCAGGCCCGTTACCAGGCGAAACTCGCGCCACCGCCGCCACTCGCCGGTCCACACCAGGTATATGAAAGCGGCTCCGCCCGGGAATACCAGTGCGATCAGTCCTTTCGTCAACACTCCAAGTGCCATGCAGACGTATCCGGCGTACCACCTCCAGGCCTCATTGCGAGTTTCTAACGCCGTCAGAAAAAAGTAGAGTGATGCAGCGATCAGCAAGCTCAGCAGAACATCTGGTATCAGGATGCGCGTGAACAGGAACACTCCCGCCGCTGTATAGACGAATGCTGCGGAATAAACTCCTGCCTGTTCTCCGAATGCGCGGCGGGTCCAGACCAACGCGAGCAAACCGAGGAGCAATACCGAAAGCGCCATGGGGAGGCGCGAGGAAAATTCATTTACTCCAAAGATGTGATAGGCCACCGCCACGAGCCAATACGGCAAAGGAGCCTTTTCCAGATAGCGCACTCCGTTTACGTGGAGCGTGACGTAGTCACCGGTAACGAACATTTCGCGGGCCGCCTCGGCGTGGGTACTGTCAGCGTCGTCGAGTAGCGGAGGCGAGAACAAAGCTCCGAAATAGACAGCAGCGAAGACAACGATCAGTGCCAGATAGGAGAATGATCTCTTCTGAGTCGAAAGATTGCATTCGCCTTCAGAGCGTGGTGGCGTTGAGATAGCGCTCAATGAGTGTGAACCTATACAAGGGTACAAAGGACAAGCGAAGCCCGCAAGCGCCTGGACATCAATTTGAACCAGCAGGCAAACCTGACTTCCGGCTTTCGAAGAACCTCCACTTGTCCATACCGGCGGGGACGGCAACGTCAAAAAATCCGACCATCATTTCGTCGGATGTCTGATCGCCCCATATGACCGTTCTTGTAGGGTCGGGATTGTGCGGGTTGTTTTTCGAATTGTCGTACCACGCAATCGCGCGCAACTTTGTTCCAGCCTTTAGCAGACGAGGTTCAGCCAACTTGTAGCTGAGCTGCCAGTGAAAGTGATAATTCACGCGCAGCAAGACTTCTATGCTCCCATCATCATGAACGATGTCGTATTCAAAGCGCTTGCCTCGCAGATGCATGTGTGGGAACAGGCTGAGCAAAGTCGCATCATTTGGAAGCGAGCCTTGAACTTCAACCCTAAAATCGTCAGCGCCCGGCGGAATGATCAGGGCGTGATTGTTCAGTTGCAATGTAATGACGCGCTGTTTCGGCGTCGTCTTCGCAAACACAAGGCCGATACGTGTCTGGTCCAGATCGGCTTTTCCGTTGGTTGTGTAGTGCATTTGGAAGACGAGATCGGAACCTGCGGGAACGAACTTTGCCATGCTCTCCGGCCACAGGTCGGGCGAACTTCCGGGAGCGTAGACAAGCAGCAGATCGCTCGTGGTCTCGTGCGCCTGGCGCCTCTCGGTCGGATCGCTCAATGTCGATGCCGTGAATGGCTCACCGACCGGTGCATGCCGCAGCCACTGCGAATCTGGCGGCCGAATGTATACCACCGCGTGATGGACGTGCGCCGGACTACCGGCACGAAATTCTGACATCTGTATCCATCGGTCTTCCGCAAAATGCGTGGGGACGATCTCGTACGTGTATTCGACCTCGCCTTCTGCCGGAATTTTCACCGGCGTTGGCATCTTCACAACAAGATCTGGTTGAGGGATGTTCCAGCCTTGAGCCCATTTGCGCGGCGGTGGGGCATCGCCAGAATTCCCTGGCAGTGCCCCGGCTGCGTTCCAAGACAAAATAGTTGCGACTTCCTGCTCAGACAGCGACGGATCATTCGAGAACTTTCCAAACCTCCGGTCTGCAAACCATGGCGGCATCATCTTTGTTTCGACGGCACGAGCAACGGCTCCCGCCCACGGCTGAGTCTGCTCATAGGTCACAAAAGGCATTGGTGCGACTTCTCCCGGACGATGGCAGCTCTGGCAATGACCCTGCAAGATCGGGAGCACGTCCTTATAGAAGGTCGGGGATTGGGGCTTAGCCGATTGCGCAGATGGCGGATTTGTTTTTTGTGATGTAACTCCGAGCGGCATCACCAAGAATGACGCGAGAAATGCGGTCGCGATTCTATTCACGATCGTAAGAACTCCAGTGTCAATGCCCAGGACTGTCGCGCCGCAGCAGGCTGGTAAGCGGCACGCTCGTCGCAGAAGAACCCATGGTCCGCGTTCGAGAAAACAACATTTACATACGTTTTGTGGGCGCTATCGAGGGAGTCGGTCACCGCTTTGCGGTGCTCTGGTGTGATGTTTTTATCACGGCCAGCCCAGATCATCAGAGCAGGCCCATGCAGCTTGCCTGTGCGATCAAGTAACCCTTGAGCAATTCCGCCACCGTAGTAGGAGACCGCAGCCCGCAACGGAACAACTGCATTCGCGAGAAAAGAGATTCGGCCGCCCATGCAGTAACCGACAGAGGAGATCTGATCGCTCAACACCATCTGCTGCGTGCGGAGCCATTCATAAGTGCTTTGAACGTCTGCTGTGGCGGCTTCATTCGTTACCGCCTGATAATGTGGCATGACGGAAGGAAAATTCTTATAGTCGCCTTCAAATCCCGGCGGCGCAGTTCGATGAAACAGTTCTGGCGCAATCGCCACATAACCCTCCGCTGCGAAGCGATCGGTCAAGTTGCGAATATGCGAATTCACACCATAGGCCTCCTGAAAGACGATGAGGCCCGGGTACTGCGCCTTGGCCCTGGGGCGTGCCACATAGGCCATCATTGATGTGCCATCGGATACCTTTAGCTCGATTTTGTCACTTACGATCTCGTTCTTCTGCACAACTTCCATTCCTCTCTCACGCCCTTGGTTAAGTCTCGCACATTGTGACTGTGAGCTGTAACACAGCAGATTTCGGTCAAAAATGCTAAATTCATCAATTCATGTCCGCGCCAAATTCCAACTTCATCCGCGCCTGCAAGTCGCAACCAGTCGACCGCACCCCAGTCTGGTTTATGCGGCAAGCCGGACGCTACATGGCCGAGTACCGCGCGATCCGGAAGCAGCATTCGCTGCTGGAAATCTGTAAGAAACCTGCTTTGGCCGCGCAGGTCACGATCGAGGCCGCGGAAATTCTCGGCGTCGATGCCGCCATCATTTTTGCGGATCTCTTGCTCCCGCTCGAGGTCATGGGCCTGCCCTTTCATTTCTCGGCGGGTGAAGGACCGGTCATCGAGAAGCCCGTCCGCAGCAAAGAAGATATTGCCAATTTGCGCACGGACCGCTGGGCTGAACTCGGCTACGTTTCAGAAGCTGTCGCTTTGGTCGCTAAGCATTTTGACAATCGCGTTCCGGTCATCGGTTTTTGCGGAGCTCCTTTCACTCTGGCCAGCTACATGATCGAGGGCGGCGGATCACGAAACTACGTTCACGCGAAGAAAATGATGTACAACCATCCTGCGGACTGGGATGCCCTCATGGGCAAACTCGTTGCCGTGACGTCGGCTTACTCGGCCGAGCAAGTGCGCGCGGGTGCCGATGCGATTCAGATCTTCGATAGCTGGGTCGGATGTCTTAGCGTTGAAGACTATCGTCGCTACGTTCTTCCGCACGTAAAAAAGATGGTGAAAGAGTTGCAGAATACGGGCGTGCCGATCATCTACTTTGGCACCGACAGCGCGACGTTGTTGCCGTCAATGAAAGAGACTGGAGCGGACGTGATTGGTCTGGACTGGCGCATTCCACTGGATGAAGGCTGGAAGCGCATCGATCACGACGCCGCTGTGCAAGGGAACCTCGATCCAGTCTTGCTGTTCGCGGACTGGAACGAATTAAAGTCACGCGCCGAAGATGTCCTTCGTCGTGCCGGCGGACGCCCGGGTCACATCTTCAATCTAGGTCATGGCATTCTTCCCGAGACGCCAGTGGAGAATGTGAAGAACCTTGCCCGGTTCGTGCAGGAGTATTCAGGCGCCGCTTCGAGCATCGGACGTCCGGTTTCCACTAAGAAAACCAGCGCGCGCCAACGATGAAGCGAATTGCCATTATCGGCGGCGGCATCTCCGGACTATCGGCCGCGTTTGCTCTTGAAGAGCAGAAAAAATCTGGCAGAGAACTCGAATATGTTCTGTATGAAGCTTCACCCCGATTGGGTGGAGTGCTCCGGACCGAACTGATCGACGGATGCCTTGTCGAAGCTGGCCCCGATTCGTTTGTTACGGAAAAACCCTGGGCGGCTGATCTCTGCAGAACGCTGGGTTTGGGCGATCAACTGATCGGATCGAACGATGCGGATCGCAAGACATACATCCTGACGCGCGGCCGCCTAGTTGAGATGCCTGATGGCCTGATGTTCATGGTCCCCACCAAAATTATGCCGACTGGATTTTCATCACTGTTTTCCTGGAAAACTAAGCTCCGCATGTCTCAGGAACTCTTCCATCCGCCGCGAGCCGTAGATCACGACGAGTCTGTCGCAGAATTCGTCGAGCGCCATTACGGGCGAGAGATGGTGGACCGTCTTGCGGATCCGCTGCTGTCGGGTGTGTATGGAGGAGAATCCGCCAGCCTGAGCGTGCGCGCGGTGCTTCCCCGATTTGCCGAAATGGAGCGCACTCATGGCAGCTTGGGCCGAGCCATGCTCGCGGCACGCAAGAAGACGCCAAAGGGTCAGCGGAAAGCTGGTGCGCCGCTCTTCACGTCGCTGAAGCAAGGAATGCAGCATCTGGCGGAAGGGGTGGTCGCAAGACTCTCTCCAGACGTTCTTCTGACTAATACGCCGGTGCAGGCTATCCAGCGCGAGGATCTTGGATGGGTTGTGTCGGCGGGCATGCAATCAGATCAGTTCGACGCGGTCATCCTCGCCCTTCCCGGGCCAGCCGCAGCAAATGCACTGCGGATGGTAAGTAAAGAGCTCGCGGCTGAACTCAGTGCGGTCGAGTACAGTTCATCCATAACGGTCGGACTTGGCTATGACGCCGACGTCCGCCACTCCCTTCCACCCGGCTTTGGATTCCTGGTGCCGCGAAGCGAAGGCAAGCGACTCCTCGCAGCCACATTCGTTCACAACAAGTTCCCACATCGAGCCCCGGACGATCGGGCGCTACTCCGCTGCTTCTTTGCCGGAAGTAATGCTGAGAATGTCTGGCCCCTCAGTGACGAGCAGATTATTGGAATCGTTCGGAACGAATTGCAGCAGATTATTGGATTGCGCTCGGCTCCGCTATTTGCTCGAGTCTACAAATGGAAATCCGCGATGGCGCAGTACAGCGTCGGACATCTTGAGCGTCTCGAACGCATTGAGCGACTCCGCCAGCAACTCCCGGGTTTAGCATTGGCGGGCAATGCTTACAAGGGCATCGGTGTGCCGGATTGCGTTCGGTCCGGCCGTGAGGCTGCGAAACAGGTACTGGAAATGTAATGTTTCGTGTGAAAGCTAAGCGGCGTGTGATGCACTATCCTCGGTCAGGATCCGATCACTAGTATGCGTCTCGGGGATCGGGAGACGCACAATAACGCAGGTTCCGTGCCCGCCGGAACTTATGTCCAATGTTCCGTCTAATTGACGGATGCGCTCTTGCATTCCGCGAACACCAACGCCTGGCGTTCCTGCGGCTGTTAGTTCATGCAGTTTCTTCGGTGGAATGCCCTTGCCCTTGTCTTCGATCTCAACGGTCACTTCGCATTCGCTATTCCGAAGCCGGATCCTCGCGACCGGGCTCTCTGAATGCCGATGAATGTTCGTCAGGCACTCCTGCACAACGCGGAAAATTGCGGTTTCGATTTCTGCCGGAAATCGTGCGACATCCTCTGCCATGTCAAGGTCAACTTTGATTCTGCTGCGCTGGGAGAATCCGTTGACATACCAGCGCAAAGCTGAAGACAGGCCGAGTTCGTCCAGAAGAGGAGGGTGCAGCAGATGCGAAATCGTCCGCACCTCGGTGACCATGTCTCGCACCAGGCATTCACTGTCAGTGAGCGCTGCGGCAGTTCTAGCGAGCTGTTCCACATCGGACCGGACGCTCGACAGATTCATGCTGAGCGCGGCAAGAGTCTGGCCGACACTGTCGTGCAACTCGCGGGCGATGCGGCGCCGCTCCTCGTCTTGAAGCTGCATGAGACGCGCCGATAAATCGCGCAGATTGCGATTGACCGCGTCTAGATCCGCAGTTCGTTCCTCAACTCTGAGCTCGAGTTCGTCCTGGGCCCTCAAGAGCAAGGCATTTTGTCTACGTCTGATCTCGCCCATGAATATGATTAGAGCGGAGGATGCGAGAAAGGTCAGAAGGCTGAGCTGATCCAAAGGAGCGAGTCGCGGCAAAAAATGACGAGTGGGCTGAAATCCGTAGGCTGCTCCCAGCGCTGAGAGGATCGTCACAAGGATTGAAGGAACAAGCCCGCAGTACCACGCCGAGAAAGCGACCGCGGGGAACAAAACAAAATATGCGAGGCGATCTCCCGCCAACAATATATTTAAGCCAATACAAACCGCAATGGCGGCAATCAGAGCCGCCACCGAGAACACGTAGCGTAGCAGAGTATTCCTAGAGATTCGCGCAGAAAGCGATCTATCGCTTCCCATCGTTCCCCACCCTCCGGAAAGGTTTACGCATGAACGAGGTGGCGAATAAAGCGCTGCATTGAAAGCAACGCCCGAGCAAACAGCGTTAGCTAATAATAGCAGGAAAGCACAGGATTACAGCGGCAAGGTTATAAGCATCGTCCGCAATTTCTGCACTACGCGGAAACCTGTCTGATCTTGCTTTCCTCCCTGCGCAGGCGGGCCAGCACCAGACGGATCTCGTCGTAAGTAACTTCCGGTGGAAGAAGGTCTTTTAAAGGTTTCAGTGCCTTGATGGCATTCAGCCCCGTCTGCCTGCAAGCCGTTTCGATCACAGCGTGCTTATTGCGATCAATCCAATCTTCATGGAACTCCAGCTCGCCTGTTTCCACTAAGACCGCTACGGCGTTGATAATTGTTCCAAGCTGTCTTCCGCGAATCTCGGCGATCTCCGGCAAAGTCTTACCTTGTGAAATCAATTGCAATGTTTCGATTGCCGGAGCCGTTTTCTTCTGTGGAATTTCTGCGGCACGCGCACCTTCTCCAAAACGCTGTATTGCAGTGAGAATTCCGTGCCCAAACATCTCGGCTTTTCGTTCGCCGATCCCGGTAATGGTTCTAAGTTGCTCGATCGACGAAGGCTTGACGCGGCAAATCTCTTCGAGCGTGGTGTCGTGCAGAATGACGAACGCCGGCATGCCTCGCTCCTTGGCAGTTAGACGCCTCCACTCGCGCAGGTACTCGCGCAACTCCGAGTCAACTTGGGAATCGGAAGCAGGTGCAGAGTCAGCCTTACTCGTGAACACCCGGCGAACTGCGGATTGGCTCTGCGCGACGGTCAGCCATCCCGGGGTAGTGCCGCAAACATCGCAGGCCTTACAGGATTCCCACCTGGGGGTCTCTCCGAAGTGCGCGCAGATCTGCCGGTGACGGCAGTTGCGCGACTCCGCAAACTCCCGGATTTTGTAGTAGCGTTGCCAAGCGCGGTCGCGTTCAGTGGAGTCTAGAATTTTGTTGGCGAAATAACCCAACAAACCGGCATCCTGCTTACGCCAGAGCAGCAGGCAATCGGCCGATTTTCCGTCGCGGCCAGCGCGGCCGGCTTCCTGATAGAACTGTTCAATCGATTTCGGCAATGCCAGATGAATTACGGCCCGCACATTCGCTTTGTTAATCCCGAGGCCGAACGCGATGGTCCCCACCAGCACCCGGACCTCGTCTGACATCCACCGCTCCTGATTCCGCCGCCGCTCATCGTTTTGCATCTTGGCGTGATAGGGAACAGCCGCGATTCCCTGGTCTTCGAGAAAATCTACCGTTTCCTCGACCTTGGCGATCGTGGGCGAATACACGATTACATTGCCCTCAACATAGTTCTCAAGCGCACTCAGGAGAAACTTTGTATGTTCTGTGTTGTCGCACTCTCGTACGAGATAACGCAAATTTGGCCGATAAAAGCTGGCGATGTACTTATCAGGATTACGCAATGCGAGTTGTGCCAGAATGTCGTGCCGCACGTGCCGCGTGGCGCTTGCAGTGAACGCGGCAATTGGGCGGTCTGGAAAAACTCCGCGCAGCCGGCTGAGCTGCCGGTATTCCGGGCGGAACTCGTGTCCCCATTCCGAGATGCAATGCGCCTCGTCGATCGCAAAGAAGGAAATCGGCACTTGCTGCAGCCAGCTGAGCGTGTCCCCGCGCTGAAGGCGCTCCGGCGAGAGATAGAGCAACCGGTAAGCGCCCTGGCACGCTTCGCGTATTACCTGACTCTGGTCCTCGTGGGTCAGCGAACTGTTCAGCACAGCGGCGGGAATTCCCATCTGACCCAATTGCGTCACTTGATCCTGCATGAGGGCGATCAGCGGAGAGATTACGACTGAAGTGCGATCCGACATTGCCGCCGGCAATTGATAGCAAAGCGACTTGCCGCCTCCGGTAGGCATCACAACGCAGATGTCGTGACCCGCCAGCAAGCTGCGCACGATCTTCTCCTGCAAAGGCCGGAACTCGCTATACCCCCAATAGCGGCGTAGCGGTCCAAGCAGATCGAAATCGGACGCCATAAAGCAAGTATAGGGGCACCGCGGGTGTCGGGAGACATATCGATTCCTCGGATAATGGGGCCGAATCCCAAAACAGAACCCAGTGCTGCCATCCGCCAAAAGAACCAACCCTTCCTCAATCGTCGACATCAGATGCCCGGGGATTCCGCATTGTCAAACTCCGATCTAACATCGCTTCTGTTTGTCCTTCTTGTGCTCGTTGGCCTGGCGCAATTGCTTGGGTGGGTCTTCGCGAAGCTACGACAGCCGAAAGTTGTCGGCGAGATCGCTGCAGGAATCTTGCTCGGTCCCTCCTTGCTCGGTCGATTCGCCTTTACGTCACGATTTTCTGACGGCACACTCCATCACTCTGCGGTCCTGAACTTTGTGTATTGGTTAGGGCTGCTGTTGCTGATGTTTTTATCGGGAGCCGAAACCCGGAGCCTATTTACGCGAGAAGAACGAAGCGAAGTTGGCTGGCTCACAATCGTCGGCACTGGAATTCCGTTTGTCCTTGGACTATTGCTTGGGCCATGGCTGATTCGTCCCGCGCTGGCGGGAGCGAACGGCAATCGATATTCATTAGTCATCATCCTCGCCGTGGGAGTGGCGGTGACCTCCGTCCCGGTGGTTTCAAAGATCTTTGCCGACCTCAAAATCCTGCACACACGCTTCGCACGTTTGGTGCTCGGCGTCGCCGTGCTCGAAGACATCGTGTTGTGGTTGGCATTGGCCATTGCGACCGCCATCACCGGGAAGAACGCGTTGAATCCGCGGGAAATGTCGTTCCATTTGGCTGCAACTGTGGTGTTCTTCGCACTGGGACTGACGGTCATCCCTCGAGTCGTAAAGAGGATCAACAAATCCGAATTCAACATTCTCGCGAAGCATTCGCCCGTGGCTTATGCCATCGCAGTTCTGCTGGGTTATTGCGTCGTAGCGGGAGCTCTAGGCGTGAGTCTTGTATTTGCGGCATTTCTCGCCGGTTTTGCCGTGGTTCACAAGAAACGCAGGCTGTTCGCCGAATCGCTGGATGCAATTGGTAAGGTTTCTTTTGCGTTTTTTATCCCCGTTTACTTTGCGCTGGTCGGATTCAAAATCGACCTGGTCCGGGGCTTTTCCCTGGGGATGCTGCTGGCCTTCCTTCTGGGAAGTTGCCTGATCAAAGTTCTCTCCGTTTCACTGGCGGGAAGGTTCGCAGGATTTCGTGGTCTCGACCTAGTCAATCTGGCAATTACCACCAACGCACGAGGCGGCCCAGGAATCGTTCTTGCCAGCGTAGCCTTCGAGGCTGGGATTATCAGCCCAAAGTTCTATACGACACTTGTACTGGCGGCGATCATCACTTCGCAGATAGCCGGCGCGTGGTTGGATTACGTCCTGCGAAAGGGCTGGGATCTCTTAACGCCAAAAGACGAAGCGTCCATCAGCCTTGAGGAAACCGGCGAGACCCGGTCTGCCGCTTAGCGCTGCCTCGCCGTCTGTTTCGCACAGAACACCACATCTAAATTCAGTGTCATAGTTCTTTCCAGCTATTGCCAGCTAAGTTTGGAATGCGTAGCTTGATGCGATCTTTCGAGGAGGATCGCATCAGTCTCCGCAACGCAGTGATGTCGCTAGTCA
>Ga0335081_10022389_pt1 | contig 10227 bp, 8 predicted proteins | sample Lox_Sample_35_FD_206713 | JGI IMG/M metagenome (GOLD analysis project Ga0335081, IMG submission 206713) | Soil microbial communities from Loxahatchee National Wildlife Refuge, Florida, United States - Lox_Sample_3.5 | ecosystem: Environmental > Terrestrial > Soil > Wetlands | place: USA: Florida...
AGGATTATCCTGATCAACAACCTGATAAACGGCGGCGTGGGGTCTGCAATCGCCAGGGGATACAAATGGTGCCTTGACCACCAGATCTTCTGTACGGCCGTAATGGCCGGCGACGGACAGATGGATCCTGCAGAACTCGAGTCTATCTGCCGCCCCGTAGTTGAAGAAGGAGTGGATTACGTAAAAGGGAATCGATTGATTCATCGGAGCGCCTGGATTGTCGTCCCCAAGACAAGATATATAGGAAATTCGATTCTCTCAATCCTCACAAAGATCGCCTCCGGATACTGGCACGTATCGGACACGCAGTGCGGGTATACCGCTATTTCCTTGAATGCACTGGAGGGAATAAGGATCCATGACATCTATCGCAGCTACGGGATGCCGAACGATCTTTTGGTGAAGCTAAATATCGCCCACTGCACGGCCAAGGAGGTCGGCATCAAGCCTGTCTACAACGTTGGAGAACAGTCGAAGATGAGGGTTGGCCGGGTGATACCGAAGATTTCCTGGCTCCTCCTCAAGTTATTTTTCAAGCGGCTGTGGATAAAGTATCTCTTGAAGGATTTTCATCCCCTTTTTCTATTGTATCATTTGTCGTTTCTTTTAGGCATCGTAGCAATCCCCTATGCGATCAAGATCGCGGATATCGTCCTTTTCACTCATGATAACGTCTCGCCGCTTACGATGCTGGCCTTTGGATTTCTCTTCATCAGCTCTTTTCAATCACTCCTTTTCGCCATGTGGATGGACATTCAGGACAATGAAAGGTTGTACAAGTAAACCATGAAAAAGCGAGCACATAACGGCACCCCGAATATCGCGGTCATAGGAACAGGCTACTGGGGCAAGAACCTGGTCAGAAATTATGCGGACCTCGGAGCCCTAAAGCTGATCTGCGACAGGAGCGAATCACTTCTTTCTGAGATGCAAAAGCGGTATCCCGGAATCGAGACCTGCGTTGCCCTGAATGATGTGCTTGCGAGAAAGGACATTGCCGCAGTCGCAGTCGCTACGCCTGCCGAAACACATTTCACTATAGCCCGTGAGGCGCTCCTCGCCGGAAAGCACGTATACGTGGAAAAGCCACTCGTCCTCCTGGAGAGCCAGGCCGCGGAGCTCATTGACCTCGCACGGGAACAGGAGCTGACTCTCATGGTCGGGCACCTACTCCAGTATCATCCTGCATTTGTAAGATTGAAGGAACTCGCGGCCCTGGGGGAGATGGGGAGGATCAACTATATCTATTCCCACCGTCTCAACCTGGGAAAGATCAGGCGAGAAGAGAATATCCTCTGGTCCTTTGCGCCGCATGACGTCTCGATGATACTCGCACTTGCAGGAGAGGAACCGGAGAGCGTGCTCGCGACAGGCGGAAATTATCTCCACCGAAAGATTGCCGATGTCACGACGACACATCTGGAGTTTCCATCGGGTCTCAAGGCCCATATCTTTGTTTCATGGCTCCATCCCGTGAAGGAGCAAAAGCTTGTCGTAGTCGGTGAACGGAAGATGGCGGTCTTTGACGACACGAGGACGTGGAGTGAAAAACTTCTCGTCTACCCTCATGAGATCAAGTGGCAGAACTATGTCCCTGTGCCGTCTTCGGCGACACCGGAATGTATCAGCGTTGCCGAGGTGGAACCGCTCAAAGTCGAGTGCGAACATTTTCTGCGCTGCATTATGACGGGTGAGGCACCCGTTACGGACGGCAGTGAGGGACTCAGGGTCCTCAAGGTCTTAAACGCGAGCCAACGTTCGTTAAACGCTTACGGAAAGAAGATCGATATCAAGCCGTCAACAGCGCTAACGGCTTCTGCAGGAACAATATCGGGCAGCTACGTTCATCCGACAGCAATCATCGAGGACAACGTATCGATAGGGGAAGGAACCCGGATCTGGCATTTCTCCCATGTCCTGCCCCGGGCTACAATCGGCACTAACTGCAACATAGGTCAGAATGTAGTTATCGGTCAGGATGTAGTCATAGGAAATTCATGCAAGGTTCAGAACAATGTCTCCGTTTACAAGGGCGTCACCATCGAGGACAACGTATTCTGCGGACCGAGCATGGTCTTCACCAATGTCTTCAATCCGCGCGCCAACATAAGCCGCATGAGCGAATTGAGGCCCACACTGATCAAGAAGGGCGCAACCCTCGGAGCCAATTGCACGGTTGTCTGCGGGCACACGATAGGCCGCTCCGCATTCGTGGGAGCAGGCGCCGTGGTGACGAAGGACGTTCCCGATTACGCCCTCATGGTAGGAAACCCCGCCAGACGCACGGGATGGATATGCGAATGCGGAGAAAAGCTCCCGAAGAACCTGAAGTGCAAGGCATGTAAGAAGAAATACGCTCTATCGAAAAAGGGGCTGAAGATCGCATGAAGGGGGTTAATCCATGAAGGTTCCGTTTGTCGATCTTCAGGCTCAGTACAGGTCGATCAAGCATGAGATAGACGAGGCCATTGCCGGGGTAATCGCGAGGACCTCGTTCATCGGCGGCTCATATGTTGCTCAGTTTGAAGAAGCCTTTGCCTCTTACTGCAAGTCTCAGTACTGCATCGGCGTGGGAAACGGGACGGACGCCATCTACATAGCCCTCCGCGCCCTAGGCATCGGGCCGGGAGACGAGGTAATCACAGCAGCAAATTCCTTCATAGCCACGTCCGAGGCAATCACCATGACTGGCTCCAGGGTCGTCTTTGCCGACGTCGACCCGATGACTTACAACATCGACACGGAACGGGTATCCCGCCTCATCACAAAAATGACGAAGGCGATAATTCCGGTTCATCTCTACGGCAGGCCAGCCGATATGCCGGCTATCGAGAGTATCGCCGCGAAGCAGGGCATCATGATCCTGGAAGACGCCGCGCAGAGATTAACGGACGCCGAGCAGGCACATTCGGCCACGCGGCATGCTTCAGCTTCTATCCGGGCAAGAACCTCGGGGCTTACGGCGATGGCGGGGCAATCGTTACCAGTGATGAAACACTCGCGAAAAAATGTCGGATGATCGCCAATCACGGGCGGATCGATAAATACGACCATGAGCTGGAAGGCGTAAACAGCAGGCTTGACGCCATGCAGGCCGCCATATTGAGTGCAAAACTGAAACATCTTGAGGCGTGGACGGAACGAAGGAGATGGGCGGCTGGTCGCTATTGCGAACTCTTGAAGGACACGCAGGTGGTCACTCCCTCAGTCGCAAAGGGAATAAGGCACGTATACCACCTCTTCGTTGTCCGTGTCGGGAACCGTGATGCCGTGATCGCGGAACTCAAGAGCCGCGGAATCGACACCGGCATACATTATCCGATAGCGCTGCCCAACCTCCGAGCTTACAGGCATCTTGGATGCGGGCCGGAGGATTTTCCTGTTGCAACTAAATACGCAAATGAGATATTGAGCCTGCCCATGTTTCCCGAGATCACTGAGGAGCAGATCGAATACGTCTGCACTCAACTGAAGAGTATCATCGGCGGGTGAGGGGAAGTGTCGTATGCTTAAAATCGCGCAGATTGGAGTCGGCTACTGGGGGCCGAATATCCTGAGGAATCTCGTTGAAAGCAAGAGATGCCGAGTGACCGCCGCAGTCGACCTTTCCCGGGAAAGAAGGGACTATGTAGAGAGGCTTTATCCGGGAGTGAAGGTAACCGACAATGTGGACGAGGTGCTCAAGAACAAGGAGACGGACGCAGTTGTCATTGCAACGCCTGTTGCTTCCCACTTCGACCTTGCCCTGCGGGCGCTGGAAGCGGAAAAACATATACTCGTCGAGAAGCCGATGGCAAGAACCGTTCCCGAGGTAGAAGAGATCGGGAAAGCCGCCGGCAAGAAAAAGCTTGTCGCCATGGCGGGACACACCTTCCTTTTCAATGCGGCCGTACGTTACATCAAGAAACTGATCGACTCGGACGATCTGGGAGAAATCCGCTACATTTACAGCCACAGGCTTAACCTCGGACGCATACGAACCGACGTCGACGCGTTATGGAACTTTGCGCCCCACGACGTGAGCATCATCCAGTACTGGCTCGACGATGCGACACCCATTTCGGTGGTAAAGCGCGGGGTCGATTTCATACAAAAAGGAATCAATGATGTTGTCTTCATGAACATCATCTACCCTGGGAGGATCATGGCGAACATCCATGTGAGCTGGCTTGACCCCAACAAGATTCGCTCCATAACCGTGGTCGGTTCTAGGAAGATGGTCGTGTACGACGACGTTGCGGACAACAAGGTCGCAATCTTCGACAAGGGCATCGACCGCATGGCCGTCCTGGGAAAGGACATGGATTATGACGACCAGCGTTTCCCCGTCTTCAACTACCGCTCCGGCGACGTCTTGCTTCCGAAGATCGATTTTCAGGAGCCGCTGAAGGTAGAGATCGATCATTTCATCGATTGCATCGAAAAGGGAGTTGACTGCATCACAGGCGTAGAGCACGCAAAGAAGGTGGTCGCCATCCTGGCGTCTTGAGCGGAAACCGGCATCTCCGCTGCTAAGAGTTTCATCTTCAGCCTCACATGTAATGCTCAAGCTCGAGAACCGGTCCAGACGGATCGCCCTCGATGAACATCCGGAACCATATCTCCATTCCCAGAGCAAGCCAGAGGAAGAAATAGTGCCAGCGAAGCCGCGGATGGGGCGGATGATCCATGATCTTTTTTAAGTAATCGTAATTCAGTATCCCCCTCGCTTCGACACGCTCCTTCGTCAACACGCCCCCGGCGACAGCCTTCAGGTCCTTTTGAAACTGATAGTACGGGTTGAAGCTGAAACCCCATTTCCTTTTCTTAAGTGTATACTCAGGAAGGACCCCTGCCATGGCTTTTCTGAAGAGATACTTGAGACGGTTTCCTTTCATCTTCCACTCTGCCGGTATAGACATGGCAAACTGCACGAGGTCCCTGTCGAGGAAGGGAACGCGCACCTCGAGGCCGTTTGCCATGGAGGTCCGATCTTCGTTCATCAGGAAGTCCTCCTGCATTTTTGTATTGAATTCAGCCTGGAGAACCTTGTCGAGCATGCCCCCGTCACCCGTAAGGAAGAAGCGGTCAAATTGTGTGTGGGTCTTCAGGAGCCCCCGTTCCAGAAGAGCGGGGCCATAAATGTTCTTGTACGCACCGAGATCGTAATCCCAGACATTTCTCAGGATGAGATAGTACCGGGTCGGGTCCGCAACGGAGAGAAACATCTGCAGGCCGCGCCGATACTCATCGAGGGCGAGGGTGCCTGCCGCATTCTCCAGCGCAAAGATGAACCGGCCGATCGGACGGAACATCCAGGGATCGAGGGCCTTCGGCACTGCGGGATAAATGCAGCTCGCCGGGTAGATGTATCTGTGTAGTTGGTAGCCCGCAAAAAGCTCGTCACCGCCAAGCCCGCTCAAGCATACTTTGACGTGGCGCCTCGCGAATTTCGAAAGAAGAAATCCCTGGAGGATGTTCTCCTTCGGCTCCTCCGCGTGCCAGATCGCCTCGGGGAACTGACGCAGGGGATCTGGCGATACGCTTATCTCGTGATGCTCCGTCCCGTACTCGTCAGCTATCACGCGGGCGTCCTCAAGTTCGTCTGTTGGCTCGTTGAAACCCATGGAGAAAGTCCTTACAGGCTCTCTTGAAAAGTCGGACATATATCTGACAAGGGCGCTCGAGTCCAGGCCGCCAGACAGATATACCCCGAGCGGCACGTCGCTGATCTTCTGTTTCCTCACAGCCTCACGAAGATAGTGCCTGATCCCTTCGATGCACTGATCCTCGCCGGCCGGCGTGCCCGCTTTCCCTTCGAGGTCGAAGTATCGTGTCTGCGAGATCGCCTCGTTTTCGTAGATCATGTAGTGGCCTGCAGGCAGTCTTTTGATGCCGAGGAAAAGCGTCCCCTCCCCCGGGATAAAACGCAGATTGAAGAAATAATGAATGGATTGATAGTCAGGCTCCCGCAGTACCTTAGGGTCTTGGAGGATTGCCTTGACCTCGGAGGAAAAGCGGAGCGTCCTTCCGTCAAAATGGTAATGGAGAGGCTTGACGCCGAAATAATCTCTGACCAGAAGAAGCCTTTTCCTTCTTGCATCCCAGAGGGCATAGGCAAAGATGCCGTCCAGCCTTTTTGTGAAACATGGTCCTTCCTCCTCATATCCGTGGATCAGGACCTCCGTATCGCTCTTCGTCGCAAAGCGGTGTCCTTTATTCTCGAGTTCTGAGCGCAGTTCCAGGAAGTTATATATCTCGCCGTTGAAGACGACCCAGACCGTCTCGTCCTCGTTTGCCATAGGCTGGCCGCCCGTCATAAGATCGATGATGGAAAGCCTGCGGTGGCCGAGCACGATCCCATCTCCCTCGTATAGCCCTTCCCCGTCGGGCCCACGGTGGGCGATGGACGTCTTCATTCTTCGAACGATATCCGGGTCAGCGCCCGGACCGATTATTCCGCAAATGCCGCACATCTATCTATATGGTCCTTGTTTCATAGTCTCAGTGAATTCTTGTGTGACTGAGAAATCAGGCCTCGGTGTAACCAACGATTTTCCGGAACAATTTCCATTCCGGTGCATGCGTAAAGAAGCGAAGCTTCCATCTCAACAGGGCATCCAGACGGAAGAACATGTAGGCAGGATAATGGTAAAACTTGATGTACCTCTCTTTTATTTCCTTATACCAGAACACGAAGCGTGAGATGAAGGCGAGGTTCTCCAACATGGAACAGCTTTCTTCCGTGAGCCACGGCAGCTTGCAATTGAAGAACGTCAGCTGCGCCCAGTCTTGGAGAGACCCAGGCGGTTCAAATGATCTCTCAGAGACTATTTCATCAAACAGGGGATTCCCCGGATAAGGGGTATAGATGCATATCGCAGTAATATAGATATCCGGGTTGATATCTTTTATCCGATCCATGAGATCAAATGTCATGAGGCGCTCTCCTTCTGTTTCGCCGGGAAAGCCGGCCATGAAGGAGGTGTGAATTCGTAGGCCGTACTCGCGGCTGGTTCTCGCCATCCCCAGAATGTCATTTACCGTTATCTGCTTGTTGATTACATCCGTGAGTATCCTCTGTGACCCCGACTCCGAACCGACAAACAGGATGTGCACGCCCGCCTTCTTCATGAGGCCGGCGAAGTCCCCGTCCACACGGCGTGCCAAGATATCCGCACGGCAAGTCGTGCTCCATTTGATGTCGATCTTATCCTCTATGATTTTTTCACACAGATATCTTACCCTCTTGAGATTGGAAAAGAAATTGTCATCGTAAAAAACTATATGGCCTACATTGTAACGTTCCTTCAGGACACGGAGTTCTTTAATCACTATATCCGCATGCTTGGCACGCCATTTCTTGCCATTATAAAGATAGTTGAAACAGAATCGGCAGCGGAAAGGGCATCCGCGCGCGGTTTGAACTCCTATTTCCGAATATTTCGACACATCCACTAGATGCCACGAAGGCATCTTGACCTTATTCATGTCCAGGAACGGCCGTGGCCCGGTGAACACCGGCGCACCGTGTTCATCTTGAAAATAGATTCCTTTGACAGTTCTCAAGTCTCCTCCGGAAGAAAGACAATCCACAAGCTCGACGACGACTTCCTCCCCCTCCCCTGCAACCACAATGTCTGCCCTAGGATCCCGCAGTGTCTGCTCAGGGAGGATGGTGGCGTGTATCCCGCCCCAGACGATCACTTTTGTGGGGTCGATACTGCGGACGAATTCTGCCATCTCCAGGGCGTATTGAATCTGAAGGCCTGTCATGCTCGTGATTCCTACAAACAGGCAGTGCCGCAACTCCGTCCTTATCCTTTCTTGGTAATCAGCCTCGACGCGCGTATCGACAATGACAGGCACGTAGCCCGCTTCTTCAAGGTTGGGGCATATCGAAAGCAGGGACAGAGGCGCCTGGGGCATGAGCGCCTGGGGTCCCAACTGCGGATAGACGAGCAATATCTTTTTTTTCTCTGCACCCTTTTCCGCAGCCTGCTTCAATTTGATTTCCAGATCCTTATTCACAAGCATGATTATACCCTGGAGCGCCTCTTGGCCATGAATATCAACGTTAAAATAAGGGACGTCAAAAGAGCCCATGCGATAATATACATACGATGGTAAAGGAGTCCAGCCAAAACCTCTTCTCTGTTCATGCCGAGCGCCTCGAACAGAAAAAGCCCGCTGCCTTCAAAGACACCAAGGCCGCTTATGCTAACGGGGATGTGGGTAATTACAGAAAGGGAGTTGGAGATGCATATTGAAGGGATCAGGGGCGGATGGACATTCGCCGCCATGAGGGCGAGTATCAGTGTGATGCCCGATACGATCCCCCGGAGCGCGCTTATGATAATATTGGCATAGAGGTTTCTCCTGTCTCCCGCAAAGAATACCGCGAGCGCGTCCCAGAATCTTTTTGTTGCCTGGAACTTACCGAACAGGGTCCCGCCGAACCGCGCAGCAAGCCATAGGAGAAGAGAGAAAAGCGCGACAGAGAAAACAGTAAGAGGAAATATATATGAGGATTTTTCGGGAAGCACAAACGCAATCGTAAATGGCGTGAATATAAAAAGCGCGATCACCAGTGTGATCGCCCTGTCCACAAATATTGCGGAGAGGCTTTTGTGGATCGGTATCTCACTCCTTCTCGCAAGACCGATCAGCGTAAAATCGCCGAAGATTGCCGGTGCAAGTGAGCCCACCGACCCTGCTAAAACAAAATATCCTATGAAGAGACTCCTGCCGATGGAGCTGAAATCCCGAAAGAGAAACCACAATTTGAGGCCGCCCAGAAATACGTAAAGAAGACTGAATGAAATCATGCCGACGATGGGAAGCACCCTGGGTGATGCGATCACGTGACTGAAAATACCAAAGTCGATGGACTTGAATATCCACAGGAGCAGCCCGACGCTAACGGCAAGGCGAAAGCAGAAGGAGACCACTTTCCGCCACGTAAAAGTGCAGATGCCGTCCTTCCCGCCATTGCCGTTCAAACCCTTGCAATCTCGCCCGCTCGCCAAGATGTCTCCGCAGCCGTGTTCCCGGGAGCAATACTCAGATTTGTCGCTTCCCATATCCATCCAGTCTTCTTTCGGCATCAGTGCTTCTTTGCCATCAGAATAAACCAGGGCATCCAGTACCGGCTTACCTTCGCCGCAGGCATAGTATCGGCTATTAAATTCTGCAGCTTCTGAAGCATGGAAGGATTGCTGAAGTAAATGTTGATATACCGGAAGTACACTATTTCGAAGTTAAGTTCGTTAAGTAGTGCCGTCAACTTTCCAGGATGGACAGGAACATCATTAGTGCTTCTATAAAGTTGATAAAGCGCTGCATGTCTCATGAAGAAATATCTCTGTGGATGGTAGTAATTAGGTTCCATGCAGTAGAAATAGCCTCCTTTAGCTATGGTCCTGTTGAGCTCATTAAGCGATTCCGTGAACGGGGACAAATGATGCAATGTGGCGGGAAGGCAGATCATATCAAAGCTTTCACTCGCACACGGCATTGCGAAGGCACTGCCGCATATCCTTTCGAATGGATAGAGAAGAAGCACCTTGCGTGCGATGTCCAGTCCGAAAAGGGAAATCCTCTTACGCATGTATCTTGCCGACAGAGCTTGAGAGAACTGGCCTGATGCGCAGCCGATTTCACAGATCCGGGCCCCTTCCTGTTGACCTAGAACGGTGTCTATCGGCTCAAGCATAACGTCCAGATCTTTTTCGAGATACGGCGAATACCCAGAAGTGAACCGGTTGAAATAAGCTTCGTCTCTTTTAGAATGCGATTTTTCTGGCACTAATCATTCCCCGACAATTGTCTTGATGTCCATTCTATTTTTCGAGGTACACAACTAGGTGCCAACCTATCTTCTTGCTTAGGAAAAAGTAAATGGGCTTCGGCATGAGGTCGTATGCTTTACCCCACCCTGCGCCAAACAGATACTCAATTCCAATATCGCATGAATTAAAGGCTGAGCACATATTCTGGACTTCCTTTATGCTGAATCGATATGTGATTGGAGAATCTGCACCTCTTTTTGCATTCTCGAAACCTGAGCGCAGTACCCAATGAATAAAATTGTTTAACGACAATTTGTGGTAGAGCATGATCACTGCACGGCCCTTCGGTTTAAGAACTCGGTGTATTTCACGGATGGCCTTTCCTGTGTCAGGCGTGTGATGCAGCACCCCGAATGAATACGCGCAACCGAAAGAATTGTCTGGAAAAGACAGAGTT
>Ga0335081_10022390_pt1 | contig 10226 bp, 4 predicted proteins | sample Lox_Sample_35_FD_206713 | JGI IMG/M metagenome (GOLD analysis project Ga0335081, IMG submission 206713) | Soil microbial communities from Loxahatchee National Wildlife Refuge, Florida, United States - Lox_Sample_3.5 | ecosystem: Environmental > Terrestrial > Soil > Wetlands | place: USA: Florida...
GGCTTCGCTGCCGGGCTGGGCGCTGCTGTCGGTGAGCTAGTCCCTCACCCCGTAGTCGATTGTGGTATAGTGTGGCTGGACCCCGGGGCGCGGGAGTAATTCAGTGGTAGAATGCCAGCTTCCCAAAATGGCTTTCAATTGACAACAAAAGACATAGCGTTTTTGTTGGTCTCTTTCTGGCGATTGAGTTTTAGTCAGTTTCATCCTGAGTATCCGCGGCATGCTTAAAAGTGTTCAAATGGTGTTCACGGAAACGGGGTAGTGTGAACGCTTTAGATTGTACCCACGCCTCCAGCCAATCGTCGCGCTTTGAGGGAAGGGACGCTCGGAGCGTGCAGGGCCTGTCCACTAGATAGCGTACGGCGGTGCCGACAAGTGCCTCCGACGTCTAGCTTGGGAATACGGTCGTCGTTTGACAATAAAGAACGTTTGCGGCCATGGCGACATTTCCTGTACATAGACGACCATGCAGAATCAGTATTTGGCGAAAAAGCCCGGCTTAACGCAGTAATCGCAGTAACGAGCCGGTAGCTGTTCTAGGCTCCCAGTTCCCATCCTGCCTGAAAGACCTCGCCCAGAAAATTCGTCGGACCTCTCCGGCGAGCTTGCGAGGTCATTTCTTGATCGGTGGACACGTCAGCTTTTCAGCGCCAAAACCAGAACCACACCAGCAAACCATCGATTCTGCCGCAGCCGTCTTGCGGCGGCTGCCTGGCGAGATCTTCATCTCTAAGCAGAAGCTCCGTCAGGCCGAAGCCGTGGAGTGCGTCCGCCTGGAGCGAGATTCGGCCAGCCAGTCCCTCGGCTTCGCCTCCCGGCCCTTTGTTCTATGTCGCCTGCCGATCAAGAGACCAGCCAGTGGTGTCTTGCTGCACGAGCCCCGGAACGGACAATTCCTGCTGCAGGTCACCGGTCATCCTACCTATGGGCTGCCGTGGGGCCAGGATCGCTTGGTTCCCCTTTTCCTCGCTACCCTGGCGGTCCGGCAGCAGCGCCGAGCTATCACGTTCTCCAGCGCACTTGAAATGTTGGATACTTTCGGCATGCAGCAGGGCGGTTCCCAATACCGCCGGCTGATCGGCGCTTTCCAGCGCATCTTCGGCGCCACAATATTCTTCGGCTCCGAGATGCAACTGGAAAAGGCCGCGGTCGTCCACCACGCGCGGTTCAAATTTATGAGCGAGGCGCGCATTTGGTACTCCCGCGATCCTGGTCAGCAGAACCTGCCGAGTGACTGCCAGAACATGATCGTCTTGAGCGAAGAGTTCTACCGGGAAATCCAGACCCATCCCATCCCTGCCGACCTGGAGGCGGCCAAGGCTCTGTCGTCCTCACCGGCGGTTCTAGACCTCTACATGTGGCTGTCGTACCGGTGCTTCGCAGCGCGGGGAGAGGAGCGCATACCCCTTTTTGGAGACTTCGGCCTGGTGCATCAGTTCGGGAGTGCGGTTTATGCCCGTCCCCGCAAGTTCCGGGAACGATTGGAAAGGTGGACGGACCTGGTGCGCATCATGTGGCCGGAATGCCCGGCGTTCATCAGGCCGGACGGTCGAGCGATCATCGTTAAGCGCGCGTACGCCATCCGGCCTGCGGGGAGCAAACATGTTTGTGCCTGAGATAGAGTACGGTTACCTGCGCGGCAATGAGCGTTGGCAGACAATCACCGAGTCGTTTTCGGAACGACTGGGTCCACGCGTGGCGGGAAATGCGCAACTGGCCGCGTTCAACCGCGATGTGTCCATGTAACTGAACAGCAGCTCGACGCGATCTTCGCGCCGTTGGAGTATCCCACCGCCAGCAACGAACTCTCGCTTAGCCAGTATTGCCGTGAGACGGCCTTTATCGACCACCGGCAACCTCAGCTGCAGACCGAGTATGCGGAATGCAGTCAGCGGTCGGATCGGGATCGAGCCGGAGGGCCGGCCCGAGTGAGATTCGCCGTTTGCGGATGGCCAGGCGTAACCGGACATGAAGGTGGCCAGTTCCAAGTTCACGGCGCACCGACCAATAGCGCGCCAAGGACTTGACGCGGCAAGAGGCAGATTGGAATTCTCCTTTCGAAACGCGGGATAATCGTTCGCATGAAGGGACGGGCCATCATCGCAATTGGTCTGTGGTTGCTTTGCGGCCGATGTGTCTTCGCCTTAAACCCGGCTCTCAACATCAATCAATACGCGCACACCTCGTGGAGAATCCCCGAGGGAGCTTTCAAAGGCACGGTTTACTCGATCGCCCAGACTCCGGATGGTTATCTGTGGCTCGGCACCGAGTTCGGCTTGCTTCGCTTTGATGGCAATCGCAGCGTCCCCTGGCAGCCACCAGAGGGGCAGCATCTCCCTGGCAGATCAATCACGAGAATCCTGGCAGCGCGCGACGGGACTCTTTGGATTGGCACGGATGCCGGCCTTGCAAGTTGGAAGGGCGCCAAGCTAACCATGCATCCGGAGCTCGATGCACAGCTTGTGGCATCCCTGCTCGAGGACCGCACGGGGACGGTATGGGCCGCCGGGCTGGGGGTTCCCACTGGCCGGCTGTGCGCGATCCGAGCCGGCAATACGCAGTGCGACGGGGGGGACGGCGCTTTTGGCCAAATGGTCTTGTCTTTGTATGAGGACACCACAGGCAATCTCTGGGCAGGCACACAGTCCGGACTTTGGCGATGGAAGCCCGGCCCTCCAACACATTTTGCGATGCCCCCGGGGCAGCTCCATGATCTTACCAAGGGTGACGAGGGGGAACTGTTGATCGCGATGCCCGGCGGAATCAAGCGGCTCGTCCAAGGCAGATCCGAGCCCTATACGGTTCAAGGTTTTAAGGAGCCGTTCAATGCCAATCGGCTGCTCTGGGACCGCGATGGCAGTCTCTGGATCGGAACACTGGACCGGGGCCTCATACACGTACATCAGGGCCGGGCGGCGGTATTCTCGCAATCTGACGGCCTCTCAGGCAACGTCATCTTCAGTCTTTTCCAGGACCGTGAGGGCAATGTCTGGGCCGCCACCAATGGAGGGCTCGATCGTTTCCGAGAGTTCCCGGCCATCACTGTTTCGGTGAAACAAGGTTTGTCGACCGACAATGATTGGTCCGTGCTGGCAGCGAGAGATGGAAGCATTTGGGTCGGCGGCGCCAACGGTTTGAACCGGTGGAATAACGGACAAGTGACAATATTCCGCAAGTCTAGCGGATTGGCGGATGACGCGGCGCAGTCGCTCTTTGAAGATGACCGCGGACGAATCTGGGCGTTTGCGCGTCATGGACTTGCCTACTTTGCGAACGGCAGGTTTGTTTCGGTAAATAGTGTTCCTGGCGGAGAGGCACATTTCATCGCCGGCGGCCAGGCGGGCAACCTCTGGGTGTCGGAACATCAGAGTCTTTTACACCTGCGGGCGGGACGTTTGGTCGAGCGGATCCCCTGGTCACAGCTGGGGCGCCAGGAAAATGCTTCGGTTCTGGAACCCGATCGTCAAGGCGGAATGTGGCTTGGATTCTGGCGCGGCGGCGGGGTGGCCTATTTCAAGGATGGCAAAATACACGCGACGTATTCGACAGCTCAAGGGCTGGGCGAAAGCGCTGTCGCCGGCCTTACGCTCGGTCAGGATGGTTCCCTCTGGGCCGCGACCGAGGGCGGCGGCCTTGGATGGATCAAAGCCGGCCGCGTCGCTACGCTCACAACTAGGAACGGATTGCCCTGCGACATCGTTCACTGGGCGATGGAGGATGATAGTCATTCGCTCTGGTTGTACACGGCATGTGGCCTCCTGAGCATCGCCCGGACCGAATTATCCGCGTGGATCGCTAACCCCAACCATAGGATTGAAACCACCGTTTGGGATGCTGCCGACGGCGTCAGGCTCCGATCGACTTCGCCTAGCGGCTACAGTCCGCGGGTCGCAAGGTCCACTGACGGCAAATTGTGGTTCGTGACGGGAAACGGCGTCAACGTCGTCGATCCGCGTCATCTCGCAACCAACAGACTCCCACCGCCGGTGCACATCGAGCAAGTCACCGCCGGCCGCAAGGTTCGTTGGCAAAACTTATCCAGTGCGGCAGCGTCAAATCCGGCTCGTCCCGCGCTGACAGGCGATCTGGAAATCGACTATACGGCTCTAAGCTTCGTTGCGCCGGAGAAGATCCGTTTCAAATACATGCTGGAGGGCAAGGATCACGAATGGCAAGACGCCGGCAATCGGCGCCAGGCGTTCTATACCAATCTTCCGCCCCGCGACTATCGCTTCCGCGTGATCGCCTGCAACGACAGCGGAGTCTGGAACGAGGCTGGCGCGGCGTTCGATTTTTCCATCACGCCGGCGTTCTACCAAACTCTTGGGTTCAAAGCGGCATGTGCGGCCGCAACTCTGCTGTTGCTCTGGGGACTGCATCGGATCCGTGTGCATCAGGTCGCGCGGGAAATCAGGGCGCATCTTGAGGGACGCACCGATGAGCGCCTGATGGTCGCCCGCGAATTACACGATACGCTGCTGCAAAGCTTCCATGGGCTCTTGCTGCAATTTCAAGCCGCTCGTAATCTGCTCCGCGGACGCGCCGACGATGCCGCGCAAGTATTGGACACCGCGATCGATGGCGCCGCGCGAGCGATCACCGAGGCGCGCAATACGGTTCAGGATATGCGCTCGTCCACTGTGATCACCAACGAACTGGCGCAAGCAGTTGAACTGTTGGGTAAAGGGTTGGCCGAAGAGCAGAGCGCCAATGGAGACGCAGCTTCATTTTCGATACGCGTGGAGGGCACTTCACACGAACTGCACCCGATTCTGCGCGACGAAGTCTACCGTATTACGGCGGAAGCGTTGCGCAATGCCTTCCGTCACGCGCGGGCGCGGCGGATCGAGGTTGAGATTATGTATGATGCACGGCGCCTTCGAGTCCGGGTGCGAGATGACGGTATCGGTATGGATGCCGGCGTTCTCAAGGACGGGCGCGCCGGACATTGGGGCTTACAAGGTATGCGCGAGCGCGCCAAAGGCATCGGCGGACAACTGGAAGTCTGGAGCGGGCATGGCGCCGGCACGGAGATGGAACTGACGATCCCCGGGTCGGTCGCGTACGGAGGTGAGACCAGCCGTCATTCTCGTCTGCCTAACAGCAAGTCCGAGTCGAATTCCTAATCGGCCATTTCCGAAAGCGTGAGAGCGGCAAGATTGCATCTTTGGGTCGGGACAACTTTCCAGGCGGCGGACACAGCCTGAGTACAGATTCGCAGGCGCTGTGCGCCTCTCGGAACACCCCACTGTTACACCCTGAACCGAACTCGTACAGCGACGCTTTACATGGCTGCCGATCGAGCCGCGCAACCGAGTGAAGTGTTCATCGACATCCGTGTCGGCCGGTCGTCACGGGGGACTGGTTGGCCTGCTGCCGTTTTGAAAGTCCGCATGGCGTACCTGGGAATTCGTGGGGCACACCAAAAAGCCAAGGCAGCAGCGTTGTCGCTTAGACAGCAAGCCGGACCGTGGGCGTGCTCGTGGCTCAAAAGTAGCGATTCTCAGGGCGAACACTCGATCGAAACGTATCAACCATGCGGATTCGTCGAACGCTCAAGGGGCGGGTTTCCGCTGAATTGGGTTTGCGCTGTTTTTGGTGGATCTCCGGGCGGTGCTTTCTATCGCGGCAATGGCAGCCTCGCAGCACCACCTCGAAGAGAGACAGGGCGGCCTCGTGTGGAATCATGGGATCGAGAATCTGTTTGAATCTGGCGCGGGGGTTCCTTGCCGCACTCGCTGGAAACGTTCCTGCGATGATCGGGATTGATGCCCCGACTACATTCAACTTTAGAAATTGATGCGCATCGCCAACTGGATCAGGCGGGGCTGATTTTGCTGGCTGGAGCCGCCAGCCGTGATTACCCCGAATGTGGAGGTTCCCATGACTGTTCCCGGATTGGCGAACCTGGTGTAGTTTGCCAAGTTGAAGGCTTCCGCACGGAACTGAATCGTGTAGCGCTCGCGAACGGTGAAATTGCGGCGCAACCCAAGATCGAAGTTAATGATCCCCTGCCCGCGAAGTTCAGGGTCGTAACCCGGTTCGTCACCAAAGCCGAACACCGAGGGCGCGGTGAAGCAGGCGGTGTTGAACCACTTGCCGCCATTGAATCGGTCGAGAGCCGAGCCGGGCAGGCTTTTCCGGCAACCCGCGATCACGTTCGGCCGGATGGTGCCCGCGCCAAACGTCGAGCTGAGGATGTTGTTCCCTCCATAGGAGATTGAGAGCGGGAATCCGCTTTGGATCGTGGTCACGCCGTTCACGCCCCACCCGGAGACGAGAGCGTTGGCCACACCGCGGGCGCTTCCTAGCAACGTTCTTCCCTTGCCGATCGGAAGATCGTAGACGTAGCTGATGACCAGACGGTTGGCTGCATTATTCGGATCCAATGCCTTCGCGGAGCCGATGTTGTTCCAATCCTGGATGCCATTGGTGCCGGTTGGAGCGGCGAAGGTGCCGATTACGCTGGCGGCGCCAACATTCGACAGTAGCTTCGACCACGTGTAATTGACCATCAGCGCGCCTCCAAACTCGCCGAAACGCTTCTCGAAGCGGGTCTGGAGCGAGTTATAAGTCGAGTTACCAACATTCCAAAACGGAATCAAGACGTTCTGATACTGCGGGTAGGGACGCAGCAACTGGCCGGCGCTTACTTTAGCGTTCGCCAGCGGGCCGATGGCGATCTTCCCAAAGAACGGATTGTGCACCTGGGTCAGGAGAGCCTGCCCCATTGAGTCGTATTGATCCGGCAATTGATTCAGGTTCGCGCTGCCGGCGATGGCCAGATGCGTTCCCTTGAGCCCGGCATAGCTGGCCTCCGCCACCATGCCGTGACCCAGATCTCTCCCGATGGTGAAGTTCCACTGCTGCACATAGGGATAGCGGATGTTGGGCAAGGGAACCGTGATAGTCTGCCCCTGGGTTGTAACCAGGAGTTTCGCCGGATCGCGCCCGGCGGCCGGGATCAGACCCGTCGGGTACGGATCCGCCGGAGTGTTGTACGGCGTAATTCCGCCGTTCAGGCTCGCGACGAACGTTGTGGTCGCACTGTTGACGGTGTTCGTGTCTGGCTCATTGGTGTCGTTCGGTGCGTACGCGATTGCGTATCCGAGGCGCACAACCGTGGAGGGCATGAATCGATAAGCCAGCCCCAGCCGGGGACCGAACAACTTATAGTGTGGGTTGAATACACTGCGATATGGGTCGGCCGAGGATTTTACGTAAACGACGGCGCCCTCGAGCGGCAGACCCGTCGCCTGCGCCAGCGGATTGGTAGCTCCCGGGTCAAAGACCCCGATGCGATCATATCGCTCGGTATAGGCAAACGGCAGGTCCCACCGCAGCCCGGCCGTTAGCGTCAGCTTCTGGCTGACCTGGAAAGTATCCGTGAGGAACAGGCCTGTATAATGCGAGGCATTCGCGGTCTGCAAGGAGACTTTGGTGCTCCCGCTCGCAGCCAGGCCCAGTAGGAAACTGGCCATGCCGTAGCCAGTGTTTCCGGGCGCGAGCGGATTCTGCGAGGTGAATCCGTTGTTGTAAACGAAGGCGCCGGCGGGGTTCAGTTGGAAGCGGTTCACCTGGGCGTCGCGCGTTTCGCCGCCAAACTTTATGGTGTGCCGGCCAAGCGTTTTCGCCACCCCCGCGGAAAGCGCGTAAACGTTATTCCTGCCTGTCTGCGGCCCAAAACCGCCTAGATTTCCAAAGAAACCTTGGATATTGGTTTGTGGCTCCACCGGTCCGTCCAGTTGGCCCAGGAGTGAGACGTAACCATTTCCCCATTTGGACAGGTCAACCGGAAAATCACCGGGAATACTTGAATTGGTGTTCCTGAGGAAAGAGGCGCGAACGCTGACGATGGTCGTGGGCGAGAGTAAGTAGTTCTCGCCGATCACGGCCTGGTGGGTTTGCCACTCAAAACGCGATCCTACGTCGCCCTGCCGTGCCGGCGGAGGGAAAGGAGCGGAAGGGCGTTGGTACACATTCCAATATGTGTAGCGGGCGTACCACCGGTGCTTCTCGCTCAGGTTCCAGTCACTGCGGCCATTGTACTGGTGCTCCGGCCCTCCGGCTGGCTGGTTCCTGACATAGTTATTTGCCAGCCCTGGTCCGTTCGGCAGAGGGAACGCGTCCTCGACGAAGAGAGCGTAGGGGCTGATTCGAGTGGCTGGAATCTTGTTTTCGGGAAACGGCTGACGCGTATAAACCGGGCTACCGTTTACGATCGGGCAGCCGGCGTTGCCATAGAAACCGCAAACGGTATTGGGATCGTAGATCGTAGGAACGCCGGGTTCACTGAAGTCTCCGGTCCGCATCGGTTGCGTAGGAACCGAGTTCAACGACGGGACCTCGATATTGTAGCCGAAGTTCTCCCAGCCGAAGAAGAAGAACGCCTTGTTTTTCCTGATGGGTCCACCCAGGTTCGCGCCATACTGGTCCTGGTTCCACTTGGGGCGCTCCAGGCCCGAAAGATTATTGAAGAATGCATTGGCGTTCAAGACTCTGTTGCGGAAGAACTCGTAGACCCCGCCGTGGAACGCGTTGGATCCAGACTTGGTTGTCAGATTGACCACACCGCCGGCGAACTTGCCGAATTCGGCGCCGGCGTTATTGCTGACGACGCGAAACTCCTGGACGGCGTCCTGGGTTGGCACCAATGCTGTCGAATTGCTTTGGCTGATATTCAGCGGGGCGCCGTCGAGGAAAACCGCGCTCTGATTGTTCTGACCCCCTCCAATCTGGAAGTTCATGATGTTCCCGAAGATGGTGGCGCTACCGCCATTCGAATTGCCGCTGGGCGAACCCATGGCTGCGGATTGGGGAACTACTCCGTTCGTCAGCGCGATCAAGTTCAGCACGTTCCGCCCATTCAGCGGCAGACTGTCGATCGTTTTGGAATTCACTACGGTGCTGACCGCCGCGCTTTCGGTGTCGAGCGGAGGGGCCACGCTCGCGACCTCGATCGTCTGGGTGCTCATACCAACGGCGAGCGTGCCGTCGATGCGAACCTCAGCCTGAACCGGCACCTCGATGTTCGGCCGAACAATTCGCGAGAAGCCCTCTTTTTCAACGCTTATCCGATAGGTACCGGGCACGAGATTCAGAAATTGATAATCGCCTGAATTCGAGGTTGAGACGGTGCGTTCATCGTTTGTGGCGGTGTTGGTTAGCCTCACCTTGGCTGCCGGCACAGGTCCTCCAGATAGGTCTGTAATCGTCCCGACCACGGAACCGAAAAATGTCTGGCTCATCATGGCTGCGGGAAGCAGAATCGCGATTGGCCAGAAGGGTACTGCCTCTCGTGAATTCCGATATGCGCTGCAGGCTAGTTTCATCCTCTCTGGTTCGCGCCGGATCCCCCGGCGACCGGTCATGCCTGGGGTACGATTATACCAACCGCATCGGTTATGCTAGTACAGCGGCGGCGGGTTCCGACATGACATCGATGGCACGGACCAGAGCGGCAATCGCGGTCGCGCGATTCGTGCTCGGCGCAATGGGCATGCTGTTGTTGTGCCCTCTGGCTTCCGCGTTGCATCCCGCGCTCGAACTCAATCAATACGCGCACACGGCCTGGCCATTTCGCGAACGGTTCATGGGCACCACGCAGTCAATTGTTCAGACGTCTGACGGCTATCTTTGGCTCGGCACGGAATTCGGCCTCGTGCGCTTCGATGGCGTTCGATTCTTCTCATGGACTCCGCCAGCCGGCGAGCGCCTCCCGAGCAGCAATATCATGGCGCTCTTGGCCGCACGCGATGGCACTTTGTGGATCGGTACGATTGACGGGCTGGCGAGCTTCAACAATGGCAAGCTGAGCCTTTACCCAAACATTGCTGGAGAGCCTGTCTTTGCTCTGCTGGAGGACCATGAGGGAGCGGTGTGGGTTGGGCTCCGTGGCAGGCTCTGCGCGATTCGGAGCGGGAATACCGAGTGCTCCAACGATCACCATCAGTTTGGCGGCCTGGGTGTGTTTTCCCTATTTGAGGACAGCCAGGGCCGGCTGTGGGCCGGAGAAGGCGAGTCGGGTCTGTGGCTGTGGAGGCCCGGCCCTCCGGAGCGGGTCCTGCCAGAGCCAGTCAAATCGTCCCAGGCTCTCGTCCAAGGGGATCACGCCACCGTGTTGGTTGCGGATAGCGGCGGTAATCTGCGGCAGGTCGGCGGTCAGGCCACGGAACAGTACACAATCCCGGGCGTGCGGCAGCCCTTCGCGCGCAGCCAGCTGCGGG
>Ga0335081_10022391_pt1 | contig 10226 bp, 10 predicted proteins | sample Lox_Sample_35_FD_206713 | JGI IMG/M metagenome (GOLD analysis project Ga0335081, IMG submission 206713) | Soil microbial communities from Loxahatchee National Wildlife Refuge, Florida, United States - Lox_Sample_3.5 | ecosystem: Environmental > Terrestrial > Soil > Wetlands | place: USA...
CGGCATGGTGATGGCCTTCAACCCGGACGACCCGCACGACGGTCACGCCGCGGTCGACGGCGGCTTCACCTACCGGATGGTGCACATCTGGCCGGAGTTCCTGGCCTCGCTGACCGGGACCCCGCTGCCGCTGTTCCGCACGCCGGTGATCGAGGACCCGGCGATGGCCGCCTCGGTGCGCCGGCTGCACCGGGCGCTGACCGGGCGGGCCAGCGAGCTGGAGCGGTACGAGCGGCTCGCCGGAACGGCGCGGCTGCTGGTCCGGCACGCCTCGGGGCGCGAGCCCGCGCGGCGCGGGGCCGGCCGGCTGGTGGCCGCGCGGGTCCGCGAGCTCATCCGGGCCAGCGTGGTCGATCCGAGCGCCGGCGACACGGCTGGCGAGGAGCTGACCGCGGACGACCTGGCCGCGGCGGCGGGGTGCAGCCGGTACGCGGCCTACCGGGCCTTCCGCCAGGCTTACGGGCTCTCGCCGAGCGACTATCAGCGCCAGCTCCGGGTGCAGACGGCGCGCCGGCTGCTGTCCGCGGGCGTCGCACCCGCCTCGGCGGCCGCCGAGGCCGGCTTCGCCGACCAGGCCCACCTGACTCGCTGGTTCCGCCGCTACTACGGTGTCACCCCGGGCGCCTACCGGGCGGCGGCGGGAGGTCCGGCCGGGCGTTAGTAGGATCGCCAACCATGGAGCAGCGGGTACTCGGCCGGACGGGACGGCCGGTTTCTGTGATCGGACTCGGCACCTGGCAGCTCGGGGCGGACTGGGGAACCGTGTCCGAGCTCGACGCGATGGACGTGCTGCGGGCCGCGGTCGAGTCCGGAGTCACGTTCTTCGACACGGCCGACGTCTACGGCGACGGGCGCAGTGAGCGCGTCATCGGCCGCTTCCTGGCCGGCAACGCCGGGCAGGGCATCATGGTCGCGACAAAGATGGGCCGCCGGGTCGAGCAGAAACCAGAGCACTACACGCTGGAGAACTTCCGCGCCTGGACCGACCGGTCCCGAATCAACCTGGGCACCGACCGGCTCGACCTGGTCCAGCTGCACTGCCCGCCGACCGCGGTCTTCGCCTCGGACGCCGTGTTCGACGCGCTCGACACGCTGGTGTCTGAGGACAGGATCGCGGCCTACGGGGTGAGCGTGGAAACCTGCGACCAGGCGCTGACCGCGATCGCGCGGCCCGGCGTGGCCAGCGTGCAGATCATCCTGAACGCGTTCCGGCGCAAGCCGCTCGACCAGGTGCTGCCCGCCGCGGCCGCCGCAGGTGTCGGCATCATCGCCCGGGTACCACTCGCGTCCGGGCTGCTCTCCGGGCGGTACACCAGGGATACCACGTTCGCCGCCGACGACCACCGCAGCTACAACGCCCACGGTGAGGCGTTCGACGTCGGGGAGACCTTCTCCGGCGTGGGCCTGGAGGCCGGCGCCGGCGCCGCGGCCGAATTCGCGGCCCTGTTCAACTCCGGATTCAACTCCGGCACCGGCGGCCTGCCCGGTGCAACCCCGGCCCAGTGGGCGCTGCGGTGGGTGATCCAGCAGCCGGGGGTGACGACGGTGATCCCCGGCGCCCGCAGCACGAGCCAGGCCCGGCAGAACGCCGAGGCCGCGAGCCTGCCGCCGCTGCCGCAGGCCGAACTCGCCGCGATCGAGGGGCTGTACGACAAGTACTTCCGCGCTACGGTGCACGACCGCTGGTGAGCGAGACCGTCGCTACTCACAGGGATTTCCCAGCTTGTTTTGAGTGACTCTGGCCAGGTTTGGAGTGTTTACCTCTGGTACAGTCGCACCTTGTAGATCACAATTAGGTATCGATACAACGCGCAAATACCTCCGATCCCGGACAAACCTGGCAGGTGACCAAGGCAGGTGGTGATGCGGTCACCCACCCGGGCGGCGCTGGTCATGGCGCTCGCCCTCGGCGCAGTCGTCACGCTCACCCCGGCCAACGGCGCTGCCGGCGACATCGCCACCGGCTTCGTGCGAGCCGTCCGGCACCTGACCGCGCCGTCCTCACGGGACGGGCAGGCGTTCAGCGGCACCCCGCCGGTCGGGGCGCTGTTCAGCACCTCCGCAGGCAAGCTGAACCAGCATTTCTGCACGGCAAGCGTGGTCGACAGCCCGGCGGGCGACCTGGTGATCACCGCTGCGCACTGCGCGACCAGCACGCCGGGCACCCTCGACTTCGTACCCGGGTACAACCAGGGCCGCAAGCCGTACGGCGTGTGGACGGTGACCAAGGTCTATGTCGACCAGGCGTGGAGGTCCTCCTCCAGCCAGGATGACGACTTCGCCTTCCTGCGGGTCAGCCAGCCTGGCTCGAGCGTGCCGGTCGAGGACGTGACCGGCGCGGAACGGCTCGACACCGATGCCCCGGCCAGGCGGACGCTGGTCCAGGTGATTGGCTACCCGACCGCTACGAACCGGCCCGTCACCTGCCAGAACCCGATCAAGCAGCCGATGGCGGACCAGCTCGAATTCGACTGCGACGGCTACACCAACGGGACCAGCGGCGGGCCTTTCCTGAGCGAGATCGACCCGGCGACCGGCCAGGGCCTGGTGATCGGCGTCATCGGCGGGTACCAGCAGGGCGGCGACACGCCCCAGGTCTCGTACTCGGCCGCGCTCGGGGCGAATGCCGCTGCCCTGTACCGGGAAGCGGTCGCCGGCGGATAAAAGAGCCTAAGCGACCGGCGGCGGCGGGACGATGGCGTCGATCTCGGCCAGTTCGGCCTCGGCGGGGATCCAGTCCGCGGCGGCCGCGTTGGCCTTGACCTGCTCGGCGCTGGTCGCCCCGGCGATGACCGAGGAGCAGCCGGGATGCGCGGCCAGGGCGCCGATCGCGGTCTCGAGGAGCGTGACGCCGCGCTCCTGCGCCCAGGCGATCAGCGCCTCCACCTTGGCCAGCTTCTCCTCGGTCACGTAGCTCTGGCGGCCGGCCAGCCTGGTCCCGGCCGGGATCGGCTGGCCCTGTCTGATCTTTCCGGTCAGCAGCCCGTTCGCGAGCGGGAAGAAAGGCAGCACGCCCAGGCCGAAGTGCCTGGCCGCGGGGACGACCTCCGCCTCGGCCTGGCGCTCGAGCAGCGACCAGTGGTTCTGGGCTGAGATGAACGGGGTCCGGCCGTCGCGCGCCGCGAGGTGCGCCGCGTCGGCCAGCTGCCAGCCGGAGAAGTTCGAATGGCCGATGTACCTGACCTTGCCCTCGGCGACCAGCTCGCTCAGCGCGGCGAGGGTCTCCTCGACCGGGGTCGCCGGGTCCGGGACGTGCAGCTGGTACAGGTCGATGTGGTCGGTTTGCAGCCGCCGCAGCGACCCGGTGACCGCGCGCCGGATATACGCGCGTCCGCCCTTGGCCCCCGCCGCGGGCCCGTATCCCATGTCCACGCCGCGGCCGCCGAACTTCGTGGCCAGCACCACCTGGTCACGGCGTGAGCCGAGGATCTCGCCCAGGGCGCGCTCCGAGCCGCCGCCTCCGCCGTAGGTATCCGAGGTGTCGAACAGGGTGATCCCGGCGTCGATGGCCGCGTCCACCACCGCGCGCGTCCCTTCCACGTCGAGGCGGCTGCCGAAGTTGTTGCAGCCCAGCCCGACGACCGACACCATCAGTCCCGACTGTCCCAGGGGCCTATAGCGCATAGCCACATCTTAGGCGCGGGCCCGTACGGCCCCTCCGGGCCGGGTCCGGAGGGTCCCTTGGGGCCCGGGCGGCCTCGCGGTGCGGGTGACAGTTCGCGGCGGCTGCGAGCGGGTGGCAGAAGAGGCTGCGGTATTGTCGGACCGCCACAGCAAAACCCTAAATGCGCGCCCCTGCCCCACGTGAACCCGAACTAAAACGGTTTTTTATCAGCATGCGAGACAGAAGTGCCCCCGAGACAGATGTGTCTCGGGGGCCGATAGCCTACCCGCCAATTTTGGGGGGTCGTGCGCAATCTCATATGGGATACCATGACGATTGCGAACGCGGGCGGCAACGCATTGCCACGCAATTGCACGAAACAATTCCGTACGGCGCGGAAATCCGGGAGGCGTCATGCCAGAGCCGGCGGAAGGGCCTACCGTGCTGCGCATCCTGCTACAGCGGCCCGCAGGGCGGTAACTGCGTCGAGGTCGCGCAGCTACCTGACGGCCGGGTGGCGGTCCGGAATTCCCGGCACCCCGCGGGGCCGAACCTGGTGTTCACGGCGGCCGAATGGGACGCCTTCGTCGGCGGCGCCAGGGACGGCGACTTCGACTGAGCCCAGGCATGCGAAGGGCGGTGGACCCGCCAGGACCACCGCCCTCTGCTCCTATCCTCCAGACCCATCCCGTCCGTGCGGACTCGCCGGAAAGGGGCCTACGTCTGATGCTGATCTGAGTAAATGCCAGTGGACTAATGGAAACGCCCCGAGGGCAAGTCCCAACGATCATGGATCGGCCCGCAGCGCAGGCCCGGCTTACTGCATGGATGCCGCGTTCATGGTGTAAGAGCCGCATGAAAGAGGCAACCATGCAGTATGGGCCGGCGCGCGGCGGGGCCTTTGGGTTCGGGGTTTCGGCAGAATGTGAGGATGACCGAATCATCACGTCCGGCCGGCACCGGGCCCGGGGTGATCACGCCTGACGGCTGCGCGGTTGACTTCTACGCGCGGATGACCGCCATGGGCGAGCCCGAGATCGTGCACGGCGCGATCCCGCCCGGGTCTTCCGTCCTCGAGCTGGGCTGCGGTACCGGGCGGATCACCCATCCGCTGGTGGCGCTCGGCCACCCGGTCGTCGCCGTCGACGAATCGCCGGAGATGCTGGCGCATGTCCGCGACGCCGAGAAGGTGCGCTCGCGGATCGAGGACCTGGCGCTCGACCGCCGCTTCGACGTGGTCCTGCTGGCGTCGCACCTGATCAGCACCGACGACACCGCGCTAAGGACCGCTTTCCTGGCCGCCTGCCGGGATCACGTGGCCGGTGACGGATGCGTGATCGTCCAGCAGCAGGCACCCGGCTGGTTCGCCTCCGCCGCCGACACCGAATCCGAACGGGACGGGATCATCTTCCGGGTCCGGAACGTATCCCGCCCGGAGCCGGACCTGGTCTCGGCCACGATGGAGTACGTGGACGGCGACCGGGTGTGGACGCAGGCGTTCACGGCCCGGCGCCTGGACGACGCCGACCTGCGGGCGGTGCTCGACCGGGCCGGGCTGCGGCTGGACCGCTACCTGACCGAGGACCGCGGCTGGCTGCGCGCCGTGCCTGCTGACCCGGCTTGATCCGGGCGAGCCCAGGGCTAGCCGCTCTTACGGCGGAAGGACCGGCGGCTGGTGGCGGGCCCGTGGGAGCCGTGCACCTTGCCGGTGTGGTCCGCGCCCTCGGCGGTGGCGTGCGTACGGCGCTTGCGCTCGAGCGCCTCGCGGAACTTGCGCTTCGTCTCGTCCAGGTCGGGCTGGGCGGCAGCCTGCTCCGAGACGTCCTCCTTGGGAGCCTCGGGGCCCGGTGATGCTTCGGCTCCGGATTGCTCGACGGCCATGCAGACCTCCTGCGGAAGAGAAGTACCCATCCAGCCTCGCACACCGGGGCCGGTTTCATCGAGCCGGTTTCCCGGCGGCGCCGGGGAACCGCCCATAATGACGGCATGGGGCGACGAAGGGAGCCGGGCCCGGCAGGGCCGGAGGCCGACGGCGTTACCGAGGCCGAGTTGCTGCGGGACGCCGACCGGCGGGCGGCGTGGATGCTGCTGATCGACGGGGTGCCCCAGTCGCACGTGGACCTAGACGACCCCGGCTACCTGGACTTCGAGTACGTCAGGCGGATCGGGCACGTGATCGACGAGGCCGCGCCCGCCGGGCAGCCGCTGCGCGTGCTGCACCTGGGCGCGGGGGCGCTCACGCTGGCCCGCTACGTGGCGGCCAGCAGGCCCGGCTCACCGCAGCTGGCGGTGGAGGTGGACGCCGCGCTGGTCGACCTGATCCGGCTGCGGCTGCCGCCGCGGGACCGCAGGCTCCGGGTGCGCGTCGGCGACGCCCGGGCCGAGCTCGAGCGGCTGCGGCCGGGCTCGTTCGACGTGGTGATCGCCGACGTGTTCGCGGGCGGCCGCACCCCGGCCCACCTGACCTCGGCGGAGTTCTGGTCCGCGGCCCGGCGCGCGGTCCGCGCGACCGGGGTGGTCGCGGCGAACGTGGCCGACGGGGCGCCGCTGGCGCACGCGCGGGCGCAGGTCGCGACGGCGCGCGCGGTCTTCCCGCACGCCTGCCTGATCGCGGACGCGGGGGTGCTGCGGGGCCGGAGGTTCGGCAACCTGGTGCTGGTGGCGAGCCCGGAGCCGCTCCCGGTGTACGCGCTCACCCGGCGGGCGGCCGGCGACCCGATGCCCGGGCGCGTGCTGCACGGCGGCGACCTGACGCGCTTCACCGCCGGGGCCAAGCCGGTGACCGACGCGACCGCCGTCCCCTCCCCCGCCGCGCCCCCCGGCGTGTTCGCGCACTAGCGCGCCGGTCGGGGTGCCATCGGTGTCCGATTTATCCCTTACGCGGGGAATCTTGCGCGGTTGATCCGGGCTATGCGGTCGATCGGGGGTACGGGGATCCACCAGATCAACCACGTAGCCCCGATCAACCACACTAATCCGGAACGGCCGCCGCCTGGCCAGAGATCCGCGAGGCCTGTGGTGTCAAAGTGACTATCGCTTCGCTGGTTACGTGGAGGGGCTGCCTCTGGTGGCGTCGACCGCGGCGAGCAGGCCGCGGCAGATCAGGGCGAGGTCCTCGTCGCTGGTGACATAGGGCGGCATGGTGTAGATAAGGTCGCGGAACGGCCGGAGCCACACCCCGGCCCGGACCGCGGCGGCGGTGGCCGCGGCCACGTCGACCTGGTGATCCAGCTGGACCACGCCGATCGCGCCGAGTACCCGGACGTCGGCCACCCCGGGCCGGCCGCGGGCCGCGGCGAGCCCGGCCTCCAGGCCCGCGGCGAGCCTGGCCACCGCGGCCTGCCAGCCGCCCGGGTACCAGCGCGGATCGTCCAGCACCGAGAGCGAGGCCAGGGCGACCGCGCAGGCGAGCGGGTTACCCATGAACGTGGGCCCGTGCGCCAGCACGGGCACCGAGCCCGACGAGATCCCCGACGCCACGGCCGGGGTGCACAGCGCGGCAGCCAGGGACATGTATCCGCCGGTCAGGGCCTTGCCCACGCACATCACGTCGGGGCTGATCCCGGCGTGCCCGGCGGCGAACAGCGAGCCGGTGCGGCCGAACCCGGTGGCGATCTCGTCGAACACGAGCAGCACGTCGTGCGCGGTGCAGGCGTCGCGGAGCACCCGCAGGTAGGCCGGGTCGTGAAAGCGCATCCCGCCCGCGCCCTGGACCACCGGCTCCACGATCACCGCGGCCAGCTCGTCCGCGTGCTCGCCGATCAGCCCGGCCAGGGTGGCGGCGTACCCGGGCTCCAGGGAACCGGCCGGCGGCGCCGGGGCGAACAGCTGGCGGGCCACCACCCCGTCCCACATCGCGTGCATGCCGCCGTCGGGGTCGCACACCGACATGGCCATGAACGTGTCCCCGTGATAGCCGCCGCGCCAGGTCAGCAGCCTCCGCTTGGCCGGCCGCCCGGCCGAGCGCCAGAACTGCAGGCACATCTTGACCGCGACCTCGACCGAGACCGAGCCCGAGTCGCACAGGAACACGTGCTGGAGCCCGTTCGGCGCCATCGCGACCAGCCGCTCGCAGAGCCGCACGGCCGGCCCGTGGGTCAGCCCGCCGAACATCACGTGGCTCATCCGCCCCAGCTGGTCGGCGGCCGCGGCGTCGAGCACGGGATGCCGGTAGCCGTGGATGGCCGCCCACCACGACGACATGCCGTCGACCAGTTCGCCGCCGCCGGCCAGGCGGAGGCGGACCCCGGCCGCGGACTCCACCACCAGCGGCGCCGCCCGGCCCGGCATCGGGCCGTACGGATGCCACACATGCCGGCGGTCGGACCGGAGAAGATCCTCGGGCCGAACGGGCGGGTTCACCGCCTCAGCGCCGCCGGGCCGCACCGGCGGGGCGGCGGCCGGAATGACCCTCGCGCTTGGCCCTGACCCGCACCGAGACCTGGACCGGGCTGCCGTCGAAGCCGAACTCCTCGCGCAGCCGCCGCTCCACGAACCGGCGGTAGCCCGCCTCGAGGAACCCCGAGGTGAACAGGACGAAATGCGGCGGCCGGACCCCGGCCTGGGTGGCGAACAGGATCTTGGGCTGGCGCCCGCCGCGCACCGGCGGCGGGGTCGCCGCGACCAGGCCGGTCAGCCAGGCGTTGAGCCGGCCGGTCGGCACCCGGGTCTCCCACCCGGCCAGGGCCTTCTCCAGCGCCGGGACCAGCCGGTCGATGTGCCGTCCGGTCGCGGCCGAGAGGTTCACCCGGGGCGCCCAGCGGGCGGTGTGCAGCTGGCGGTCGATCTCCCGCTCCAGGTAGCGCTGTCGCTCCTCGTCCACCAGGTCCCACTTGTTGTACGCGATGACCAGGGCCCGGCCGGCCTCGATGACCATGGAGATGATGCGCAGGTCCTGCTCGGTGAGCGGCTCGCTCGCGTCGACCAGGACCACCGCGACCTCGGCCCGGTCCAGCGCGCCCGCGGTGCGCAGCGCCGCGTAGTAGTCCGCCCCCTGGTTCTCCTTGAACCGCCGCCTGATGCCGGCCGTGTCCACGAAGCGCCAGGTGGTGCCGCCCAGCTCGACGAGCTCGTCCACGGGGTCCCTGGTGGTGCCGGCCACCGGGTCGACCAGGGAGCGCTGGTGCCCGGCGAGCTTGTTCAGCAGGCTGGACTTGCCGACGTTGGGACGGCCGAGCAGGGCCACCCGGCGCGGGCCGCCCTCGTCCTCGGTGGCCCGCGGGGCGTCCGGCAGCGCGTCGAGCACCAGGTCGAGCAGGTCGCCGCTGCCCCGCCCGTGCAGCGCGCTGACCGGGGCGGGCTCGCCGAGGCCGAGCGACCACAGCGCCGCGACGTCGGGTTCGGCCCGGGTGTCATCGACCTTGTTGGCCGCGACCACGACCGGCTTGCCGGAGCGGCGCAGCACGCTGGCCACGGCGGCGTCGGCGTCGGTCACGCCGACGGTGGCGTCCACCACGAACAGCACCGCGTCGGCGGCGTCCACCGCCACCCTGGCCTGGGCGGCGACCCGCGCGGCCAGGCTCTGCGTGCCTTCCACCGAGGGCTCCCAGCCGCCGGTGTCGACCAGGGTGAACGCCCGGCCGTTCCACAGGGCGTCGTAGGCGACCCGGTCCCTGGTCACCCCCGGCTTGTCCTCCACCACCGCCTGCCTGCTGCCCAGGATGCGGTTCACCAGCGTCGACTTGCCCACGTTGGGACGGCCGACGACGGCCACGACCGGGACGGCCTCGTTCGCCATCGTCACGTGCTCTTCTGCAGGGACTTCGGGACGAGCCCGACGATGATGCCGACGACCTCGTCCAGGTCCAGCCCGGTCGAATCGACTTCGATCGCGTCGGCGGCCTTGCCGCTCTGCGCCGCGTCCATCCGGTCACGCCGGTCCACCTCGGCCCGGGTGGACCAGCTGGCCTCCCCGGCCCGGCGGCTGGCCCGGGCCGCGCCGTCGGCGGTCAGGAACACCTTGACCTGCGCGTCGGGCGCGACCACGGTGCCGATGTCGCGGCCCTCGGCCACGATCCCGCCCGCGTCGGCGATGATCGCCCGCTGCATCGCGATCAGGCGCGCGCGGACCCGCGGCACGGCCGCCACGGCGCTGACCGCGGCCGTGACCTCGCGGGTCCTGATCGCCCCGGACACGTCGGTGCCGTCGACCCGGGTCCACGGCGCGGCCGGGTCGGTGCCGACCTCGATGACCGGCTCGGCGGCCAGGCTGGCCACCACCTCGGGGTCGGTGGTGTCGGCGCCGCGGTCGAGCAGCCACCAGGTCAGCGCCCGGTACATCGACCCGGTGTCCAGGTAACGCAGGCCGAGTGCGCGGGCCGCGCCGCGCGAGGCGCTCGATTTGCCGGCCCCGGACGGCCCGTCGACCGCGACGACGAGGCCCGATCCGCGATCCGTTTCGCTCTCCTCGGCCAGGCTGGCTGAAGTCTTCACCCGAGCGATGCTACCGGTGCACCGGTCCGGGCCGGTACGCCGGATGCTAGCGGCGGACCGGCCAGCCGCCGGCCTCCAGCGCGTCCAGCAGCGGGCCGGCCTCGGCGGGCCGGACCGACAGCTCGGCGACACCGACCGGCAGCCCGGGCGAGTGCTCGATCCTGACGTCCTCGATGTTGACGCCGGCTTG
>Ga0335081_10022393_pt1 | contig 10226 bp, 7 predicted proteins | sample Lox_Sample_35_FD_206713 | JGI IMG/M metagenome (GOLD analysis project Ga0335081, IMG submission 206713) | Soil microbial communities from Loxahatchee National Wildlife Refuge, Florida, United States - Lox_Sample_3.5 | ecosystem: Environmental > Terrestrial > Soil > Wetlands | place: USA: Florida...
GCCTCGGCTTGTTCTTCCCGGTCGAGCAGGAAATCATCCGCCACGTTGCCGCGCGCGCCGCGACCGGTGCGGGCATCACCCCGGTCGTGCGCCGGGGCACCCTGCTGGCCGGCGGCATTCTCGCCGTGACGCTGGTGCCGCTCGCGGCGGCGGCCCGGCCGCTGGCCGGCTGGCTCTTCGACGGCAATATCGGCATGGTCGGGGCGCTGGCGACCGCGTTCGCGGCGCTTGCCGTCGTCTCGGTGAGCCGCGGCGTGCTCGCCGGAATGGGAAGGTTCAAGGCCTACGGCACCCAGCTCGGGCTGGACGGCGCGCTGCGCATCTTTTTCGCGGTCGCCCTCGCCGCGGCGGGGAGCCACTCGCCGCTGCTGTTCGGGCTGATCCTGACCGCCGCTCCGCTGGTGTCAGCGGTCCTCACGGTCGCACCGGCAGCCGCGGACCTGCGGCCGGGGCCGCCCATCAGGTGGCGTCAGCTGTGCCGGGGGCTCGGCCTGCTCATCACCTCGACATTGCTCGCACAGCTGGTCGTGAACATCGCGGTCATCAACGTGAAGCTGCTCTCGCCAGGCGATCCCGCGGTGGTCGGCGCGCTGCTGGCCGCCATGGTGCTCGCGCGGGTGCCCTTGTTCGTCTTCGCGTCGCTGCAGGCATCCCTGTTGCCGGGCCTGGCGGGCGCCATCGCGGCAGGCGACCAGGCACGCTACCGGCAGCTCGTGATTCGCGGTAACGCGATCGTGATCGCCCTGGGCCTCGCCTGCGGACTGCCCGTGGTGATCTTCGGACCCCGGCTGGTCCCGCTGCTGTTCGGCGTCCATCCCGTCCTCGGCTCCGGGGACTTTGCCTTGCTCGCGTGCGGCACCCTCCTCTACATGATCGCGATGGTCCTGGGCCAGAGCAGCATGGCGCTGTCCCGCCACCGTGACCAGTTGCTGGCGTGGATCGCCGGGACCCTCGTGCTCGCCGCTATCACGATGGCACCAGGCACCGTCAAGCTCCGGGTGGAGGCCGCCTACGCACTGAGTTCGCTGACCGTCGCGGTCGGGCTGGCGGTCGCGCTCAGGTTCCGCCTGGTGCGGCTCCGGCAGCCCCCACCGCCGGCTGACGGGCGGGTCACAGCGGCGCTCTCCAGCGGAGGCAGTGAATGACGGCGACCGTGACGGCGGTCATTCTTGCCTACGGCGGCGAGCCGTGGCTCGCGGACGCGGTCCGCGAGGTGCTCGGGTCCAGCAGTGTCGACCTCAACGTCATCGTGGTGGACAACGGCTGCACCTCAGACGCCATTGACCGGATAAAGGGGCTGACCGGAGTACGAGTGATCACGCCCGACGCCAACACCGGGTACGCCGGGGGCTGCGACCTCGGAGCGGCCGAAGCGACGGGAGAGTACCTCGCGTTCGTCAACTCGGACGCGGTGGTGGCGACGGAGGCGCTCGCGCGGCTGGTCGATGTGGCCGCCGAGCCCGCGGTAGGGCTCGCGATGGGATCCATCCGGCTCGCCGATTCGCCCGCATTGATCAATACCTCGGGTAACCCGCTCCATTTTGCCGGCCTTTCATGGGCCGGCGGTTTCGGCGAGCCGGCCTCACGGCACGCCGAACGGCGCGCCGTCATGGCGGGATCCGGCTGCTGCTTCGTGATCCGCCGACGCCAGTGGGAGGACCTGGGTGGCTTTGCCGAGGAATACTTCGCGTACTGCGAAGACACCGAACTGAGCCTGCGGCTCTGGCAGCAGGGCCTGACGGTCGAGTACGTGCCCGATGCTGTCGTCCGGCACCATTACGAGTTCTCGCGCAATGAGCGCAAGCTCTATCTGCTGGAACGTAACCGCGAGATCCTGCTGCTCACCACGTACCAGGGGCGCAGCCTGCTGGTACTCGCGCCGATGCTGCTCCTCACCGAGATGCTCATGCTCGGCGCCGCCATCGCCGGCGGCTGGGGCCGGGCGAAACTACGCGGCTGGCGGTGGCTCCTGCGGCACCGCGCCTGGCTCCGGTCGCGCCGGGATTTGATCCAGAGTGAGCGGGTTGTTCCCGACTCGGTGATCTTCGAACGCGTCACCGCGCGTTTCGATCCCGCGAACGTCACGGCTCCGCCCGGAGTCGGCATCTTTAACGCGGTCATGAGCGGCTACTGGCGCGTCGCCCGCAAGCTGCTTTGAACAGCGCGATCCCGCGAAACAGCGTGATCCCGCGAAACAGCGTGATCCCGCCGGGGCCTACGGCCCGGTCAGCAGGCGATCCACCACGCGCCCGGCGGCCCCGCCATCGTCAAGGGCGCAGAATTTCGCGCTGAATGCCTCGTAGGCCGGCTGGTATGACCGAGCCGTCTGGTCGATGTCGCGAAGCGCGCCAACCACCTCGTCACTTGTGCGCAGCAACGGGCCAGGCGCCTGCGCCTCGAAATCGAAATAGAAGCCGCGCAACTGGTCGCGATAACGCTCAAGGTCGTAGGTGAAGAACAGCATGGGACGGCCGGTGCCGGCGAAGTCGAACATCGCTGACGAATAGTCGGTGATCAGCACGTCGCTGATCAGGTAGAGGTCGGCGATGTCCGGGTACCTGCTGACATCAAGCACACCCCGACCTTGCGGGCGGCCGGGCGGGCTGCCGCGGACCTTGGTATGCAGGCGGAGCAGGAGAATGTGGTCGCCGCCAAGTGCGCGTCCGGCGGCCTCGAGGTCGAGTTGCACATCGAACCGGTAACGCCCGTCCAGGAAGGAGTCGTCGCGCCAGGTCGGCGCGTAAAGCACAACCCGCTTGCCCGGGGGAAGGCCGAGCCGCTTCCTGATGCCCGCGATGCGCTGCTGCTGCCCGGCGGCGTCGTGCAGCAGGTCGTTGCGCGGGTATCCGCTCTCCATGATTTCCCCCGGGAAATCGAACGCGCGGCGGAAGATCGGCGTGCTGAACCTGTTCGGCGAGAGCAGCACGTCCCAGCTGGCGACCTCGTTACGGAGTACGTCTGGGTAGATCAGGCCGGTCGGGAATTGCGGCCGTGCAATGTCGAGGCCGATGCACTTGAGCGGGGTGCCATGCCAGGTCTGGAGGCAGAATTGGCCACCTCGCTTCCTGAACCAGGCGGGCAGCGAATCATTGAAGATCACGTAGCGGGCCCGGGCCAGCGCTTCGAAGTGGTCACGACTGCCGGCGAGCACGACCCGAGCACCGTCGGGCACGCTGAACTGCCCGTCGCGGCTCACCCACGCGCAGTCCAGGTCCGGCCGGACCTGCCGCAGCCGCGCATGGATCGCACGCGGGTTGCACGAGTAGTGCTGGCCGCTGAAGCTGTCGAAGACGGCCAGTTCGCGCAGTGGGCGCGCGAGCGCGCGAGGGTAGTCGTGCCCCGCCAGCCGACGCAGCGCGTAGCGGCCGCGTTCGTCGTCCCCGATGGCCGTCCGGACCCTGAGCCTGAGCGCATCGGTGCGGTATGGCCGTAGTTCTGCCTCGTGGGTGCCGGTGCCGTGGTAGCCGGGCAGGCTTGGCAGCAGCACGCGGGCCACCGTCACCGCGACCTGGTTGCGGTTGCCGAATCGCGCGAGCAGGTTCCAGTTGCCGCTGGCCAGCGGCAGCTGGCCAGCCATGCCCGGCATGCTGCCTGGCGCGAACTCCGCGGTGAACTTGCCGTTCTGCCAGGCCAGCGGGACAACATGGGTGTCGCCTGACTCGCTGTGGCGCAGCAACAGCTCTTCGGGCGGCAACGGATCCGGGTAGTCCCCGCGGAGAATCAGCCGCTGATCGCCCGTCCACCGCACGTGTGTGACCACCGGACGCCTGGTCCGCTTCAGCATCGACAGGTAACCGAAGCGGCTCGCGAAGGCGGTGACGTCCCCTCCGCCGTCATGCACGCACGCACCCGCCACGCCGGGGGCGATGGCGAGCCGCACGGCGGCGCTGCCGTCACCTGGAGCCAGGGACACGTCCCAGATGATCTCGTCGTGCACGGGTATCCCCCGGTCGATGGCGCTCACCCCCATCGCGGTGTGCACCAGCGATGCCGCGGGTATCAGGGCGCGGAAGCGTGCGCGACCGCCGCTGCCGCGGCGGCGGCCGACCGGACCCGGAGGCCGATCCGCAGCGACCCGGATGGGCGCTGTGCCACCTTTGCGCGGTGAGATCACCACGGTCGCACCGGATGACAGCTGTGCCGTTGTCCAGCCCTCGATCTGTATCGCATCGCCACTGACCTGGCAGCTGGTCACGGATGCGCGGACCGGCCGGCCGCGGATGAAGAACCGGCCATCGTGCTCGGCCGCCGGCTGGACCCAGACGTTGCCGGTGACCCACCGGCCCTCGGGCCACTGCGGCGACCCCGCCGCGACGGTGTTGATGGGCCCTTCACGCCGCAGGCCACCACCGCTTACCTCGATTCGGAGCTCCCAGCTGGATGCCCGCCAGATCGCACCGAGGGTGGAAAGGCGCCGCGGATTGACCTCAACCGCGAACCCGGACCAGTCGTAGCAGGCGACCGCCTGCTCCGATCGCGCCGTGACGTCAGGCCGGCAGATCCGCTGGACCGGGAGCCGGATGGTCCGCCGCAACCTGCTGTTACGCAGCATCACGCGGATCTGGCACTCGGCGGCAGAGGCACAGCTGAGCCTCCTGATGTACGCAAAGCCCTCGATGCGCAGCCTTCCGGCCCGCCAGCTGACCGCGTCGAGGCCTGCGGTCAAAGTCATCTCGGCCGTGACGTCGTAGACCTCGTCGGGAATGCCGAGGGCGGCGTCGCGGAAAAATGGATAGCAGGCATACCAGCGGGGCCGCGACCCGCCGCTTCGCACTACCGGCGTTTCCACACCGCCGCCGCGGCGCCAGTATCGCAGCACGTCGAGTAGCTCGGCAGTCTTGTGGTTCCTGAGCAGGCAGTAGTTCAGCCGCCGGGCAGCGGAGACCTGTTCGTACCCCGATTCGTCGACGGTGCGCAGGTAACGAGCCGCCAGCTCGGCAAGGCGCTCGCGCTCCGCTTCGCCTGCGAGCTCGTACGCTCGCATCAGGATGACGAGATCGGAGTTGAGCACAGACCGGTCGTAGACCGGCTTGAGCTGCGGGGCGGTCGCGGCCAGGAAAGCGCCGACGTCCCCTACCGCCCGCATCCTGTGCTCGATGTTGGACAGCTCTGTGGCCCGCTGGGTGGTGGACAGCGCGCCGGCCTGCCGGGCCCGCCAGCAATACACCACGTCACGGAACACATCCACCGACGACGCCAGGACGTGCGCGCGCAACGCAACCGGCACGTCCTCATAGAGGCCCGCGGCGAAGGTCAAGCCGCGGGAATCCCAGAACGAGCGGCGGAACACCTTGTTCCACACGGTCCGGTCCTGCAGCAAGGCAGGCTGCCTGCAGACATGCGTACGACGCAACGTCTCGCGGAACGGCTCCTCGTGCAGCTGGGACGGGCCGGCGCCGCCGGGACGGAGCCTGCGGACACCGCCACAGGCGATGTCGGAACCCGACCTGTCCAGCGAGCCGACCAGCACCTCGTATGCCTGCGAGTCCAGCAGGTCGTCGCCGTCAACGAACGCGAGATATTTGCCCGCGGCGCTGCGCACGCCTTCGTTACGCGCCGGGCCCGGGCCCTGGTTCTGCTGCTGGAGCAGCCGGAACCGGGGATCATGGGCAGCGAACGACTTGGCGATGACCGCGCTGCCATCCGTAGATCCGTCGTCCACCACGATGACTTCAAGGTCCCGCATCGTCTGCCGGGCGATCGACTCAAGCGCCTCTTCGAGGAACCCTTCGACGTTGAAGATTGGCACCACAACGCTGAGCTTCGCCATACGGCATGCCTCTCGGGCGGCCCACAGAGTCGTGGACCGACGCGGGGGGTAGTAGCTAGGGACTCGCTCAATTGTCGCAATACGGGACGTTTCGGTCAAACGTAGGTTTTGGGCTGGCAAAGTGCGGGCGTGCCGCCAGGTCCAGCGCGGGCGTTCGACGGCCGCACCGCCGTCCGCCCGCAAACCTCAGGACGTTGCGGCGGCCGGGCCCGGTGCGGCCAGGCCGTCCCACGGCAGGCGCGGCGTGGCCGCCGCCTGCCCCTCCGGGCAGTGGCGCAGGTAATCACACCAGCCGCAGGCAGGCCGCGGGTGCGGCGGGAAAACCTCGTCGTACCGCTCCGGGGCAAGCCCGCTGCGGTACCGCTCGTCGGCCGCGGCGCACTCGGCGGCGATCTCGGTGGCCCTGCGCAACTGGCGGCTCAGCGCATCGTCGGAGTGCACCCAGGAGAGCACCTGGCCGGTCGGCAGGTGGTGTAGTTCGACACGGTGGCAGCGCCGCCGCATCACCCGCTCCGCGGCTAGCGCATAGAGGGCGAGCGGCAGCGAGGTTCGCGCGTCGTCGACGGTGAGCACGTGCCGTCCGGTCTTGTAATCCACCACGACCAGTTCGGTGCCGCCCGCCACCTCACCGTCCCCGTGTACCCCGTGTACCCCGTTGTCCCTGTCGTCCCTCACCCGCTCGTCGAGCCGGTCGATCCGGCCGGACAGCGCGATCCGGTCCGTGCGTGTCGCCACCGTGCGCTCCACGCCGACAGGCTCGTCGGCGGGGTCGAGCCCGCCGGCATATGCCTCGACCATCTGGCGTGCGATTGCGCGGTAGCAGGCCGACTGTGCGGCGTCGGCGAAACCCTCGGTGATCCAGCCGCGCTCGAGCAGGCCGCCCGCCGCGACGGCTGTCCGCTCAGGCAGCGGCAGCCGCCACCATCCGGCGAGCGCGTTGTGCACGGTCGCGCCGAGGCTGTTGTGCGCCCACGGCGGCCCCTTGGGGGGCGGCGGGCGGTCCAGATAGGTCATCCGGTAGCGGCGCGGGCAGTCGAGCCAGGCCGTGAGCCGCGACGGCGTACACGGGTAGAGCCGCTGCGGCATACCCTCGAAACCTAACTGGTCCACCCGCCCATCCTGGCCTACCGTGATGCCTCCTGGCACGATCCACCGGCCGCCAGTGGATGAATCGTGATGAGCGCCGTCCTCGCTTACCCAACCGAGCAAGATTGGCCTGCTGACCCGAACCCCCGGGGAACTTCGGGCTACCGGGCGTGCCCATCAGCGGAATCCATGCCGCGGTCAGATCAGGCGTTCGTGACGAGCGCGTCCGGGCCCGAGGCCACCCATGAGTCGAACAGCTTCTCCTCGGCCGCGATGGTGGTCTCCTCGCCGTGCCCGGGGAGCACCCGCGTGCTCGCGGGCAGGGTCAGCAAGTTCTCGCCGATCGAGGTGAGCTGACCAGGGAAATCCGGATAGTCGTCACCGTAAGGCCCGGGCCGTCCCCTAAGCAGGGTGTCGCCCGAGAAGACCACGCCGAGGTCCTCGCAGTAGATGCAGACCGCCCCGCGGCTGTGCCCGGGGGTGTGCAGCACCTCGAGCCGCACACCGGCGACCTCGAAGCTGCCGCCGTCGGCCATGTCGATATCGGGCTCGTCCCCGGGGTGGACGCCCCGCCACTCCAGCCGGTCGTCCGGGTGAAGCGCGATGGGCGCCTCGTGCCGCCCGGCCACCTCGACCGCCGCGCCGATGTGGTCGGCGTGCCCGTGCGTGCAGACCACCGCGAGCACCTCACGACCCCCCACGGCGTCGAGCACGACGGCAGCGTCATGGGCCGGGTCGATCACGATCACCTCCTCGTCGTCACCGACGATCCAGGTGTTGTTCTCCACCCGCCTGGCAGCGCGGTCAGCGTTGCCAGCGCCGTCCACGACAAGCACCCCGGACGAGACGACGCGATCAATGCGCGTGGTCACCTCGTGTTCTCCTTCCGCACACCCGAAATCGTGCGCCGCCAGCAGGCGGCGGCATCGCCCACACCACCCGGGTGCGGCCGGGCGCCCCGCGCCGGGGCATGCGGCTGGCCGGTGCCCGGGCAGAGGGGGTCGTATGGGAGCCGCACCCATCCAGCGTATTTGGTTTCATGGCTGAATTCGGCGACATACGAACAGGCAGGCACCGTGTTTTCGTCCTGCACGCACAACGATTTTCCTGACCAAGTACCCGTTTCCGGTGTTCTGCGCGGCACCTGGAACGCCGGCCCGGGGTTATGCGTGCGATGTGCCGGACTTTGACTGCCGCCTGGCCGGAGTTTCAACATAGACAACGACAACGTGCGCTACCTCGGAACTTCCGTTGCCGCAGCATGTCGTGGCTGTCAGGCTGGCAGGCTCGACGTGACCGGGCGGTAGGGCGTGATCTTGAACGGCTCGCTCGCGCATTACCGGGTGCCCCGTTTCAGCGACGTGCCGCCGATCGAGGTGATCCTGCTTGACCGCCGGGACGTCCCGCCCGCGGGTGCGGGTGAGACGCCGCTCATCGCGGTCGCGCCCGCCCTGGCGAACGCGATCTTCGCGGCCACCGGCAACCGTATCCGCTCGATGCCGCTCCTGCGGGCGGGAAGGCTCCCCGAGAAGCCCTGAACCTGTTGCGGTCGCCGCAGCAGGCCGGCCGGGCCCACACCCCGGCAGACCCCCGCACCCGGGATTACAGTGGCGGGCCGTGCACGGGCCTCGCGCCGGTCGCGAGCGCGAGGACGCGCTCGTATTCGCCGGGCGACGTCGTCTCGCGGCCGATCCTGTGGCCCGTGAGGCTCCCATGATCGTCGCTCGACCCCAGCACGAGCAGGCCCAGCTCACTTGCCGCGCGACGCAGCTGGGCCCGTTCCGCCTGGTTGTGATCGGGATGGTCGACCTCGATCCCGGCCAGCCCGTTCGCCGCGAGCTCGGCGAGCAGCTCCATCGAGAGCGGTCCGCCCCGCCCGGCTCCCGGATGGGCGAGGGCCGCCACTCCGCCCGCGGCTCGCACCAGGTCGATTGCCCGGGCCGGGGCCGGCCCGTACCTGCCGACGTAGGCCCGGCCACCGGGTGCGATCCAGCGCGTCGTGAACGCCTCGTCGAAGCGGCTGATCGCGCCGACAGCGATCATGGCATGGGCGACATGCGGGCGGCCAACCGTGCCGCCGTCCGCGATCTCGGCAACCTGCTGCCACGTGACGGGAACGCCAAGCTCGCGAAGCCGCGCCACCATACCCCGAGCGCGCTGAGCGCGGGACTCCCGGATTTTCGCGCATTCGGCCACCAGGCCCGGATCACCGGTGTCGAAAAGGTAGCCCAGCAGGTGCACGCTGCGGGAGCCGACGAAGCACGACAATTCGATGCCAGGGACAAGGGTGAGTCCGGCCGGTAACGCACGCGCCGCCTCCCCCAGGCCCGCGGTCGTGTCGTGATCGGTCAGCGCGAGGACGTCGACGCCCGCCGCGCGTGCGCAGCGCATCACCTCGGCCGGCCGGTCGGTGCCGTCGGACGCGCTGCTGTGGACGTGCATGTCTATGCGCACGCTCGTGACCTCCCGTTACGCCCTAGCTGGGCTTGGGCAACCGCGGCGAAAGGGCGCCGAAGGGCACATCCAGATCCTGGCCGGGATCCCTTAGATCGCGCAAGGTGAGCGTTTCCACCAGCAGCAGACCCGCGGAGTCCGGCCATAGCACCACCCATAGCCAGTTCCCCATCGCCTCGCCCGCGAACACCGCACGGTCCGGCGCCTGCACGTGCCACAACGGAAACTCGTGCCTGCCGTATCGCAGGCTCGCACACGGCGGCTTCGTCGCGAAATCCTCGCCGGGATCTGGCCCGTCCAGGCCGGCCAGCCTGGCGCCAAGGCCAACGCCGGGCTCCTCCGCCACCACGAGCAGGTCGCCGGGACCGCCGACCGGGTTCGGCCCGGACAGCGCGACGACGCAGGCTCGCGCACCCGTCCGCTCGTCGCCGGCACCCGCGTAGCCAGTCACCAGCCACCCGGGCGGTAGCGGCCAGGGCAGCCACACCGGAACGGCAGCATTGCGCAACAGCGCTTCCATGCCTTCCCGTGACGGCGCATGCGCGGGAAACAGCGGATACACGTCGCCGTGCGTACCGCAGCGCCACGCGCTCGTCCACGCGCTCGGTTCATGCAGGGGCCCGCCGCAGCGGGGGCAGATTGCTACCGGCTTCATGACTACACAAGGTGATCTCTCGGCGGTCCCACGTCAAGTGGCCGCACCGGAGGCTGGCGTGCCGGACAGATTGGGTGTTAGGGCGTGTCCCGTGCGCACCCGGCGGGCGCGCAGCCGCTCGGGCCGGGCGGGTTTGAGGCTTCCTGGGGGAAGCAGGCATCGGAAATCATCTCGGCCCGCTCGCCCCTTTCTTGTGGACGAGTATTTGCCGTGCCGACCTTTAACCAGCCGAATACGCGCAGCGCATAGCCCGGATACCGG
>Ga0335081_10022394_pt1 | contig 10226 bp, 9 predicted proteins | sample Lox_Sample_35_FD_206713 | JGI IMG/M metagenome (GOLD analysis project Ga0335081, IMG submission 206713) | Soil microbial communities from Loxahatchee National Wildlife Refuge, Florida, United States - Lox_Sample_3.5 | ecosystem: Environmental > Terrestrial > Soil > Wetlands | place: USA: Florida...
GGCTGGTGGCAGTACCGGCGCCGCCAGCCGGCGCTGCTGCCGTGGGCCGGCGCGGCCGGCGCGCTGGTCGGGTTCTGCGCGCTGCTGTTCGCGCCGGGGCAGGGCGAGCGCTACGACAGCCTCGCGCAGAAGTCGTCGATGTTCACGCGGCTGGTCCAGCGCGGGTTCACCGGCAACCTCGACATCCTGCGCGACCTGCTGCTCGCGGCCGCGCCGGTGCTCGCGCTGATCGCGATCGTGCTGGTGATCGGCCTGGGCGACGAGGCCGAACCCGGCAAGCGGCGGCCGGCGCTGCGCCTGCTCGCGATCTCGATCGTCGCGGCGGTCGCGATGGCCGCGACGATCTTCGTGTCGCCCAAGCTCGGCTCGCGGTTCTACCTCGGGTCGGCGAGCCTGTTGCTCGCGTCGTTCGTCGCGCTCGCCGATGTCGTGCTCGTCGGCCCGCGCCGGCTCGCGCCGTTCGTCGTCGTCGCGCTCACCGCGTCGAGCTACGCGGCGGTGCGCACCGTGCCGCTCTACGCGCACGCCAAGCGGGCGAGCGACGCGCGGATCGCCGCGCTCGAGCGCGCGCCGCGCGATCGGGTGTTCATCGCGGACGCGTTCGATCAGGTCGACGACTCGTGGTGGTTCGAGGGCGACGACTTCCGCGACTCGCGCAAGCGCGACATGGTCGCGACCTACTTCGGCCTGCCCGGCGTGGTGTTCCGCGCCTACGACGCGACCTCGCCGCTCGGCGTCACCAGCGTGCGGTTCGTCCCGCACGTCACCGCCGATCCGCCGAGCTGCGCCGACGCGCTCGGCGGGCTGTCGCTCGGCTCGTACAAGGGGTTCGATCTGCCGGGCATCCAGCGCGAGCTGAACATCGCGATCGCGCAGATGCGCGAGCGGCTCGGCGGCGCCGGCCGGCTGCTCCAGGTCGATCTCGCGGTCGAGCTCGACGATCCCGCCCTCACGCTGCCGCGCAAGACCGTGCTGGTCGGGCGCTGGCGGCCGGATCGCTTCGAGGGCTACGCCGGCAAGCTCGAGCGCCGCACCCGCGAGTTCTCGCGCGACGTCGTGCTGCCGCACGAGCTCGAGACCGCCGACGTCGAGATCTACGTCTACCTGGTCGGCGACGAGGCCAAGCGGCTCGGCACCGGCGCCGACAAGGTGCTGCGCTACGTGCCGTGGCATCCCGGCGTGTACTGGATCCTCGCGTGCCGCCGCGACGAGTGCTTCGTGATCGCGGGCACCCACCAGGCCGGCTAGTACCTCTGTGGCGAGGCACTAGCGCGCGGCGATGTGATCCTCGCTCTGCGCGAAGATCTCGTAGCTGCCCGGGCCGCGCTCGGTCGACACCACGATCTCCGCGATCGGGCGCGGCGAGCGCAGCGCGATCACCGCCGAGCGCCGGTGCGCATTCAGCCGCTTGTCGACGTCGACCACCTTGCTGGTGCCGTCGGCGAAGTCGAGCCGCACGCGATGCAGCTCGACCGTGCCCTTCGACAGCTCGATGCGCACCTGGCCGAACGTGCCCGCGTCCTGGCCGACGTCGAAGTACTCGGTGCCGTGGCTCGCCGGCGTCGCGGTCGCGAGCTCCATCCACGCGCCGTCGGCGTGAGCGGGTTGCACCGGCAGATCCGTCCTGTAGCTGACCCGCGCGTTGTCGCCTTCTTGCTTGGGCTCGGCCGATGCGACGGCGGTGGCACCGACGAGCACGACCGCGAAACCTGCGTGAAGCTTCATGGCAGAACGCTGTCTTGCATGGCGCGTGCCCCGGCCGCATAGTCCGCCGATGCCGACGAGCGAGATTCCGCGAGAGCTGATCGAGCGGCTGCCCAAGACCGATCTGCACTGCCATCTCGACGGCTCGATGCGGCTCGACACGGTGATCGAGCTCGCGCGCGCGCAGGGCGTGAAGCTGCCGACGTTCGATCGCGGCGAGCTGTGGAAGATGCTCTACGCCGGCGAGCACGTCACGTCGCTCGACGACTACCTGCGTGCGTTCGATATCACGCTGTCGGTCCTCCAGGACGAGACCGGGCTCGAGCGCTCGGCGTACGAGCTCGCCGAGGACGCGCACCGCGAGAACGTGCGCTACCTCGAGGTGCGCTACTCGCCGCTGCTCCACGTGCGAAATGGCCTGAGGCCGGCGCAGGTGGTCGAGGCCGTGCTGCGCGGGCTGCGCACGGCCAAGCGCGAGTACGGCATCCGCTACGGGCTGATCCTGTGCGCGATCCGCTCGCTGGGACCCGAGCAGTCGCATCGCATCGCCGAGCTGTGCGTCGCGTTCAAGAACCGCGGCGTGGTCGGCTTCGATCTCGCGGGCAGCGAGATCAACTTCCCGGCCAAGGTCCATCGCGGCGCGTTCCAGCTGGTGATCGACAACAACATCAACTGCACCGCGCACGCCGGCGAGTCGTTCGGGCCCGACAGCGTGCACCAGGCGATCCACAAGTGCGGCGCGCATCGCATCGGTCACGGCACCCGGCTGATCGAGAGCGGCGACCTGATGAACTACGTCAACGACCACCGCATCCCGCTCGAGGTCTGCCCGTCGTCCAATCTCCAGACCCGCGCCGCGAAGACCTGGGAGAGCCACCCGGTCGACTTCTACGTCGACTACGGGCTGCGCGTGACGATCAACACCGACAACCGCCTGATGTCCGACACCACGGTGACCAACGAGCTCTACCTGTGCCACAAGCACTACGGCTGGTCGCTCCAGACGATCAAGGAGATCATCATCGCGGGGTTCAAGAGCGCGTTCATGCCGTACCGCGAGAAGGCCGATCTCGTCGCCGAGGTCAGCCGCGAGCTCGCGACGTTCGAGGATCCGCGCGGCGAGGTCACCGGCCGGGTCGGGCTGGTCGAGTCGGGCCAGCCGACCACCGCCGACAAGCCGGTGCCGCCGCCGCCCAAGCCCAAGCTCCAGGTGTCCTAGTACGGGCGTAACGCAAGGAGCGGCAACGAAGCGATCGGCGATGGATCGGCGGCCCCAACCGATCAGATCCTGTGTGGCGAGGTACTAGCTTCCGGTCGTGAACGAGAAGCTCACCGGCACCAGCGCGTTGCCCGAGCTGTCCGTGATCGCGTTCGACAGCGACACCGTGAACTGCGTGGTCGACGTCAGGGTCGCGCTCGGCGTGAAGATCCAGGTGATGCCGTCGGGCGTGGTGACCGTCCCCGCGATCGGGTTGCCGACGCCGTCCTGCATCGTGAAGCTCGTGGTGTCGACGTTCTGCACCAGCTCGTCGAACTGCACCGTGATCGTCGTTCCGGTCGCGACGTCGGTGTCGCCGTTCTTGGGCGTCGTCGAGATCACGTCGGGCGGCACGGTGTCGGGGCCGGTCGTGAACGACCACGAGAACGTCTGCAGCGGCAGGCCGTCGTGGTCGGTGATCGCCGGGCCGAGCGACACCTGGAACGTCGTGTTCGCGGCCAGCTGCACGTCCCAGTAGAACACCGCGACGTGGCCGACGTCGTCGTAGGCGACGGCGCCGCTCACCGGGCCCCCGAGCGTCGTCACCGTGAAGCTCTGCGCGTTCACGCCGATCACGTCCTCGGAGAACGCCACCTCGATCGCCGTGTTGACCGCGACCCCGGTCGCGCCGTCGACCGGCGTCACGCCGGTGACCGTCGGGCCGATCGCGCCGTCGGGCGCGTCGGGCGTCACGCCGGCGTCGATGTATGCCGGGCACGCCAGCGTGTCGGGCGCGCTGTCCAGGTGACAGCGATTCTCGGAGGCGACGCAGTGATAGTCGTCGGGGCACGTCGCGCCGGTCCCGCACACGAACCCGCACGCCGGCTCGGGCGTCGAGTAGCAGCCCGGCATCGCGCCAGAGGCCAGCGCGGCGATCGCGCCGAGGCCAACGACCGCGACCAGGATCCGTCGCATCCCGCCAACGCTATCACGACGCCCTCGCGACGCGGGTGTACCATCGGGCTGGATGGGCAAGCCGGATCGGGAGAGCGTGCGCGCGCTGGTCGAGCCGCACTGGCGACGGGTCTACAACTTCGTGTTCCGGCTCACCCTCGACCGCGAGCGCGCCGAGCGTTACGTCGCCGACATCTACGCGCGCGCCGCCGCCGAGCTCGACGCGCGGCCCGCCGGCGACCCCGAGGTCTGGCTGCTCGGGATCGCGAACCAGATGCTCGAGGAGCGCCTGCCGCGCCAGCCCGAGATCAACTTCGACATCCTCGACGAGACCCTGCGCAGCGAGGCCACCCGCACCGACGTCGTGCGCTCGCTCAGCGATCCGCAGCGCGACTTCCTGCTGTGGGAGCTCAAGCAGGGCTGCATGACCGCGGTCGTCAACTGCCTGCCGCCCGGCGAGCGCGCCGCGTTCGTGGTGTGCCACGTGCTCAAGCTCGACGACGACGCCGCCGCGAGGAGCCTCGGCATCACCGAGAGCGCGTACAAGGTGCGGCTGTCGCGCGCGCGGAAGAAGATCGGCGACTACCTCGCGCCGCGCTGCGAGCACGTCAACCCGATGAACCCGTGCCGCTGTCCCGCGCGCGTCGGCACCGCGCTCGCCAAGGGCTTCATCCGCTCGGTCGGCCCGGTCGGCGGCGAGGTCTCGCTGCGCAAGGCCGCCGTCCCCTACGGCCGCTACGGCACCGGCATCGGCAACGAGGACGTCCCGATGCGCGACATCGCCGCGATCTACGGCGGCCTGCCCGAGCCCGATCCGCCCGCCGACTTCGGCGCGAAGCTGATCGACCAGCTCGCGAGCTAGCGGCGGGGCCAGTCCGGAAGCTCGCCCTTGGCGAGCCGGTGACCGTAGAGCCCCGCGCCCTCGAACTGCGCACCATCGAATCGACAGCCGGTGAAGGTCGCCGCGTCGATACTCGCCCGCGAGAAATCGCTATCCCGCAGATCCGCCCCGTCGAACGTGCAGGTCTTCACGTTGGCCTCGACGAACTTGCTGTTGCACAGCCGGGCGCCGGTGAAGTCCGCCTCGATGAACGAGCGGCTGAAGTCGGCGCCGTCGAGGACCACGCCTCGGAACGATGCGCCCGCCTCGCCACGGCCGTCCGAGATGTCGAGCCCGCGGAAGTCGCGTTCGCCTTGCAGGTATCGCCGCGCGATCTCCGCCGGCGTCCACACGCGTTCGTCGTCCATCCCGCTCAGCGCGCCGCGCGGAACGCGGCCTCGAGATCGCCGCGCAGATCGTCGAGATCCTCGATCCCGACCGACAGCCGGATGAAGCCGTCGACGATGCCGAGCGCCGCCCTGCGATCGGCCGGCACGCTCGCATGCGTCATGATCGCGGGATGCTCGATCAGCGACTCCACGCCGCCGAGCGACTCGGCGAGCGTGAAGATCTTGCACGCCGACAGGAACCGGCGCGCCTGGTCGAGCCCGCCGCGCAGCACGAAGCTGATCATCCCGCCGAATCCGCGCGCCTGCTTCTGCGCCAGCGCGTGGTGCGGATGCGACGGCAGGCCCGGGTAATAGACCTTCTCGACCTGCGGATGCGCGACCAGCCACTCGGCGAGCGCGCGCGCGTTGTGCTCGTGGCGCTCCATCCGCACGTGCAGGGTCTTGGTCCCGCGCAGCACCATGAACGAGTCCATCGGCGAGATCACCGCGCCGGCCGCGTTCTGCAGGAACGCGACGCGATCGCGGACCGCCGCGTCGGCGAAGATCAGCGCGCCGCCGACCACGTCGCTGTGCCCGTTCAAGTACTTGGTCAGCGAGTGCGCGACCACGTCGGCGCCGAGCTCGAGCGGGCGCTGGAAGTACGGCGTCATGAACGTGTTGTCGACCGCGACCATCACGCCGCGCCCCTTCACCGCCGCCGCGACCGCCGCGATGTCGATCACCTTCAGCATCGGGTTGGTCGGGGTCTCGAACCACACCAGCTTGGTATTCGGGCGCAGCGCCGCGGCGACCGCGGCCGCGCCCGCGCTCGGATCGACGTAGCTGAACTCGAAGCCGAGCCGGCGATACACCTTGTCGAACAGCCGGAACGTGCCGCCGTAGAGGTCATCGCACGCGATCACGTGGGTGCCGGCGTCGAACAGCTGGAGCAGGGTCGAGGTCGCGGCCAGCCCCGACGCGAAGCACAGCCCGCCGGCACCGCCCTCGAGCGAGGCCAGGTTGTCCTGCAGCGCGAACCGCGTGAGGTTGTGGGTGCGCGAGTACTCGTAGCCCTTGTGCACGCCCGGCGCCTGCTGCGCGTAGGTCGAGGTGTAGTAGATCGGCGTCATCACCGCGCCGGTGGTCGGATCGGGCGACTGGCCGGCGTGGATCGCGCGCGTGCCGAACCCTCGCTTGACCTCGTCACTCAAAGCGGAAGCCCTTCGGATCCTTCTCCATGATCCGCTCCATCGCCGCCTCCTCGAGCAGATCGATCATGCGCTGGCCGCCGTACTTCTTCATCAGCTTGTCGTCGTACTCGTCGGCGATCAGCGCGACGTCGCGCAAGGTCGCGATCAGCTCCTCGGGATCGAGCGTCGTGCCGCCGAGGATCGTGTGGGTGAACAGCACGGTGTGCTCGCCGGGATCCCAGGCGAACGCGCCGAACCGGAGGTGGGCGTTGAGCTCGAGCAGCTGCTTGGCGAGCGGGCCATCGACGTCGATCCCCTTCACCAGCTGCGACGCGCAGCGCACCATCGCGCGGTTATCCCCCCACGGCACCACGCTGATCATGACGTAGGCCGAGCCTTGCTTGATGACGTAGAGCGAGTCGTCGATCTTGCGAAACGCGGTGCTGTCCTGGAGCGTGCGCTCGATGAGGAGCGCGGTGGCCACTTCGGCGGGGTTCATGGGCCGTTGTTAACACGTGTGCCATGTCGTGTGATCGGGGGCGCAGGCTGGCAAACGCCGGCTCGGTCGTGCGAACATCGCGGCGTGCGCCGGGTCTGGATCGCACTCCTGTTCGTCGTCTGGCTGGGGGGCACCGGGCTCGCCGACGAGATCAAGGACATCGTCGTCGAGGGCAACACCAAGACGACGAGCGATACCGTCATCCTGATCGCCCGGATCGACGTCGGCGACGACTGGAACATCAGCATGGTCGACGTCGTCAAGCAGCGCCTGCAGTCGTGCGGCCTGTTCAACGACATCGAGGTGTTCTTCGAGCCGACCCCGACCAAGGACGGCGTTCGCGTCCACATCCAGGTCAAGGACAAGCACTCGTGGGTGATCGCGCCGGCGTTCTACAACGAGCCGACCAACACCGGCGGCGGCATCGGCTACGGCGAGAACAACCTGTTCGGCGAGAACCAGAAGCTCCTGCTCTACGCCCAGCTCGCCACCGGCGACTCGTTCTTCGTCGGCGCGTGGGTGATCCCGTCGATCGGCGGCACGCGGTTCTACGCGCAGTTCGACACCTACCTCGACTCGTCGCGCGTCATCGAGTACGCCGAGCCGACCAGCTACATCGACAACCCCAAGGCGGTGCGCCAGTCGCGCATGGCGTACCTCAACGGCGGCGTCAAGCTCGGCATCGAGCTGTTCCGCGGGATCAAGCTCGACGCCCGGCTGCGCGCCGCGCACGTCAGCTACAGCGAGGTCGAGATCTCCGACGGCGCGTCGATCGACGACATCGTACCCGGCGCCCCGGCCGGCACGCCCGTGCCCAAGCCCGGCATGGAGGGCTGGGACGTGTCGAACGAGTGGCAGTTCACGATCGATCGCCGCGCCAACTTCAACGGCATCTACTCGGGCTACCGCTACGTGCTCGACTACGAGTACGCGCTCAACCCGCTGGGCTCGGACTTTCACTACCACCGCGCCGCGGCGTCGGCGTACCGCGCGTGGCGCGTGCTCGAGCGTCACGATCTCGTGCTCAAGAGCAGCGTCAACGTCGGCCATCACCTGCCGTTCCAGCAGGAGCTCTTGACCGGCGGCTCGTCGATGCGCGGCTGGCTGAACAACCAGTTCCGCGGCGACTTCCAGGTGCTGGCCAACGCCGAGTACTCGTTCCCGCTGTTCACGCTGCCGTTCCCCAAGCCGATCGGCGGAGTGTCGGTGCGCGGTCTCGCGTTCTGGGACTCGGCGTACACCACGTTCCTCACCGACTCGAACCCCGAGCGCAACTACCTGCCCGACGCGCTGGTGCGCGGGCTCGACGGCTTCAAGAACTCGGTCGGGCTCGGCACGCGCTTCTACAGCGACGCGATCGTGATCCCGTTGCTCGGCGTCGATGTGGGGTATGGTCTCGAAGCCCGTGACTTCGAGGTCTACCTGGCGATCGGTCTTACTGATTAGCCTGGCCGCCTGCGGCGGTGCGCAGCGCGCGGGCGGCGCGGCGGACCTCGTGCTGCTCGGCGGCGACGTCCACACGATGGATCCGGCGCACCCGCGCGCGGCGGCGGTCGCGGTGCGCGGCGAGACCATCGCGGCGGTCGGCGACGACGCGGACGTGCGCGGGTGGATCGGCCCGCACACCCGCGTGGTCGAGCTGCACGGCGCGAGCGTGACGCCCGGCCTGGTCGACACCCACTGCCACCTGTACGAGCTCGGCTCCGAGCGCGAGGCGGTGAACCTGCGCGGGATGACCAGCGAGGCCGAGATCGCCCGGGCGGTCGCGGCGGCGGCGAGCGCGCAGCCGGCCGGCGCGTGGGTGATCGGCCGCGGCTGGGATCAGAACCGCTGGACGCCGGCGCAGTTTCCGACCCGCGCCTCGCTCGACGCGGTCGTGGTCGATCACCCGGTCGTGCTCGAGCGGATCGACGGCCACGCGCTGTGGGTCGACTCGCAGGCGCTCGCGCTCGCCGGGATCACCGCGCAGACGCCGGATCCGCCGGGCGGCAAGATCGTGCGCGACGCGCGCGGCGAGCCCACCGGCGTGCTGGTCGATCGCGCGACCGCGCTGGTCGGCGCCAAGCTGCCGCGGGCGAGCGCCGAGGTGCGCGAGCGCCGCATCCTGGCCGCGGCGCGCGAGGCGGTCGCGGCCGGCCTCACCGGCGTCGGCGAGATGGGGATCGAGGACGCGACCGCCGAGGTCTACGCCCGGCTCGCCGCCGAGCATCGCCTGCCGCTGCGGGTCTACGCGTTCCTGCTCGGCGACACCGCGCACCCCGAGGTGCTGCGCGCGCGCCATCCCGCGCCCGCGGTCGGCCGGTTCGAGATGCCGGGCGTGAAGTTCTTCGCCGACGGCGCGCTCGGCTCGCGCGGGGCGCGGCTCTACGCCGACTACGACGACGACCCCGGCAACCGCGGGCTGTGGGTCACCGAGCCGGCGGTGCTGGCGCGCGCGGTCGACGACGCGGTCGCCGGCGGCTGGCAGGTCGCGATCCACGCGATCGGCGACGCCGCGGTGGGCAGCGTGCTCGACGCCTACCTCGCGGCCGAGGCCGCGCACCCCGGCGATCACCGGCTGCGCGTCGAGCACCTCCAGATCCTCGCGCCCGGCGATCTGCCGCGGCTGGTCGCGTCGCACGCGATCGCGTCGATGCAGCCGACCCACGCGACCAGCGACATGCCGTGGGCCGAGGCGCGGATCGGCAAGGCGCGGATCACCGGCGCGTACGCCTGGCGCACCATGCTCGATCACGGCGTGCCGCTCGCGTTCGGCTCCGACTTTCCGGTCGAGCAGGTGTCTCCGCTGCTCGGGATCTACGCCGCGGTGACCCGGCAGGATGCGGCGGGCAGCCCGGCCGGCGGTTGGTATCCTGCGCAGCGGATGACGCTCGACGAGGCGATCGCCGCGTTCACCCGGGGTGCGGCGTATGCCGAGCGCGCGGAGGCGACCCGAGGCGTGATCGCGGTCGGTCGCGCGGCCGACCTGACCGTGTTCGATCGCCCGCTCGCACCCGATCGATCCTTGCTCGAGACCCGCGCCGCGATGACTGTGGTCGGGGGCGAGATCGTGTATCCCTTGGCAGAGCGATGAGGTTTTGCCCGTTTTGCAGCGCGGAGAACGCGGACGAGCTGGCGGTCTGCCAGGCGTGCGGCCGCCGCCTGCCGCCGCTGCCGCCGCGCCGCGCGCGCAACGCGCCGCCGACCGGCGTCCAGCTGCCGGTGCGCCAGACCGCGCCGCCGCCCGTGCCGGTGCGCAAGTCGGCACCGTCGCCCGCGCCGCCGATCGCGCCGTCGCCTGCCGCGCCGGCGAGCACGATCACGCAGCCGATGTCGCCCCCGCCACCGCCCGCGCCGCGCGACAGCGCGCCGTCGCTGCCGCCGCCGCCGGCGGCCAGCGCCGAGTCGAGCTCGCGACAGGTCCTGCTCGACGCGCTCGCGCCGGCCCCGGCCGCCGCGCGCCGCGATCCGCCGCCCGCCGAGCCGCGCGCCG
>Ga0335081_10022395_pt1 | contig 10226 bp, 9 predicted proteins | sample Lox_Sample_35_FD_206713 | JGI IMG/M metagenome (GOLD analysis project Ga0335081, IMG submission 206713) | Soil microbial communities from Loxahatchee National Wildlife Refuge, Florida, United States - Lox_Sample_3.5 | ecosystem: Environmental > Terrestrial > Soil > Wetlands | place: USA: Florida...
GATTGTTCGAGATCTCGATGAGCCGGAGCGCGTTCTGGAAGCGGAAGGCCCCGGCCTTGCCGCCTTTGACCGAAAGCGCCACGAGCGTCCCGCCGCCGCTCATCTGCCGGCGCGCCAACGCATATTGCGGATGGCTCTCGAGGCCGGGGTAGAGCGTGCGCTCGACCTTGGGGTGGCGCTCGAGGAAGGCCGCGACCTCGGCGGCGCCGCGGCTCATCGCCTCGACGCGGAGCGGCAAGGTCTCGATGCCCTTCAGCAGCAGCCAGGCATTGAAGGGGCTGAGCGCCGGTCCGGTGTGGCGCAGGAAGGGCATCAGGCTCTCGCGCACGAATTTGTCGGAGCCGAGGACGGCGCCGCCGAGGCTCCGCCCCTGGCCGTCGATGTGCTTCGTCGCGGAATAGCAGACGATGTCGGCCCCGAGCTGGAGCGGGCGCTGCAGCAAGGGCGTTGCAAAGACATTGTCGACGACGAAGACGCCGCCGGCGCGATGCGTCAGCTCCGCCACCGCGGCGAGATCGACGAGCTCGAGGGTCGGGTTGGAGGGGCTCTCGCAGAAGACCGCCTTCACCCCCAGCGCTAGCGCCCGCTTCCAGGCGTCGAGGTCGCGGCCATCGACCAGCACCGTCTCGACCCCGTAGCGCGGCAAGATCTGCGTGATGATGTAGTTGCAGGAATTGAAGAGCGCGCGCGACGAGACGACGCGATCGCCGGCTTTCACCTGGCACGCAAGCGCGGCGAAGACGGCAGCCATGCCGCTCGCCGTGGCGCGACAGCCCTCGGCGCCCTCGAGCAAACGCAAGCGCTCTTCCAGCATGTTGACGGTAGGATTGGCGTAGCGCGAATAGACGAAGCGCGAGCCGTCCTGGGCGAAGGCGGATTCCGCCTCCTCCGCCGTCCGATAGACGTAGCCCGAATTCATGTAGATCGCTTCGCAGGTCTCCATGTACTGGCTGCGCAGGAGGCCGGCGCGCGCCATGACGGTGCGCGGGCGCAGGCCGGTGGGAAGTTCGCGAAACTCATGCGGCATGGTCGTTGCTCCCTGGCGACCGGCGCGCGGCAACAAAAAACCCTGGATCCGCAAGGGCCAGGGTTCCGCGAGGAGCCTCCGACCTTTTTAGCGGTTGGTTTTACGTGGCCGCAAGCCGGTCGGCTCAAATCACCACGGTGGCGAGTCTTGCGTACTCCTCGCCGCGTCTTCTGTCAAGCGCCGGCTAGCGGAGCGCCGCGTTGGGGCGGCAGATGCTGTACCAGACGCCGAGATGATCCTGCTTCCATTTGGGGTCGGCGCAATCCTTCTGCTGCTGGATGGCCTCTTGCTGATCGCGCACGGGATCGATGGCGCTGCTGCGCCCCCCGCAACCGGCCAGCAACACCACCGCACAAATCGTGACCACGCGTCCTTGCACTCGTCGCCTCCGCGATCTCTCGTCTTTCTCTGCCATGCGTGGCGCAACCCTGAAGATTCTTAACGCCAGGGATGGCCCGCGGCGCAGCCGTGCAGTAGCTTTGCCGACCGCAGAGCCCGGCGCAAGCGCCGAACGACAAGGGGGGTGGGCATGTCGATTTTCGATCTTTCCGGCAAGACGGCGGTGATCACCGGCTCGTCGAAAGGCATCGGCCGGGCCATCGCTGAGCAGATGGCCCTGTTCGGCGCCAATGTCGTGGTCTCGAGCCGCAAAGGCCCGGCCTGCGAGGAAGTCGTCGCCGAGATCAAGAAGGCGGGCGGCAAGGCGGTGGCCATCCCCGCCCATATCGGCGAGAAGGACGCCCTCAAGAACCTGGTCGACGCCTCGATTAAAGCTTATGGCAAGATCGACATTTTGGTCTGCAATGCCGCGGTCAACCCCTATTACGGCCCGCTCTCCGGCATCAGCGACGAAGCCTTCGACCGCATCATGGACAGCAACATCCGCAGCAATCTCTGGCTCTGCAACATGGTGCTGCCGGAGATGGCGAAGCGCAAGGACGGGGCGGTGATCATCGTCTCGAGCATCGGCGGGCTGCGCGGCAGCACCATGCTCGGCGCCTACGGCATCTCCAAGGCGGCGGACATGCAGCTGGCGCGGAGCCTCGCCGTCGAATGGGGCGGCCACAACATCCGCGTCAACGTCATCGCGCCCGGTCTCGTCAAGACCGACTTCGCCAAGGCGCTCTGGAGCAATCCCGACCTCCTCGAGAAGACGCTGCAGCAAGCGCCGCTGCATATGATCGGCGAGCCCGTCGACATCGCGGGCACGGCGGTCCTGCTGGCCTCGGCGGCGGGTCGCTTCATCACCGGCCAGACTTTCGTCGTCGATGGCGGCGTCACCATCGCCGGCCGGGGGTAGTTGGGACTACCGAGAAAAGCTGAACCCTCCCACTGCGCATTCCCCGCGAAAGCGGGGAACCAGGGCAAGCGATGGAACCCTGCAGCTCCGGGTTCCCGCTTTCGCGGGAACGGCGCTTGAGAGCAGTGCCACTCCGGCCTGACGACGCGCCCTACTCGCCCGGTGCCGACTGGTGGGCCGACTGTCGCCGGGCGCGGCGGCGGTGGCCCCATTCGCGCGCCTGCTGGAAGACGACGTAAAGCATGGGGATAATGAAAATCCCGATGCTGCTCGCCGTCAGCATGCCGGCAAAGACCGAGGTGCCGACGTCGCGCCGGCTGATCTGCGCCGCGCCTTCCGCGATGATAAGCGGCACCAAGCCCAGGATGAAGGCGATCGACGTCATCATCACGGCACGAAAGCGCATGCGGGCGCCGAGCGTCGCCGCCTCGGCAATGTCCATGCCGGCCTCGCGCTGCTCCTTGGCGAACTCGACGATGAGGATGCCGTTCTTGGCGGCGAGCGCGATCAGCACGACGAGGCCGATCTGGGCGTAGAGGTCGAGCGTCAGATGCGCGACGAGGATGCCGGCATAGGCGCCGGCGACGCCGACCACGACCGAGAGCAACACCGGTATGGGGATGACCCAGCTCTCATAGAGCCCGACCAGGAAGAGATAGGCGAAGACCACCGCCATGGCGAGAATGGGGCCGGTCTGGCCGCTCGCCTCGTGCTCCTGATAGGCGGTGCCGGTCCATTCGAAGGTGTAGCCCGGCGGCAACGTCTTCGCCGAGACGTCCTGCATCGCCGCCAGCGCCGCGCCCGAGGAGCCGCCGGGCGCCGGACTGCCGTTGATGGTGACGGAACGATAGTTGTTGTAGCGCGTGATCACCTGGGGGCCGACGACATAGCGCAGATTGGCGATGGCGCGCATCGGCACCATGCCGCCGTTGCGGCTCCGCACGTAGATCTGCCAGATGTCGGAGATATCGCGGCGGTCGGCCGCCTCGCCCTCGATGTTGACCTGCCAGGTGCGGCCGTAGAGATTGAAGTAGTTGACGAAGAAGCCGCCCAGCGTCGATTGCAGCGCGGTGAACACATCGGTGATATTGAGGCCGAGCGCTTGCGCCTTATCGCGGTCGATGTCGAGATAGATCGACGGCGTCGTCGCGGTGAAGGTCGAGAACACGCGCGCCAGCCGCGGATCCTGGTTGGCGGCGGCGACGACTCCCTGCACGACGCTGCCGAGCTTCGCCGGATCCTGGCCCTCGAGCGCCTCGAGCTGATACTCGAAGCCGCCGCTCGTCGAGAGGCCGATGATCGGCGGCAGGTTGTAGGCGATGACCGTCGCCGTCCGGATCTGCTGACCCTCGACGAACATGCGGCGGATGAGCGCCTGCGCCGAATTGGCGGCGCCGACGCGATCCTCGAACGGCTTGAGCTTCGCCACCAGGAAGGCGACGTTCGATTCATTGGCGGTGTCGAGGAGCGAGAAGCCGATAACGGCAAAGACGTCCTGCACCTGCGGCATGCCTTTGAGGATCGTCTCGACCTTCCGCACCGTCTCGCCGGTGCGCGCGACCGAGGCGCCGTCGGGTAGCTGCACGTTGAGGAAGAAGGCGCCCTGGTCCTCCTCCGGCAGGAAGCTCGTCGGCGTGATCCGCGAGAAGCCGAAGACGCCGGCGCCGAACACGGCCAGCAACAGCAGCGCCAGCAGCGAGACGCGCACCAGGCGCTGCACGACCGCGGCATAGCCGTCGCGGACATGGTCGATGCCGCGCAGCAACGCCGCCATGATGCCGCGGCGCTTGCCCTCGTGGCGCAGCACCAAGGCGCAGAGCGCCGGCGAGAGCGTCAGCGCGTTCGCCGCCGAGATCAGCATCGCCGCGCTGATGGTGACGGCGAACTGGCGGAAGAGCTGGCCCGAGATGCCGGGAATGAATGCCACCGGCACGAAGACCGAGAGCAGCACCAGGGTGATGGCAATGATCGGGCCGGTGATCTGTTCCATCGCTCGGATCACGGCCTCGCTCGGGGAGAGCTCCGGATGCTCCTCGAGCACGCGCTCGACGTTCTCGACGACGACGATGGCGTCGTCGACGACGATGCCGATCGCCAGCACCATGGCGAGGAGCGAAACGGTGTTGGCGGAGTAGCCCATCGCCAGCAGCACGGCGAAGGCGCCGATGAGGCTGACCGGCACGGCGACGGCGGGGATCACCGTGGCGCGGACGCTGCCGAGAAAGAGATAGACGACGATGACGACCAGGATGAAGGCCTCACCCAGCGTCTTCAGCACCTCCTTGATCGTGTCGCTGACAAAGAGAGTGCTGTCGTAGACGACCTGGGCCTTGAGCCCCTCTGGAAAACGCTCTTTGAGACGGCTCATCGTGGCGTTGACCTGGGCTGCGGTCTGCACCGCGTTGGCGTCGGGCGAGAGATAGAGCGCGATGCCGACCGCGGAGCGGCCGTTGATGCGGGTTTCGGTGTCCTCGTTCTGGGCGCCCATCTCGACGCGCGCTACGTCGCGCACCCGCAGCACCGAGCCGTCGGGATCGGCGCGCAGCACGATGTCGCCGAATTGCTGTGGCGTGGTGAGGCGGCCCTGGGTCTGCACGTTCATCTGGAACTGCTGGTCGTTGGTCACCGGGCGCGCGCCGATGCGGCCCACCGCTGCCTGCACGTTCTGCGACTGAATGGCGTTGACGACATCCGAAGGCGCGAGGTTGAGACTCGCGAGGCGCTGGGTGTCGAACCAGATGCGCATCGACTGCTGCAGCTTGCCGAAGACAAGGACCTGTCCGACGCCCGGCACGCGCGAGAGCTCGTCGAGGATGTTGACGGTGGCGTAGGTCGTGATCTGGACCGGGGTGAGCTTGCCGCCCTCGCCGTAGAGCGCCATGAACTGCAGCACCGCGGCCGAGCGCTTGATGACGACGAGGCCCTGGACCTGCACCTCCTGCGGCAGCTGCGCCAGCGCCGTCTGCACGCGGTTGTTGACGTTGACGGTGTCGGTATCGGCGTTGGTGCCCGGCTGGAAGCTGACGGTAAGGTTGTAGCTGCCGTCGTTGCCGCTCGTCGACTTCATGTAGATCATCTTGTCGACGCCAACCACCTGCGCCTCAAGCGGCTGCGCCACCGTCGCCTCGACGACGGCGGCGGACGCACCGGGATAGGTTGCGGTCACCTGCACCCGCGGTGGCACGATGTCGGGGAATTGCGCCACCGGAATGCGCGTCATGGCGATGGCACCGGCGATGGTGATGACGATGGCGATGACGATCGCGAGCCGCGGCCGCCGCACGAAGACAGCGGAGATCATCGGGGCCTGCTCCTCGACCGCGAGGAGCCTGCGTCGACGTCTTTCTTAGCGCAGAGGACGCCGAGGCGGCGCAGAGGTCGCAGGGGCTCAGAGTCCATTGACCATCCTCGTTATCCCCTCGCGCATATGCGCCACATTGAAATCGAGGAGATATCCCAGCTTAAACTTGCCAAGGCGAAGGTAGCTCAAATGCTGGCCGCGATGAACGGCAAGAATGAGCTCCAGCGACTTCACCTCGACAACGACCCGATCTGCGACCAGAAGATCAATCCGATAAGCATTCTCGACAGCCAAATCATCGTAGCGCATAGCGACCGAAACTTGTCGGCGAGCCGGCACACCGTGTTTCGTCAGCTCGTGAGCCAAGCAGGGTTCATAAACATTCTCCAATAGTCCTGGCCCCAGCGCCGTATGTACTTTCATGGCGGCGGCGATGATCAGATGGCCTATCTCGTTCTCTCATCCTCCGCGTCCCCCGCGCTTCCCCAGCGTCCCTCTGCGCTAAATAGGCCCTTTGACCGAGGACTCGGAAGGCTGTTAGAGGCTTGAACCGTTCTCGGCGCACTAAGACCGGGACGCCGGCGGGGTCGTGCCGGTCGTGGTCGTGCCGGGCGGCAGCGTCGTGGGCGGCGGGTTGGCGGCGGGCGCTGCGGAAACGGCTTGGCCGGGGCGGACACGCTGGACGCCGTCGAGCACGACGCGGTCGCCCTCGCTGAGGCCACTTTGCACCACGGCCAGCGCCGGATTGGGCGTCGACTGGCCAAGCTGCACGCGGCGCTGCTGAGCCTTGTCGTCGCCGTCGACGACGAAAACGTAGTCGCCTTCCTGGTCCGTCAGCACGGCGGCGCGCGGCACGGTGAGCGCCTCCACCGGCTTCGCGTCCTCGAGGATGACGGTCACGAGCTCCCCGTCGATGAGCTCATGCGCCGGGGCATCGCCCGAGGCGTTGGCAAGGCGCGGATTCTCGATGGTGGCGCGGAGCGCGATCGAATCGGTGTTGGCGGCAACCGTATTGTCGACGAAGTCGAGCGTCGCCTGCTTGTCGTAGAGCCGCCCATCCGGCAACCGGATCTTGACGACGCGGTGGTCGTGCAGGTCGATCACGGTGCGGGTCGGCACGGAAAAGACCACATACATCGGATCCTGGCTCACGATCGTCGCCAGCGTGGCGACGCTCGGGTTCACATAATTGCCGATGGTGACGGCCGTGCGGCCGATCTTGCCGTCGATCGGCGCGCGTATCTCGGTGTAGTCGAGATTGATCTGCGACTGGGCGAGCTGCGCCTCCGCGCCCAGGACCTGCGCCTGCAGCGATTGCTGGCTGGCGAGCGCAGCATCGACGTTGGATTGCTGTCCCGCGGGCGTCGAGAGCAGCGCTTTGGCGCGCGCCAGCGTCACGTCGGCATTGCGCAGCTGCGCCTTGAACTGGGCGATCTGCGCCTGCTTCGCCTGGACATCGGCTTGGAAAGGCCCTTGCTCCAAGCGATAGAGCAGGTCGCCCTTCTTCACTTCGGTGCCCTCGGTGAAAAGGCGCTGGTCGAGGAAGGCGGCGACGCGCGCCACGAGATTGACGCGGTCCTTCGCCTGGATGCGGCCGACATACTCCGCGGATGGCGTGACCGGCGCGCGGGTCACGGGGACGACGCCCACAGCCGGAGGCTTTGCCGGGGCTTGCTGCGCGAGCGCGGGCGGCGTCGCGGCGACGAGCGCGGCAGAAAGCAGGAGCGAACGCAGACTGAGGCTTGGCATGCCGCACTCCCTGAGGATGCGATCTAATGGCCTGCCGGAATAGTTTCAATACGCCGCGGCTCAACCGAGAAGAAAGAAGGCCGCCGTTGCCGGCGGCCCTTTCTCCCCTGGAAGCGGTCGGTCAGGCGATCTCGAAGAGGCCCGCGGCACCCATGCCGCCGCCGATGCACATGGTGACGACGGCGTATTTGGCGCCGCGCCGCTTGCCCTCGATGAGCGCATGGCCGGTGAGGCGCGCGCCACTCATGCCATAGGGATGGCCGATCGAGATGGCGCCGCCATCGACGTTGAACTTCGCGGGGTCGATGCCGAGGCGGTTGCGGCAATAGAGCGCCTGCACCGCGAAGGCCTCGTTGAGCTCCCAGATATCGACGTCAGAGACCTTGAGGCCGTGCTTGGCCAGCAGCTTCGGCACGGCGAAGACCGGGCCGATCCCCATCTCGTCGGGCTCGCAGCCCGCGACCGCCATGCCGCGATAGATGCCGAGCGGCTGCAGACCGCGCTTCGCCGCGGTTGTCGCCTCCATGACGACGCAAGCCGAGGCGCCGTCGGAGAGCTGGCTGGCATTGCCGGCGGTGATGAACCCGCCCTCGCGCACCGGCTTCAGCGATGCCAGGCCCTCGCGGGTCGTATCGGGACGGTTGCCCTCGTCCTTGGTGAGGGTCACCGTCTCTGTCCAGGTCTTGCCGCTCTCCTTGTCGGTCATGAGCTTCACCGAGCTCATCGGCGCGATCTCGGCGTCGAAGCGGCCCGCCTTCTGGCCCGCCGCAGTGCGTTGCTGGCTCAAAAGCGCGAACTCGTCCTGCTGCTCGCGCGTCACCTGATAGCGCTCGGCGACGATGTCGGCGGTCTCGATCATGCTGAGATAGATGTCGCGCTTGTGCTCGAGCAGCCACTCGTCGGCGAAGCGGTGCTTGTTCATGTTGTATTGGACGAGGCTGATCGATTCGACGCCGCCGCCCACCGCGCAGTCGATGCCGTCCACCATGATGCGCTGCGAGGCGATGCTGATCGCCATGAGGCCCGAGCTGCAGAAGCGGTTGATGGTCTCGCCCGGCACCGTCACCGGCAAGCCGGCGCGGAGCGCCGCGTCGCGGGCGATATTGTGGCCAGTGGCGCCTTCGGGATTGGCGCAGCCGATGACCACGTCCTCCACTTCGCCAGGCTCGATCTTGGCGCGCTCGACCGCCTTCTGGATGACATGGCCGGTGATGGTGGCGCCATGCGTGTTGTTGAAGGCGCCGCGCACGGCTTTGCCGATGGGGGTGCGCGCGGTGGAAACGATGACCGCTTCTCTCATGGGGCCCTCCTCCGATTTGCGGCAGCCTCGCCGACGCCCCCCGGGGTGTCAACCCCTGGAGGCGCTGGACGGCTATGCCGAAGCGGGGAAGAATGGCGCGCTAAACTGAAGAAGGACGCGTTCATGCGCGAGTTTGCCGATGTCGGGGCGCTGAAGCAGGTCGTTGGCGAAGTCCTGGGCGAAAGCGAGTGGGTGACGGTGAGCCAGGAGATGATCGACCGCTTTGCCGCGGCGACGGGCGACTATCAGTGGATCCATGTCGACCGCGAGCGCGCGAAGGCGTCCGAGTTCGGCACCACCATCGCTCATGGTTTCCTGACGCTCTCGCTCGTCCCGCGCCTTCTCGACAAGGTCTACCGTGTTGGCAAGGTGGCGGCGCGGCTCAACTATGGCTGCAACAAGGTGCGCTTCACGCAGCCGGTTCCCGCCGGAGGACGCATCAAGGCGCGGGTCCGCCTCGCCGCCGTCGAGGAGACGCCCAAGGGGGTCCGCATCACCAACGAGGCGACCGTCACCCTCGAGGGCTCGGAGCGACCGGCCTGCGTCGCCGAACTCGTCGCGGTGGTGATCCCGGAAGCCGCCTGATCGCTAAAATGCCGGTAAAATCCCCGACGATAGTGCTCGCTTCCGGGCGCCCCGGGGGCCACATTGAGCTCTGATGGGCGATGCGCTCCTCATAGCCGTTTCCGGCCTGAACGCCGCCAGCCTTCGGCTGAGCACGGCCGCCAACAACATCGCCAACGCCAATGATACGGGGGAGCTCCAGCCCGCGCCCGGGCAAAGCCAGCCCTTCCAACCCCAGCAGGTGGCGCAAGAAGCCGCCCCCGGCGGCGGCACCATTGCGACCGACGTCCCGGTCACGCCGGCCAGCAACCCCTCGCCCGATCCCAACTCGCCCTTGGCCAACGCCCAGGGGCTCGTCGCCGTGCCCAATGTCGACACGGCGCAGGAGCTGGTCAACACCCAGGTCGCCAGCTTCTCCTACGACGCCAATCTCAAGGTGGTCGAGACCGCCAGCAAGATGCAGGGTTATTTGCTTAATATCTTCGCCTGAGCCGTGTCCGCCGGCGGCGCGACGGCGCTGTCGCGAATGCGCTTTAGGGTCTCGTCGCAATGATGCCGCTCCAGTAGGTCAAGGCGATAGCGGGCGACTTCCGCGAGCGTCCAATCGGCGTGCCGGCCCCGCGCCCAGACGAAGAAATCGCGCGTCGCATGCGCTCGCTCCTCGGCCGGAAGCGCCTCCGGGCAACGGAAGGCGGCGTCGTAATCGGGATCGTCGCTCATGGCGATGAACGACGTTTCGGCGCCGCCCGCGCTCTCGGCTCCGACCGCGGCAACGAGGAGCGCCAGCGAGGCCAGCGCTTTGCTGAGCGTCATCGAACTCTCCTCCGACCCGGCGCCTTAAGCGCCATTATTCCTCTTCCGCCAGCGCGCTCTCGTGCCAATGGCCGATGGCGCGCCGGGAGACCCAGCTTAGCACGCCGAAAATGGCGATGCCGGTCGCACCCAGCAGCACCAACGCCGCGAAGAGGCGAGCCTCCTGCAAACG
>Ga0335081_10022397_pt1 | contig 10225 bp, 7 predicted proteins | sample Lox_Sample_35_FD_206713 | JGI IMG/M metagenome (GOLD analysis project Ga0335081, IMG submission 206713) | Soil microbial communities from Loxahatchee National Wildlife Refuge, Florida, United States - Lox_Sample_3.5 | ecosystem: Environmental > Terrestrial > Soil > Wetlands | place: USA: Florida...
GTCGTAAATGTTGCGGTAGCGGCCCAGGTAGCAGGGATCGTGAAATACCACCTTCTCGACGGGCGACAGCACCGGCGCCGGCCACACGTGGAGCCGCGCCAGCAACTCGCTGTGATGCTCGATGGCGAAGCTGACTCCGAATTCCCGCCAGTCCGTGCCGATGGTGCGGACGCAGTGCGGGCAGATTGAGACCATCTTGCCGACTTTCGCCGCGCGCAGCGCTTCGATGTTCGCCTCGGCCACCTGCGAGACGGCCAAGTCGTTGCCCAGGCGGCGCGCCGGATCGCCGGTGCATTTCTCTTTGCGCAGCACGCCGAAGGTCACGCCGGCATGCTGCAGCACGCGCGCCAGCGCCAGCACGATTTCGCGGCCCTGCGGGTCGTACGAACCCATGCAGCCCAGCCACAGGCAGTATTCCTGGGTCCCGTCGTAGATCGGCAGCTCGTTCTTCTCGATGAACTTCTGCCGCTCGCTGGCGGCGAAACCCAGCGCGTTGCCGGTTCGCTCCAGGTTCAGGAAAAGCTTGGTTCCGTAATCGTCTTCCCATTTGCCCGTATTCACCGCGCCGCGCCGCAGCCCGATGATCATCGGCAGGTGCTGAATTCCTACCGGGCACTGAAACTCGCAGCTTCCGCAGGTGGTGCACTGGAACGCGGCTTCTTCCGAGATGTGCGGGCCGAGCAGCGCCGCCTGGGCGGCTGGTCCGAACTCCTTGAGGTAGGCGCGCAGTCCCAGAACGATTTCCTTGGGGTTGAGCGTCTTCCCGGTGTTGTAAGCCGGGCAGTGTTCGGTGCAGCGGCCGCATTCCACGCAGGAGAAGGCCTGCAAGGCGTCGATGCGGGTCACGTCCTTGCCGGTATCGAGCCCGAAATCTTCATCGCCCGAGAGCGGCGGAATCCGGCTGAAGCCCTGGCGGCGCAGAAACACCGTGACCGGGCTGATTGCCAGGTGCAGGTGCTTGGTGTGCGGAATCAGCGGCAGAAAGATGAGCAGCGCCAGCGTGTGCAGCCACCAGCTCACCCGGCCGCCCGCAGTCCCTTCGCCAAACCACAGCCCGCTGAGATAGGTCACCATCAAGGCGAAGATCAGCAGCGCGATCACGCCCGATTCCGGCGACAATTCTCCAAGCCACTTCGGCCGCACCACGAATCGGCGCACGAACAGGCCAGTGATGGCGACCGCCACCGCCACGGCCCACACCGCCACGAATCCGAAATAGAAGCGCCCGAACCCGCTCTGGGGAAAGAGGAACCGCGCGCCGAACCCGGATGCGAAGTGGTTTAGGGTGATCAACGCGAACGCGCAGAATCCCCAGAACACAAAGGCGTGCGCCAGCCCCGGAAGCGGCCGCTGCTGGATGACCTTTCCCTGCAGCATCACTTCCCACACGAACTGGCGGATGCGCGGCCCCAGCGGACGCAACTGGAAATCGGGGGTCTCGCGCGAGCGCCGGATGGTATCCACGACTTTCCCCAACCGCCGCCAGGTCAGCGCCAACGAGGCGGCCATGAGCACGAGCAGAACCGCCCGTTCCACCCAAGATGCGTCGCCCATAATTCCCAGATCTGAATGTAGCACCGGAATGTAGCGTGCGGTCCGTCAACAGCGTCCGCTAGAATAAGGGCTTGATTCAGGAGGCAATGTTGCGTATTGTCGTCTCTGGCGCGGCCGGTTTCATAGGCTCTCACATGTGCGACCGGTTGCTGGCGGAAGGTCACGCCGTAGTAGGACTGGATAATTTCCTCACCGGAAGCCGCCTCAACCTGGCCCACTTGGCCGGCCAAGCCCGATTCCATTTTGTGGAACAGGACGTGACCAGGCCGTTCACGATTGACGGCCCGGTCGATTTCGTGCTGCATATGGCTTCCCCCGCCAGCCCGAAGGACTACCTCGAGTACCCCGTCGAAACGCTGGACGTCGGCTCCATCGGCACCCGCCGTATGCTCGAGTTGGCCTTGGAAAAGGGCAGCCGGTTCCTGCTCACCTCCACCTCGGAATGCTATGGCGACCCGCAGATCCATCCGCAGGTCGAGACCTACTGGGGCCACGTCAACCCTGTGGGACCGCGCTCCTGTTATGACGAGAGCAAGCGCTTCGCGGAAGCCCTGACCATGGCCTACCACCGCAAGCACGGCTTGCGCACCAACATCGCGCGGATCTTCAATACCTATGGGCCGCGCATGAAGCTGGACGATGGCCGCGTGGTCTCCGCGTTCCTGGGCCAGGCGCTGCACGGTCTTCCCATGACGGTCTTCGGGGATGGCTCGCAGACCCGCAGTTTCTGTTTCGTGGCTGACCTGGTGGACGGCCTCTACCGGCTGATGCACTCCGACGAGCGTTTCCCGGTGAACCTCGGCAATCCGCGCGAGATGACCATCTTGGAGTTCGCCCGGCATATCCAGGGCATGACCGGCGCGGTCTCGGAGATCGAATTCCGGCCGCTGCCTGAGGACGATCCCAAGCAGCGCCAACCCGACATCGCCAAGGCGCGGACGCTTCTGGGATGGGAGCCCCGGGTCCCGTTGGAAGAGGGCCTCCGCCAGACGGTGGAGTACCTGAGGAGCGTCCCCTTGCCCGTGGAATCGCAAACTGGGTAGTTCAGAAACCCGGGCGGCACACGCCTACCGCCGTGTTGCTCAAATCGCGTTTATAGATTTTGGTTCTGAAGCTGCCTGGAGGAGCGGTTATACCCGGACCCCGATGCTGCGGAGGAAGGCCGCGTCTTCCTTTTCGTAGGTCCCGCCAGTCGCCCGAGGTAAAGCGTACTCCAGCGACTGTTCCCTGGTGGGGCACTCCCGCCAACAGTCGGTCAGCGGTTTCGAGATGTAAACCAGCTTCTGGCACTGCGTGCACCACCAATGGACCACGAGTTGGTGATCCTCGGTAAATCCGACTTCGGCGATGTGTTCGGGAATCTCACCGCAGTTGCAATGCAAGGCCAAGTGCCGGTAGTTCATGTGGGTGACAGGTCCTTTACGAGACATTTATCGCACGCGTGCCGTTCTGAATCGAGTGCCAAAAGGCCGCGGAAAGTACTGGCGGGGTTTACGTCGGAGTACTAACTTTCCGCGGCTTTAGCGCTCCCGTGCGTTCGGAACGCATCGCCGGCCGCGCATGGTTGCACCCGCGCCAGGGCTTCGAAGCTGGCGGACACAAAGGACTTGAGCCCAGCGGCCCTTATCGTCCTCCCCAGATCCTCCAGTCTTTCCGGCAGTACTGAAATGCCTGGACCCCGGGTACACGATCTGAACCTCGTCCGCACTTCTGGCGATTCTACGGCTAGTCGCGCAGCGAGGAGTCTTGGAGCGATGCCGGAAATACGGGCCTCCAACACGATGGATTTCGCGAGTACTGGGAGATGGCCGTACTTCGAGCGATTTTTGGGACTGGCTGCGGCGCGCGAATTCATGAGATCGTAATCTCGCAATCTTCTTATTCAGGAGTTTCGGGTGTTAAAACCTGTTACTGCGGCCGCGTTGCTGTGGGCTTGTGCGCTGTCAGCGCAACCTCAACTGGGCACCACGAACTTGAGTGCCGGATGGCTTTGGCCTAAGGGCGTGTATGCCCTCGCGATTCACGATGGACCGGGACCGTACGGAACAGGCTCCCTGGACATAGTGGTTTTGGGTAGCGCCAGATTACTTTATGCCACCGCAGTTAAGAACGGCTTCTCAGCTTTCAAACCACTGACCACCAGGGACGGATTTGATTACTGGAGTAGCCCTCAATTCTTCACTTCACTCAGCGCGACGCGCATTCAAAGTCGGACCGCAATCGCCGGTTGGACGCCGGTCGGCATCGCCTTCTCCAACTTCACCGGTGTCGAGCAGCGGCTGGTCGTCGACCAATTCAAAGTCATTTGCAGCGACTGCCTCTTGTCGCTCCCCGGCTGGCTGGACCAGTTCCATCTTGCGACGTGAATACTTTGGCCGGCTATCGATAGCCCTTTCGGGGCTTTGAAACGCATCCCCGCCGCTCTGCATCACTTAAGTAGAGGCTATGGCAATTCCGTTTCGTACCCGCTCCACTGAGGGGCCCGAGAGCAGGTGCGTAAAGTGCGGCCACCTCCAGTCCGAACATGGTACGACCGGCACCCGGCCTTGCCTGGCAATGGTGGGTGACCTGCTTCACCGGCGATTCTGCTCTTGCGACGAATTCCACGCCAAGCTGCACTCGGCGGCTTGAGCGTTCCAGTTCCGCTTGATCCGGACCAGGCGGCCCGTGCTGCTCCCGTCGGCCATCTTGTGATGCCGCCGGTGTCCCTCCGCAAGCCTGTTTGGAAAGGGCGCCACAACGCGACTCCGCGGTCCCGCGTCTAACTCATTAGAGGCTTGTTGAACAACTCGGCCAAAGTCCGCGCTCGCTTACGGTCGCGGCTCTGGCGGTCTCTGCAAATACGCGATCCCGATTCGGAGCCGCGAGCGTGAGCGAGCGTTCTTTTCGGGTTTGTCAACAAGCTCCTATTGGGAGGGTTGCTGTCTATGTTTGAGCAGAGTTTTATCCCGAAAGAGAAGGCGCGCAGGCCTTGGATGATGGCATGCGCCCTTGCACTTCAGATTCTGGCCGTTGGAATACTGATTCTGATCCCCATGATCTACGTGGAGGCGCTTCCTGTGCCCGACCTCACCAGCATGCTCGTGGCGCCGCCTCCTCCACCTCCGCCTCCACCTCCACCGGCGCCTGCGGTGGTGCGCGCAGCGAAAGTGCGCGTTCGTACCTTCGATGCCAGCCGTTTGATCGCTCCCACGGTTGTGCCCAAGCAGATCGCCATTGTCAAAGATCTCGATCTTCCACCCGCACCGGCAGCCGGCGTGATCGGTGGCGTTCCCGGCGGCGTGGCCGGTGGCCAGCCGGGCGGTGTCATCGGGAGTATCTTGAGCGCAGTGCCAGGGCCCGCACCCGCACCGCCCCCGAAGCCAGCGGCTCCCAAGCCCACCGCAGCGCCCCAGCCCGAGCAGCCCGTCCGCGTGGGTGGCAACGTCGAGGCAGCCTTGCTCCTCAGCGGGCCGAAACCGATCTACCCAGTTATCGCCCGGGAAGCTCGCGTGCGCGGCGACGTGCTGTTGGATGCCATCATCGGAACGGACGGCAGGATCGAGGACTTACACGCAGTCAGCGGTCCGGTCCTGCTCGTCCCCGCCGCCATGGCGGCCGTCAAGCAATGGATCTATCGGCCAACTATTTTGAACGGCCACGCCGTCAAAGTCGCCACCGAAGTCGTGGTCCACTTCTCCCTGTCTTAGTACACCCGGGTTCTGCCTCACTGGCGCAGTCTGGCGATGTTCTCGCGGATCTTGTCCGCCGTCGGATAATCCGGGTGATACTTCAGGAAGTCTTCCAGGTCGTCCGCGGCGGCGCCATTTTCCCCAAACCGCAGGTGAATCTCCGCCAGCACCAACTGCGGATGCGAGAAGTGCGCCGGATCGATGCGCCGCGCAATCTCCAGATACTTCACCGCCAGGTTGAAATTCTTGACCGCGAAGTACGTGCCGCCCAGCTGTGAGTTAGCCAGCGCGTCATTGGGGCGGGCCAGCACCGCGCGCTGATTGTATACCAGCGCTTCATCCAGTTTTTGCAGAGTGAGCAAAACGCCGCCCAGGTTGACCAGGGCTTCGTACGCCGAAGGGTCCTGCTCCAGCGCCGCACGGAAACATTTCTCGGCTTCCGGATATTTCCGCGTCTGGTAGTCGATGGTGCCCAGTTCGTTCCATGCGATGGAAAACTGCGGCGCCATCTCCACCGCCTGCTCCAGTTGCTTCGCGGCCGAGGCGACGTCGTGCTTCTCCAGGTCTCTGATCGCCGCGTCGAATTCTCTTAGCGCCTTCTCCGGGACGGCCAGTTCTTTCGCCGAGATGGAATGTTGCCGGCGCACGGTATCGGCGAACACGAAGTCGGTATCTTTGAAACGCAGCGTGAGGCTGACGCGCCGGTGCGTATCAGCCGTCCCAGGGCCGATTTCGACCGTCTGCCGCGCCTCTCCGCGATCCTCCAGATACACGGCAGCCGTATAAGTGCCGGCCTGCAGCTTGCGGAAATGGAATCGGCCGCCGTCGTCGCTCAGCGTTTCCGCTTGAAACGGGCTGGTCGCGCCGAACAGAGTAATCGTCGCGGCGCCAGCCGGTGAGACGTGGCCGATCAGTTCGTACAGCGGTTCGCCGGCAACCGCCGCCACCGCCAGCACCCCGCACAACAGCAAGCGAATCATGCGCCGATTTGATTTTACTCTTTCGCTGAAGGCCAGCTAGAATGCTCCCATGCTCTCTTCCCGGGAATGGCGCGTGCTGGCGCTGCTCTCGATTTCCAGTTTTCTCAACTACTTTGACCGCAGCAACCTCTCCATCGGCGCCACCAACGTCCAGAGCGAGTTTCATATCGACAGCTTGCAGCTGGGCGTTCTTCTCAGCGCGTTCTTCTGGACCTACGCCCTTTGCCAACTGCTCGGCCTCGCCGGCTGGCTGGCGGACCGGTTCCACGTCGGCTGGGTTCTCGCCGCCGGTTTTTTCCTTTGGTCCGGCACCACAGGCTCCGCCGGTCTGGCGCACTCGTTCGCGGCGCTTTTCGCCATGCGCCTGCTGCTGGGCGCCGGCGAATCGGTGGCCTACCCCTGCTACTCCCGCATCGTGGCCAATCAGTTCCCCGAGCATCATCGCGGTCTGACCAACGCCTGGATCGATGCCGGCACCAAGTGCGGCCCCGCGCTGGGCTCGCTCGTGGGCGCCATCGTGGTGGAGCGCTTCGGGTGGCGCGCTTTGTTCATCGCGTTGGGCTTCGGCAGCCTGGTATGGCTGGTTCCATGGCTGCGATGGATGCCGCGCGGCAAAGGCGTTTCGGCCCGCGAGGATCAAACCGGCGTCCCTGGCGTCTTCCAGATCTTCCGCCACCGGTCCGCGGTCTCGAGCGCGCTCGGCCTGTTCTGCTCGAACTATTTCTGGTATTTCCTGCTCACCTGGCTGCCGCATTACCTGGAAACCGAGCGCCATTTTCCCAAGTCGCGGATGGGCGTCTTCGCCTCATTGGCCTATCTCGCCGTGGCCGTCTCCTGCGTGTGTTCCGGATGGCTCTCGGACCACTGGATCGCCCGCGGCGGCACGCCCACCCGAGTCCGCAAGACTTTCGCCGGCCTCGGCCTCGCACTTTCCACCACCATCCTTCCGGTTGTCCTGGTTCGCGACGCCCGTCTCGCTATGGCGCTCCTGATTCTGGCCTGTCTCTCCTTCGGTCTGTTTGCCTCCAACCTGTTTGCCATCACGCAGACGCTGGCCGGCCCGCGCGTCGCTGGAAAATGGACCGCCGTGCAGAACGGTTTCGGCAACCTGGCCGGCGTGGTCTGCCCGTCGGTCACCGGCTGGCTGGTTCATCGAACCGGAGAGTTCTACCCGGCTTTCCTGGTGGCCGCCGCCGTAGCCGCAACCGGCGCCGCGATCTTCGTCTTCGGCATCGGCCCCATCCGCCAGGTCGAATACGCACAGGCTTGAACCCGTGCCCATAGGCGAGCGGAGCCCGCCCTTTCAGTTGCTGGCTACCACCATCCCGTGCCGCTCGCTCACAGTGTTGCTTGCCAGACCCTTAGCCAATAGCCTCGCAATTCTGAGAAACTTGAGTAATCCGCAATGCTTCATTCGACCGATCCCATCGCTGCGCGCCGGTGCGCCTGGGCGCGCGTCGTCCCGCTCGTGCTCACCGGTGCCGCGTTTGTCATGTCGCCGAGCTTGTGCCCGGCGCAGACCGTCCCCACCTATACCATCACGACCATCGCCGGCAACAACACCGCCGGCTTCTCGGGCGATGGCGCCGCGGCCACCAGCGCTCAACTCAACGTCCCGGCCGGGCTCGCATTGGATTCCCACAACAACCTTTACATCGTTGACCAGGCCAACAACCGCATCCGTGAGGTGACCTCCAACGGCAACATTTCCACCGTGGTCGGTACCGGCGGCTCAGGTTATACCGGCGATGCCGGCGCGGCCACCAGCGCCCAAATCAGCAGCCCCACGAGCGTGGTGTTCGACTCCAAAGGGAATATCTACCTCTCCGACACCAAGAACAACGTGGTCCGCATTGTGTCGCCCGCCGGCACGATCGACCACTTCGCCGGAGATAATGCTCTGGGCGCCGGATTCGGAGGCGATACCGGTCAGGCCATCTATGCCGATCTCAACGGCCCTCTGGGCCTGGCAGTCGATTCCGCGGGCAATGTGTACATTGCTGACTCAGCCAACAATCGGATCCGCAAGGTGGACACCAACTCGGTCATCACCACGTTTGCCGGCAGCGGCACGGTGGGTTTCGCGGGAAACGGCGGGCCCTCCCTACTGGCGCATTTGAATCTCCCCTGGAGCCTGGCAATGGGCCCTGACGGCACCACCCTCTATATTGTCGACTTCGGCAGCAACATGGTCCGCAAGGTGGCCGGCGGCGTCATCACTCTGGTGGCCGGCAGCGCCAGTGGAGTCGCCGGATTCTCCGGCGACGGCGGCCAGGCGCCCGGCGCGCTGCTCAACCACCCCTCCGGCGTGGCCGTCGATTCGTGCGGCAACGTCTACATCGCCGATTCCACCAACAACCGCGTTCGCATGGTGACCGTCAACGGCGTCATCACCACCATCGCCGGTACCGGCGCCTTCGCTTACGGCGGCGATGGAGGTCCGGCTCTCAGCGCTCAACTCTTCGGGCCCTCCGCCCTGGCCGTGGATTCCTCGTTCAACGTCTACGTGGCGGACACGCAGAACCAGGTCATCCGGATGTTGACCCCCAGCAACCCGCCGCCCTGCGCCAACGCGACACCGGCCATCCGCCCGACTCAGGGCGTACTCGGCGCCAGCCAGTACGGCGCCTTCTCCACTGTTGCTCCCGGTTCCTGGATCGAAATATACGGAACCAACTTCACTTCCAACAACGATACGCGGCAGTGGACCTACGCCGATTTCAGCGGGCTGAATGCGCCCACGTCGCTGGATGGCACCACCGTCACCATCGCCGGCCAATCGGCTTTCATCGATTACATCAGCCCGGGCCAGGTGAACGCCCAGGTGCCGTCGAACATTGGCACCGGCCCGCTGCCGGTGACCGTGAGCACCCCAGCCGGCACCAGCGCCTCGTACATGGTCAACGTCGCCCTCACCCAGCCCGGTTTGTACGCGCCCGCATCGTTCCTGGTCAACGGGAAACAATACGTGGGCGCCACGTTTACCGACGGCGTGACGTTCGTGGCCCCCCCCGGGGCGATTCCCAACGTCACTTCCCGGCAGGCGAAGCCGGGAGAGACGATCATCCTGTACGGGATCGGCTTCGGCCAGGTGAACACCGGCATCCCCCCAGGCCAGATCGTGCAGCAGGCCAATACTCTGATCCTGCCGCTGTCGATTTCGTTCGGGCCGGCGCAAGCCAGCCTGCTGTACTCAGGACTGGCCGGCAACTTCATCGGTCTTTACGAGTTCTACGCCGTAGTGCCGAACATCGCCGATAGCGACCTGGTCCCACTGACCTTCATTCTCAACGGCGTGCCTGGCACGCAGACGCTGTACACGGCCGTGCATCATTGACGATGGCGATCGGCTATCAGATGGCTTGCTCCTCGACGCCCTTACATGAAATAGTCTTTGACCTTTTCGAACAGGCCCTTTTCCGCCGGCGCGTTGTCCACCGGCAGCGTGTCGCGCAACTGCTCCAGCAATTTCCGCTGTTCCCGCGTCAACCGCGAAGGGATTTTCACGTCGATATGGATGAACAGATCCCCGCGGCCGCTCCCGTTCACCATCGGCACGCCCTTGTGCCGGATGCGGAACTGCGCGCCGCTCTGCGTCCCTTCGGGAATCTTCAGCTTGTACGGCTGCTCGAGAGTCGGCACCTCGATCTCCGCGCCGAGCGCGGCCTGCGCCAGATTGATCGGGATGGTGCAGTGCAGGTCCTGCTCCCGCCGCTCGAAGAACGGGTGCTCCTTCACCTTCAGAAACACGTACAGGTCGCCCGATGGTCCGCCGTTCGTTCCCGGTTGTCCCTCCGCGGAAAGCCGGATGCGCGTGGTCTCGTCCACGCCGGCCGGTATGTTGACCTTGAGCTTCCGTTGCACCTGCCGGTATCCGTTCCCCCGGCACTGGGTGCAGGGATTGCGGATGATCTGGCCCGACCCGCCGCAGGTGCTGCAGGTGCGGCGGATGGAGAGAAAACTCTGCTGGTACAGAATCTCACCGCGGCCGTGGCAGGTGGGGCAGCCGCTCGGCCCGCT
>Ga0335081_10022399_pt1 | contig 10225 bp, 5 predicted proteins | sample Lox_Sample_35_FD_206713 | JGI IMG/M metagenome (GOLD analysis project Ga0335081, IMG submission 206713) | Soil microbial communities from Loxahatchee National Wildlife Refuge, Florida, United States - Lox_Sample_3.5 | ecosystem: Environmental > Terrestrial > Soil > Wetlands | place: USA: Florida...
CTCCATCAAACTGACCTCCCTCGGCCTCAAGCTTGACACGGGATTCTGCGCGGAAAACGTGCGGGAGATCCTCCGCGTCGCGGCGACGCACAACATCTTCGTGCGGTTCGACATGGAGGATTCCACTTGCACCACGGACACGATCGGGATCTTCCGCGGCCTCCACCGGGAATTCCCCAACACGGGGATCGTCCTCCAGGCCTACATGAGGCGCTCGGCGGACGATGCCTCCGTGCTGCTCGAGGAGAGGGCGAACTTCCGCCTCTGCAAGGGGATCTACCGGGAGAGGAAAGAGATCGCATTCCAGCTGCGGGAGGAAGTCCAGCAGAATTTCATCGCCCTGCTGGGGACGATGCTCAAACGGGGCGCGTACGTGGGGATTGCCACGCACGATTCCGTCCTGGTCGACGCGGCGGAGGGACTCATCCGGGACCTCGCCCTCAGGAAGGACCAGTACGAGTTTCAGATGCTCCTGGGCGTCCGACCGGAGCTCCGCAAGCGGCTGGTCAGGGACGGGCACCGCGTCCGGCTCTATGTTCCCTTCGGCGAGCACTGGTACGGGTACTCCACCCGCCGGTTCAAGGAAAACCCGGAAATTGCCGGGTACGTTTTTAAGGCGTTGTTTACGAGAAACCAGTAGGTCGCAGCTAAAACAAAGGAGCCACAATGGCTGAAACAAAGCACACCCCGATGGTGTCGGCTTCCTCGGACATGAAGGAGTTCACGCTCCGCGCCCTGGTGATCGGGCTCTTCATGTGCGTTATCCTGGGAGCCGCCAACGCGTATCTCGGGTTGAAGGCCGGCATGACGATCGCGGCCACGTACCCCGCGGCGGTGATCGGCATGGCCGTTCTCCGCATGATGCGGGGGACGCTGCTGGAGGAGAATTTCGCCCGTACCGTCGGCTCGATCGGCGAGTCCGTGGCCGCCGGGGCGGTCTTCACGATCCCGGCGTTCGTCGTGCTGCGCATATGGAACTTCACGCCGGATTCGATGCTCCCGGAGTACCTGACCGCCGCGTCGCTGATGGTCCTGGGAGGCGTGCTGGGGATACTGTTCGTGACGATACTCAGGCGCGTCATGGTGGAGGATCCCGGGCTCCCGTTCCCCGAGTCGGTCGCGGCCTCCGAGATCCACAAGGCGGGGCAGCGCGGCGCCGAGGCAGCCATCCAGCTCTTCAAGGCGATGGGGGTCGGCGCGCTCGTGAAGCTCGCCGACGGGCTGGGAGTGTTGCAGGCGACCGGGCTTGATTTCCAGGTGGCGGTCGGCAAATTCAGGGAGTCGTTCGTCCGGCTCGGTCTGAAGGCCGACGCCGACAAGATCGCCGGGGGAGGCATCACGACGATCTCCGCCCCGGCGGCCACGCCCGCCTACATCGGCGTGGGGTACATCATCGGCCCGGAACTGGGCGCGCTCAATTTCGCCGGTGGGGTCCTGGCCTGGGGCCTCTTTGTCCCCCTGCTCGTGTTCTTCCTCGGACCGGGCCTCATCGAGAAGTACACGGCCATGCACGGTGGGGACGCGATGGCGGGCTGGGCCGCGGTCACCGGGCACCTCTACCGGTTCATCGTCAGGCCGATCGCCGTGGGCGGGATGCTGGTCGGGGCGTGCTTCACGCTCTGGAAGATGCGGAAGAACCTGATCCTGGGCATCCGCCGGGGCGTGGCCGACGTCAGGAAGTCCGCCTCGCAGGCGGCGGCCACCGAGCGGACTGAACGGGATCTGCCGTTCAAGCTCGTGGTGCTCGGCGTCATCATCGTCTTCGCCCTGATGATCGGGCTCTATTTCTACTTCACGCAGATGTTCCTCGGCGCGATCCTCGCGGCGATCGTCATGATCGTCACCGGCTTCTTCTTCGCCGCGGTCTCCGGGAACCTCGTGGGGCTCATCGGGTCCTCCAACAATCCCATTTCCGGGCTGACGCTGGCCGCCACGGTCATCGCGGCGCTGACGATGGTGATCATTGGCGTGAAGGGGATCGAGGGGGTCGCCGCGGTGCTCGGCGTGGCCGCCGTCGTGTGCGTCTCTTCCGCCGTCGCCGGGGAAATGCTGCAGGATCTGAAGGTCGGGCACATCCTGGGCGGCACGCCGTCAAAGATGCAGATGGGCGACATCATCGGGGTGATCATGGCGGGACTCGTCATGTTTTTCCCCCTCTACGTGCTGCACAACGCCGACCTGGCGGCGCACCCGGGCACAGGCGGGTTCGGCAGCCCAAACCTCTCGGCCCCGCAGGCGGGACTGATGGCGGCGCTGTCGCAGGGGATCGTGGGAGGGGAGATGGCGTGGCCGCTCGTCATCGTGGGCATCGCGCTCGGCATCGCGCTCATCCTGGTGAGGGTGAAGAGCCCGATGCTCTTCTCTGTCGGCATGTACCTTCCGCTGGAGACGACGTTCGCGATATTCGTCGGCGGGTTGATCAGGGGGATCGTGGACCGCCGCGCGGCGAAGCGCGGGCTCAACGACGCCCAGAAGGCGCGCGTCGAAAACGCGGGCGTCCTCACGGCGTCGGGCCTCATCGCCGGGGAAGCGCTCGTCGGCCTCTTTATCGCCGCGGTGGTGTTCGTCCGTGACCGGACGGGCGGGCCGGCGGCGTTCTGGACGATCCCCGGGTTCGCCGATATCGCCCCCTGGATGGCGATCCCGGTGTTCGTGATCCTGGGACTCTATCTTATCTACGTACCGCTCGGGAAAGCGGGGAGGCCCGACGAGCCGGCGCCGCCGACGGCGGTGATGTAGGGATGACACCCGCGCTTCGCGCGCGCAGTGCGCGTGCGGGGACGCACAACGCTGAAAGGAGAACACATGTCGCAAGCGATCGAGGGGCTGGAGCCCGCCGCCGTGTGGAAATACTTCGCGGAAATCGCGCGGATCCCCCGGTGCTCGAAGCACGAGGAGGCGATGACTTCCTACGTCATGGCCACCGCCCGGAAGTTCGGGCTGGAAGCGAAGTCGGACAGGCACGGCAACGTCGTCGTGCGGAAGCCGGCGAGCCCGGGGAAGGAGCGCGTCGGGAGCATTGCGCTGCAGGGACACCTGGACATGGTCTGCGAGAAGAACAAGGAGACGGTGCATGACTTCGCGAAGGACCCGATCGAGCTGGTGAAGAAGGGCAACGTGCTCATGGCCAACGGCACCACGCTCGGCGCGGATAACGGGATCGCGGTGGCGACAAACCTGGCGATCATGGAAGACCGGTCGCTCGCCCACGGGCCGCTGGAATTCCTCTTCACGGTCGACGAGGAAACCGGCCTCACCGGCGCGAGCAACCTGGAGCCGGGATTCGTGACGAGCACGACGCTGATCAACCTGGACTCCGAGGAGGAGGGGCACCTCTACGTCGGGTGCTCGGGGGGACGGGACACGATCGGCTCGTGGAAGGCTTCGTTCGAGGCCGTCCCGGCGGGGAGCGTCGCCGGGGAGCTGAAGGTCGCCGGCCTGAAGGGAGGCCACTCGGGGCTCGAGATCGACAAGAACCGGGGGAACGCGGTCAAGATGATCAACAGGGTGCTGATCCGGCTCGCCCCGCTGGGTGCCCGGATTGCCGCGCTGGACGGGGGCAACAAGCACAACGCGATCCCCCGCGAGGCGGAGGCGCTTCTCTTTCTCCCGAAGAAGAAGTGGGACGAGGCCGCGGCCGTCGTGGCCGACGCGAACGCGGTGCTCCGCGCGGAATCGGGGAGCGTGGAGCCGGACCTGGCCGTCACGCTCACGGCCACGAAGAAGAAGGGGAAGGTCCTGCCGCGCGCTCTCCAGGCGAAGATCACGCGGACGATCGCGGCGCTCCCCCACGGCGTCACCAGGATGAGCGCGGACATCCCCGGCCTCGTGGAGACGTCGACGAACGTGGCGGTGGTGAAGACGGACAGGAAGTCGGTGACCGTGGCCACGAGCCAGCGAAGCTCCGTTGCATCGGAGATCGACGAGATCTGCGAGACGGTTGCCGCCGTCTTCACGCTCGGCGGGGCGGAGGTGCGCGCGACGGACGGTTACCCGGGCTGGAAGCCGAACATGGGCTCCGCGGTCCTGCAGCTGGCAAAATCGACGTACCGGCAGCTCTTCGGGAAGGACCCCGAGGTGAAGGCGATACACGCGGGCCTGGAGTGTGGCATCATCGGGGAGCGGTATCCCGGCATGGACATGGTGTCGTTCGGTCCCACGCTGGAGGCTGTCCACTCGCCCGATGAGAAGATCTACATCGACACCGTCGGGAAATACTGGAAATATCTCATGGCGATACTGAACAACGCCCGATGAACGCCACTCCGGAAGAGGCCCTGCGGCTGGACCCCCGCAAGGGGTGGTACAGGTTCGCCGTCCTGTTCTTCGTGGCGCTCGTGACGTTCGGGAGCTATTTCGCCTACGACAGCCTGGGGGCGATCGCGCCGATGCTGATCACCGCGCTCGGCGTGGACCGCGAGGCCATCGGCTGGACGTACACGGTGTACAGTGTCGCCGCGATATTCTCCGTCTTTATCGGGGGGCTCCTGATCGACAGGATCGGCACGCGTCGCGCGAGCCTCCTGTTTTCCGCGCTGGTGACGGCGGGGGCGATCATCGTCGCGGTGGCCCCGAACCTCTGGATCCTCTACTGCGGGCGGTTCGTGTTCGGCTGGGGGTCGGAGTCGCTCGTGGTGGCGCAGAGCGCCATATTTGCCAGGTGGTTCAAGGGGAAGGAGCTCGCCCTCTCGTTCGGGATAGGGCTGACGCTCTCCCGGCTGGGGACGCTCTTCAGCTTCAACACGGAGGCGCTGATCGCCGACTATTTCAAGGACTACCGGTACGCGCTCTGGGCGGCTGTTCTCTTCTGCGCCGCGTCGCTCGGGTCAAACCTGGTGTACAATCTCCTTGACAGGCGGGGCGAGAAGGCACTGGCGCTGAAGGAGGAGGGAGGGGGGGACAAGATCGTCCCGGGCGACATCAGGAAGTTCACCTCGTCCTACTGGTTCGTGACGCTCCTTTGCGTGACATTCTACTCGGCGATATTCCCCTTCACGGCGCTCTCGACCGATTTCTTCAACAGCAAGTGGGGCCTGCCGATGACCGCCGGGTCGGAAGGCGGGTTCTTCTCCCAGGTGTTTTACAACATATTCCACATGTTCACGACGGCGGGGGGAACCACCACGATCATCATCTTCGCATCGATGGTGTTCGCGCCGGTCTTCGGCCGCATGGTCGACAGCGTCGGGCGCCGCGCTACGATGATGGTGGCCGGCTCGGTGATGATGGTCCCCGCGTTCCTCCTCATGGCGTTCACGATGGTACCCCCGGCGTTCCCCATGATCATGCTCGGCGTATCGTTCGTCCTGGTGCCCGCGGCGATGTGGCCCTCCATCCCCCTGATCGTGGAAAAGAACAGGGTGGGGACCGCGTTCGGTCTGACGACAATGATCCAGAACTTCGGTCTCGCCGCGTTCCCGTTCGTGAACGGGTACCTGCGTGATACGACGGGGACATATACCGCGAGCATGGTCATGTTCTCTTCGCTCGGCCTGTTCGGTCTCGTCTTCGCCATTGCGCTCCTGAACGCGGACAGGCGCAGCGGCGGCGTGCTGGAGGGACGCTAGGGGTCGCGCGGCTTCACGTCATCTCTGCATACGGGGTGTGCGCATGCCTGAAGAGAAAAGAGTCCTTATCCTGGAACCTGACCCCACCGACGCCGAAGTCATCGTCATGCAGCTCCGCAAGACGGGACTTCCCCTCAACTCGCGGCGGGTCGGCACGCGGGACATGTTCGAGCGCGTCCTCGAAGAGTACCGCCCGGACCTCGTGATCGCCAACGGCGCCGTCCCCCGCCTCGATATTTCCGCGCTGATCCGGCGGCACCGCCAGGAACACCCCCGGATCCAGTGGCTTGTCGTCTCCTCGGCAGGCTCGGAGGAGGTCGCCGTCGAAGCCCTCAAAGCCGGGGCCGCCGACTACGTCGCGCGCAAAAACATTTCCCGCCTCGGCCCCGCCGTCAGGACCATATTCGAAAACTCCCCCCCGGTTGCCGGGCCACACGAGGCGGCAGCGGAGGCACCGGATCTCCCGGAGCCGCCGGATGTTCCGGAGGCTCCGGATGCCGCGCATCTCCCGGATGCTCCCGGTATCCCTCGTGTCCCGGAGGCGGCTCCCGCGTCCGTAACCCGGGCCGGGGCGGATCCCCATACGGCCGCGGATTTTTTCCGCAATGCGGTCGAGAGCGCCAGCGACCTCGTCGCGGTGCTCGACCTCGAGGGGAAGAGGCTGTACAACAATCCCTCGTATGCCGACCTCCTCGACGAGCCGGACACGCTTGAGGGGACCAGCTCGTTCGTCGACGTCCACCCCGACGACAGGGAAGAAGTGCGCAGCGTGTTCCGGGAAACGGTGGCCTCCGGCGTGGGACAGAGGCTGGAGTACCGGCTCGTCGACAGGGAGGGGAACATCCGCTACATCGAGTCGCAGGGGAGCGTCGTGCGGGACGCAGCGGGCAAGCCGGCGATGGTGGTGATCATCTCCCGGGACGTCAGCCGCAGGCGACTGGCCGGCGAAGTGATGCGGCAGGTCCAGGAGGAGATCGCCCGCAGCCGGGGGGACGAGTTCTTTCCCGGGTGCGTGCGCGCGCTGGCCGAGGCGCTCGGCGTGCGCTACGCGCTGGTCTCCGAATGCACCGACCGCCGCCGCGAGAGGGTCCGGGCGCTGGCGTACTGGGCGGCGGGGGGACCCGCGCCCGTGTTCGAGTACGACGTCGCGGGGACGACGTGCGAACGGGTGGTGCGCGAGGGGAAAACGACGTACATCGCCGCGGACGTGCAGCAGCTCTTTCCGGAGGAGGAAGCGCTCCGCGCGATGGACGCGGTCGCGTACCTCGGCACGCCGCTGATCGACGCGGAAGGGGGGGTGATCGGCCACATCTTCATCATGCACGACAGCCCGATCGCCAACCCCGACGTCGCCCGGTCCGTACTGACGGTGGCCGCCGCGCGTGCCGCCGCGGAGCTGGAGCACCGGCTCGCGCTCAGGGTGGTCAGCGAAAGCGAATCGCTCCTGCACGCGCTCCTCGAGGAGATGACGGCAGGCGTGATCCTGACGGACATGGAGGACGTGATCACGTACGTGAACAGGCCGATGTCGGAGCTGAGCGGGTTCGCCGCGCCCGAGATGCTCGGCCGCCTCTCCTCCACGCTCCTCATCCCCGAGGAGGACAGGCTCCTCCTGTACGAGCGGAACGAGCGCCGCAGGTCGGGCGCTGCGGAACAGTACGAGGCCACGCTGAAACGGAAGGACGGGACGCTCTTCCGCGCCACGATCGAGGCCACGCCGCACCGCAATGCGCGGGGCGAGGTGACGGGCACGCTTGCGCTCATCTTTCCCGCCGTGGGACACGAGGTGCGCGCGGAGGAGGCTCCTTCCGCGGGGACCGGGCTCCTGGAACAGGCCCAGGACGCGGTCTTCGTCTGTGACCCGGAAGACAGGATCCTCTTCTGGAACAACGCCGCCACCGCGCTCTACGGGTGGGCGGCGGACGAGGTGAGGGGAAAATGCTCCGCGGAAGTCCTCCACACGGAGCAGATCCACCGCCTCGGGGGAGCGGCGCACACGACGCTCGTCGAAGGCTACTGGTCCGGGGAACTCCGCCAGAGGCGGAAGGACGGGACGATGGTGCTGGTGGACAGCCGCTGGACACTCATCCGGGATGCCGAGGGCCACGCGAAGTCGGTGCTCGTCATCTCCACCGATATCACCGGGAAACGGGAGCTCGAGGTGTACGAGCTCCGCGCGCAGCACATGCAGGGAATCGCATCGCTCGCCTCTGCGCTGGCGGCCGACCTCGACGGGATGCTGACGCCCGTCATGCTCGCCGTCCCGGCGGTGGCGTCGAAAGCCGACGACGATCCGTCGCGCCAGGCCGTCGCGATCATCGCGACCAACGCGCGCCGGGGAATGGAGACGGCGAACCAGGTCCTCGCCCTGGCCGAGAACGCCGGGAGCGGGAAGGGGCTGCTGGACCCGTCCGAGATGCTCGCGGAGACGTCGCGGAGCGTGCAGGCCGCGCTCCCCGAGTCCATACAGCTTGAGACATCGTTCCCGGATGGTCTCTGGGCGATTCCCGGCACGGCGGCGCAGATCCAGCAGATCCTCACCAATATCTGCACGAACGCCCGCGAAGCGATGCCCGACGGCGGGGTCATGCGCATTGACGCAGAGAACGCGCTGATCGAGGCTCAGAGCGTCGGGACGATCCCCCATGCGCTCCCCGGAAAATACCTGGTCATCACGGTAAGCGACACCGGGAAGGGAATACCGGGGGAGATACTTGGGAAAGTCTTCGAGCCTTTCTTCACGACGAAACCCGCGGGCCGGACGACCGGCCTCGGCCTCTCGACGGCCGCAGCGATTGCCCGTAACCACAGGGGGTTCATCAATATCTTCAGCGAGGTGGGCCGCGGGACGAACGTCAAGGTCTACCTCCCGGCCGAGGAGAATGCCGGCCCCGGCACTGAAGCCGATCTCTTCCTCGGAAAAGGGAAGAGGGTGATCGTGGCGCAGCCCCAGGCCTCCCTCCGCGACATACTGAAGAAGATACTGACGGCGCACGGATACAATGCAGTGACGGTCAGGGACGGCTCGGAAGCAATCGCCCTGTGCCGCCGCCCGGGAGCGGGCATCGCGGCGGCGATACTCGACCTCGAGATCCCGTTCATGGACGGCCCCGCTGTGGCCCGGATCCTCAGAAGCATCAATCCGGATGTGAAAATCATCATCACCGGGGGCCGCCCGGGTGAGACCACTGAAGGAGCAGATGCCCTTTTGCCGACCCCCTTTTCGACGCAGAATGTCCTCGGAGCATTACATGATGTGATTGAGATCAACCGGTAACTGTACAATGCTCTTGGTCAAGTATTCGCAATTAATCGCCAATACTGATTGACAATATCCTTTGAATAGATATATTTTAGGCGAGTTCGTAGAGAGGGTTAACACTACGACCCTTTATTTTGAGATTTCTTTTGCCCGCCCAGGGGGGGATAGATGGCTAAAGATGTCCACAAAATCTATGTTCTTTTCCTCATCGGGGCAGGCCTCCTCAGCACGGTTGTACTTGGTATCCATGGCGCAGGTTTCTACACCACCCCCCTTGAAGACCGCCCGTTCCACCCGCAGTACGAATCCCTGAAGCCAACAGGCCTCCTCGGCCAGGGCTACGGGGTTGTCGGTTCTCTGATGATCACCGTCGGCGTCATCATGTACTCCTCCCGGAAGCGATGGCGCGCCATGGCGAACATGGGACGCATAAAGAACTGGCTCGAATTCCACATCTTTCTCTGCCTCCTGGGGCCGATACTCGTCCTCTTTCACACGACGTTTAAGTTCGGAGGGCTTGTCGCCGTCAGCTTCTGGAGCATGACGGCGGTCGTCCTGAGCGGTGTCATCGGTCGGTACTTCTACGTGCAGATTCCGAAGGGGATACACGGCAACGAGCTCTCCTCCCAGGAACTGACCGTCGAGAACGACAGGATCGCCGAAGACCTCCGGCGGCAGTTCGGCATCGACGCGAATCTCCTCAAAATGATCGACACCGCCGCCCTCCCCGCGCGCCCCGTGGCGGAGATGGGCCTCATGGACGTCCTCAGCTTTTTCATCGTGAGCGATTTCTCGCGCCGCTCGCGGCTGCACACGCTCTTCGCGAACCTGGAGCGCCGGGGCCTGCGGGGCCATATGCTCGCGCGCATCCGCGCGATGGCGACGCGGCGCATCATCCTCACGAGGCGGATCGCGTTCCTGCAGCAGTTCAAGAAGCTGTTTCACTACTGGCATGTCATCCACCTGCCGTTCTCGGTCGTCATGTTCGTCATCCTGAGCATCCACGTCGGCGTCGCCATCGCGTTCGGGTACACGTGGATATTCTGAGACGTCAGAGCGGGTGCGCCTTCATCCTTGCCGCGCTCGCCTGTGCGGGCTGGACGCGCGGGAGCGCCCAGATCTCCCCCGGCGACCTCACGACGGCCCACGCGTCCCTGGAGGGGATGGGCAACTGCACGAAGTGCCACTCGCTCGGCAAGGAGGTGACGAACGCCAGGTGCCTCGACTGCCACACGGAGCTGCGGGACCGGATCGCGGGGGGGAAGGGCTACCACGCGCGGTTGACGGGAAAGGAATGCGCGGGCTGCCACAGCGAGCACCACGGCCGCTCGTTCATGATCGTCCGGTTCGACACGAAGACGTTCGACCACGCACAGACGGGCTACACGATCGAGGG
>Ga0335081_10022400_pt1 | contig 10224 bp, 9 predicted proteins | sample Lox_Sample_35_FD_206713 | JGI IMG/M metagenome (GOLD analysis project Ga0335081, IMG submission 206713) | Soil microbial communities from Loxahatchee National Wildlife Refuge, Florida, United States - Lox_Sample_3.5 | ecosystem: Environmental > Terrestrial > Soil > Wetlands | place: USA: Florida...
GCTCAGGCGGCAATCAGTGGCTGAGAACCCGCGTGCGGTGAAATCCGCGCACCTGCGGCCCGATCCTCCCACAGGGTCATGCCCCGAACGCCACACGTCGCGAGACCGGGATTCCAGACAACCACTGCGTAGACCGGGTTGCGGCTCGTTTCGCATGGCGCTTCCGCTGTGTGTCCTTGCGATGAGCCTTCATGCTAGATTATGGACTTGCCGTGGCCCTTTCTTTGATCCTGCCAGTGGCAGCCAGCGGGCTACAGGGACCAGGCAGACCAGGAGTCGGGAATTGCACACTCCACGCGTTAACGCCGATCCGCCAGTAACCAGGCAATTAGTCAATAGCGGCGTGTTTCAGGATCATCCCTTTTGCCTCGTGGACGTGGGAGCCAGCGGAGGGATCGATCAGTGTTGGGAAGTCTTTGGGAAGGGACTTTGCGCATTCGGCTTCGATGGCCTGGTCAAAGAGATCGAACGCCTGAACGCCGCGAGTCCGCCTGCCCAGCGCTACTTTCCGCTGCTCGTCGGCGACAGGACCTATCGCCCTCCTGGAGGGGTTCCAGACACCCAACCGTTCCCCCGTACCAGTGCGGCTTCTTCTGTGCGAATTTCGGGATGTGACTACGCCGCCACCTACTTTGACCAAACCCACGAAGGCGTTTACGCGACCGAGATGATCGAGTTGGATCAGTTCTTCTTGCGGGACCATCCGGCCGACGTGGACTTCATCAAGGTGGACACGGATGGGTCGGACTTTCAAGTACTGCGCGGGGCGAGGGAGTTGTTGTCCGCCAGCCCGGTGTTGGGGATAGCGGTGGAAAGCCAATTCCACGGCTTCGTTCACGACGACGCGAACCTGTTTCGGAATATCGACCGCCTACTGACGACGAGCGGATTCTCGCTGTTCGACCTTGAAGTGTACCGGTACAGCCGTGCCGCTCTGCCGAAGCCCTTCGTCTACCGCATTCCCGCGCAGACGGAAGGCGGGCAGGTATTGTGGGGCGACGCTTTGTATCTCAGGGATGCGGGCAAGCGAGACTACGAGAGCGAATGGAATGTGACTCTCTCCGCGTCGAAGGTTCTCAAATTGTCCAGCATTTTCGAGATCTTTGGACTGGAGGATTGTGCGGCTGAATTGCTACTGAAGTACAGGGATTCGCTGATCGGACTCCTCGACGTGGAAGCCTGCCTCGACATGCTTACACCACTGGTGGACGGCAAAAAGGTTTCGTACCGCGACTACCAGAAGCGTTTCGAGCAGAATCCCTCCTTCTTGTACCCGAATAAGTGAGGATCGGACGGCTGGTCGAGATCGCGAGAGAGGCGGCCCCGGTTATGACGCTTACTCAGACCCGTTTCTGCCAGCGGTTGAACGAATGAAGCGATGAGCGATCGAGAAAGGCCGAACGTCTCGGTAGTCGTGACCACCCGCAACGACAATCATGGCGGGGACCTGCTGCGCCGTACACAGCTCTTTGTCAACGGCCTAATCGGACAAATGAAGCGCCACAATGTCATGGCCGAATTGGTTATCGTTGAATGGAATCCGCCACCGGACCGGCCCCCGATCCGCGAGGCCCTGCGGTGGCCGTCAGATACGGGTCCCTGCCGGGTTCGCTTCATCGAGGTGCCAGCAGCGATTCACTCTTCCTACCGGAACGCGTGCGAGCTTCCCCTGTACCAGATGATCGCCAAGAATGTCGGTATTCGTCGCGCCGCCGGTCAGTTCATTCTTGCTACGAACATCGACATCCTGTTCTCGGACGAACTTATGGCGTTTCTCGCGGGGCCGAATCTGAGCCACGGCTCGATGTATCGTATCGACCGCCATGACGTCAAGGCCGATGTTCCGAGCGACGCTCCCATCGAGGAACAACTTGCTTACTGTGCGGCCAACCTGCTCCGAGTGAATTCACGCGACGGCACCTTCCCGGTCACTTCGGATGGACAACCCACGCTGTTCCCGCACGACATTGCGGATTCTGGCGCGGGCATTCAATTGGGTTCGGGTTGGTTCCCTCCGGAGGACCATGGTGCTGAGTTGTTCCGTTGGGTGGATCACGACGCCTCCGTGACTGTCCGGGTACCCGACGACCACACATCGGCGCTCCGCTTTGATGTAGAGCCCGGTCCGGGCGTAGGCGGCCGTTCGTTCGATTTGGTCTTCACCGACCGGGAGGGAGCAGTCGTGGCCGAGGTACAGGTCGTGGGCCGTTCTTGGGCCACGTTCCCGTTGCCAAAGGGCGTCAAGTCGTACTCTGTCTTTCTTTCCGCCGCCAAAGGCGGCCATCCTGTTTCGCGGGATCCGCGGTTGTTGAATTTTCGAGTATTTCGCTGCGAATGGTGGAAGAGCCCTCTTCGACCGGCCAAGGCGGGAACCAGCGATCCTCCGCCTGAAGAAGCCAGCGTGGAGGTGGTCGCGGCGCCAGTCGGTTCGACGGTCATCGGTCTGGCGCGGAAGATCGCCAACGTTGTTCGCAGGGCTGCCGAGGACGGGCCGGTGATCACCGTTTGGGTTCCCATTCCCGGACTAGTGCGGCGCATCCTCCGGTTTTGCATGCGGCTGCCCGCGCCGTCACTTCCAGCTCCCCACGTTCCGATGCCGTCAGACGAGCTTTCGGAGCCCGCTTCTACGATCGAGAAGATTGAGTCCGAACTGGTTTGCCCGCCTTTGCATCTGCACACCAACGCGTGCGGTGATTTCACGTTGATGGCTAGAGAACACTGGTTCGAACTCCGAGGCTATCCGGAATGGGATCTTTACTCTTTTCACGTCGATTCGGTATTGTGCCACGCGGCTCACCACGGTGGGGCCCGGGAGGAAGTGTTAAGAGAGCCGATGCGGATCTACCACATGGAGCACGGACAGGGATCGGGGTGGACGCCCGAAGGTCAGGAGCAACTGTTCCGGCGGCTGAGAGAGAAGGGCATTCCGTGGTTACAGTACGAGAGTCTGATGGAATTTGCTGCGGAGATGCGGCGACTCCAGTGCCCCATGATTTTCAATCGAGAGAACTGGGGCCTCGCCCAGTTCGATCTGCCCGAAAGCGCGTTGTCGTGACGCTCAGGCGATCTCCTTGCGGGAGTCATGAAGGGTGTAGGCATCCAGCACTTTCGGCGTCGCGCCGGCCATTACGACTCTGCCATGGTCCAGCCAGAGGGCTCGATCGCAGAGCTGGCGCACCAGAGAACTGGTGTGGGAGACGCAGAGAAGCGTGCGGCCCGAAGCCGTGAAACGGCGGATTCGATCGAAGCATTTCTCCTGAAATGCCTGGTCCCCAACGGCCAGCACTTCGTCCACGATTAGAATCTCTGGATCAACGGAGACGGCAATGGCAAAAGCAAGACGCATCACCATACCCATGGAGTAGGTCCGGATGGGTTCGCGGATGAAATCGCCGATATCGGCAAAGGCCACGATTTCGTCGAAGAGCTCCGCTGTACGCCGGCGCGTGAGACCGAGCAGCGACGCGTACATTCGCAGGTTTTCCACGCCGGTCAGCTCCGGGTGAAAGCCCGAGCCCAGTTCCAGCAGAGCGGCGGCTCGCCCCTCGACGACGACCTTGCCCTCCGACGGCTGCGACAGGCCCGCGACCAGACCCAAGAGCGTACTCTTGCCGGCTCCATTGTGACCCACGATGGCCAGGCTTTCGCCGGTTTCGGCGCGGAAGGACACGTCTCGCAGCGCGTAGAACAACCTCGAACTGCGGCCCAGCAACAAGTCGCCAATATGCTGACGGATGAGCTTGGCCCCGCCTTGTCGAAAGGTCTTGGAGACTCCGATGAATTCGATCACAAAAGCCTAAAGGTAATCATAAAAGCTCCGCTCCAGGCGTCGGAACACCGCGATTCCAATCCCCAGGGTCACCAGAGAGCTGAAGCTCAACTTCCACAGAATCGAGAAAGGAGGGGCATTTGCCTGGAGCAGAATGTAACGCATCCCCATGATCATGGCGGCCACGGGATTGAAGTGGTACACCTCCACGAACCTGGGGGGCACGTCAGCCATCGAATAGAAGATCGGGACCAGCCAGAACAGAACGGCGTTGAGGGATTCGACCACATAGCGGGTGTCGCGGATAAAGATATTTGCTGCCGAGGATAGCAAGGTGAGGCCGCAGACAAAGACGACTTCCATTCCCCACAGGAAGGGGAGCCACACCCAGTGCCGATTCACTCCTTTGCCAAAGTAGAAGGCAACCGCCACCAACAGGCCCACCTGAATCAGCAGATGAAGACAATTGGCGAGAACCGTGGAAATGGGTATGATTTCGCGCGGCACGTTGACCCTCTTGATGATGACGCTGCAGTCCACCAGCGAACTGGTGCCGATGCTCCATGCGAGGGAGAAGAAATTGAAGGGAATCAGTCCGCAGAGCACAAAGAGCGGATAGTCTCTTTCGGGAGTGTGGCTTATTCGCGTGAAGACGAAAGTGAGCACACCCATGGTCACCAGGGGGTTCAAGAGGGACCAGAAAACGCCCAGCGACATGTTGCGGTAACGGATTTTGAAATCCTTTTGTATGAGGTTGGCCAGCACGAAAAAGTAGTCGCCGCTCCACATGTCTAAACACCGAAGCGATTAGTTGAACCCGCAGCGGGCCGAACCATCAGGAGCTTGTTCTTGTGGTGAGCGCATGGTCTGTTAATCGGCGGCAGTCGGAGACGAGGCGTGCTGCTTATTGTATCGTAACGCGGAACCGCGCATGGAGTTGAGCCAAATCGACGGGCCGCGACATGAAAGTGAAAGTTGGGCGAACGGCGGGCTTTCTTTCTTAACCCCATGTGCCGAGCGTATATTAATACGCTCGCCTCTGGAGTCTCTACATTTTCCTGCGACTTCTCACCGCCCGAAAGCACTAAAGTGGGGCAGGCGCTTTCGCCTGCCAACCCGCATGTTCTACCGCAGAAAGCTGCCCCACTGGCACCCAGACCCCGCCGAGGAGACCCTCCTATTCGTCACCTGGCCTTTAGCCGGATCGATCCCACGCAGGCGCTTCCTGGAGTCGTCCGCCGGTCGGACTTTCCTGGCTTTGGACCGCGAAGCGGACAAGGCCGCTTTCGGCCCAGTCTGGTTGCGCCATGCCCGGATTGCGGCGGCGGTGGCCGATGCCCTCCAGTATGGGCAGACGGGCCGTCAGTTCTACGCCCTCTGAGCATGGGTGATCATGCCGAATCACGTGCACGTGCTACTGCGGCCGAACGCCGCGTTGCCCATCATCACCCGCTGGCTGTAAGGTTCCACGGCGCGGACCGCCAACCGGATCTTGGGCCGAACCGGAGAGGCGTTCTGGCAGGACGAATCGTTCGATCATCGCGTGCAAGGCGCAGAGCAAACCAGCCGCATTGTACGTTACATAGAGTGGAACCCGGTCAGCGCCGGATTCGTGGAAAAGGCAACCGATTGGCCGTGGTCGAGTGCCGGTTGGCAGGCGAAAGCGTCTGCCCCACTGCCCACGCAAATGTAGAAACTCCAGGGGCGAGCGTAGATAATGCGCTCGGCGTGCTGGAGGTTGTTTAATGCCTTCGTTGCCCCCTGCGGACAAGGCGTTGTTTCAGGAGTAGTCAGAACTCTAAATGGTGGAAGTGTCCCGCCGGCGTGTTGCGCTGCCCAGAACGTGCGGACGGATACGTTCCGCCGAAGGCTCATGGCGAAACCCTCGAATTGTGATGGCGTCTCCCGGGCGATTTCACCGATAGTTAAGAGAACAATGGAGCCCCTATGTCGCTTCGGCCTGTGAAACGCCTCATTCAATCCAAGCCCACCCTCGAGGGCGCCGGCGTGCATCTACGCCGCGCCTTCGGTTTCGGCAACACCAAAGAATTCGACCCCTTTCTACTGCTGGATGACTTTCGCAACGACATCCCCGAGGACTACCTCGCGGGTTTCCCCTGGCACCCACATCGAGGAATCGAAACGATAACGTATGTTCTGGCAGGAACGGTTGAGCATGGGGACAGCATGGGAAACCGCGGCGTAATCGGATCAGGCGACATCCAGTGGATGACGGCGGGCAGCGGAATCGTCCACCAGGAGATGCCCAAGGGCGATGCGGTCGGCCGCATGCACGGGTTTCAGTTGTGGGCCAATCTCCCGGCAGAGTTGAAGATGACGGCGCCGCGTTATCAGGGCATCCTGTCGGCCGACATCCCCGCCGTCACCGACGACGATGGCACGCATGTCCGCGTAGTCTGCGGCGAATTCTGGGGCAAGCGCGGGCCGGTTGACGGCATCGCCGCGGATCCTGTCTACCTCGACATCTCGGTGGCGCCTGAACGAACGCGATCGATTCCGGTTGAGACCACCCGCCACTCGTTCGCCTATGTTTTTGCCGGAAACGGGAAGTTCTGCAATGCCTCCGGTCCCCTGGCTGTGCCCACTGAACCCGTAGGCTGGGCAGACACGGCGCCGCCCGTGGAGGCGTCTGACCGATCACTGGTGCTGTTCGACCGGGGCGACGAGGTGGTAGTCCGTGCCGGCGATCAGGGCATCCGATTCTTGCTGGTTTCGGGAAAACCGCTACAGGAGCCGGTTGCATGGTATGGACCCATCGTGATGAACACCCAGGAGCAGTTGCAGAAAGCTTTCGAAGAACTCCGAAACGGCACGTTCTTGAAGCCTCAGCAGTCCCGAGGAGCAGCCGGCCGCAACCCTGCGGACTGAACTGCCGGTCAATCCGCCGTGCGCCATAAATCAGCGGTCAATGAACCCCATCAAGCGTGGGTTGTAACGCGGTCCGGCCGTGGCGCCGGCCGGGAGGGCCGAATCCATGCGTTCGAGGTCGGATGGACTCAGGCGCAAGTCGGCCGCGCGCAAATTCTCTTCGAGGTAGCTCCGCCGCTTGGTGCCGGGGATGGGCACGACATCGTCGCCGGCGTGAAGCAGCCACGCCAGCGCCACCTGGGCCGGCGTAGCGCCTTTTTCGGCCGCTATTTCACGCACCGTTTGGGTGGCGCGAAGATTGCGGTCGTAGTTCTCGCCTTGAAACCTCGGATCGTTGAATCGCCAATCCGTGTCCGGATACTCTTCGGAGCGTTTCGCGCTGCCGGCCAGGAAGCCTCGCCCCAGGGGACAGAAAGGCACCAGGCCGATGCCGAGCTCCCGGACAACCGGGATGATCCGCTCTTCCAGATTCCGCTCCCACAGCGAGTACTCGCTTTGCAGTACGGAAATGGGATGAGTGGCGTGAGCGCGTCGAATCGTGCTCTCGCCCGCCTCGGAGAGGCCCAGGTACCGAACCTTGCCCTGGCGAACCAGGTCGGCCATCGCGCCGACAACGTCTTCGATGGGCACGGCCGGATCCACGCGGTGCTGGTAGAACACGTCGATGTAATCGGTCTGCAGGCGCCGGAGCGAGGCCTCCGCAACCTCGCGGATGTGCTCCGGGCGGCTGTCGGTCCCGACGATCCGGCCATTTTCGATGCGCCAGCCGAACTTGGTGGCGATCACGATGCGGCTGCGGACGCCCTTGAGCTCGCGGCCGAGTAGTTCCTCGTTCCGGAACGGCCCGTACATTTCGGCTGTGTCGAACAGCGTCACCCCGAGGTCGACGGCGCGGTGCAGGGTGGCGATGGCCTCCGCTTCGTCGGCGGCGCCATAGGATTGGCTCATTCCCAAGCAGCCGAGCCCAAGCGATGACACCGTGAGACCTTGCCGGCCGAGTTTCCGCGTTATCTGCATCGTGACCCTGACCCTCTCCGCACGGGCATCGTAGCACTTCCGCGCGATTCCGGGCAAACGTCCTTGGGGTGTCGGGAGTTGCCAGTGTTCTTTGTCGTCGCCGCCGGACCTGGTTCCCTGCGCGAAGCCTGCGCCTATTCGAAGCTGCGGATGCGCTGCACGGTTTGCGCGTCCAGGTGTTGCAGGATCTCGACGAGCAGATCGACCGTCGCCTCGAAATCCTTGCGGTTCATGATGCCATTGTGGGCGTGGGTGTAGCGCACCGGCGTCAACAGGCAGACGGTCGGCACGCCGCCGTTGCTCTTCTGGATCTCCGCGGAGTCGTCACCGTATCCGGTTACCAGGTCGAGCTGCAAGGGGATCTTCCGCGCAGCCGCGGCGTCACGGACGAATTGCACGAACTTGCGGTTTGGCAGTTCGGAGTTGTTGTACAGGAAGATGCCGGGACCGCCGCCGAGGCGTTCCTGCGATTCCTCCGGATGAGCGTTGACGTCGCCAGTGACACCGGCTTCGAGGGCGATTCCAAGCTCGGGCTTGACCATCTCGGAAGCGGTGTGGGCGCCGCGAAGCCCGACCTCCTCCTGGGTGGTGACCGCGTAGACGATTTGGTTGGCATGCGGCGCCGAGGCGAGGCGCCGCATCGCTTCTATGATGACGGCACAACCGACCCGATCGTCCCAGCCCTTCCCCAGGTAGTTTCCGGTACCGTTCAAAACAGCAAAGGGCGCGTCGGGAACCACCGGGTCGCCGGGTGCAACTCCCATGGCGGCGACGTCCGCCTCGGAGCTGGCGCCTACGTCCAGGAAGAGGCTGTCGCGGGGATAGACGCGGGAGCGCTCCTCGGCCGGCACGTAATGAATGTCGCGGATTCCCGTCACGGCGCGGACAGGGCCCCTCGATCCGATGATGATCCAACGCTGATCGACGAGCGCCTGATCCAGCCAGCCGCCCAGCATCTGCATGGTGAGCAGGCCACGCGGGGTGATGCGCCGGACCACACCCCCGAGCTCATCCATGTGGGCGTCTACCATGATGCGGGGACCGGAGGAGCCCTGAGCGGCGATGATTGAACCCAGCCCGTCGAACTTCAGCGAGCCGGCGTACGGCTTCATCTCCTCGACCATGATCTTCCGGACCGGCTCTTCGAAGCCCGGGGGCGCAGCAGCGTCGGCGAGCCTCCGGAGCAGATCGAGTGTGCGGTCCTGAGCAGCCAACGGGACTGCTGCCAGTAGCGTGATCACGAGTTTCTTACGTTGCATGGGCGTTCGGCCAGTCGCGTTCGGTGTTACCACGGAACCCATTTTCGCAGATGCTATCACCATCAATAGCCGCGCGGATGCCCATCGGACACCCATCGCCACAACCCAACGCCATGGCGCCAGTCCTGTTCGTGCGGTGGAAGAGACTGAACGGCGCTCGCGGCGTTCGCGGCTGCGGCCCTGTGACAGAATGCCAGTATGACAGCCGCCCCTATCAAGCCTGTAGTTTCACTCGCCGTGTTGGAACAGATCGACGTCCGCGTCGGAACCATCCTGTCGGTGGATGAAGTCGCAGGGTCTGACAAGCTGATGCGCCTGCGCGTGAGTTTCGGCAACTGCGAGCGCACCATCCTGGCAGGAATCCGCAAGGAGCGCGAAAACCCCGGCGAAATAGAGGGACGGCAGGCGCTGTTCGTCGTGAACCTGGAACCCCGGAGGATGTGCGGCGTCGTGAGCGAAGGGATGCTGTTCGATATCGGCTACCGCGACGGGTTGCGGCCTGTGCTCGCCGTTCCCGAGCGGCCCGTCCCCGACGGTTCCCGCGCTTCGTGAGGAGCGGGGCCGCCAATGCGTCGAACCCGCAGCACAGCCGGCTGCGCCGCTGGTAAGATTACCATGGAGACGAGTTGCGCCCGGGTGGCGAAATCGGCAGACGCAAAGGACTTAAAATCAATCCGATGGGTGGAGGCAACATTGCCAGTGGTTTCCCACCCTTGCTACCGGTGTTGAAAACACTTGCTTTTGGGCGGTTCAGGGGACCCGCGTAAGTAACGCCGGGCAAGGCTTCTAAACGTGGAGTCCCCACAAATTCCCCCACAGCATTCAACCCTCCGGACAGTGCTTTAGACGAGGCTCCAAATCTCGAAACGGCGGCGGGTTGGGAAGTGCGGCAGACTGGCCGTCTGCCCACGCTCGCCGCCACCTCAAGCCTTGATGTTCTGCCCTGACGTTCGGGAACCCCGGGCATGGGGTATGGGACCCACCAAACTTCCCTACACCTGGCACGGCGGCGGCGGGCACTCTTCAGGTGTGCGGCGAAATTCAGAGCTTGAAGACTGGACATACCCCCACCGGGTAGGAGTCCCGGACACTGGGAATCCCGCGGTTCCGCGATTTGGATTTCAGATATCTTAAAATTGGAGGCGACATGCCTAAGTATCAAACAGCATTCGTTCTACCGACAGTAGCGGTTCTATGTGCAGGTCTGATTTCGCCCTGCACAGTTCGCGCTTTGCCGCTTCAGGACAGCGCCACAGCGAACACGAAAAGGAAAAAGGAGCCGAAGCCTCC
>Ga0335081_10022401_pt1 | contig 10224 bp, 6 predicted proteins | sample Lox_Sample_35_FD_206713 | JGI IMG/M metagenome (GOLD analysis project Ga0335081, IMG submission 206713) | Soil microbial communities from Loxahatchee National Wildlife Refuge, Florida, United States - Lox_Sample_3.5 | ecosystem: Environmental > Terrestrial > Soil > Wetlands | place: USA: Florida...
TGATCGCCGTCGCGGTGGCCGTTGCTTTGGCTGTGTACGCTCCCATGTCCTTTGCGGGATCGAACCTGGTCAGCAACGGAAGCTTCGAAACAGGCGATTTCACGGGCTGGACTGAAGGCGGGAACTTCGAATTCAGCCAAGTGGTGAGTGGAGCGTTCTATACCTACAGTGGCGCTGAGGATGGCACGTTTTATGCCACATTCGGACCTGTGGGTGCGGATGGTTCGATCAGCCAGACGATCGCTGACACTTCGGGCGTCCACTACACGCTCAGCTTCTGGTTGGCTGGCGCTGGAGACGATCCCAGCGACTTTAGCGCGATGTGGAACGGCACCACTCTTCTCAGCCTCACAGACCCCAACACCGGCAGCGTTTGGACGCAGTATTCCTTCAACGTGACCGGCACGGGCAGCGACACCATTACCTTCAATTTCCGCGACGATCCAGCCTACATTGCTCTGGATAACGTTTCGCTCACCGCGAGCACCACCACTACTGGCACGGTTCCCGAGCCGAGCAGCCTGCTGCTGTTGGGCAGCGGCGTCCTGGGTGTGGGTGCGATGATTCGCCGTAAGCTCGGCCGCTAGAGCTAGCCAGCGAACCGGACTCGCGTCCATTCGGACCCTCTGCGTCACCACGTAGTTTGAACGAGGCACCCAATCGGGTGCCTCTGATTTTTTAGCTCTTAGGGAGCAAACCCGCTGAATTCTCCTCCGCCTGCATGGGATTTCGGCTTCCCAAGAAGATAGAATCCTCAGCGTGTCCGAACTCTCGCAGCGCCCGTCCGGCTTTCCATCGCCGGTGCAATTCCGCGACCCGGATACCGCGGCACGCAATCTGGCCCGTATTCGCGAACTGATTCCTGCGCGAGTTTACGAATCGCTCTCGGCGCTGCTGCTGGCCGCGCCCAATACCGATGCCGCGGTCAATCAGTTCGAGCGGCTGGCGGAGACGGCCTCGCCCGAACTGCTGGCGCTGCTGGAAAAGTATCCTGCACTCGTGCACTACGCGGTAGTGGTTTTCGGCTACAGCCCGTGGCTGGGCGAGACGCTGGTCCATAATTCCGATCTCTTCTACGGATTTGTACGAGAGCGCAATCTGGATCGCACGCATTCGCGGGAAGAGCTCCAGGAGAGCTTTGCCCGCATGCGATCGCGCTCCTTCGAAACCGACACGGCGGCCCTGCTGGCGCGTTTCAAGCGGCGCGAATACATCCGTATCATGCTGCGCGATGTGTTGGGGGTCGCCACCCTGGCGGAGACGACGGCGGAGATTTCGGCGCTGGCCGACGTGCTAATCGAAGAAGCACTGCGCGAATCCGATGCCCTGCTTCAGCACCGCTTTGGTACGCCACAGCACCGCGACGCCGAAAACCGCGTCGTCGACTCGCGATTTGCCGTGCTGTCGCTGGGAAAGCTCGGCGGAAACGAGCTGAACTACAGCTCCGATATCGATCTGCTGTTTCTCTACGACGGCGGCATGGAACCGGCGGGAGCGGAGATCTCCAATCGCGAATACTTTATTCGCCTGGCGCAGCAGACGACCGAGCTGCTGTCGCGCCACACGCGCGAAGGCCCGGTATTCCGCATCGACCTGCGCTTGCGTCCGCAGGGCGGCGAGGGCGAACCCGCCGTGCCCCTGGCACACGCCATCCATTACTACTCCCATCTGGCACACGACTGGGAACTGCAGGCCATGATCAAGGCGCGTCATTCGGCCGGCGATGCCGGCCTGGTGCGCGAGTTCGTCCGCGCGGTGCAGCCCTATGTGTACCGCCCGGAACTCAACTTTCTAGCCATCAAAACCGCGCTCGACACCCGCGAGAAGATCGGTAGTCACCGCCGCAGAAACCTGCTGAAGGAAGTTGCGCAGACCGGGATCGATGTGAAGATCGATCGTGGAGGTATCCGGGATATCGAGTTCCTGGTGCAGTGTCTGCAGCGGGTCTATGGCGGCAGCGAGTCGTGGTTGCGCTCGCGGGGTACCCTGTTCGCACTACAGAAGCTGCATGATAAGGAGCACATCAGCGGCAAGGACTTTCAAAACCTGACGAATGCCTACGAGTTCCTGCGCAACCTGGAACATCGCCTGCAACTGCGCCAAGGCCAGCAGACGCATCGGCTGCCGGAGTCGCGCACCGAATTGCAGGCCCTGGCCCGCAGCCTCACGCGGGAAGGAGCGGTAGCGCAAACGCCGGAGGAGTTTCTGGCGCACGTTCGGCGGCGCATGGCCGCGGTCGCGGAGATTTATCAGCGGGTCATCTATCGGGAACAGAGCCAGGACCAGGCAGGGCTCGAGTTCCAGCTGCGACCGGAAGTTGCCGCCACGCCGGAAAGCTCGTACAGCCAGATGATGCAGCGGCTCGCCATGGACTCACCGCCGTTGCGCGACCTCGTCGCCCGGGCGGACATCTCGCAGCACAGCCGGCGCAATCTGGATCGCTTTCTCAGTTCGGCGGGAACCAGCTCCGAGCGTTATGGTGCACTGTTGCGCGCGCCTGAGGCCGTGCAGCGGGCGCTTACCATCTTCGAGTTCAGTGAATTTCTCACCGACATTCTGGTTCGTCATCCCGAAGAAGTGGTTCTGCTGGAAGATGTCGACCAGCACGCAAACCGGGATGAACGGGATTTATTCACCAGTGCGATCCAGAACCGAAAAAATGGCGACGATCCGGTGTTTGCCTACCTGGCCCACGAGCGGGTCGATCACGCGGAGGCGATGTCGATCCTGCGGCGGCACTACCGGCGGCGTGTCTTCCTATCCGGCGCGGCTGACATTTTTCAGCACCACGATGTCTTCGATTCACTCGACAGCAACACGAACGCCGCGGACGCTGCCATCCAGGCCGGCCTGGCAATCGGCGGTCCGTCCCGGGGGTTTAGCGTCATGGGGTTGGGCCGATTGGGTGCGCGGGAATTTGATTTGCTCTCCGACGCCGACGTGCTGTTCTTGTGCGGCGAGGACTGCGATCGCGAGGAAGTGCGCCGCACGGCTGAGCACCTGATGGAGAGCCTCACAGCGTACACGCGCGACGGGACCGTCTTCCCGGTGGACGCACGCTTGCGCCCGCACGGCCGCGAGGGCGAGCTGATCGTTACTCCTGCTCAATTGGCCGCGTACTTTCGCGATGAAGCCAAGCCCTGGGAAGCCTTGACCTATCTGAAACTGAGGTACGTGGCAGGTGACGCTGCTCTGGCTGGTCGGGCGCTGCAAGTTGTGCGGGACGGGATTTCCGCCATGACCGTGCAGCCGGAGTTCGAAGCTGAGTTGGCCGAGGTGCGCAATCGTCTGGAGCGCAGCGAAAGTGCGCAGAACCTCAAGACCGGGTCTGGCGGAGCCTACGATCTGGATTATCTGGCGGGGTGGTTGCAAGCGCGTCATCGCCTGTGGCTGGCGGGGAACCTGGCCGAGCGGCTGCACTCGCTGTGCGAGCGCGGCCTCTTGCCGCAACCCGAATATCAGCGACTGCTGGACGCTGCTCGATTTCTGCGTACCCTGGAGCACGTGATTCGTCTGGTCACCGGACGGGCCCGCAAATGGCTGCCGGTCGCCGAACATCCGCGCCGGGCGGTGCAAAAGCTGCTGTGGAGGATGCTGGGCGCCGAAGACAGCTTCGATCCCGAGATGCGATTGCCGGAGGTCATGCGGCAGACGCGTGAGATCTACCTGAGATACCTGCGCGCGTGAGTTGGCACGGCCCTGTCTTTTCCCGGCTGTGTCCTGCATCACGTAAGGTGCGGGACTCACACTGATGTGTGATGGATGAACATTGCTTTTTATTGAACCTCACACCTGCTGGTGATAACGTTATGAGGGTTCGGGATGGCTAGTAAGCGTTTCTGATCCGGACGCGGCAGATGTAGCTGCACCATGGTTCACCCGTCGCTGTCATCATAATGCTTCAGTTTGCCGGCGTGGCGCCGGTTGTGTGCCCGCTTCTTCCTCCCGACGCGGGGCTATGGTTAGCTTGGGGTCTATCACTACTTTTATACTTTGCGAGGTGCCTTGTGGCCGCTTCTTATAACGGAATTCCTTTGCCTTCGAGCGGGACCAAAATTACATTCGACGGCAAGTTCGTGATTCCCGATAATCCCATCATTCCTTTCATCGAGGGTGACGGCACCGGACGCGACATCTGGAAAGCGTCGGTACGCGTCTTCGATGCCGCGGTGGACATTGCCTACGGCGGCAAACGCCGCGTCTCCTGGTATGAGGTGTTCGCCGGCGAAAAAGCCATGGATCGCTTCAAGACCTGGCTTCCCGACGAGACCGTCGCCGCGTTTCGCGATCTGCGCGTCGGTATCAAGGGCCCGCTGACGACGCCGGTTGGCGGCGGCATCCGTTCCCTCAATGTCGCGTTGCGGCAGATCCTCGATCTCTATGCTTGCGTGCGCCCGGTGAAGTACTACCAGGGCATCCCTTCGCCGGTGAAGCATCCGCACCGCATGAATATCGTGATCTTCCGCGAGAATACGGAAGACGTTTACGCCGGCATCGAGTGGAAGCAGGGCACGCAGCAGGCGAAAGAGCTCATCGATTTTATCAACAGCAGAATGCTGGCGGGTACCAACAAGCGCGTGCGCGAGGATTCGGGCATCGGCATCAAGCCCATCTCCATCACTGGAACCAAACGCCTGGTGCGGATGGCGATTAAGTACGCCCTGGAGAACAATCGCAAGTCGGTGACGATCGTGCACAAGGGCAATATCCAGAAGTTCACCGAAGGGGCTTTCCGGGAGTGGGGCTATGAGCTGGCTACCCAGGAGTTCCGCGACCGCGTGATCACCGAGCGCGAGAGCTGGATCGTTGACAACCTCGACAAAAACCCAGGCCTTTCGATGGAAGACAATGCCAAGATGGTGGAACCGGGGCTGGAGTTCGCGCCGCGGGACTTCCGCGATTCCCTGTACAAGGAAGTGAAGGGAGTCATCGAGGGCATCTACTTCAGCCATGGCAATGGCGCGTGGAAGTCGAAGTTGATGATCAACGACCGCATCGCGGATAGTATCTTCCAGCAGATTGTTACGCGCCCGGACGAGTACGCCGTGCTGGCGACACCGAACCTGAATGGCGACTACATCTCCGACGCGGCGGCGGCGCAGGTCGGCGGGCTGGGTATCGCACCGGGAGCCAATATCGGCGATCAGCACGCCATCTTCGAAGCCACCCACGGTACCGCCCCGAAGTATGCCGACAAGGATGTCATCAATCCCGGCTCCGTCATGTTGTCCGGCGTAATGATGTTCGATTTCATGGGCTGGCATGAGGCAGCGCGGCTGATCGAGGATTCGCTGGAGCACACCATTCAGCAGAAGAAGGTCACCTATGACTTCGAGCGAATGCTGGAAGGCGCAACCAAGGTGAGGACCAGCGAATTTGCTTCGCACATGATTCAGAACATGGCGCCGGTCGTGGCGTAGCGAAGTCGACGTTCTGTCGTGTAACGGCTGGGTTATCGCATCAAAGCGCGAGCTGTAAAAGACCGAGTGCCGTAGGCACGGAACAGCTTAGCCCAGCACGGAGCGAAGCGGAGTGCTGGGTAGGCTGTTATTTGCAATCTGAGTCCCGTAGGGACGGCAGGTTTTTGGGTTTCCTGAGGAAATGCCGACTGCTCGCAATTACGCTTACTGCCGCAGTCGGCGCGGCGCAATACTTGGATTCCGGAACTTACCCCTTTCGCTGGGTTTCCCGCAATCAGTGACTTTCACGGCATTCCCGCGCCCACGACGACTGTGAGACCGTAGATTTTTTGTAATGATGCTTTTATCGGAGGAATTATGCGTCGAAAAGTAACGGTAGTAGGTTCGGGCAATGTGGGGGCGACGGCCGCTCACTGGCTGGCGTCGAAGGAGCACGCCAATGTAGTTCTCATCGACATCATTGAAGGTGTCCCACAGGGTAAGGGTCTTGATCTGCTGCAGGCCATGCCGATCGAGAAGCGCGACTCGTACGTTATCGGCACCAACGACTACGCCGATACTGCCAACTCTGACATTGTGGTCATCACGGCCGGCATCCCGCGCAAGCCCGGCATGAGCCGTGACGATCTGCTGAACACCAACTACAAGATCATGAGTGATGTTGTGGGCAAAGCGGTGCAATATTCGCCCGACTGCATCCTGATTATCGTTTCCAATCCGCTCGATGCGATGGCCCAGGCCGCCTACAAGCTGAGCGGCTTCTCGCGCAATCGCGTCATCGGCATGGCCGGCATTCTCGACTCGGCGCGCTTCCGGGCCTTCATCGCCAAAGAGCTGGATGTGTCGGTGGAGAACGTCACCGCCTTCGTGCTCGGCGGGCACGGCGACACCATGGTCCCGTTGCCGCGCTACTCGACCGTCGCGGGTATCCCCATCACCGAGCTGATGGACCAGGCCACCATTGATCGCCTGGTGCAGCGCACGCGCGACGGCGGCGCCGAGATCGTTAAGCACCTGAAGACCGGCAGCGCCTATTACGCCCCGTCGGCGGCGGTGGCCGAAATGGTAGAAGCTATCCTGAAAGACAAAAAGAAGATCGTTCCTTGCGCGGCCTATCTGGAAGGCGAGTACGGTATTAACGGCCTGTTCGTTGGAGTGCCGTGCAAGCTGGGATCCAACGGCATCGAGAAGATTCTCGAAATCAAGCTGACGCCGGAAGAGCAGGCGGCCCTGCAGAAGAGCGCCGACTCGGTGAAAGAGCTGGTCAGCGTGATTGGGGTGTAGAGATTGCCACACCTGGCCGTTTCTGCGGCTACTTGACCGGTAACGATCCTTAGCGTCGCCTGGCATCGACCGCCAGCGACCCCGCTCCGGTAATCAGCAGAAACAGCAATCCCAGCAACATACTGAAGTCGGTGCGCGCCTCGTGCAGCATGCTCCAGATGCCCGTTCTGGCGAGCATGGGAAATTTTGTCGTGATAATGGCCACCAGGATTACGGCCAGCAACGGAATCGCAGCCAGCCGGGTGAACAGCCCGATCAGCAGCAAAGTCCCGCAAACAATCTCTACCGTGCCAACGAACGGCGCCATGAGGTGCGGGGCCGGAATACCGATTTTCTGGAAGCGGCCCACCCCGAGCTGAGCCGGGAACAGGAACTTCTGGACACCTTCAGAAACGAATACCCAGCTCACTAGAATTCGGATCAGGAGCAGCGCCTTGGCGACGCGCCCCGACCACTGCGGATTTTCATAGCTTCGCATCATTCATCCTACAAGTCATCCGTGCCGCCGATGCCATCATAATGTTTTCCCGATAATCACGCTGCCGTGTGATTCACGGCACACAAGCACTGCCAACTTGAGGTAGCCTGGCCGCCACGCCTGGTTCTATAGTGGTGTGTCGGCGCTTTCGCCGCCGGCAATCTACGAGCAGGGGTATCGCTATGCTGCGTAAGACTCGCCTATTTACTCCCGGTCCTACTCCTCTTCTTCCCGCCGCGCAGAATGCTATTGCTGCTGCGGACATGCACCACCGCACGGCGGAGTTCCGCGAGATTTTCTCCCGTACTTTGGCTGATCTGAAGACCTTTATCGGCACTGCGAACGACGTGCTGATCCTCGCCTCCTCCGGCAGCGGTGCCATGGAAGCCGCAGTCTCCAACCTCACCTCGCCCGGCGAGAAAGTGGTTGTGCTCAGCGCCGGCAAGTTCGGTGAACGCTGGCGCGATCTGGCCAAGGCCTTCGGCTGCCAGGTTGAGCTGATCTCTGCCCCCTATGGCGAGACCTTTGATCTTCGCGAAGTGAAGTCCAAGGTTGACGGCGCCGGCGTCGTGTACATGCAGGCGACCGAAACCTCAACCGGTGCGCGGCATGACGTGAAAGCCATTGCCGCTCTGCTGAAAGGCACGGACACCCTGCTGGTCGTCGACGCCATCACCGGACTTGGCACCACGCACTTCGAGGTCGACAACTGGGGCATCGACATCCTCATCGGCGGCTCGCAGAAGGCGGTCATGATTCCTCCCGGCCTCGCTTATCTTTGCGTGAGCGAGCGCGCCTGGCAACGCATGGAAACCGCCAAGCAGCCGCGCTATTACTTCGATCTGCGCAAGGAGCGCAAATCGCAAACCAAGGGCGAATCCGCCTTCACTCCCGCCGTCGCGCTGATCGCCGGCCTGTCCGCGGCGCTGGACTACATCCGTCGCGCGGGGAACGGCAATCTCTCCGATGGCCGCGACGCCCTCATCCACAACGCCGAAACCTCCGCCGCGATGGTTCGCGCCGGCGTGCAGGCACTGGGACTCGGGTTATTTGCGCCTACTTGTCCCGCAGCGGCGGTGACCGCAATTCTGCCGCCGAAGGGCGTGGATTCCAGCGCGATCGTGAAGGAATTCCGCGAGCGCTTCGCGATGGTCGTAGCCAACGGCCAGGGCGAGATGAAGGGCAAGCTCTTCCGCATCGCCCATCTGGGCTACTACGACTATCTCGACGCCATTGGCGTCATCGGCGCACTCGAGCACGTGCTGCTGAAGGTTGCGCCATCGTACAACTTCGAAATGGGCGCAGGCGTGCGCGCCGTGCAAGAGGTATTTGCAGGGCAATTCGCCGAGGCGGCTAAAGTATGAAGATCGTCATTGCCGATAAAGTCTCTCCCTCTACGCTGAAAGTGTTCGCGGAGTATCCCGACTGGGTCGTGGTCCAGCCTGACAAGGAGGCGCTGGCCGGCGAACTCGCCAATGCCGATGCCATCGTCGTGCGTTCCGCGACCTTTGTGGATGCTCCCATGATGGACAAAGCGCCCAGGCTGCGTGTCATCGGACGCGCCGGTGTGGGTGTTGACAACGTTGATCTCGACGCGGCCACCAAGCGCGGCGTCGTCGTGATGAACACACCCGGCGGCAACGCCGTCGCCGTCGCCGAACACACCTTCGGACTGATGCTGTCGATGGCGCGCTCTCTGGTGCGTGCCCACTCGACCATGGCTGCCGGCAAATGGGAAAAGAAGTCTCTGCAAGGCACCGAGTTGCGCGGCAAGACCCTGGGCATCGTTGGACTGGGTCGCGTGGGCGTGGAAGTTTCGCGGCGCGCGCAGGCCTTCGGAATGAAGGTTGTGGCCCACGATCCTTATGTCGCTCCCAGCCTGGCGCAGCAGTTGAACGTTGCGATGGTGCCGCTGGATGACCTGTTCGCGCAGTCCGACTACATCACGCTGCATGTGGGCCTCACGCCGCAGACGCAGGGCATGATCAATGCTGACGCGATTGGCAAGATGAAGAAGGGGGCGAAGCTGGTCAACTGCGCTCGCGGTGAGCTGCTGAATGAAGCCGCTGTCGTCGAAGCGCTGCAGTCAGGGCAACTCGGCGGTGCGGCACTCGACGTGTACAGCCATGAGCCGGTGAAGGACTCGCCGCTGGCCACGCTGCCCAACGTCATCCTCACGCCGCACATCGCGGGCTCGACTCACGAGGCGCAGGAAGCGGTGGGCGTGCAGGTTGCCCTGCAGGTGCGCGAGTACCTGCTGAAAGGCGTAATCCAGAATGCCGTTAACGTGCCTTCCATCAGCGAAGAAGAGTACCAGGAGATGCGGCCGTACATCGTGCTCGGCGAACGCCTGGGAACCTTCCTGGCGCAGTCGTGCGAGGGTGGTGTGGAGGAGATAGGGCTGAGCTACAGCGGCGAAATCGCCGGCTGGAAGACGGCGCTCATCCGCAATGCTGCCGTAGCCGGCGCGCTCAATCAACTGGCGCATGCGCACGAACGGGCGAACCTGGTGAACGCGGCCTCGATCGCCGAGGAGCGCGGCATTCGCCTGACCGAACGCAAGCAGCCTCGGGATGCGGGTATGGCGGCGAACAACGTTCTGCGCATGACCTTCAAGGGTGCTCAGCAGGAGAACACGATTGCCGGTTGCGTGCAGCCGGGTGGTGCGCCTCATCTGCTGGAGATCGACGGCATTCACGTCGAGGCGCCGCTGGAAGGAAATGTGATTTACTTGCGCAACATCGACGTGCCCGGTGTCGTGGGTCGCGTCGGAACGGTGCTGGGACAGAAGAACGTCAACATCGCCAACTTCTCGTTGGGCCGGGGTCAGGCCGGCCAGGAAGCGTCGGCAGTGGCCGTCGTTCAGGTGGACGGCGACATCAGCGAAGCCGTGCTGGAAGCATTGCGCGGTATCGAAACCATCCTCCTCGCCAAAGCGATTCGCTTCGCAGTGCCGCAGGCCAAGCAGGCGGTTCCGGCGTAGACAGTCGTTCCTCAGCGAATCCCCACTCAAGCAGACCAGCTTGAGTGGGGATCAAATCC